>Ga0224512_10000058_pt1 | contig 120004 bp, 100 predicted proteins | sample SF_May12_sed_USG_4_FD_169103 | JGI IMG/M metagenome (GOLD analysis project Ga0224512, IMG submission 169103) | Sediment microbial communities from San Francisco Bay, California, United States - SF_May12_sed_USGS_13 | ecosystem: Environmental > Aquatic > Marine > Sediment | place: USA... | reverse complement strand
TCCGCAGGCTGTTGGTTCGATGCGTACCGGTAAGTGGGAGAAGAGCAAGTTCCAGGGCCGTGAAATCGCCTACAAGACCCTCGGTATCATCGGCCTCGGAAACATCGGGCGCATCGTGGCAGATCGCGCGCAAGGCTTGAAGATGAAGGTGATCGGGGTCGATCCCGTCATGAGCAGCGAGAGGGCCGCAGAGCTCGGCATAGAGCTCGTGGGGCTCGATGAGCTGCTTTCGCGCGCAGACTTCATCACGATCCACGCGCCACTGACCCCCGACACGAAGAACATGATCAGCGACGCCGCCTTCGACAAGATGAAGCGTGACGCCCTGTTGGTGAACTCGGCACGTGGCGGGATCATCGACGAAGAGGCGCTCGCGAAGGCGATCGCGGAAGGCAGGATCGCTGGAGCCGCTCTCGATGTGTTCGCCGAGGAACCCGTCGACCCGAAAAGCCCATTGCTACAGCTCGACAACGTGTTGTGCACACCGCACCTCGGTGCGTCGACTTCGGAGGCGCAAGAGCGCGTTGCTGTCGAGATTGCACAGCAAACAGTCGATTATCTCCGGAACGGCATCGTCAAGAACGCCGTCAACGTCCCTGCGCTTCCAGCCGAGATCGCGGAGCGTCTCAAACCGTACCTAGATGTCGCTCAGGCGCTTGGAAGCCTCGTCGGTCAGCTCGAGCCGATCGACGTTCGCGAGCTTCGAGTCACATGCACTGGAGAAGCCGGCGACCTCGGTGTTACGCCGATCGCACGAGCGGCGCTCGCCGGGTTTCTACAACACCACCTCGAAGAGCCCGTGAACCCGATCAGCGCCCCGTATGAGGCACAGGAACGCGGCATCAAGCTCGCGGAAGTCAAAGAGCCAAGCGATCGATACGCGGCCACGATTCGCGTCACCGTCACAGGCGAAAAGGGCATTCACACGGCGACTGGGACACCAGGCCGCCAGGGTGAGCCACGCCTCGTCGGCTTGGAAGGTTACGAGATTGACGCCGTCATGGAGGGCGACGTCATCGTCATGCACAACCTCGATCGACCGGGCGTAATCGGCGCGGTCGGCACCCTACTCGGCAGCAGGGGTATCAACGTATCGAGAATGCAGGTCGGGCTCGACGAAAAGAGCGAGCAAGCCCTTGCGCTCTGGAACGTCGACTCGACCGTCAACGGAGGGGTGCTCGATGATCTTCGGGCGCTCGATCACGTGAGCAGTGTACACACGCTGAGGCTCTGAGATGCCCCCCCAATCGCGACGGCGACGAACCGGGAGCCAGCTGCGTCTCGGGGCACCCCGCCCTGGGCTACCGATGACTCCACCGGGCGGGATGCGTGACATGCTGCCACCCGCATCGATGACGCGGACCCTCCTGTGGCAGCGTCTGATGGAGACCTTCGATCTCCAAGGGTACCAGCGCGTCACGACTCCGCCGTTCGAGTACGCCGAGGTGATTGAACGCGGCCTCGGAACCGTCGACCGACGCGATCTCGTTCGGTTCGTGGAGCCGGACTCCGGTGAAGTTGCGCTTTTGCGGCCCGACATCACCCCCCAAATCGCTCGCATCATCGCAACGCGATTGCAAGACCGCCCCGCCCCTTGGCGGCTTTCATACGAAGGCACGGTCGTCCGGCGACGCCGGGGCCGCGCCCGCAGGCAGCATCAGGTCTTGCAATGCGGGATTGAATGCGTCGGCCTCAAGGGCCCGGAGGCGGACGCCGAAGTGATCGAAGTGGCCGTGCGCGCGTGCGAGCGAGTCGGGCTTCAGGACTTTCTCGTCGAGCTCGCGCAGGTGAAGATCGGCGCCGAAGTGCTCGATCACGTACCCGAGAATGCGCGCGCCGCCGTAATCGACACGTTGGCTGCCAAAGACGCCACGAGCCTCGAACGCCTCCTCAAAGACGCCGGGGTCGTTGCCGCAGAGCGCAAGCGCCTCGGAATGCTTTGTGACCTCTACGGCGACCGGACAGTGATCGCCGACGCGCGTCGCCGACTCAGGAACGCCGCCGCCAAGCGAGCGCTCGACGAGCTCGAGCGTGTCGTGGACCGTCTCGAGGCGGCGGGGCTCGGCGATCGCGTAGGCATCGATCTCAGCGACCTCCGCCGGCAGAGTTACTACACCGGCGTGAGCATGACCCTCCTTGCCGAAGGCCCAGGCGAGCCACTTGGTCTCGGGGGCCGATACGACCACTTACTAGGACGCTACGACGCACCGGCACCTGCCACCGGCTTTGCGTTCGAGGTGGACAACGTTCTTTGGGCGCTTTCCGATGCGGGGATCTCGCTGCGGGCGGAGCTCCCACTTCGCGTGCTCGTTGCGGGCGGCACCTCCGCTCGCCAACGCCAGACCGCCGACCACTGGCGAGCTGAAGGTGCGCGGGTTGCAACCTTGGCGTGTAAGAGCGTCGACCAGGCGAAGCGATACGCGAGAGCGTGGGATTATGATCTATTGGTCTGGCAACAAGGGAGGACCGCGCGGCTGACCCGCCTGCGTGACGGCCGGTCTCGCGCGCTCGACGCCGAACCCGATTCGGCCGTAGTCTCTTGGGCCCGCGTTGGGGACGAGTCATGAGCGCATTGGTAGTAGTTGGCGCCCAATGGGGCGATGAGGGCAAAGGCAAAGTCGTCGATCTCTACGCGCCCTACGCAGACCTCGTCGTCCGGTACGCGGGCGGGGCAAACGCCGGGCATACGCTCGTCGTCGGAGGGGAGAAGTTGATCCTCCATCTGATCCCTTCTGGAATACTCCACGAACAGACCAAGTGTGTGGTCGGCCAGGGCACGGTCATAGACCCGGCGGTGCTGCTCGAGGAGATCCGCTCCCTCGGGGAACGCGGGGTGTCGACCCTGGCCCGTTTGCTGATCAGTCAACGCGCCCACGTCGTGCTTCCCCAACACAAACAGGTCGACGAGCTCCGAGAAGCGAAATCGAACGAGGCCATCGGTACGACCAAGCGCGGCATCGGACCTTGCTATGAAGACAAGGTCGCCCGTCGGGGAATTCGCATGGGCGACCTTCTCGACACGTCGCTTCTGGGCGCCAAGCTCGAGGCCAATCTCGAAGCCTGGCGGCCGGTCCTCGAAGACCTCGGCGGCACCCTTCCCGACTCGACGTCGATTCAAACCCTGTACGCTGAGCTCGGCGAAATGCTACGCGGCTACATTGGGGACGCGAACACTGCGGTTCGTGAGGCGGTGCAGTCGGATCACAAAATCCTCCTCGAAGGCGCTCAAGGCACCATGCTCGACATCGACAACGGCACCTATCCGTTCGTGACGAGCTCCAACGCAGTGGCCGGGGGCGCGTGCGCGGGAGCAGGGATCGGGCCGACCCACATCACACGGGCGATCGGAATCGCGAAGGCCTACACGACCCGGGTCGGAGGAGGCCCCTTCCCCACCGAGCTCGACGACGAAGTGGGCCAGCGACTTCGAGATGCGGGCGCAGAATACGGCTCCACTACCGGACGACCTCGACGATGCGGTTGGCTCGACCTGGTGACCCTTCGGCACGCGGTCGCGGTCAATGGTCTTGATGAGATCGCGATCACGAAGCTCGACGTGTTGAGCGCCCTGCCCACACTCGAGGTGTGCGTCGCCTACGAGCTCGACGGGCAGCGCTTCTCGCATCCTCCGTTCGGACACATGGGTACCTTGACTCCGGTCTACGACACGCTCGAAGGCTGGGATGACGACCTCTCTTCGTGCCGAGCGCGAAACGAGCTCCCGGTCGCAGCCCAGCGTTACCTCGAGCGCATCGAAAAAGAAGTCGGCTGCCCGGTCGGTCTGGTGAGTGTCGGACCGGACCGTGAAGACACCGCAGATCTAAGGGACCCGTTCTACAGCTAGAGGGCCTCTCGGAGTCTCGCGATGAAGTCGATTTCGACGCGGACGCCTCGCGGCAACGCGGCGGCCTGGATGCAGGCACGTGCCGGGGGCGCACTCCCTTCGAAATACTCGGCGTAAATCTGATTCATTTTCGAGAATTCATTCATATCCGTCAGGTAGACGGTCGCTTTCACGACATCCGCCCGAGTGGCCCCTGCTTGCGCGAGAACGGCGTCTAGGTTTTTCAGAACCTGTCGGGTTTCGACTTCGACATCGCCGTCACCAGCCAGCATTCCGCTGTCGGGGTCGAGCGCGATTTGCCCGGAGCAGAAAAGCCATCCCCCGGCGGACACGGCTTGGGAATAGGGGCCGATCGCGGCCGGAGCGCCCTCGGTTTCGATTCGTTTGTTCGGCATGATTCCATGCTACTGCATACCGCCATGAAGGTCGCCACGTGGAACGTGAACTCGATCCGGGCGCGCCGGCAGCACGTGGTCGACTGGCTGGACGCCGCCCGCCCGGATGTGCTCTGCCTCCAGGAGCTCAAAGTCGCCGATGCGGATTTCCCATTCGAAGAGGTCCGAGAGTGTGGCTACGAGGCTGAGGTGTTCGGCCAGAAAACCTACAACGGCGTGGCGATCGTGAGCCGCCATCCCCTCTCCAACGTGGTGCGCGGTCTCGATGGGGACGACGACCCACAGGCCCGCCTCATCCGTGGTGATGTCGAGGGTATCACCGTGCTCTGCGCCTATTTTCCGAACGGAGGAGAGGTCGGCTCGGACAAATTCGAGTACAAGCTTCGATGGATGGGGCGCTTGCATCAAATGCTGCAGGCTCTGTACGACCCGAAGGTCGATCAAGTGGCCCTTTGTGGGGACTTCAATGTTGCCCCACGAGATGAGGATATCGGGCGACCAAGCGAATGGCGCGCCTCGGTCCTCGCGTGCGACCCGGTGCGCAAGGCACTCGACGACGTGGCATCGTTCGGGCTCATCGATGTGTTTGAGCCCTTCCATCCCGATGGCGGGGTGTTTTCGTGGTGGGACTACCGAGGCAGAGGGTTCGAACGGGGCAACGGTCTTCGGATCGACCACATCTACGCGACCCCAATGCTCGCCGAACGAGCGATCGGCGCAACGATCGACCGCGAGGAGCGACGGCGCAAGTCTCCGTCGGATCATGCGCCCGTCATGGTGGAGTTCGAATGAGCTCGCTCTTGATTCTAGCCGCGTGCATCGTCGTCCCGTGGATGAGCGGCGGATTGTTGAAGTTTCTCCTCGTCCGAAAGATCTCCCGGGATCCGGCGGCGCGGGACCGCACCCTCGGTCGGTTTCGTCGAGTCACGCTCGCCTTGGGCTTGATCACCCTCGTATCGGCCACCGTCGTGGGGGCGCTCGCGACGGACCCGGACTTGCTCCCCTCGTGGCCTACGCTGGCGGCTTGGTTCTTCTCGAGCCTTTGCGCGACCACGTTCTGGGCCGCCATGGCTCTTTCCCAGCGCACCCCAGAAGAGGTCGCAGCGATGTCGTCCTCGGAGGCGTTCGGACGAGCTGTTCAGACATCGGCGCTTTGGGTGGTCAGCACTGGCGTGGCGGTCGCCCTCGCTGCGGGCGTCGGCTCGATCCTGCCGTTGCCCCCCGCGGTCAATGCCATCACGTGTGCCGTACTCTGCGTGATCGGAGTGGTCGTGTTGAGCCCGTGGCTCCTGATGATCCTAGGCATTTGGCGCGTATTCGAAGCAAGAATCGAAGTCGACGGCGTCGCCTGGCGGCTGGCCCACCTCCCGGCAGCCACCCCGTTTCTCACGCACGCCGCGGCACTCCCGTGGCTTCGAACGGTCCTGCTGAGCGAGGGGCTGTTGAAATTTGTCCCGGAGCGACACTGGAGAACGCTCGTCCACTTCGAAGTCAGCGAAGCGACCGCCTCGCGTCTCGACCGTACACAACGCTGGGTGGTGAGCATTGCCCTGTCCGTGTTGGTGTTCGTCGCAGCATGGGTCGTGGGCGCCGATGATCCCAAGAAGCTGGTCGCCAGCTCGAGCCTCGCCGTCGCCTTCACGATCGGCGCAACCTGGGTTGCGAACCGACAGCCGGCCCCGAGGGCGTCGGCGGATCACAGCGGCCCATCGCTCCAAGACTTGGCACAAACCCTTCGCCACCTGCCGCCGTCGCATGGGCAAGCCATGCCCCGAACCTCACACAAGGCGCTCGGCTCAGCGCTCTACGATCGACTCTTCGCGCTTGGGCACGACCCCGGACCGAGGCCTCGAAAATGAAGCCGCTGGTTCGGTTCCCACGGGCCTTCGTTTTCGGGCTCTGCCTTTCGCTCACGGGGTGCGGCAGCCCCCAAAAGCCGATCCGCCCGACGTCAGGAGTCGTGCAAGTCCCCGAGGGACGGCTTCCCGAAGGCGTGCGGCCGACGGGCTACCAACTCAGCGTCACGATCGTTCCGAGCAGCGACGGGTTTTCCGGAAAGGCGGTCATTGGGCTGGAGCTCGACCAACCCGCCACCGGCATCTGGATGCACGGTCAGGACTTGAACGTCACCGCGATTCACGCGCACCGCGGTGATGCACGCGTCGGGGCCACTTGGGACCAACGAACGAGCGACGGGGTTGTGCGCGTCGAGTTTGGCGAGGAGCTCCGCGCGGGCCGCGCCACCCTTCACATCGAATACACCGCGCAGTTCGACCACCCATTGCGAGGACTCTACAGGGTCGAGTCGGACGGCCGGGCCTACGCCTTCACCCAGTTCGAGTCGATCAGTGCGCGGCTTGCCTTCCCGAGCTTCGACGAGCCTCGGTTCAAGGTGCCCTTCGACATCACCTTGACCGTCCCGGCCGACCAGTTCGCCGCGGCAAATACACCCGTCAAGAGCGCGATCGAGCTCCCGGACGGGCTTCAGCGGGTGCACTTCGCACCGACGCCCCCGCTGCCGACCTATTTGATCGCGTGGGCGGTGGGGCCTTTGGACGTCGTCGCGGGGCCCCCGATACCCCGAAGTGAGATACGTCTTCGCGCGGTTCCTCTCCGCGGAATCGCCGCCCATGGGCAAGCCGACCGTTTACGCTACGCACTCGATAGGACCGGCGAGTTCGTCGAAATCCTCGAGGGGTACTTCGCAACCGCGTATCCCTACCAGAAGCTCGACCTCGTCGCGGTTCCCGACTTCGGCGCGGGCGCGATGGAAAACGTCGGGCTGATCACGTTCCGTGAATGGCTCCTGCTGCTCGACGAGCGACACGCTACCGAGCACCAGCGGCGGGCATTCGCGTATGTGATGGCACACGAGCTCGCGCACCAGTGGTTTGGAAATCTCGTCACGATGCCGTGGTGGAACGACGTGTGGCTCAACGAGGCCTTCGCGACCTGGATGGGCGACAAAGTGGTCGGGATTCTCCACCCCGAGTACCGCGTGGACCTCGCAAGCCTCGCTTCAGCACGACACGCGATGAAGCTCGATAGCTTGACGAGCGCACGGAGCATCCGCCAACCCGTCGAGAGCAACCATGACATCCAAAACGCGTTCGACGCGATCACCTACAAGAAGGGCGGAGCCGTGCTCGAGATGTTCGAGCGTTGGATGGGCGCGGACCGTTTCCGTGACGGGATTCATCTGTACCTGCGGCGCCACCAAGCGGGGACGGCCACTACCGAAGACCTGTTGGCCGCGCTCGATGCAGTCGACGACCGGGACGTCGCAACGCCATTTCAGTCCTTCCTGACCCAGCCCGGTGTTCCGTTGATCCACGCAGAGCTCGAGTGCAGCAATGGCCGCGGCATGCTCGAGCTTTCTCAAGAGCGATACTTCCCGATCGGATCGGACGGAAACCGCTTCCAAAGCTGGCAGATCCCTCTGTGCGTGCGCACCAGCTCCGGGGTGACTTGCAGTCTTCTTGAGGACGAGGCGGGTAGGATCCAACTTCCCGACTGCCCGTCTTGGTGGATGCCAAACGACGAAGGCGCCGGCTACTTTCGCTTCGCACTGTCGACCGCCGACTGGACCACGCTTCGGAACAAAGGCTTCTCGAAGCTCTCAGCGCGCGGACAAATCGCCGTGATCGACAGCCTGCTCGCGGCGTTCGATCAGGGAAGCATCGACACCGAGACCCTTCTTCCGTGGTTACCGAGGCTCGCCGCGAGCCCGATCCGCGAGATCGCCACCGCGCCAATGGGTCACCTACGCTTCATCATGGAAGACGCCGCCCCCGCTGCCGTTCGCCCGAACGCCGCTACATACGCCTCTCGTCTCTACCGCAAACGCTACGATGCTCTCGGTTGGCGGCGGCGAAAGAGCGACTCGAGCGACACGAAGCTTCTTCGCGAGACGGTGATTCGATTCATGGTGATGGACGTGCGTGATCCCGCCGCACGGGCCCGCGCTGCACGGCTCGGCAGGGCGCAGGTCGGCTACCAGACCAAAGCCAATCCTCGCGTGGTCGATCCGCAGCTCGGGGGCCTGGTGCTCGCGGCCGCCGTTCAAGAGAGCGGCGCAGGCCTGTTCGATCACTTGGTGCAGATGCTCGACTCGAGCACCGATGCCACCGAACGAAGCCGAATCCTCGCGGCGCTCGGTAGCGCAGAAGACCCCGAGCTCGCGACGCGCGCCCTCGCGCTCACCTTGAGTCCCAACACCCGAGTCAACGAAATCGGCCACATCCTCTCGCGTCAGCTCAGCAACCCACGCACGCGCGACCGCGCCTGGACGTGGTTCACCGAGAGCTTCGACGAGCTGGCCCGACGCTTCGGCAAGCACCAGGTCGGAGGCATTCCCTGGTACACCGCGTCGTTCTGTACCGAGGCCGCAGGGTCCAAGGTGCAGAGCTTCTTCGGGCCCCGAGTCGCCGACCTCATGGGCGGCCCTCGCAACTTACAAGGCGCAGTCGAAGCGATCTCCCTATGCGCCGCACGAGCGGAGGCCCAACGCCCCGGCATCGAACGCGCGTTCAAGCGCTGACACGGGTGTACCGGACTGCGGCGCGGCCCCGGTCACCGGTTGACGCAGAGCGAGCGCTGACGCTGGGGCTGGCATGCGCCGCTGACACTGGCACCGACGATGAAGCATCTGCGTTTCTCAGTTGGGCTGACACACGTTATTGGCCGATGAGAAACTAACGAGTGATGGGGTTACGCCAGCCACGCACTTGTAACGGAAGACAGGCGATCTAATGAACAATTACGTATGGACGCGCCTCCACGAACGTGAAAGCGTCAACGTTCCTGACGAACGATCGACCAGCTGCGCCTCTCACGGGGTTCGTAACTTTCTCTGACAGACAAAAGCGCGATTCGAGCCCGTAAGACTTCTAGCGGGGCGGCAACCACACCGATTCGTTCCGTTTAAAAAATAGGGAGACTCATCATGAAAAAGGGAATTTTTATTGCAATGGCGGCGCTGGGCTTGGCCCTCTTCGCGGTTCCAGAAGCACACGGCGTCGATGGACAAAGCCTCCAGCTGAGGTTCGCCGGCAGCAACTTCATCACCAGCAGCACAGATGAGGGAAGGCCCACGCCGCTCGGCCAAGTGTCCACCTCATTGCAGAACGGAATTGTAAAAGGGGGCGGGAGCGCGGTTTTCTCGGCGCAAACCATCGTCGAGGAAGCCGGGCAGGATGACCGGTGCGGAAGCTTGCCTGGCGCCGCCCTCAGCACGACGACCGTCCTGACGTATAACGACGGTTCAATCCTTTCCCTGACCACCGATGACGAGGTCAGTTTCTTCTGCTTTGACCCCATCTCGGGGGTCTTCTTCGTGGACTTCGCAGGCACCGTGACAGGAGGCGTCGGACGATTCGAGGGCGCGAGCGGCAGCTGGCAGGGCACCGCGCAGGCACAGAGCAGCCGCGTCACAGCGGACATCACAGTAGACCTCGATTAGACGAGCCGTTCCAGATGACGGAGGCTCGACGTAGAGCCCAACAACCGAACCCCCCGGCGACAACGATCGACCGGGGGGTTTCGCTTCTGCCGCAGTGCGGCATGCACGTCCGAAACTAGCCATTGAGTATGTCAGCGACGTCGTGATACTCGTTGCACCCGCGCAGTTGGATCGTCGGCACGCCCCCCCGCTACCCGTTACCCCCTGCGCAGTGGAGTGGATCATGGGTACATCTGTTTCTGGAAGATTGTGGACTTCGTGCCTGCTCTCCGCGGGCGTTGCACTCGCTGTCTTTCTCGTGGACGCGACGCACGCGAATGCATTCCGGCCAGCATTCAACGCGTGGCAAGCTTTTTACCCCGACTCGACCTCAGGCGACACCGCCGACTGCCAGCTGTGTCACCTAGACCCCAACCCCCCCGGGAGGGCCTGGAACGGGTACGGCTGGGACTTCTTCCTGGCGAGGGGCAATGTGCTGCCCGGCATGGACTGCGACGGCGACGGCAGTGGCGTCGTCAGCTTCGAGGAGGCGTTCATCTGCATCGAGGGCCTAGACTCCGACATGGACCCCGGCATGTTCCTCAATATTGAGGAGATCAACTTGAGCACGCAGCCGGGCTGGACCAACGGGCCGAACAACACGATCTTTACCGAGGCCGGCGACTCTCCTAACCAGCTACCCCCGAACGACATCGGGCCGCTCGATCCGGGTGGGGCCGGCGGCATGGGCGGCACGGGCGGCATGGGCGGCGACGACATGTTTCCCCCAGGCCAGTTCAAGCGAGACACGATTGTCGTCGTCAACCCGGGCCAGTCGATCCAGGAGGCGATCGATCGGGCGCAAGAGGGCACCCGAATCTACGTCCTCGCTGGCGTCTACGAAGAACCCAACAACCCGACAAACGGCCTCAACATCACCAAGAGCGGCATCCACCTGATCGGGCAGAGCAACCCACAGAAGCGCGTGATCCTGAAGAGCACGAACGGTCAGCGCAATGGTATCGTCATTGTGCCGCCGGACGTTCCGGCAGCGGCCCAGCCGCAGGGGAGAGAGGTCGAGCGCACCGACTGCATGGGCTGTCACACAGACATGGGGCCGCCCTTCCCCCTGCATCCCGACGTGCCGACGGTCATCCTGATGGACGAAGACCCCTGGATCTACGACATCGTGATCGAAGGCATCACGATCGAAGGCTTCGAGAACAACGGCCTCTTCACCGAGCACGTCGACGGCTTCGTGTTCGACGATGTCGAATCGAAGAACAACAGGAACTATGGAATCTTCCCCGTCCTATCGAAGAACGGCGTCATCACCAACTGCCGCTCCACGGGTTCGGACAAGGATAGCGCCCTCTGGGTCGAGACTTCCGAGAACGTCCTGGTCATCGGCAACGTCGTCGAAGACAGCGTCAACGGCATCGAGGTCTCGAACAGCGACGACATCCTAGTCATCGACAACGAGATGCGAAACAATACGATCGGCGCCGCGATCCTGCTCCTGCCGGACATTTACCCGAACAGGGCCGGCGCCAAGCGCATCGATCTCCGGAACAACTGGGTCCACGACAACAACAGGCCGAACACCGCCCGGCCGACTTCGATCCTCGGCTCCATCCCGAGGGGAATCGGCATCCTCTACGTGGGGGTGGACGAGTCAGCGATTTCGGGGAATCTGGTCGAGAACAACAACTTTACCGGGATTGCCGTCGTCGACTATTGCCCCCCCTTCGAGGGGACCCCATTTGCTTGCGGGGTGGATCCCGACACCTTGACGCCCGGATTCCTCGAGGACCAGGCGGCCGAGAACAATCGCGTTGTGGGGAACATCCTGGTCGAAAACGGAACGAATCCGCGTCCTGAGGAGAACCCGTTCGCGTTTGCAGCGGCCGACCTCACATTGCTCACGGTTCCTCCTCCATTCCCACCCGATCACGGCAACTGCTACCTGGACAACACCTTCACGACCTACTTCTCGTTGTTCGACGCGCTAACCGGCAACCCACAGCCGCCACCACCGTGTCTGTGAGCTGAAATTGGGCCAGGCGGTGCGCTCTTTTGGCGAACCGCCTGGTGCCGACCTAGTCCGTAACGTCGCGCCGTGGGCGGGAACACGTGCGAGTACGCCAAAAATGGAGCGCTAGCCCGGCACACACCTGCCGCCTACGAACACGAGCGACTGACAGTAACGCTGGCGCTGACACCGACACTGGCGCTGTCGCTGGCGCTGTCACTATTCTCGAGGAGTAGGTGACCCGGGCCGCGCCGCAGGCATGTCCTCGAGCGCGAGTTCCGCAGGCGCCAACCCATCATTCCGACGCCGGCGTCTAGAAGGAGTTCACAACGCCACCTAACATCCCCGCCGAGGATGTCTGAGCGGGCGAGGGCGTGCCTGCGGCGCGGCCCGGGTCACCGGTTGACGCAGCTCGCTACCGTCCCTTGAACACCGCGTCGCGCTTCTCGAGGAACGCCGTCATTCCCTCGGCTTGGTCCTCGGTCCCGAAGCACGCGGCAAAGGCATCCTGCTCGAGCGCATTGGCGTCGAGCAATGGTTTCTCGATCCCCCGGGCGATCAGCCGCTTTGCGGTCGCCACTGCGATCGGCCCTTGGCTCGCAATGTGCGCCGCAACCTTCTGTGCGGACCCGAGAAGCTCTTCTGGCGCAAACACCGCGTTGGCCAAACCAATGCGGAGGGCTTCATCGGCGCTGATCATCCTCCCGGTGTAGATCAGCTCGCGCGCCATTGCGGGCCCAACACGCCGAGGCAGCCTTTGCGTCCCCCCGAACCCGGGAATGACCCCCAGACCGACCTCGGGCTGACCGAACTTCGCTTTGCTCGACGCATAGATGAAGTCGCACGCGAGGGCGAGCTCGCACCCTCCTCCGAGGGCAAACCCGTTCACGGCAGCGATCACCGGAAACCGGAGCTTTTCGATCGAAGCGAACACGCTATGCCCAAGGGCGCCGAAATCTCGCCCTTCCCACTCGTTCATTTTCGTCATGGCGGCAATGTCGGCTCCGGCTGCGAACGCTTTGCCGGCACCGGTGATGATCGCCGCACGCAGCTCTTCGTTGGCGCCAATCGTTGCGATCGCCGAACGCAGATCGCCGAGAACCTCCGTGCTGAGCGCATTGAGCTTATCCGGACGGTTGAGCGTCAGCGTGCTGACCGGGCCGTCCTCGGTGATTTCCACAAACGAGGTCATGGCCCGCACTCTAGCCGAACGCCCCGCGCCTGCCTACGACCCCGAATCGCTTCCGAGCGCCCGTCGAACCAACGCTTCGGCGACCGAATAGGGGTCGCCGCGACCTTGGACGACGTCCCGGACCCCTTCGCTGACCTCGTCGACAAAGCGCTCGTCAACCTCGTCGATCAGGGCCTGATACAGAATCGCTCGAAACTCCTCGACGCGCCGCTGTTCGCGAATGGCCTGGCCGGCGTCGGTGTCATTTAGAAAGCTCCGGTGCTCCGCAAAGGCGTCTACGAGCTCAGCAAGCCCCTCCTGACGGTGCGCGACCGTCTTGAGAATCGGAGGAACCCACTCCCCGGTTTGCTCGTCTGGCCCGCGACGGAGCGTCGACACCGCGGTGTGCCCCTGCATTTTACCCACGCCCTTGGGGACGCGCCGAAGCGAAAGCATTTGTTGGAGGTCCTGCACGGTCGCGTCCGCGCCAGCCCGGTCGGCCTTGTTGACCGCAAACACATCCGCCACCTCGAGAATGCCGGCCTTGATCGCTTGAATGTCGTCGCCTAGCCCGGGGGTCATCACTACGAGAGTCGTGTCGGCCAATCGCGTGACTTCGAGCTCGTCCTGCCCCACCCCGACGGTCTCTAAAATCACGACATCAAACTCGGCGGCGTGGAGCACGTGGAGCACGTCCCCTGTGGAACGCGACAGCCCGCCAAGGTGCCCCCGCGTCGCTATGGAGCGAATGAACACCTCCTCGTCGGTGAAGTGTTGCTGCATCCGAATACGATCCCCGAGAATCGCACCGCCAGAGTATGGGCTGGTCGGATCGATTGCCAACACCGCAACCCGCAGCCCCTGCTCGCGATAGAGACGAATGAGCCCATCGACCAGGGTGCTCTTGCCGGAGCCCGGCGTTCCCGTCACGCCGATCACATACGCGTGTCCTTCGTGCGAGAACACCTGCTTCAGCAGCTCGAACGCCCGCGGGTCACGCTCGTCGATCAACCGGCATGCACGCGCGAGGGCCGGCATGTCCCTCGCTCGGATTCCTTCGACCAGCGTCGACAGGTCGGCCAACCGTTTCACTCCTCAGAGCGGCCCCGATCGGCCGCCCTTCATGGTGGGCGTGGCTGGAATTGAACCAGCGACTTGTTCCGTGTGAAGAAACCACTCTACCACTGAGTTACACGCCCGATCTGCGCATCGCCAGGCTGGCTAGCATCGCACGGGCAATTCGCAAGCGAACCGATCACTCGGACGAGTCTTCGAGCTTTGCCTTCAACAGGTCTCCAAAGGTGCCAAGGCCCTGCTTGGCCGACTCCTTGCGGTACTCCTTGACCGCGCGTCGCTCCTCGTCGAGCAAGCGAGCACGAATGGAGCAACGAAGCGTCCCGTCACGCTCGGTGCCGATCACTTTGACCTCGATGACATCGCCTTGCGCAGGGCCCTTACGACGCTCGCCCCGGATGTCTTGAAGCTCGCGGTTCGGGATGAACCCTCGGCCCCGCTTTCCGAGCACGCCATCGACTTGGACCTGGGCGCCGCTGTGCTCGACGCGCTTTACGACGACGGAGACGTGCGAGCCTGCCTTCAGTGACCGCGGCGCCTTACCGAACTCGATCTCGCCGGCTTCGATCGCTTTGGCATCGGCTTCGGACAGTCTCGACAACGAAATGCGGCGTTGCTCACGGTCGACTCGCTCTATCACGACATCGATCTCGTCGCCTTCTTGAACCGCCTGCTTGGCGTGGGTCAGCTCCTTGCTGCCTCCGAGCTCCGAGATGTGGAGCAGCCCTTCGATGTTCTCTTGAATCTGGACGAACGCGCCGAACTCGGTCGTACGCATCACTTTGCCTTTGACCGGAACTCCCGGCCGCAAGGTGTCTTTTGCGATGTCCCACGGGTCGGGCTGGCAGGCGCGCATCGACAGGGACACGCGACCGAAGCGGTCCTTGCGTGTGGCAGGCTGAACCTTCACGACCTGTACGTCGACTTCGTCGCCCACCTGCGCCGCTTGGTTCGGGCGCAGGCCCCGGCTCCAGGAAATCTCGCTCATGTGGACGAGCCCATCGAGACCGTCGCCGAGATCGACGAGCACACCATAGTCACGGACCTCGAGCACCTTGCCTCGGAGCTTTGCGCCGACTTCGAGCTCGCCCATCCGCTCCCGCGCTCGCTTGCGGGCTTCCTTTTCGAGAATGTTGCGCCGACTGACGATGATGCTCTTTTTGCCGCCCTTGTCTTGGGGCAAGGAGAACTCGCATCGCTGGCCGACGAAGGCACTGGGATCGTCGATCGGCGTGAGCGACATGGCGCTCGCCGGACAAAACGCGCGAACACCGCCAACGAGCACGTCGAACCCGCCTCGATTGAAGCCGTAGACCACTCCGTTAACCCGTTGATGGTCTTGTCGTGCCGCCCGGATCGCCTTCCGCACCGCCGCCTTGTCGATGTCGCGGTTGACGATGGCGATGTGACCGCTCTCGGCGATGGCGCCGATTCGTCCCCGGAAAATCGCACCCATCTCCGGCGGCCCAAGCTCGGGCAGCGGCTCGAGCAGCGACAGATCCGCATCGGAGAGATCCTCTTGCACCGGCGCGGCCTCGGCTGGAGCTTCGGGCGCCGGAGAAGGCTCGGCGGAGGACTCTCCACTCTTCTCCCCAGAGGCCTCGCCTTCGCCTTCCGGCGCCACCGGCGCTTCGGGTGGGACGGTCGGTTCGTAGGCTTTCGCGGCTACAGCCGTGTCAGCTTCGACATAGGCCTGCGCGCCTACAGCCGTGTCGGCTTCGGCGTAGGCCTGCGCGCCAACCACGGTGTCCGCTTCGCCGAGCTCGGGAAACTCAGAGACCGGAGGCACGGCGGCTCTCCAGACATTCTTCGCCGCGGCTGGCGCCGGAATCTCCGCGGATGGCTCGGTCGCTGGCGTTGGAACGGGTGCCGTCGTGTCGGTGTCTGGGAGCGCTGTCTCGGCAGCTAGCTCCAAGTGAGGGACTACCGACCGACGCTCTTCGGTCGCGGCGTGGATGATGAGGGGAATTTCGCGCGGCTCATCGGCGTCGGCGATCGCGCTCGCCTTGCCGAACAGATCGACGACGATCACGCCTTGATCGATCCTTTCGACGCGACCGGCGATCACCTCGCCTACGGAGAATGCGTGCTTGCGCGCTCCGCCGCCGGAAAACAGATGAAGGAACGGCGCGTGATGGTGACCGGCCTTCCCCTCGCTAGGCGCGTCGGTCGTGCCTGCCTGCGCACCCTTCTTCTTGCGCCGCCTCCGACGCTTTTTCTTGCCGCCCTCGGCGGGGACTTCGCCGGAAGAGCTCTCGGTCCCCGTCTCAGCCGCCACCTCGCCCGACGCGGTCTCGGTCCCCGTCTCAGCTGCCACCTCGCCTGAAGCGGTCTCCGTCGTTTCGGTATCCGGTGCCGGGTCACCGCCCGTGCTCTCGGCGTCGACCGCGACATCGGGTCCGGAGTCAGGCGCGGCCTCGGCGGACGGAGGAGCGCTTTGCGATTCCACAGGCGCGGCCTCTTCCGACGAGGTCTCACTTGTTTTGGAATCGGTTTCAGTCATGCGCAGTTCCTCGCGCGCGAAAGACGCTCGACGCCTAGGCGGAACGTCCGGGTTGATGAGTTCTGTAGCGTAGGCAGTCCGTGTTTTGCAGTCAAGGGAGACTGTTGTTGCGGTGGCCCACCGAGGCCTCTACCTTGCCTAAGGGGTATGTCGGACGGAGGCCGAGAGCGTAGGGAAACGGGCCGAGCCGTGCTCCAGCTGCCCGTCGAGTACGATCGGCTAAATCCCTTGCTGTCGGACTACACACACAACATCAGCCGGGGTGGGACCTTCATTCGAACGCACCGACCGCTCGAGGTCGGCACAGCGCTGTCGTTCCGAATTCAGGCCCCCGAGCTCGGTGAGCTGTCGTTGAACGGAGTGGTGCGCTGGGTGGTCGACGCCGACGACGCCGAGCAGGACCGTCCCGCGGGGATGGGCATCGCGTTCCTCTACGATTCGGCTGCGCAGCAGTACGAAGTCGAGCTCCGACTCGACCGGCTCATGGTAGATGCGCTCGGGCCCGAGGCCTACGAAAAGCTCATGGGACGGCCCGCCCCGATTGACCTCTAGGAGCCCGAACGCCAATGACGGCACGAATCGACATCCTCCAAGGCGACCTTACCCGCCAAGTGGTCGACGCCATCGTCAACGCGGCCAATCGAAAGATGCTCGGCGGCGGCGGGGTCGACGGCGCCATCCACCGGGCCGCGGGCCCCAGGCTGCTCGCCGCCTGTCGCCAAGTCCCCGAAGTGAGGCCCGGCGTACGATGTCCGACTGGCGAAGCCCGGATCACTCCGGGGTTCGATCTTCCCGCACGCCATGTCATCCACACGGTGGGACCGGTCTATGAGGGTCGCCCACGGGACGCCGAGCTTCTGGCGTCGGCTTTTCGTGCATCGCTCGCGCTCGCAGTAGAGCACGCGCTTCAGTCGATCGCTTTTCCCGCCATCTCATGTGGGGTCTATGGATACCCCCTCGACGAGGCTGCCGCGGTGTCGGCCGAAGTGGTTCGCGAACGCGATTGGGAGCTCGACGAGGTGCGGTTCGTTCTCTTCTCGACCGAGGTCTTTTCCGCCTGGAAGCGCGCACACCGCTGAGCTCAGAAATTGACGACCGAAAGGTTTTGTCGGTCCTTGTCGTCTGCGACCTGCCAGCTGTTTTCGAGCTTCAGCACGCCGCGCGGACACATGTGGGCGCACATCCCGCAACCGACGCAGGACGCCCGGGTGAAGCTTTCGTTGCTTTGCGCATAGGACCGCACGTCGATGCCCATCTCGCAGTACGTGCTGCAATTCCCGCACGAAATGCACATGTCGGGCTTCACCCGAATGCGATACCGCCCAACCTTCTGCACCCAGCCCAAAATCGCCGCCATCGGACAGAAGTTACGGCACCACACCCGCGGTCCGAGCAGCGGATAGAGCCCCGTCCCGACGACCCCGGCAAGCACTGCCCCGACGGCGAATCCGTAAAAGCTCTTCACCGACCAATCGCGCCAATCGTTGCCGGCGACGATGCGATGAAACGTCGGGTGGTCTTTTCCGATCAGCCAGTCGAGCCCGATCAGAAACGTCGTCGCGATCGCGATGAACAGGACGACGTGAATGCTGATCTGCTCGAACCGCCACGACTTGGTCGACTTGCTCGTCAGGTGACGCCAAGGGTCGCCAAAGGTGTTCGCGAGGCCCCCGCAGCCGCAAATCCAAGAGCAGTACCAACGCTTTCCGTAGAGCACCGCCAGGATGGGCGCGGCGATCAACGAGCCGACGATGGTGTACAGGGCCAAGTAGAGCGGCAAATCCGCCAGTGTTTGCGGATAGAGATAGTCGTACTTGAGGGGCCAAAAATACGAAAAATAGAACTCCTTGCCCCCAAATAACGGCATGATGAAGGGCAGCGAGAAACCCAGGGCGATTTGGATGACGACGTTGACGCTGATCCGGAACCGGTTGTAGCGGCTGTTCCCGTGCCGCCGAAGGTAGTAGATGGCGCCCCCGACGATCGCGACCGAGTAAAGAAAGCCATAGAGGTACCAGCGATTGCGTAAGCCCACGGCCTCCGACGCGGCCGTGAGGGGAGTCGCGCCGAAGTATTCCTCCACTTTGTGCTCCCAATAGAGGACGAAATAAAAAAGGATCAGCAGCACGGAGAACGCGATGCCGACCCAGCTTCGGTTTCGCCATCCCTCGCGGTAGGTCGACAGGAGCCCGTTCTGTCCTTGTTGGTCCACGCGTCGCCTTTCTAGAACGGAACCTTGGTCGGTCCCGGGATCATGGGGTTGGGTGCGGGCCCGTCGAGCCTCGGGCCCGGCTTCGGGATCCGAAGGGCCGGCACGAACTCGGTATCGAAAGCCGCCTCGTGCAAATGCCTCAGCACCCAGTCGAGGCGCCGTCGCTCTTCGAGCCACCCGACTAGAACCGAATGGTCCCACCGCCGCCCGAGCAGATTGAATCCGACCACGCGGTCATCCTGGACGACGATCCGAGTCGTGCTGCGCACCCTCCCGGTCTCTTCGAAAAACCAGTTCTGCTCGCGCTCGACGTTCCAGTTCACCAAGCCCACCGTCGTGTACTCCACATCCATGAGCTTCGCCGAGTTGTACCAAATCCCCCGATCGTACTTGGACGCGTCGCCCAGCAGTCGGCGACCTGCGACCCGCCCCTGGTCTCGTGCCGTGTACCAGAGCTGCTCGGGCCGCGCGGTGCCGTCGAACCAACGAACCGAGGCACAATCGCCGGCAGCGAACACGTCGGGCGCACTGGTTTGAAGGCCTTCGTCGACCACGATCCCGCCGCGGGAATCGATCGCGAGAGAGGAGTCAGCGAGCCACTGCGTGTTGGGCATCACACCGATCGCGATCACGACACAGTCGGTCTCGTAGGTTCCCTGATCGGTCTGGATGGCACACACGTTGCCATCGGAATCCGCCTCGATCGACTGGACGTCATGCTGCAGGTGTACCTGTACGCCGTGCTCCGCCATGCGGCCGCTGATCCACGTCGCCTCGCGCGGATCCAGGGCGATCGGCCAAAACCACTCCTCGCGGATGAAGAAGTGAGGCCGTAGCCTCGCGGCCACGGCGACTTCGATCGCCTCGATGCCGATCAAGCCGCCGCCGATGACCGCGGGCTGCCGCGCGACCGATCCTCGACGGGCCGAGGCGACTTCGCGAAAGCGGTACGGGGAGTCGTCGCCGCTTGCGCTGAGATGGGCCGCGGCTCGGGGCGGATCGCCTGCCCGCCCCGCTTCCCCGTGCACCTCGCGCTCGTACCACGACAGGTCTTGGAGGGTGACGAAGTGCCCCACTCCACGGTGGTCGCTCCCCGGCCAGGGGCCAGGGCGCGGCCGGGAGCCGCAGGCGATCAGCAGCCGGTCATATGCGATCGGCGCGTGACCCCCCGCGAGAAGCAACCGCTTGGCTTCGACATCGACCCCGGTGGCGCGGGCCCTGACGCGTTTGAAGCCAAGCCGCGCATACGCGTCACGCTCGAGCGGCTCTATGTCCTGATGGCTCATCTGTCCGCTGAACACCCACATCAGCGCCGTGCGCGAAAAGAAATGGTCGCTCTCCTCGGAGACCAGGGTGATCGGCCATTCGGGCTCGCGTTCACGCACCGCCAGCGCCGCCTCGATCCCAGCGACCCCGTTGCCGATGATCACGATGTGCATCTCCGCGACGATACGACGGGTTTGCCCCGTAGTTACAGTCTCATCGAACCCCCGAGTTGGATGAGGCTTCGCTTTGACTGTACTGTATTTGAGCACTTACACTGCAACCATGCAGGAAACCGCAACCAATGCCTTCGTGGCAGGGGTGCTGGTCGGGAGACCGGTGTTCCGAGCCCCAGGAATCGTCGTTCACGGGGGCCTGGATCAAGAGGATCGCGAAGTAGCGGTCATCGTTCTTCAAGCGGTGACGACCGACGGTCAGAAGCTCAACTTCGAGAACATCTCGCGATGTGCAGACATGTCGGGGATCGAAGTCTTACGGAAAGAGCCGTACGTGATCCTGGCGACGCCCGAACCGAAGGGGCTGTTTCGGGATCTGCCATGGGGCTCGTGGTCCCTCGATGAACGTCTCCGACACTTCGAAGCGGTGGTCGACGTCGTTCGGCGCTTTCACGCTCACGAAGAGCCCGTCGGAACGCTTTCACCGCGCTACGTGACAGTAGACGACGAGCTCAAACCATTTTTGCTGGGACCGCGTCTCGCGCCGAGAAGCGGTGCATACGTCGCTCCCGAAACCGCAAGCGAACGAATCCTCGATCTGCAATCGGATATCTATTCACTGGGCAAGCTTCTGTACTTCGTCGTGGCCGGCGAGGAGCCACCGCGAGAGGCGCGTGATGTCCCAAAGCTCGAAGAGCTGACCAAGTATCCCGCGGGTCTCGTGCGGATCATTCGCAAGGCGAACTGTCGCCAGCCTGAGCAGCGGTATCTGTCAGTCGATGACTTCCTCAAGGATCTTGGAAACTACCGGGAATACAAGAAAGTTGGGATGCAACACGAGGAGGTCACCGACCGGAACACCGGCGTGCTCAGCGTGGTTCCCGATGCGCCGCCGAAACCCGAGCCCAAACCCGCAGAAAAAGAAAAAACGAACCAGAAAGCCGCCAAGAAGCCTCGTCCAAAGATTCCTTCGGTGTTTCGATTACAAAAGCTCGGGCACGGCCTCGGGCTTGCGCTGGCGTTCGCCGGGATCGCCTTCCTGGTGGCCGACTACATCAGCGCCGAAAACGCCCTCCGACCCCTCGACGCGAACGTGTCGACGGGTCTCTCGAGCTTCATCAGCTCGGCCTCTCTGACCAAGGGCGAGCCTCCAGTTCTATTCGCCCAGGTGGATGAGTCGTGGGAGCTGCTCTCGACTGAACGACGACGCGAAGAAGTTGAGGATCTATTCAAAGCGGCCCACAGGCAGTGGGGAACACGCGACGGGTTCCTTCACCGTGGCGACGCCGTCGTGGCGCAATGCTGGGGCAAGGAAATCACGATCTTCGATAGCTTTCATGGGGATGAACAATGAAGACCAGAAGAAAACGAGCCACGGGGACTCAACGGCGCGCTGGGTACACGCTCATGGATGTCATGGTCGTCACCGCGATCATCGGGGTGCTCTCGAGCCTCGGGGTGAACCAGTACAACAAGTACATCGCCCGTGCGAAGCGGCCCGAAGCCGTGATGACGTTCCGGGCGCTGGCCACGGCGCAACGCGAGTATCTGCTCACCTGGGGGAAGTACTCCGGGACCTTCGAGGCCCTTCGATTCAACGTCGAGGGTGGGACGAAGGTTTCGCCGACCGAAATTCAAGGCAGACACTACAACTACCGCCTCGTCCAGGATGACGGTCCGAAGTCCTGGTACGTCATCGCAACCGGGAATATCGATGGCGATGCGTTCCTAGACGTCATCGGGGCAAGCAATCCCCGATAAAGTGAACCATCGGTAATATACCCTACTTGAGGACTGTAAATTTATACCTATACTAAAAAGGTGAAAGGGGTACTGAAAATGAAAGCTAAGCATTGGACTATTGGGGTCGGGCTTGCGGCGGCTGTCAGCCTTTTTGGGCTCATACAGGCCAATGCAAGCCCCTTTTCTATGTTTGTTCTCTCGGATGACCTTGGGAACAGGGTCAACGGGAGCGCACCTGAGGTGCCTGCCTCGGGGGGCGCCTCGAGTGGTGACGACAGCGGCAGCTCCGGCGGCGGCGACAACAACGGCCATGGCAACAACGAGGACGGTGTCGACTCGAGCAATCCCGGCACGGACAACAACGGCCACGGCAACAACGAGGACGGTGTCGACTCGAGCAATCCCGGTAGCGGTACGGGTGGCCCGAACGGTGCTGCGGATGAGTCTTGTCCCACGCCTGAAAGCTGTGTCGACGACGAGATGAGTGGCGGCAACACCGATGGGAACGCCGAGGGCGGCGAGAAGATCGACGTCGGTGACGGCGCGGCCAGCGACAGCAAGGGCAAAGACGCCGACAAGGGCAACAAGGGCGGCAACGCCAAGGGCGGCGAGGAAGTCGACCTAGGCGAAGGCGCGGCCAGCGACAGCAAGGGCGAAGGCGCCGATAGTGGCAGCAGTGCCGAAGGCGGCGAGGAAGTCGACCTAGGCGAAGGCGCGGCCAGCGACAGCAAGGCCAAGTAAGGCGACTGTTGCACGAACTGGAAGGGCGCCCCTCGGGGCGCCTTTTCCTTTTAATCCGGTCTCCTCTTGGGAGGCCTTCTCGATCGCCATCCCTCATCGCCCGGGCCGCGGCAAGCGCCTTGACGGACGCCCGGATCGGCGCTTCTCTCGAGCGGTGTCTTTTCCGAAACCGCTCCGCGCGGTGATCACCGGTGGCGGCAGTGGCCTCGGCCGCGCGCTGGCGGCTCAGCTGGCAGACCTCGGCGCGTCGCTCGTCGTTTCGGACGTCGACGAAGCCGGAGCCAATGAAACCGCATCACTGACCCGCGAGCGAGGCGCAGAGGCCGAGGTGATCGCCTGCGACGTCACCGACCGAAGCGCGGTGTTCGCCCTGGTCGAGGAGACCGAAAAGCGGCTCGGGGGCATCGACATGATCTGCAACAACGCCGGCGTCGCCCTCGGGGGCTCATTCGACGAGATCTCGATCGAGGATTGGCGTTGGGTGTTCGACATCAACCTCTGGGGAGTCATCTACGGCTGCCAGGCGGCGATCCCGAAAATGAAGGCGCAAGGCCGCGGCTACATCTTGAACGTGGCCTCGGCGGCGGGTCTTCTGAGCCCACCGAGCATGGCGCCTTACAACGTGAGCAAGGCGGGAGTCGTCTCGTTGAGCGAAAGTCTTCACACCGAATACAAGGGTGCGGGGATTCACGTGTCGGTGCTCTGCCCGACCTTCTTTCAAACGAACATCATGAACAGCGCCCGCGGCGCGTCGACGCCGCAAGAGGAGGCTCGCATCCGTAAGTGGATGGCGCGCTCGAAGGTGCAGGCCCCGGACGTCGCGAAAGCCGCCATCGACGCGCTCCGCGATGGGGAGCTCTATGTGCTCCCGATGGCCGACGGCCAACAGGCGTGGCAACTCAAACGTCAAAACCCACAGGGCTATGTCGACCTCGTGAGCGCGGCCCACCAACGCCAGCTCGAGAGCCAAGGCCGAGACGAGCCGTGAGGGTGGCTACTGTCCCGGCACGCCAGCAACGCCCGGTTTGAACCGGAAGATGTAGTACGGCGCATTCGCCGCGATGTGCGCCTTCGACTGGAGCATTTGGTCTGGGATCGCGCTGTCCGCGACGTAGAGCCAGCCATCGGGCCCATAGCTCAGCGCGTCTGCCCAACGAATCCGTTCGCTTTTCACGAGCGTGGTGAGCTCGCCCTTTGGCGTCATGCGGAGGACCGCGCCGTGCTCGACGTCGGTGATCAACAGATTGCCGTCGTTGTCTGTGCTGAGCCCGTCGTTGAGGGGCTTCGCACCCACCGCTCGTACCCCCGCGGCAAGGGCCTCATCTCGGAGAAGCGGATCGAGGAGATCGGTAACGGTGACCCGGTACATCGTGTCGTGAGTCATTGCCCCGTAGTAGAGCCACTCGTCGTTGCGATCGATGGCGATCCCGTCGACGCCCGGCTTGAGCACCACGAGCCCTCCGAAGAACGTCATTTCCTTGGTCGGATTCCGGATCAGCCAGTCCTGGGGCGTCACCGAGGAATCGCTGTTCAATACCCGTCGTGCCTTCGCGCGTTCGACGTCGTAGACGATCAACCCGGGGTTCTTCCTCCAAAAGCTCACGTCGGCAATGAAGATGTGCTTGCCGGTCGAATCGATTTGGAGGTCCTGCAGAAACGATCCCAGCTGCGCGACCGACGAATCGAACACGTGCTCGTGCACGACGGCACCTGTCTTTAGATCAAAAGCCATGAGGCGCGGTTGCCCGATCCCGTGGTTGCCGTGATCGATCGTCCAGAGCCGGTTCTGCCGATCGATGACGACACCGAGCGGGGTTTCGAAGAGCGTCTGTGCCGCTTCGCTTGGAAAGGGCTTCGGCGCTCCGTCCACCCACTCGAGGAGCTTGGCCCCGGTCGGGCGACTCTCCGGGTGAATCGTATAGAACACCCGCCCATCGGCGGACACGGCGAGATTGCCGATCGGCTCGGGGCTCGTCACCACCACCTCGAGTGCGCTCTCGTCGTAGACCGGCGTGCCGCTCAGATCGGGATAGGGTTCGCCGCCGCCGTAGCGAACGTTCAGTACGGCCGCCACGACCCCGATGAGCAACGCAAGCCCAATCAACAGACGCACGAGAAATCTCTTCATCGGACCGCGGACGCTAGCATGCGATCAGCGGTAGCCCTAGCGGTTAGGGGCTGCTATCCCAGCCCCGGACATGCGTAGCGCCGCCATCTGGATCTCGACTCTGGTAGTGGGCGCGCTCCCCGCCAGCCTCGCATCGGCCGAAGAGGACCCGGCACCCGCCTCAGTCGTGATCGGCACGGAGCAGCGCGCCCCAAGCCCAACCTCGGAGGCCCTCACGGCCAACGCCGCGCTCATGGATCGCCTGTTGACCACCGCCAATGAAAAGACCAGACGGGAGCAGAAATTCGCCGCCGCTGCTGGGATCGTCGGCGGCTCGACCCTCATCGGTCTCGGCGCTTGGCGACTGACCGAAGTTGAGCCGCAGAGTCAATTCAGCCGCGGTCTCGGGGTCATGTTCATGACCCTGGGTGCGGCCGACCTCACGACCGGCATCTTCGTAGCAACCCGCGTCGCCCACGAGACGCGAAGGCTCGAGCGGTGGGAGAAGGCGCGGGAAGACGGTATCACCGAGCTCGAGCTGGCTCGCGCGGAGGGGGAGCTGCTGTCATCGGCTGAGAGCCGTGAGGGCGAGCGACTTCTGGTGCGATGGAACGGCCTGACGCATGCGCTGGCGGGCGTGTTCGTGCTCGCTCTTTCGCCCGTGCCCAACACCACCCGCACCGACAGGGTTTCCGCCTATATCGTTGGCGGCCTGTTCGTCGGCACCGGCTTCGCTGCCTTCGGCTTGTCGTTCCGCCCGACCCCGAGCGAGGCCGCGTGGACCGAGTATCAAGCCAACAAAGTCTCGGGCGCGGGCCAGCAGCTCAGCTTTCGGCTTTCGCCCTCCGTATCCCGCCACGGATTCGGCCTGGGCATGAGCGGGACCTTTTAGTTACTTCGAACCCCTTGCACAGAAACCATCGAAACGGTTAGGAAGCCTTCCTATGGAACTCGACCAACTCAAAGTCATCGTGACTGGCGGCGCCTCCGGCCTCGGAGAGCACTTCGCCAAACGCCTACACGGAGCGGGAGCTCAAGTTGCGGTAGGCGACATCAACGAAGGCGCCCTCGGTGCCCTACCCGACGGGATCCACCGACGTCGCCTCGACGTTGCGGACCAAGACGACATCGCGAGCTTCGTCGGTTGGGCGGCCGAGCAGATGGGCGGGCTCAACGCACTGATCAACAACGCCGGCATCATTCGCGACGCGCTGTGGGTCGGAAAGAGCCGGAAGACGGGCGAAATCCGCAGGATGTCGCGCGAGGATTGGGACGCGGTGATCGCTGTGAATTTAACTGGGGCGGTCCTGATGGCGCAAGAGGTGGTCGCCAACATGGTCGAGCGCGGAGTGCCGGGCGTGATCGTGAACATTTCGTCGGTCGCCCGCCATGGAAACCGAGGCCAGACGAACTATGTTGCGGCCAAAGCCGCGCTCGCCGCCAACACGCGAACCTGGATGAAAGAGTTTTCTCAGTACGGCATTCGCGTGGCTGCCGTCGCCCCTGGCGCCGTCGAGACCCCGATGACCGCCGGGATGAACCAAAAGGCCTTGGATATGATCAGGGCGGCCATTCCGCTAGGCCGGATGGCGCAGCCCGAGGACATATGGCGGGCGGTCAAGTTCATCTTCGACTGCGATTACTTCACGGGCGAAACGATCGACGTGCATGGTGGAGCTTATCTCTAGACGGCTCAGCTGAGCGCACGCATCACGGCGCGATGCAGGAAGTAGCCCGCCGGCAACAGCGCGCATCCGACCGCGTAGGCTGCCCAAAACGAGAAGCGGTCCCGCATCAGAAACGGGATGAAGAACAGGAGCGTGATCGGCAGCGCCACTAGGATACTGCGCGCCATGTCGAACGCGCTCCCGGCGTCCCGGTGCTGAAGATAGGCCAACGGTAGGACCAGCATCGTCGCCAGGGGCAAAGCGACGATGAACCCAGCGGTATTCGGATATCGCCTCGAAAGCCAAGCCGCAACGCCGATGACGAGCGCCGACACGAGCGTGTTCAAAACGGTGATCATGACTTACTGGCCGGCGACGATCTTTTCTACCGCCTGGAGAAGGCTCTTGCTGTAGACGCGCCCAACCAAGTTCTGCCGGGCCTTCGCCGCTGCGGCGTCCCACTCGGCTTTGTAGGCCGCAATGTTGACCTCGATCATCCCTCGGCTGATCAGGGAGTCGTAGGCTCGATCGTCGTCACGACGCGCAAGGCCATCGAGGGCACGGGCCGCCCGCTCGCTGGTGTCGAGCAGGATCTTCTGGTCGACCTCGGAGAGCTCATCGAACTTCTCCTGCTTGATGATCGAGCCGCCGACGATGATCCCGAAGTTGTCTTTGGCCATGTAGTTCAGCCGCGTGTACCACTGGAGCGCGACCGCAGCGATGGCCGAGGCCGGGACGGTATCGATCATTCGGGTTTGAAGGCCGGGGTAAACCTCGGGAACCCCCAATCGGACCGGGTTGGCCCCGATCACGGTGATGAACTCCGCGAAGACCGGATCATCCTTCCAAGCCCACGGGCGGCCGGCCTTGAGATCGGCGGGCCGCGCGAACTCGTTGACCGAGAAAAGGCGGTTCTTGCCGGCTTCTCCCCAGGCCAGCAGCTGGAACCCGCCATCTTCGAACATCTTCGCGAACCGGTCGTTGAGCTCCGTGCGAGCCCGTTCGAGCTGGTCGTACTCGGTGATCAATCCCGGGGACGTCATCACCAACACCGGGCGCGCCACGATGCCGAGCCCCGTCGTCGTCACGCCCGCGGCATCCATCTGCCCCGCGCGAACTTTGCGAATGAAGTCACGCTCGTCGCCCTGACTGCCTCCCGAGTAGAACCGAAGCGCGACCCGGTTCTCCGACTGCTTCTTCAAGCTGCGGTTCCAGGCCTTCATCACCTTCATGAAAGCCGACCCGGCCGGAGCAAGAGAGGCGAAGCGAATCACCGTCGCGCCCTCGGCATTGGCGCTCGGCGCCGTGCCGGGCAACAAGAAAGCCCCCGCAGCGAGGATTGCCACGAAGAGGGTCTTCAACTGGAACATGAGCTATTCGCTGAGGTCACTGAAGAACAATTCGATCTGGTCCATGTACCGCTTCGCTCGACGTTTGGCGAGGACGTTGGACAATCGTGATTCAGGTAGCACATCCCCCGCCTCGAGCACTTCGGTAAGCAGCTCCGTGAAAAGCTTAGAGTCACCCTTGTTGACCGCGTAGTACCTCGCCATATTCAGTTGGACCATCAAATTGCGTCGTTTAGTACCCTCGAGGACCTCGTCGAAGATGGTTTTCGCGAGGTCCATGTCGGGCGGAAACTGCGATGCCGCCAGGACGCCGAGGGTCATCATCGGGGTCATGAAGAGGAAGTCGGGGTCGAGCTCGACGGAATGGCCGAGAAGCACCTTCGCGAGGGGAAGGTCCGCCACCGTGTCCATGTCCTCCATGCCCATGTTGATCCGCGCGCCAAGCGACGCCCCGGCCCAGAACGCGAGCGGGGCATCCTCGGGCGTGTTGAGGACCCGGTCGAGCCAACTCTTGAGGCTGTCGGGGCCGCGCGCGAGGGCCTCGTCGAAGCTCCCGTCTCTCAGGCGCATCAGGTGCTTCGCGAGATCCCAGGCCCGCTCGTACATGATCAAGGCGCGGGCGCGGAGCTCCTCCGCCTCTTTCCAGTGATCGTCGGCATCTGCCACTTCGACGCGATCCTCGATCCAGCCGGTGCCGTAGCCGATATACGCCCCGATGGTCGACGTCACCACGACCTCGTTGTCCGGGACGACACGCATGATGCCCTCGAGTTGGATGATGCTCGCCGGAAACGCAGCACCCGCGGTCTCGTAGTCCCAGTACTGCTCGATCGCCGGCGCCGCTCGCTGGAACAAACCGGAGGTCGAGTCCGCGGCGAACTTCGCTGAGTCACACGCGGTGACCGAGATCAGCCCGCAGACTAGCGCCACCAAGCGAGAAGCCGTTCTCGAGCTGCCTGAACCGGACATCGCGCGAAAGTGAACCGGAAAGCACTCCCCAACACAAGCTCAAAACCGATTAAAGGGGGACAGTCCCCTTTTTGCCCTTTTGACACCGGTCGGGTGGCGGGTTAGTCCGCGCCGAGAGACATGACACCAGGGGAATGTCGAGAGCACCTTCTAGACCTCGTACAGCGCATGGAAGCGCTGGGGAGGTATCTTTGACCTCGAAGGCCTGCGCCACGAGGTGGACCGTCTGACCAACCTCAGCCTCGCCGAGGGCTTTTGGGACGATCACCAGAAGGCGCAGAAGATGATGCGGGAGCGCGCGTCGGCAGAGGAAACACTCAAGGAATTCGGGCAAGTAGACACCGAAGCTCGGGATCTCTTGGAGTTGCTGGAGCTGGCGGTGAGCGAGGGCGATCAGGGCGTCGTCGGCGACGTGGCGCAACAGCTTCCGTCCCTCGAGCACCAGGTCCGGAGCCTCGAGCTCAAACGGATGCTCACCAAGGACGACGACACCGATGCGATCGTCACCATCAACCCGGGCGCGGGCGGCACCGAAGCCCAGGACTGGGCCGAGATCCTTCTTCGGATGTACCTCCGGTGGTGCGAGCGCAGGGGCTACAAGACCGAGCTGCTGAGCAAGCAGCCAGGCGACGAAGCGGGGATCAAAGACGCGACCTTCGTGGCGCGGGGCCCAAACGCCTACGGGTATCTTCGGGCCGAGAACGGAGTGCACCGCTTGATCCGGATCAGCCCCTTCGACGCCAACAAGCGCCGCCACACTTCGTTCGCGGGCGTGAGCGTGGTCCCGGACCTCGACGATGATCTCACGGAGGGCGAAATCGAAATCCGCGACGAAGACCTCGAAGTCAGCACGATGCGGGCGGGCGGGGCCGGCGGCCAACACGTCAATCGAACCGAATCGGCGGTACGGATCAAGCACATCCCAACCGGCTTCGCGGTTCGATGTGAAGCGGAACGGTCGCAGCACCAGAACCGGGAGACGGCGATGAGGATGCTTCGTGGGCTGCTCTTCGAGAAGGCGCGCCGTGAGCAGGAGGAAGCGTTCGAAGAGGCCTTCCTCGGCGACCGCGCGGATATCGCATTTGGATCGCAGGTCCGCACCTACACCCTCCAGCCCTACACGATGGTCAAGGACGAGCGAACCGACCACAAGGTGAGCAACGCCGACGCCGTGCTCGACGGAGACCTGGACGAATTCATCGAAACCTACCTATTGATGAACGCCGACAAGCAACAACGACGCAAGAAGGCGGGTGACGCCCAAGGACACCAAGAGGACTGAGGGGCAGCTGATGGCGACCGAAGACGAGCTTCGACAAATACGGCTCAACAAAGCCGCGCGACTGCGAGAGATGGGGGTCCTGCCCTACCCGAACGACTGGCGCACCAATCCCGAGCTCGAGGACAAGCGCCGCTCGGTCGTCGAGCTCGCCGCAGACGAATCGGCGCGGTCGGCGCTTCCAGTCGAGGACGAGCTGAGCGAGGACGCCCCGCAGATGCCGCTCTTCGGACGCGTGATCGCCAAGCGCGGTCCGTTCCTTGTGATTCGGACCCCGCACGGAGATGCCCAAGCCTTGGTGCGCCCAGAGAAACTGAGCGAGCGCGATGCGGCTCTCCTCAAGCTGGTCGATCTCGCCGATCACGTCATGGTCGAAGGTCCGGTCATCCGGACGAAGACCGGCGCCCTTGCGGTGAGCGCCCGTCGCTACGAGCACCTCGGCAAGGCCCTCTTGCCGCCGCCCGCCAAGTGGCACGGTCTGAAGGACGTCGAAAAGCGTTACCGGGAGCGGTACGTCGACCTGTTCGCAAATCCCGCCGTCGCGGAGGTGTTTCGCGCGCGAACGGTGGTCGTCCAGTCCCTGCGTCGCTTCCTCGACGCCCTCGACTTCTTGGAGGTCGAAACCCCGCTGCTCCACGTGACCCGCGGCGGGGCCACCGCCAAGCCTTTCGAGACCCACCACAACACGCTCGACTTGGAGTTGATCCTCCGCATCGCGCCGGAGCTCTATCTGAAACGCCTCCTGGTTGGCGGCTTCGACCGCGTCTACGAGATCGGCCGAGCCTTTCGCAACGAAGGCATCAGCACGAAGCACAACCCGGAGTTCACCATCCTCGAGCTCTACATGGCCTACGCCACGCACGAGGACCTTATGGACCTCGCCGTCGACATGATCCGCGCGGTCGACGCCGAGCTCCGTGCACGCTTCCCCGAGCTCACCGCCGAACGCGCCTTCGACCTGAGCGCAGACTGGAAGAGGGTGACGTTGCGCGATTCGATCGCGGAACGACTCGTACGCGCCGGTCGGGAGGGCGTGCCAAAGACCACCTGGACCGACAAGCTCTCCCACGAGGCGATCGACGATCCGGAGGCGCTGGCGAACGCGTGCAACGCGATGCTCGCCAAGCTCGGCCCCGTCGCCCAAAAGCAACTCGAGCACTGTGAGACCCACGGCGAGCGGCTCTTTGCGATCTTCGAGCAGCTCGTCGAGCCCGACCTGACGGCGCTCTACCGCACCGGCGACGGCAGCCAGACCGTCCCCGTCTTCATCACCGAGTATCCGATCGAAGTCTCCCCGTTGGCCCGCAGCAACGACGACGACCCCGCGTTCGTCGATCGGTTCGAGCTATTCATCGATGGGCGCGAAATCAGCAATGCGTTCAGCGAGCTCAACGATCCCGACGATCAGGCAGCCCGCTTCGAAGGCCAGTTGCGCAACCGCGAACGCGGTGACGAAGAAGCGATGGACTTCGACGCCGACTACATCCGCGCGCTTTCCCACGGCCTGCCACCCGCAGCCGGATTCGGACTCGGCGTAGACCGGCTGATCATGCTTCTGTGCAATCAGCCCTCGATCCGCGACGTGCTCCTCTTCCCCCTGCTGAGACCGGAAAACGAATGAGGAACAGTCGACGCTTCGGGTTCTGGACAGCGGTCCTTTGCGGCCTAGCGGTCCTGCACGCCGTGGCAATCGTCGTGTTCGTCGCCACAAGCACGGGATGGTTTCAAGCGATGCAGGTCGACGAGCTGGTTTGGATTCGGCTCGTGATCGGCTGGGCGACGGCGCAGCTGATCCTCGGCCTTCTCAGCTTGGCCATCGCACGCCGCGCCCGTCGCATGCCACGCGGCGCGTTGGGGCGAGCGCGCATCGTGGGCCTTTCGGTCGCCGCAGGGCTTCACGCTTCAATCACCACTCTCTCGATCGGGATCATCTTGTGGGCGGCACGCGCGTCGCTCGGCCACGTCCTCGGCGGTACGACCCCGAGCCTTCTGTTCGGCCTGACGCATCTCGCGTACCCGGACCTCGAGCTCGAGTGGGTCCGGACACTGTTCCAGACCGCCACGAGCCTTCAGTGGGCGACCGGCACCGCGATCGTCCTCCTTGCCACGTCGTGCTGGTTCCTTTTGCCTCTACCCAGACGCCAACGGTTTTGGTGGCTCTTTGACGCCGGCATGGTTCTGGCCTTCGTTGCAGTCAGCTCCATGCTTTCGATAACCCCCGTCGAGGGAGACGGCGCGAGCCTCGCAGGCGCCGTCGTGCGGGTGACGGTGACCACCCTCTTCGCCATCCGGGTCGGGCTCCGGTTGGTCGGGCCTCTTCTTTCGGCATTCGAGCGCATCGGGTTTCGATCGATGGTTGCGGCACGTCACCTGCGCGCGAAGAAGACCGGCTTTCTCGCCGCAAGCGGCACCCTTTCCGTGCTCGCGGTTGCCGTCTCGTCGTGCATGTTGATCTCGGTCCTGAGCGTCATGGGAGGCTTTCGGGCAGACCTCATGAAAAAAATCCTCGGAAACCACGCCCACATCGTCATCGACGAAGCATTGAAGGAGCTCGACGATTGGCAGCTCATCCTCGAACGGGTACGCGCCACCGAAGGCGTCGTTGGGGCCACGCCATACCTTCAAACCGAGGTGATGGTGTCGAGCCTGTCGAATCGAGCCGGCGCAATCTTGCGCGGGATCGATCCCGGGTCGGTGAGTGAAGTGACCGACCTCGCCAAGAACATGACCCACGGCAAGCTCGAGTACCTCGAGCACCCCGAGCAAATCCTCGACGCCTCCGTTGGGACCTCGCGAAAAAGCCCCCTCGACGCGATGCTCGAGGCCGAGCCCGGCGAAGACGTCGATCCGCAACCGGCCGCAGAAGCGATGCCCGGCTTGATCGTCGGCCAAGAGCTGGCGCGGGCGCTCCGGCTCGTCGTGGGCGATCGCGTGACCGTGGTATCGCCCCGCGGAGAGCTCGGCCCGACCGGTCCCATCCCACGCACGAGGCCGTTCCGGATCGCGGGCATCTTCTACAGTGGAATGTACGAGTACGACATGAAGCACGCCTATGTCGCCCTCGACGTCGCGCAACGCTTCCTCAAGGCCGGTAAGGCGGTCAGCGGCATCGAGGTGAAGGTGCAAGACGTCGAAAAGGCACCGGCGATGGCAACCGAGCTCGTCTCGATCCTCGGTCGCGACGGCCTACGCGTGCGCGACTGGAAGATGATGAACGAACAGCTTTTTGGCGCGCTCGCCCTCGAGAAGCTCGCCATGTTCATCACGCTCGGGATCGCGATTCTGATCGCAGGGTTTTCGGTCTTCGGCACCTTGACCCTCCTCGTCCAGGAAAAGCGGCGCGAAGTTGGAATTCTGAAAGCCATGGGCGCCTCGGCACGCGGGGTCATTCGGATCTTCGTGATCGAAGGCCTTCTCATCGGGATGGCTGGTGGCCTATTGGGGCTCGGTCTTGGCTTCATCATGACATTCGCCGCCGAACACTTTGGAATCCGAATGAATCCCGAGGTCTATTACATCGACAAGCTTCCCGTGAACCTCGATCCAACCGAGTTCGCCCTAGTCGGTGCGGCGACGGTGGTGGTATGCCTGGCGGCAACTCTCTTTCCGGCCTATCAAGCGAGTCGCGTGCGCCCCGTGGACGCGCTTCGGTACGACTGATCTGATCGCATTCTCGATGTCCGACCCTCTCGTCTCCGTCGCAAACGTGACCAAAACCTTCGAGCACGAAGGTCAGTCCCTCGAAGTCCTCAAAGGCATCGACCTCGAGATCGGCGACGGCGAGATGGTGACCATCGTCGGCCCTTCCGGCGCTGGCAAAAGCACCCTCCTACACCTCATCGGGACCCTCGACCTTCCGACTCGCGGCACGATTCGATACCAGGGCCAAGACGTAACCCTTCTCGGAAGCTCTGACCTTGCTGAATTTCGAAACCGAAGCATTGGATTTGTTTTTCAATTTCACCATCTGCTTCCCGAGTTTACGGCGCTGGAAAACGTGATGATGCCCGGGCTGATTCACGGGAGTCGTCGGCTTGAGGAGCGAGCTCGGCTGCTGCTCGACGAGGTGGGACTCTCCCACCGATTGACCCATCGGCCCGGGGAGCTCTCGGGCGGCGAACAACAGCGAGTCGCCCTCGCGCGGGCGCTTCTCATGGAGCCGAAGCTGGTGCTCGCAGACGAGCCCACCGGTAATCTAGACAGCCGGAGCAGTGACGCGGTGCAGGAGCTCTTCTTCGAGCTCAACCGACGCCATGGAACGACGTTCTTGATCGTCACCCACAGCCGAGATTTCGCCGGCATGATGCCCAGGCAGGTCGCGATGAAGGACGGGCGGATCGACTCCGACGAACGACGGTCCCTGTCAACGGCAAAACCCACGGAGCAAACGCCCGGCAATGATGCTCAACCCCTTGAAAATCAAGGAAAACCAACTTGACCCACTTCTGGGCCGCGGCTATAGCCGCCCGGATCACAAGCCCTGACAATGCGCCTTTCCGCCCATGCCATAGCCCTGACCGTCGTTGCAGGGCTCGCTTCCATGGCGGGCGCTCAGAGCCAAGACAACATTCCGGAGCCGCCGCCGCCTGCGACCCGGCCGGTTCGAACCTCGCCGCGACCTTCCCGGCCCCCCGCGCCTCCGCCCGACGCGGGACCTGAGGCCGAGGACTACGAACCCGTCGAAGACCCCGACGCGGCGATTCAGGTCCCGAGGACGAGCTGCCACGGTAAGAACATTCGTCGGGTCGCGGTAGTCGGCGCTCGGCGGGTCGACCCCGATGACGTCCGCGCCACGATGAAGCTTGGTCGCGGCAAGGTCTGCACCGACCCTCAGGTCACCCGGGATGCCCGCGCCATTTGGAACATGGGCTACTTCGACGACCTCGCCATCGAATCGGACCCGCTTGGCGACGGGATCAAGCTCACGATTCGGGTTCTCGAGCGTCCTGCGATCCGCAAGGTCAAGTACGAAGGCAACGATGAGGTCGACGATGACGACATCGACGAGGCCATCACCCTCGAAGCGGGAACGATTCTCGCGGTTCCCGAAGTCGAAAAGAGCGCCGACAAGATTCGCGCGCTCTACGCGGAAAGCGGCTTCTTTCTCGCGGAGGTCCAATACGAGCTCAAGCGCATCCCGGGAGACAACAACCAAATCGACGTCCTTTTCAAGATCGACGAGGGCGCAGAAGTCGACGTCCGTCGGGTGAGCTTCGTCGGAAACAAGCAGCTCCCTTCCGAGGAGCTCCTCAAAATCATGCAAACCAACGAGACTGGGATGTTCTCGTTCTTTAGCGACCGGAACAAATTCAACCGAGAAGCCTTCGACGAGGACGTGACGCGGGTCCAGGCCTGGTACTACGACAAGGGCTACCTGATGATGCGCCCGGGCCGCCCCAGCGTAGAGCTGACGGCCGACCGAAAGTACGTCGACATCACGATTCCGGTGCAGGAAGGCCCGCGCTTCCGCATCCGCAACGTCGACGTGGTCGAGAAGGACGATGTCGGCAATGAGGTCGAAACCATCGCACCCAAGGCTGAGCTTCGAGGCGCCATCGACCTAGAGTCCGGCGACTGGTTCAGTCGAAGCAAGATCGCCGAAGGCATCGAAGAGATCAGCCGTGCCTATCGGGACCAGGGCTACGCGCTCGTGGAAATGATCCCGGAAACCGACCTCGACGAAGTCAACCACTTGGTCGACGTGAGCGTCAACATACAACGCGGCCCGCTCGTGTACATCGAGCGAATTCACGTCCGAGGCAACACCAAGACGCGGGACGCGGTCATCCGACGCGAGTTTCGCCTCAGCGAGGGCGACCTCTACAACCAGAGTAGGATAGAGGACGGCCGGGCGCTGGCGAACCAACTCGGTTACTTCGAGCGCGTAGACGTGTCCGAGGAGCAAGGCAGCGCCCGGAACCAAATGGTGCTGAACGTCGAAGTCGCCGAGAAACCGACAGGCACGTTCCAGGTCGGCGCCGGATTCTCGTCTCTCGAGAGCTTCATCATCACGGCCCAGGTCCAACAGCAAAATCTCTTCGGCCGCGGTCAATCGCTCGGGCTGAACCTGCAGCTATCCGGCATTCGTCAACAGATCGACGTGAACTTCGTCGAGCCCTGGTTCCTCGGTTCCGAATGGAGCCTCGGCTTCGGCTTCTTCAAGCGAATCCGAGACTTCGCCAGCTTCCGACAAGACTCGACGGGCGCCAACTTGACGGCCGGCCATCCTATATTCAATCCGAGGTTCCGGATCTTCGTCCGCTACGAGTTTGAGAACGTCGTGATCTCACAACCCCGGGGCAACATCGTCGGCGTCGGTGGACAGCTCCGAGACACGTTCTCCAACATCTTCATCGCCAATGCATTCCGCGACGGCATCACGAGCTCACTCCGCTTCACGATCAACTGGGATAGTCGAGACAATCGCCTGGCTACGACCGGCGGGATATTTGCGAACTATGGGGTCCAAGTGGCCGACCAATTTCTCGGCTCCGACAACACCTTCGTTCGCCAGACCGCCTTCGCACGCTTCTACAAGCGAATCTTCGGGCCGGTGGTCTTCAAGGTGAACACCGAGATCGGATTGATCACCTCCCGAAAGCTCGTTCCCGTCTTCGAGCGTTTCTATCTCGGCAGTATCTTCACGATTCGCGGCTACCGCCTTCAGTCGGTCGGCCCGCAGGCGGGGATCGCATCCGCCGGCGACCCAAACCTTCCGATCGTGCCCCAGGGGCGACCGATCGGCGGGGACTTTCAGGCCTTTTACAACATCGAGCTCGAGTTTCCCCTCATCGAAGCGATCGGGATCCGAGGCGTGATCTTCACCGACGGCGGCAATGCCTGGAACCTCTTTGCGTTTCGCGATCAGTTCGGCAACTGCCAGGCGCCCCTTGCGCCCGAAAACGATCGCTCCTCTCAGCCGTGCGGCATCAATCCGTTCCTGAGGTATTCGGTCGGTTTTGGCCTACGGTGGTTCTCCCCGCTTGGGCCACTGCGATTCGAGTGGGGCATTCCGATCCGGCGACGCCCACAAGACGCGCCGATTCGCTTCGAATTCACGATCGGTCAGTCGTTCTGAGAATGTCCTACGACTTGGCTTCGTATAACCCCTGCGGCTTGACCGGCCATTGCCAAACGGCTAGCTAGGCCGGGCTCGAAAGGATGCTCTGATGGGTTTTTGTAGAATCGTAGTTCTCGCACTTGCAACGTTCGTGTTGGCCAACGCCGCTTCGACAGCCGATGCGCAAGTGAAGATCGGCGTCGTGGATCTGCAGCGTGCAATCAACGAAACCGAGGACGGCCGCCAGGCAAAACGAAGGCTGACCAAGCTCTTCGAGGAGCGACAGAAGAAGCTCGACGCGGCCCAGAATTCCCTCAAGTCGCAAAAAGAGAACATCGAGCGGCAGCAGGACGTGCTCAGCGAGGATGCGCTCAAGAAGAAGGTCGGGAAGTACCAGGAAGACCTCATGGCCCTGCAAACCGAGTACGTCGATTACCAGCGAGAGCTCTCAACCAAAGAAGCCGAGCTCACCAAGAAGATCCTCGACAAGATGCAGGGAATTCTTCGCCGCATTGGGCAGACCGACGGCTATACGTTGATCGTGGAGGCCAACGAGGGTGGCGTCGTCTGGGTGCCCTCCAACCTCGACCTCACCGATGTGCTGATTCAGCGCTACAACGCTCAAGCCAAGAAGAGCGGCGGCGGTAAGAAGAAGTAACGAGAATCGCGCATTCGTGGCCCGACCGCCCTTTTCCGGGTACAAAAACCCCATGGTCAGGTGGTGTGTCTTAGCCGCGTTGGGGCTCGCGACCTTCGGCGTCGCCCTACGCCTCAGCGCCGAGGAAGCGCCAAACCCCCGCGTTCATTACTTGGACGAGTACACCGCGGCGGCGATCCAGCACTACCCGTCTCTGCGTGCAGCCAAGGCCGACATCGCGGTGGCGCATGCACGCTTGAACGAGGCTAAACTCTCACCCTTCTTTCAGTTTCGAGGCAACGCCGCGTTCTTCGTCCGACCTGGGGCGCAGGGTACCCCGATCTTCAGCCCGGACAGCCAGCTACCCCTGAGCAACCGCTGGGGTCCGGGCGTCGAGGTCAACGCCGAAGGCGGTATTCCCATCTACACGTTCGGCAAGTATCGCGCCGGCAAGACCGCTGCGAGGGCCGGCATCAAAGCGGCGGAGCAGGAACGAGAGCGAACCTTGAGCCAAGTGGTCTACGACGTTAGGCGGGCGTATTTCGGCACGCAGCTTTCGCTCGACCTTCAGTCGATGATTTCGGAAGGCAAAGGCAAGCTCGCCAAGGCGGTCGACAAGCTCGAGGCGCGTCTCAACGCCGACGACCCGCGTGCCAAGCAGACCGACTACTGGCGGCTGCTCTCGACGCTTTCCGAGATCGAGTCGCGCGAGTCGGAGGCTTTACGACTCGAAGCCTCCGCGCGGGCAGCGCTCGAGATCCTCTCGGGGATCAAGCCGGCCATCGTTCCGGAATGTCGGCTCGAGCCCGTCGAGAGCGAAGTCATCGCGCTGAGTCAGCATCTGGATCGCGCGCTCGCCAACCGACCCGAGATCGAACAGCTCCAAGCCGCCAAGTCGGCACGCGACGCAAACTTGGTCGTCAAACGGGCCGGCTACCTACCCGACATCATCCTCGCCTTGGCTGCGAGCTTCGCGTCGACCCCCATCGTCACCGACATCAACAACCCTTTCATCATCGACCGGGGCAACTTCAGGGGGGCGTTTGCCGGCCTCGTCGCGAAATGGGAGCTCGACTTCGCGGGCACCAATGCTCGAGTCAAAGCGGCAAAGGCCGAAATCGAATCGCTGAAGGCCAAGACCGAGGAGGCCCACGACGGGATCGAGCTTGAGGTGATCGCGCTTTTCGAGCACCTCCAGGACGCCAAACGCCGCATGAACTCCTGGGCGCGCGCCGAACGGGAGACACGGAAATGGTTCGTCTCTGCGGGTCAGGGATACGAGGTCGGGACGATGAGCGCCAAGGATCTCGAAGATTCGATCGAGGGGTATTTCAGTGCGCGCTCGAAGCACCTGATGGCGATCGCCGAGTATAACCTGGCCATCGCTGGGCTCGAGCAGGCGACCGGAATGCCGCTGGTCGACCTCAAGGGCTGGCGACCGCCGGGCTGCGAGGAATAAATCCTCGGCTATAGTCGTCGAACCGGAGATATGGCGCTTTTTAGGACTATTTCACTCTTGGTTCTTGGGGTTTTTTTGATGGTGGGACCGGCCCTCGCCGAAGAAACCGCGCCGGCTGGTAGCGTAGCGCCGACCGCGGACGACAACCCCCCGGCCGACATCCAAGGAGCCGAGCGGTTCATCCGCACCAAGCACAATAAGGTGCGCGCGGTGCTCCGACGGCGAGACACGCCGAAGCGAGCGGAGCAGCTCACCGAGCTGTTGGGTCAGTTCCTGGACTACGACATGCTTGCTCAGCTCTCCCTCGACCGAGAATGGAACGAGCGTTCACCGAAGGAACGAAAGCGATTTGTGAGCCTACTCCGTCAACTGGTTGAGCGTCAGTATCAACGCAATATGGAATCGACTCTCAGGTACAAAGTCACCTGGGTCGGCAGCGAAGCGCTCGACGGCACCAACGTCCTCGTCAAATCATCGGCCCGCTCACAAGTCAAGAAGCGGCAGCCCCCCGTCGCAATCGACTACAGCATGCACCCCGACGGCAACCAGTGGCGCGTCTGGGATATCTCGACCGACGGCGTCAGCCTCGTCAAGAACTACAAACGCCAGTTCCGTCGCGTCATCAGCGACGAAGGCTGGGAGGGCCTCATCGGCCGGATGGAAAAGAAGCTCAACGAGGAAGAAGACGAGCTGATTTAGACGGTTTACCGGCTGCCCGAAGTGAACGTTGCTGAACGATGACCAAGGCTAGATCACACTGGCACGAGTCGCTGACACCGACGTTGGCACTGCCGCTGATTAAAACCGTCCGCCCGGCGGCGGCCCCCCCCAGGCCGCGCCGTTTGGACGACTCCCCCTAGCTCATACCCTCTTTCGCAGTCCTGCGACGTCCCGGATCACGACGCGGCGGTGATCGGTTGCGATCAACCCGCCCCTCTTAAACGCGCCGAGTACCAGTGTGACGGTTTCCCGAGTCGAGCCGACAAAGCTCGCAATCTCCTGGTGTGTGAACTTTACACCAACGAGAATCCCCCGCGAGTCCGGGATACCGTGTCGTGAGGACGCATCGATAAGAAACTCAGCAACCCGCGATTCTACGCTCCGGGTCAGCAATGCATCGATTCGGCGCTCCGCCATCAGGCGGCGCTCCCCCATCAACCGATGCATCGCAGCCGCAAACCCCAGGTCTTCACCCATGACCATCTTGATGAGGCGTGGCGGGATCCGAAGCGCTTCCACGTAGTCCAGAACCACCGTCTCGAGACGGGCTTCCGGATCGACCAAGGACATCTCCCCCACGAGGTCTCCCGGTCCGTAGTAACCAAGCGTTAGCTCTCGCTCCTGCGTGCGCCGCACCCGCCGCACGCGTCCGCTGCCGATCACGAAAATCGCCGGGTCGCTCGGCATGCAAAGCGATTCCCGTCGGTCGGCATCCACGAGCGCGCTCCCGTTGAGCACGCGCTCCCGGACCTCCGCCGCCAATCCTTCGAACACTCGACACCGGGCGAGAATGCGGGTTCGACGCTCTTCCGTCGTCCGCAGGCGTCGCGCGCCAGAGCCGTTTTGCAATGCAGGAGCGTTCGAATCCATACTTACAGCCTTAACGGTATGGTGCATTATCACAGGATTACCGTCAAGATGCATTTTCACAAACCTGATTCAGGGTAAGGTCTGGTCTTGTTGACCCGGACCCCCGCCTTAGGTAGGGTCGCGGCACGGGGAATGGGCCGGAAGAGGTTCCCGCGACACCCCATAACCATGCGACTTTACTCGGGAAAAATTGGTCCGATTGTCGACGATTTGGTGAGGGAGCTCACCGCCCGACAAGACATCGAGGTGGAGCAAGAGGCTGAAGTGCGGTTGGACCTCGAGGCCGTCCTGAAAGAATTCGTCCGGCGAGAGCGCCAGATGATCGACGAGGCCAAGGACCGGATGGAGCGAGAGGGTCTTGGATACTCGAAGCTCGGCCGGATGCGGCAGCGGCTGGCCAAAGAGATGGCCTTTCCGCAGCAAGACGAGGTGCTTCCCTACCTGGTCGACCAGATCCTCAACATGTTGTTCCACAGCGCGAATGTCGTGGAGATCTATGCGGATGACGCGACGCTACGAAAGAAGATCACGCCCGTGCTTCGTCGGCACATGGAGATCGAGACCGGCCTCGACGAAGAGGTCCGCTCAAAGATCAAAAACCTCCAAGAAGGCACCGCGGCTTTCGAGGTCGAGTACGCCAAAGTGATGGACCAGATCAAGCGCAAACGCGGGCTCGAGTAGGCGTGTATGCAGAGTATGACGGGATACGGGAGCGGCCGCGCCACGCTCGGTGATGGTCACATCGTGCTCGATCTACGTGCGGTCAATCACAAGTACCTGGACGTGCGCGTGCACCTCCCATCGCGCGTGCAAAGCCGTACCCCAACGGTCGAACGAATCATCCGGAGCCGACTCGAGCGCGGGCGAATCGACGTCACGGCACGGTTCGAAGGCCAGACGCTCCCCCAACCCACACTGGACGTCTCTCGTGCGCGCGCGGTCTACCAAGAGCTTGGTGCATTGCGCGATGCCCTGAGCCCAGACGACCCTCTTCCCCTTTCGGTGCTGTCCTGTGTGCCCGATCTCTTCGTGGTCAACAAAGCGATCGACGACGATGCACTCGAAGAAGCACTCGCCGCCGCTGCCGACGAAGCTTGCGGCGCCATTACCGTCATGAGGCGTGCGGAGGGCAAGGCTCTCGCTCGAGAGCTCACGACCCGGCTGGGTGACGTCGCTACACAAGTGAAAGCTCTTCGGGCCGAGCTGCCGCGGTTGGTCGAAGGGCGTCGCACCCGACTTCGTGACCGGCTCCAGGCTTTGCTCGAGAACATCGATGTCGAGCTCCAGCCCTCCCGACTCGAACAAGAGGTTGCCGTGCTTGCCGACCGAAGCGACATCGCGGAAGAGCTCGTTCGTCTCGACAGCCATCGCTCTCAAATGCTCGAGCTCATCGACGATTCGAGCAAGCCGGTCGGGAAGCGAATCGACTTTCTGCTTCAAGAGATGGCGCGTGAGGCCAATACGATCGGCGCGAAGGTCCAAGATCTCGCAATGACTACACTCGTCATCGAATTGAAGGCCACAGTGGAAGAAATGAGAGAGCAGGCGCAAAATGTGCTTTAGTCCGGCGGTTGCAAGGGGTAGACGTGGCAGTCGGAGGATCAGGGCATGAGCGCCTCAGTCTCCACCGATCCGGATCTCATCCTGTTGATCATCAGCTCACCGTCGGGAGCCGGTAAGACGACGCTGACCCATCGATTGCTCCAAGAGTTTCCCGAGCTTCGGTTCAGTGTCTCTCATACGACGAGGCGGCCGCGCGCAAACGAAGTCGATGGCCAGGACTATCACTTCGTCGACAAACAAACCTTTCAGCAGCTCGTGGACGATGGGTCCTTTGCCGAATGGGCCCAGGTGCATGGGAACCTCTACGGCACCAGCGTGACCGAGATCGACCGCGCACAGTCGGATGGCAAGCACGGGGTCCTCTTCGACGTCGACTACCAGGGAGCGCGTCAGATCAAAGAGAAGTTCCCCGAGGCAGTCGGTGTGTTCATCTTGCCTCCGTCCATGGACGAGCTTCGAAGACGCCTGGACAGCCGCGGCTCGGACGACGAGGAATCGAGACGCCGACGCTTTCAGAAGGCTCGCGAGGAGATCGAGCACTATCCCTTTTTCGACTACATGATCGTCAATGACGAGCTACAACAGGCGCTCGCAGAGCTTCGCGGCATCGTGCTCGCCGAAGGATGTCGGCAATGGCGCGTCGCCGCGAGGGCCGAGGCGCTTCTCGAACGCTGAGCTCAGAACTGAATCCCGAGGATCAAGCGCCACACTTGCGCGTTGCCCACGCTGAGCCCCTCGGTACCAGGCTCGCGGATGCCGTCAACCCCGAGATACTTCAGTCCGTTGAGCGGGAAAAGCACGGCATACTGAAAGGCCGCATAAAAGCCGTCGGTAGCGCTCGGCCCGTTTTCGGTGCGGTAGTAGAGCGAAAGGTCGAGCTCGGCGCCGAGGTTTGGCTGTGACGAATACGTCTGCTGCTCAAACATGGCGCGGCTGTAGATGAAATCGAGTTTGGCGCCGAACACGCGCCCAAAATCGGTGTGGATCAAGTCGTAACTGATCGCCGGTGCGAAATAGTAGGCGCCGGCCACACGCCCTAGGATCTCGCGAAACAGAATCAAGTCGATGCGGTAGTCCGCTGCGAAGGAGAACGTCGAGATGTTCTTGCTCCCCACGGGTTGCGTCGCCAGGTCCTCGTACTGCGAAAGACCGACCACATCGGGGTCGCCCGAGGCCACACCCCCCTTGACGAACACACCGAGCTTCTTGTTCAAGAATCGATACTCGCCTTCAAACGCGATGCCCCATTGTCGAAGCTTGAACGGCGCATCCTCGGCGGTCGGAGGGAATTCCCCTGCCGCGGTGTTCTGGATCTTACCGAGGATCGCGCCGACCTCGATCTCGAGCCTCAAGTCCTTCCACAAGACCTGGAACCAACCGTCGGGAATGTAGACCTTGGCGTCACGACGAACGAAGAGGGACTCGATCTCTTCTGGCGTCCCGAGGAGCGGAGCGGTGGAGGTCGACAAGAACTGCGTCCGGTAGATGAAGTAAGCACCACCGTTGAACACCCATTTGCCTTTCTTCAGGCGTTTGAGCTGCTTCAGCGGGTCCATCCGACGCGCGACCAAGAAGCTCCATTGACGGGTGTCGTCATTCCTGGTGCCGTCTCGGGCGATGGCTTGGATGTCGCCGAGCGGATCGACTGTAAAGCCCTTGTTCACGAAGTCCCACGAAACGCCAAAGAAGATGTCCTTGAACTTACCGATCAACTGGATTCGGTCGATCTCGGTCTGAAAGTCCGAGTCGAGCTGCGTGTCGAGGATGTTCGTGCCCACGCCGGCATTCCAGAGCATGCCAAGGCCCCATTGGTGACCCATGCGCCCGAAGCGAAGCTGGCCGATCGTGCTGTTGGTCACCTCACCCCACGCGCGCCTCACCCTGATGTTGTCGCCGATCGTGTTTCGAAAGCTTTCGGGCGGGGGCTGCGTCAGGGTCAAGCTATCGACGGGCACCCCGGGGGCGCGGCCGGTGACCTGCCCGAATTGGTTGACCGACTTCACGTCGGGAGTCGACCCGAGCACCAGGTTGTCGAAGACATCGACCATCATGTGGAGGCGAATGTTGTCGCTCAACGACAGGGTGGGCTGAAGCCGAAGCCGCATGTTGGCAAACCGGATGCTCTTGCTCCCCGCACAGCGCTGATCTTGGGTCGCCGGAGACGAGGGGGGCCCGCTGCAGCCGCCGGCCGGCAACACACCCTGATTGTTCTCGCCCGCATCGATGCCGATCCACCGACCAAATGGCTCGCCGGTGAGGCGCTCTAGCGGTTGCCGGCTGAGGTGAAAGTTGTTGTTCATGCTGCCGCGAACGCGGAAGTAACCGCTCAGCGAGAAGACGGGGCGCGGATTGGTCCACGACGCAAGCGTGGGGTCCGAGGCAGGTGGCTCCGCCATCCCGAGAAGCGCGGCGTCTTCGGCGGCCATCTCTTCCTCGGACTCGAAGTCATCGGGAAGGTCGTCCTCGGCCGCATCGAGCTCTTCTGCCGGCAAATCGAGCCCTTCGAGGCTAGGAGCCCGCAGCCGGGGTGGTGGCTCTTCGGCCGGCTCGATCTCGACAGTGGAGTCTTTCTCGGCCTCCCAGGTCTCTTCCTCCGTTGCAGCCTGACGACGCGCTCCGGCCGGCGTGGACTCCTCCTGCGCCGCACCTACCGTCGCCCAGAGGCTGACCACCCCGATAATCGCTAAGAAACGCCGCATGAGCTCGTGCGGTCCGGGGCGTAGCACGCAGGAAACGCACGGGTCAACGAGGCGATTGACTCCTTGACCCAATGGCCGCGGACCTTTAGCCCGGCACCCGAGAGCTCCGTGACCGATAGTCTGCGCTTCATCCCGCTCGGAGGCCTGAGTGAGGTCGGAATGAACTGTGCCGCACTGGCATCGGGTGACACCATCTTCGCGATCGACTGCGGCGTCGGGTTCACCGATGAGCTTGGTGCCGACATGTTCCACCCCGATTTCGCTTGGCTCGAGGAGCAGGGCGACCGGTTGCGCGCGATCGTCGTCACCCATGGCCATGAGGACCACATCGGCGCGCTGCCATATCTCCTGAAGCGCGTTCGTGTTCCCGTGTACGCGCCGCCCTATGCTGCGGCCTTAATCCGCGATCGGCTGAAAGAGCACCGTTTGAAGGATGTCGACCTCCGGGTCGGGGGTGCCGGCAGCCGCTTCGAAATCAGACCATTCACGGTCGAACGGTTTGCGGTTCATCACTCGATCGCGGATGCAACGGGGCTCATCTTGGATACTCCCGTCGGCACCGTGGTGCATACGGGCGACTTCAAGATCGAGTCGGAGCCCTGCGCCGGCCAGCGCTTCGATCGCGAAAGACTCGACGAGGTCGCCCGAGATGGCGTTCGACTGCTCCTGAGCGATTCCACCGGAGCAGACGTCGAGGGCACGTCTGGCCTCGAGCGCGCCGCCGAAGCTGCGCTCGAGCGCTGGGTCGCGCGCTCACGACATCGAGTGGTCGTCGCCACGTTCTCATCCAATGTGTTCCGACTGCGTGCAGCCCTCCGGATCGCAAGGGCGCACGGCCGAAGAGTCTGTCTCCTCGGGATGTCGGTGCGCAAACACACCGAGGCTGCGACCGGCCTAAACCTGGTGCCCCCCGTCGATTCCCTGCTCGTGTCCGCCGAAGAAGCCGCCACCCTGCCCCGCAACGAAGTCATGATCATCACAGGCGGCACCCAGGGAGAGCCGCGCTCTTCATTGACGCTCCTCGCCCGCGACGAGCATTCCTATCTGCATCTCTCGGAAGGTGACATGGTCATCTTTTCGTCACGGATCATACCGGGCAACGAGCTTCCCGTGCTCGACGTGATCAATCGGTTCGAGCGGCGCGGGATCGAAATTATCACTCGCCGCGAGCACCCGGAGATCCATGCAAGCGGCCATGGATCTCGCGAGGAGCAACGGTCGATGCTTCGCCTCCTGCAACCAGAGGCATTCGTCCCGGTGCACGGAACCCATCGTCATCTTCGCCGACATGCAGAGCTCGCCCGTGAAGAAGGCATCACGCAGATCAAGCTCGTCGAAAACGGCAGTGTCTTGGAAGTCACACGCGACTCGCTCGACGTGGTTGGGTCGGTGCCTGTCGGACGCGTCTACGTAGAACGGATGGAGCCGCTCGGCAAGGGAGTGATCGACGACCGCCGCGCGATGGCCTCGGGCGGGGTCGTTACCATCTCGATCGCAATGAAGGACGGCAGACTCAAGAGCTCTCCCTGGGTGTTGACACGCGGCGTCGTCGGCGCCGAGATACGCCCTCGGGTCGAGCAGAAGGTGGCCAACCAGATCCGGGACAAGCTCAAGGGACGCCGCTTCACCCGGCCTGAGCTGGCCGAAGAAATCGCCATCGAGGCTGCGCGTCGCTTCCTGCTTCACAATCACCGCAAACGCCCCCTCATCGCTGCGGCCGTAGTCGAGGCATCATGAACCGTTGGGTCTTGGGTTTGGTCACGGTGCTCTGCCTGAGCGGTTGCCATCGACAAGCGAAACCGGAGCCACAGTCGGAGCTCATCGTCCCCCACGCCTCGGAAGAAACGAGCACTGCCGGGTCGTCGGAGCCGTCGCCACCGAAGCCAGGGCTGAGGCGACCAGCGACCTCGCAGGAGCGTGCGGCGATCGAAAAGCTCGCGCGTGCGGCTGAATCCGTGCGTCAGCTGAGGTTCCTGCACCCGATTACGATCGAGATCGAAGATGGGATCGCCATCGCGAGCAGCTTGCACGATCAGATCGAAGACGAAGAGATCGAGCGAGCGCGCCTCCTCTACGGCGCCCTCGGTCTGATCGACCCCGACGCGGATCTGCGCGCGCTCTTTTCCGGAGTACTCGGCGAGCAGGTGATCGGCTACTACGATCCCAAGGAGACCCGACTCGTCATTCGCGACGATGTGATGGATGGCCTCCTCGGAACCCGAGGGCCCAAAGAGAGTGACGAGGCACGGCTGGTGCTGGTCCACGAGCTTGTGCATGCCCTCCAAGATCAACGCCTGGGCCTCGGGGACTCTTATGACCAGAAGCGGACGGCCGATGCGGACAACGCGTTCCGAGCCGTCATCGAAGGCGACGCGACCCTCGCGATGCTTGCAAACGCCCTGCGGAGCCAAGGGATTCCCCTGTCGGCGGCCACTCGGGGGATTCAACAAATGGGGAGCTACATCGACGTCGAAGCCTTCATCAGGGGCGAGAAGCTCGATGAGGCGCCGGCGATTCTGCGGGTGACGTTGGTCGCTCCGTACCTGCGTGGCTTGCAGTTCATCGCCACGGTTTATTCGACGGGCGGGTGGCCTTCGGTCAATCGAGCCCATCGGCGGCCACCCACCACCACCGAGCAGGTCCTGCACCCCGAGAAGTTTGCCAACGCTGAGCGTGGCGAGCTGTTCGAGGTCTCCGACATCCGCGGTGTCGAACAGGCGGGGTATCGACGAATCGCAGAAGATACTCTCGGGGAGCTCGAGCTCAGCGTGTATCTCGGTCAAAGCTCGCCGACGGGAACGAACGAGGCTGCCGCCGCGGGTTGGGGTGGCGATCAGCTCGTCGTCTACCGACGCGCGGACGCAACGGCGGTCGTCTGGTGGACGACCTGGGATTCGGAGGCGGACGCAGTCGAGGCGTATCGAGCGGCGCAGCGGGTCGCCCCGAAGAAACCGTCCTCGTTGGTGGAACGTCGGGGGCGCGCCGTCTTGATCGTGCGCGACCTACCACCCCGCGTTCACCGGGCAGTGCGGAAAGCCTTCGGGAGCTTTGCCCGGAAACTGAAGGAGGGGCGCCCACTTCAGGTTACGCGCAACCCGGTGTATTGAGGTTGTCGGCGCTCGAAGCTCGGGCTAGGAACCTGCGATGGCGCGCGCCTCGTGGGACGAATACTTCATGGATATCGCGGAAGTCGTGGCCGCACGATCGACCTGCCCCCGCAAGCACGTCGGTGCGGTGATCGTTCGCGACAAAACGATCTTGTCGACCGGCTACAACGGCTCTGTGAGGGGCCTTCCCCACTGCGACGAAGCCGGCCACATGATGGAAGACGGCCATTGTGTCCGAACGATCCACGCCGAGATCAACGCAATCATCCAGGCAGCCAAGAACGGCGCCCGTATCGACGGCGCGTCGATTTACGTGACCGCGTCCCCGTGCTGGAGCTGCTTCAAGGCGATCTGCAACGCAGGGGTCAAGCGGATCGTGTTCGAAGAGTTCTACCGGGACGAGCGGATTTTCGAGGTTTCGCAGGCGCTCGGGATCGAGCTCGTCGAGCTTCACCGCGAGAAATCGGTCGCCAAGGCTGGGTCCAATGCAATCTGAGATTCGAGAGATCAGCCCGGTCCTCTTCGAGGTCACCGTCGAGGTTCCCTGGGAGCGAATCCAAAAAGACCTCAACGACACCTACCGAGAGATCGGCAAGACGGCACGCATCCGAGGCTTCCGACCCGGCAAGGCCCCGAAGAACGTCGTCAAGCAGGTCTACGGACGACAGGTCAAGGCGCAGGTGACCGGGACGCTCGTCGAGCAAGGTCTGATGCAGGCGGTGCAGGAGCACGAGCTTCACATCGTGGCCCAACCCGAGATGGAGCAGGCGCCTCAACTTCAACAAGGTCAGCCTCTCACCTTCAAGGCGAAGGTCGAGGTGCGACCCAAGATCGACAAAGTCCTCACCGAAGGCATCGAAGCTTGGCAGCGCCCGATCGACGTACCTCGGGAAGACGTCGACGCGGAGGTCGAACGTCTGCGTCATCAACACGCCGAGATCCAGGTTCCCGAGCCGATGCATCCCGCGCAAGAGGGCGACCTGATCACCATCGACTACGAGGTGTCGGTCGATGGCGAGGCCAAACAGCAGCTCGGTGCCAAGGGTAGGCAGGTCGAGATCGGTGACGCCCAGCTCCTACCTGCGCTCAAAGACGGGCTCCTTGGAATGCAGCCCGGCGACGAGAAGACCATCGAGGTCGCCTTCGAAGAGGATCACCCAAACCCGGACCTCCAAGGCAAGACCGCGGTCTTCGCAGTGACGGCCACAGACCTGCACGAGAAGCTTCTGCCCGAGCTCGACGATGAGTTCGCCAAAGACTGCGGCGACTACGAAACGCTACTCGAGCTGAGGCTCAAGATTCGCGAAGGCCTCGAGCAGGGCGAAAAGCGGCGTGCAGAGGCGGAGGTCAAAGACCAGCTCGTCACCAGCTTGATCGAGCACAACGACATCCCCGTGCCTCCTTCGATGGTGCAACAGCAGCAGCAAATGATGATGTACGAGATGGCGCAGCTGATGCAGATGACCGGGCAGGCGGGCGCCCCCGGGGAAGACTTCTTCAAAGGGCTCGAGGATCGGGCGCAGCGGCGAGTCCAGGCCGGCATCTTGCTCGGGAGCCTCGCGCGCCAAGAGGGCATCGAAGTGACCGATGCCGACCTGAACGCCAAGTTCCAGGAGATCGCGGACCAGACCGGTAAGCACGTGGCCAAAGTCAAAGCCGACTACCAGGAGGCTCAGCGAGACGCCCTCGAGTCCCAGCTCCTCGAAGAAAAGGTGATGGCGCTTTTGACCGAGCGAGCCAATATCAGGGAGGGGGAGCCACCGGCGCCTGCCGAGCCGGTCGAGACCTCCGAGGAGGCCTCCCAAAACGAAGCGGACGAAGGGGAAGAGTCATGAGTGAGCCAACGACCGGACAGATGTACATGCCCTGGGTGGTAGAAACGACGCACCGCGGCGAGCGTCAGTGGGACATTTTCAGCCGCTTGCTCAAGGACCGCATCATCTTCCTCGGGACCGAGGTCAACGACGACGTCGCAAATGCCATCATCGCGCAGATGCTCTTCCTCGAAAGTGACGATCCCGACAAGGAGATCACCCTCTACATCAACAGCCCCGGCGGCTCGATTACAGCAGGGCTCTCGATTTACGACACGATGCAGTACGTTCGGTCACCCGTTTCGACGGTTTGTCTCGGTCAGGCGGCGTCGATGGCGGCTTGGATCCTCGCATCGGGCAGCCACGGGATGCGCAAGTGTCTGCCCAATAGCCGAATCATGATCCACCAGCCTCTAGGCGGAATTCGCGGCCAGGCGACCGACATCGAGATTCATGCACGAGAGATCTTGAAACTTCGTGAACAAATGAACACGATCCTGGCCAGGCATACAGGCCAAACGACCGAACGTATTAAGGACGACACTGAACGCGATCGCTATCTGTCGGCCGAAGAGGCCCGGGAGTACGGCTTGATCGACGAGGTGATCGCCCCGCACTCGGACGAATAAACCGTAAAACGCAGTGGAAGCGCGTCGCCAGGTGCTTGCCGGAAACGAGGCAGGACGCTAGACTTCACCGAAGTAGGTAGATGGTGGATCGCAGACGAGACGACGGACACGGCAACCTTCAATGCTCCTTCTGTGGGAAGTCGCAGAAAGAGGTGAAGAAGCTCATCGCCGGACCGACGGTCTACATCTGTGACGAGTGCATCGGGCTCTGCAACGACATCATCGCGGAGGAGGTCGAACGCGAAGAATCGCTCACGACGACGACCCCCCTCCCCAAGCCCGCCGAGATCAAAGAGATCCTCGACGAGTACGTCATCGGCCAAGAGCGTGCCAAGAAGATCCTCTCGGTCGCAGTGCACAACCATTACAAGCGCATCGACTCGAAGGTCGCCACCGACGACGTCGAGCTGCAGAAGTCGAACATCCTTCTTCTCGGACCGACGGGCTCCGGTAAGACGCTCCTCGCGCAGACCTTGGCCCGCATCCTGAACGTTCCCTTCGCCATCGCGGACGCGACGACGCTGACCGAGGCTGGCTACGTCGGCGAAGATGTCGAGAACATCATCGTTCAGCTCTTGCAAAACGCCGACCACGACGTCGACCGCGCGCAGCGCGGCATCGTATACATCGACGAGATCGACAAGGTCGCTCGCAAGGGCGACAACCCGTCCATCACGCGTGACGTCAGCGGCGAGGGTGTCCAGCAGGCTCTTTTGAAGATCATTGAAGGCACGGTCGCCAACGTGCCGCCCAAGGGCGGTCGCAAGCACCCCCAACAAGACTTCCTGCAGATCGACACAGGCAATATCCTCTTCATCTGCGGCGGCGCATTCGTCGGCCTCGACGAGGTCATCGAGAGGCGCATTGGAGAGCGAACGCTCGGCTTTGGCGCCGACATCCCGTCCCGCAAAGACAAGAAGATCGGCGACCTTCTCGAGCGCGTCGAGCCCGAAGATCTGCTTCGAGCAGGGTTGATCCCAGAGTTCATCGGCCGTTTGCCCGTCATCGCGACGCTCCACGAGCTCAATGAGGGCGCCCTGGTCGATATCCTAACCAAGCCCAAGAACGCGCTGGTCAAGCAGTACCAAAAGCTTTTCGAGATGGATGGCGTGAAGCTCAAGTTCTCCCAAGGGTCCCTGCGTGCGGTAGCGCGGCAGGCGCTTACGCGGAACGCGGGTGCGCGCGGTCTCCGCGCCATCATGGAAAAGTCGATGCTCGACATCATGTATGACGTCCCCTCGCAGGCGGATATCCGCGAAGTCGTCGTCAACGAAGAAGTCATCGCCTCCGGCGAGAAGCCGCTCATCGTCTACGAAAAGGAAGAAGCGGAGCTCGCCTGATGCGGCGCATGCCGCCCACCACTGCCCCGTGTGGGACCGAGTAGAGCGATGTTCTTTCACCGAAACGACAACGACGACAACAATCCCGGTTCTGGTGAGCCCGCCGGGGACGTCTATCCCCTGCTTCCCTTGCGCGACATCATCGTGTTCCCGCACATGGTGGTGCCTCTGTTCGTCGGGCGCGAAAAGTCGATCAACGCGCTCGAAGAGGCGATGAGCCAGGACAAGGAGATCCTGCTCGCGGCGCAAAAGAAGGCCAAGACAAACGACCCGACGCCCGAGGACATCTTCGAGGTCGGCACCGTTGGGACGATCATTCAACTGCTGCGTCTTCCAGATGGTACGGTCAAGGTGCTCGTCGAAGGTAAGCGCCGTGCACGGATTTCGCGTTTCGTGCCGAACGAAGAGTATTTCCTGTGTGCGACCGAGCCCGTCGAAGAGGTTTACGCGGCGAACGTCGAAGTCGAGGCGTTGATTCGTTCGGTGCAGTCAGCCTTCGATGTCTACGCGAAGCTCAACAAGCGGATCGCGCCCGAGATGTTGATGACGGTACAAACCATCGACGACCCATCGAAGCTCGCCGACACCGTCGTCGTGCACCTGACCAGCATCAAGCTCGCCGACCGCCAGGAGATCCTCGAGACGATCGATCCTGCGAAGCGCCTCGAGCGTTTGTTCCAGCTCATGAACGCGGAGATCGAAATCCTCCAGGTCGAAAAGAAGATCCGCTCGCGCGTCAAGAAGCAAATGGAGAAGACGCAAAAGGAGTACTACCTGAATGAGCAGATGCAGGCCATTCAGAAGGAGCTCGGCGAGCGCGACGAGTTCAAGAGCGAGATTCAAGAGCTCGAACAACAGATCAAGCAGAAGCAGCTCAGCAAAGAGGCGCACCTCAAGACGCGTAAAGAGCTCAAAAAGCTCAAGATGATGCAGCCGATGAGCGCGGAAGCGACGGTCATCCGCAACTACATCGACTGGGTATTGGCGCTCCCCTGGGGCGACAAGACCGAAGAGAACTACGACATCGATGCCGCGGAAGAGATCCTCGATGAAGACCATTACGGCCTGAAGAAGCCAAAGGAACGCATCGTCGAATATCTGGCCGTTCAGGCCCTCGTCAGAAAGCTCAAGGGGCCCGTGCTCTGCTTTGTGGGGCCACCCGGCGTCGGCAAAACCTCGCTCGCGCGGAGCATCGCGCGCGCGACCGGCCGTGAGTTCGTTCGGCTGTCGCTAGGCGGGGTCCGGGACGAAGCCGAAATCCGCGGGCATCGTCGTACGTACATCGGCGCCCTGCCCGGTCGGTTGATTCAGCAGCTTCGCAAGATCGGCGCGAACAATCCGGTATTCTTGCTGGACGAGGTCGATAAGATGTCCTCGGACTTCCGCGGCGACCCTGCGTCGGCACTCCTCGAGGTGCTCGACCCGGAGCAGAACCACAGCTTCAACGACCACTACCTCGACCTCGACTACGACCTTTCGGACGTGATGTTCATCACCACGGCCAACACCCTCCAGGGGATTCCTCTTCCACTTCGCGACCGCATGGAGATCCTCGAGATCAGCGGCTATACCGAGTTCGAGAAGCTCAACATCGCGACTCGGTATCTCGTGCCGAGGCAGCGCAAGAACGCCGGCCTCGTCGAGATCGAAGTCGACATCACCGAGAATGCGATTCGGCAGATCATCCACTACTACACGATGGAAAGCGGCGTCCGAAACCTCGAGCGCGAGATCGGAAGCATCTGCAGAAAGATCGCACGCCAGGTCTTGAAAGACGGCGAGGACGCCAAGACCAAAAGCTACCGCATCGAAGCGAAGGACATCGCTGAGTATCTCGGTGTCCCGAAGTACCGACCCGACAAGACCAACGAAAAGGACCAGGTCGGGTTGACCAACGGGCTGGCGGTCAACGCATTTGGGGGTTCGATCCTCGAATGCGAGGTGGCCGTCGTTCCTGGCAAAGGCAAGCTCCACATTACCGGTCTGCTCGAAAAGGGCATGCAGGAGTCAGCACAGGCCGCGATGAGCTACATTCGCTCCCGTCAGAAGGTGCTCGGCCTCGAGGAAGACTTCCACTCGCGCTACGACATCCACATCCACTTTCCAAACTTCGTCCCCAAGGACGGCCCAAGCGCCGGCATCACGATGGCAACCGGCATCGCGAGCGCGCTTCTCAAGATCCCGGTGCGCAAGACGGTTGCCATGACCGGCGAGATCACCCTTCGCGGTCGAATCCTCCCGATCGGGGGCCTCAAAGAGAAGCTCCTGGCCGCGCACCGTGCCGAGATCCAAGTGGTCCTGATTCCGAAGGAAAACCAAAAAGACCTCAAGGAGATCCCGCGGCGAGTGCTCAACGCGCTCCGCATCGTCCTCGTCGAGCACATGGACGAAGTCCTCCGCCAGGCGCTGGTCCTCAGCGACCCCGATGCCCTCTTCGGCGAGCACTCGGTACGCCCGGTCGAATATCGGCAGGGTCGCCTCATCACACCCGATGACCTCGAAGAAGAAGACGACGTCCCGGAACCGACGGTCGACCCGCCCGGCGCGCGGCAGTAGACACCACGTGCTGGGTCCGTCATGCTCCGGGCCCTTTTCGGGCGGGTAGCTCAGCGGTAGAGCGCCGGCTTTACACGCCGGATGTCGCAGGTTCGACCCCTGTCCCGCCCACCGCATGAGTGTTGGTCGACAGCTCCGCAGCGTGATGGCGCTGCCGTTCAATGCGATCGTCACGGTCCCGGCGATTCTGCTGTGGCTGACGCCGTGGGGACCGGGGTTCGGGCGTGGTGGCCTAGTTGTCGCAATCGTGGGAGCCGCTCTGGGCCTGTGCTCGGCTTTGCTCGGTCTCACGCTGATGGTGAAGACCATCCGCCTCTTCAGTCGCCTCGGACGAGGAACCTTGGCTCCGTGGGATCCGACCGTGAACCTCGTCATCGAAGGGCCCTATCGCTACGTTCGCAATCCGATGATCTCGGGGGTGGCCCTCGTGCTCTTGGGCGAGGCGCTCGCAACCGGCTCGCTGGCGCTGCTCGGGTGGTTCGGCTTGTTCGTCCTCGTCAATGCGATCTACATGCCGGTGTTCGAAGAGCCTGGGCTCGTCGATCGTTTCGGAGACGAGTACCGCGATTACGCCAAGCACGTTCCGCGCTGGATCCCGCGACGAGCTCCCTGGTCGCCCGCATCCGGGAGCCCGCGTTCGGATCCGTGAAGACGCAGCCACACCATTGGCTCGATCCCGGTCACTGCTCACCGAAAATTCACTGTTTCTCCCCAGATTCGTGCGACAGTCCCCTTTTTTCTTGCTAACTCTTAGTCAGCCACTGACTAACGGTCATCAGGGCACTAGGGAGGTTTTGTGGCGGTTGCTGAACGGCGAGAACGAGAGCGAATTGCGCGACGGGAGGCGATTCTCGATGCGGCGCAGCAACTGACCGCCGAGGTCGGCTATCAAGCCCTCCGCATGGATGCGGTCGCCGATGCGGCCGAGCTCAGCAAGGGCACATTGTACCTCTACTTCGCCAACAAGGAAGCACTCTGCGCGGGGGTTGCGAGCCGGTTGATCGACGAGCTGCTTCCGGTTCTGGAAAAGAACCTCGCCAAGACCTCCTCCGGTCTCGACGCTGTCCGGCAAGTGCTCCAAACGTATTTCGATTTCACGCGCGAGCACCCGCACCACTTCCGATTCGCAGTGAGCTGGTTGAGCTCTGGGGAACGCATGGACGACTCTACTGAAGCCTTTCAACTATATCGGGAACGCGTAGGCCACGTGCTTCAGCATGCCGTGACTGCCATCGAGCGCGGCCAAGCCGACGGCAGCGTCCGACTCGACGTCGACCCCCTGCCCCAAGCGCTCCAGCTGTGGTCGAGCATGCTCGGCGTGATCCTGATCAATCTCAACAAAGAAAGCGTCTCCCAAAGACTTCCCATGCCGGTAGACCTCGACCAGGTGGTGAACCTACACATCGATGCCATGGCACGGGCGCTCGCCAGAAAGGAGCTGTCTTGATGCCCCGCAAGATACTCGCGGCGCTGATCGCCGTTTCGGCGCTCGGCTGCAACTACAAGAAGGCAACCGACATCCCGGCGCCAGTGTCTGTTCCCGAGACCTATACCGAAGGCGACGAACAGGCCCCGGAGCCCGCCGCCAAGAGCGACGTCGAACAGATTCGCGACGCCCGTTGGTGGAGGTACATGGGTGACCCGACCTTGAGCGCTTTGATCGAGGAGGCGCTGCGCCGGAACCAGACCGTGCGCGCAGGCTGGGCCAGGGTCCGGCAATCGAAATACATCGCCAACCAGGTCCGGGCGGCCCAAATGCCTCGGCTCGGCGCTGCGGGAGAGGCCGCGATAGGGAAGAGCATTCAGGCCTTTGGCGACTTTCGATTCCGGTCCGCGCGCGGTTCTCTGCCCGTGTCGTACGAAGTGGATCTGTTCGCGCGGCGTGCGCGTGAGCATCAGGGCGCCAAGCTCGATGCGACTGCCGCGCGTTTCGATCAAGACGCGCTCGCGATTTCGATCTCCGCCGAAGTCGCCGAGGCGTGGTTCGATTCGATCAATTCGCGCATCGAAGTCGCCGTGGTCGCGCAACAGCTCGACACCGATTTGCGGTTCCTCGAGCTGGTCGAGCTGCGATATCGAGAGGGGTTGAACTCCGCCGTCGACGTGCACCAACAACGCCAACGGGTAGCGGGCCAGCGCGCCCTTCTAGCGCTTTCGGAAGGCCGAATCGATCTCACCGACCAACGGCTTTCGGTCTTGTTGGGAGAGGCGCCGGGGCGAGAGTTTCCCGTAGAAGACAAGACGCTACCCGACATCGGCCCGACCCCCGACGTCCAGGTCCCCGCGGTGCTCTTGAAAGCACGACCGGACGTTCGCGCCGCACAGACCCGCGTCGAGGCCGAGGACCGCCGACTCGCAGCGGCCATCGGGGCCCGGCTGCCCCAGCTAGTCCTCGAATTCGCGCCGAACTACACCTGGCTGCAAGCGGAGTTCGGCGAACAACCGGGTTTTCAGACTGCTAGCGGATTCACCTGGGACGCTGCGGCAAGGATCTCCGTGCCGATCTTCGACGGGCTCCTCGGGCGGTCTCAGATCAACACCGAGCGCGCGATCGTCGAGGAGCTCGTAGAACGGTACGCGGAGACTATCTTGACCGCCCTTTCCGAGGTCGAGGGGGCTCTCGTCCTCGAGCGCCAAGAACGGCTGCGCATCCAGTACCTCGAAGACGAGTTTCGGTTGGCCGGGATCACGCTCGACGCGACGCGGGATCGTTACCGCGCTGGGCTGAGTGATTTCTTGCCGGTCCTCACGGCACTGGCCACGCGCCAGATATCGGAGCTGCAGCTCGTGGCAGCAAGACGGCAACTGGTCTCGTACCGCGTCCAGCTCCATCGAGCCCTCGGAGGCGCATGGCCCGAAGAATTTGGAGGGCCCGAGGATGACTAGACGAAGGCAACTGGGTTTGAAATGGGCTCTGTCGATCGCGGTGCTGCTCGTCTCGATCGGAGGCGCGTGGGCTCTGGTGGCGACCAAAGACGAGCCCCCACGCGCCGACAAGCCCCTCGAAGGGACGTTGGTCGAGGTGATCGAGGTGCAGGGCAACCGCCACGAGGTCGAGCTCCATGCCAAGGGTACAGTCGTCCCAGCCAAAGAAGTCGTCCTTCAGACAGAGCTCGGCGGCCGAGTGACTTGGCAAAGCCCGGAGCTCGTCCCGGGCGGTCGTTTCAAAGAAGGGCAACCGATCCTCAAAATCGACGCGCGTGACTATCAACTTGCCGTCGAGTCTTATCGTTCTCAGGTAAACCGCGCAAAGCTCGACATGCGACTCGAAGCCCGACGCGGCGAGGTCGCCAAGCGGGAGTGGAATGCCTTCGGCGAGATCGACGCGAGCGAGGATCAACGAGCGCTGGCGCAACGCGAGCCTCAGCTCGAATCCGCCAAGCTCGCGCTCAAGGCCGCGCAAAGCTCCCTGAAGAAGGCCGAGCTCGATCTAGCGCGCACCACCCTTCGTGCCCCCTTCAACGCCATGGTGGTCAGCGAGAGCGTCGATCCCGGTCAGCTGATCAGCCCCCAGACGGCGGTCGCTCGATTGGTCGGCACTGACCAGTACCACGTTCAGGTCTCGGTTCCCGTCGTTTCGTTGAGGACGATGAAGGCCCGGTCGGGAGACGAACCAGGCTCCGAAGTGAGCGTGGTGCAACGCGTTGGGCAAGAGACCATCGAACGAAAAGGCGAGGTCATTCGACAGTTTCCGGACCTCGATCCCGGCGGCGCAATGGCCCGAATCCTCGTCAGCATCGAGGATCCGCTTGGCGACGGAGAAGGACTCCCACTCTTGCTCGGCTCGTTCGTCGACGTCGCGGTGGCGGCGGCCCCAATCGAAAACGCGGTGCGAGTCCCCCGCGGCGCGCTTCACAACGGTCGGGACGTGTACGTCATGAACGACGATGACCTGCTCGAGATCCGCACCGTACAAATCGCGTGGACCGAGCCCGATTCGGTGCTGGTCTCCGGTGGCCTCGAGCCCAGTGAGCGGGTGGTCACCAGCCGCATCCCGACGCCGATCCCCAACATGCTCCTCCGAACCGCGGGACACGAGCCCGCGACCGAAGCCGAAAGCCCCAGCGAACCCGCCGCATCAGCCATCCCATGAGCGATTCACCCGACTTCGACCCAGCCGAAGAGCGCGGGCCTATCGCCTGGATGGCGAAGAACGCCGTCGCCTCGAACGTCCTGATGCTGGTGTTGATCGTCGGAGGCCTGGTCACCCTGGCGTCAGGCATCAGACAAGAGGTGTTTCCCGAGGTCGAGATGGACATCGTCTCGATCGAGATCAGCTACCCAGGCGCCAGCCCCGCAGAGGTCGAGCAGGCGGTCATCCTCGCGGTCGAAGAGGCGATCCGCGGCATCGATGGCGTCAAAAAGGTCAGCTCTACCGCGATGGAAGGCATCGGGATGATCTCCGTCGAGCTTCTCCTCGGCACGGACAAGGACCGCGCGCTCAACGACGCCAAGAGCGCGATCGACCGAATTACCTCGTTCCCACAGGACGTGGAGCGCCCCACGGTCAGCCTGATTTCCAACCGGCAGCAGGTGATCTCGCTGGTGCTCTACGGAGACGTCGACGAGGCGACGTTGCGTGCCGTCGCCGAGAACAGCCGTCGCGAGCTGCTTCGCGATGAGCGCGTTACCTACGTCGAGCTTACGGGCATTCGGCCTCTCGAGATCAGCATCGAGGTCCCCCAAGCGCAACTGCGAAAGTACGGGCTGACCCTCGACGAGATCGCCGCGAGGATACGAGCCGCATCGGTCGAGCTTCCCGGCGGTGGCGTGAAGACGGACGCAGGAGAGGTTTTGCTACGAACGACGGAGCGCCGCGATCGCGGCGACGAGTTCGGCGATATCATCTTGTTGAGCCAGCCGGACGGGTCTCAGGTGCGCGTTCGGGACGTAGCCACCGTCAGGGACGGTTTCCAGGAGAACGACAAAGAGGCGACCTACAACGGCAAGCGCGCCGCGATGATCAATATCTTTCGCGTCGGAGATGAAACACCTCTGACCGTCGCCGCCGCAGGCAAGGAATACGTTCAGAAGCTGAAGGACACGTTGCCCCAGGGCCTTTCTGCCGCTCCCTGGTTCGATACGTCCGAGATGTATGAGCAGCGTATCTCGCTCCTCATGAACAATGCTCGCATCGGCCTCCTGCTCGTGCTGCTGACACTCGGTCTCTTCCTCGAAGCGCGCCTTGCGTTCTGGGTGACGCTTGGGATTCCGATTTCGTTTGCGGGCTCGCTCTTGTTCTTCCCAGTCACCGACATCTCGATCAACATGATCTCGCTCTTCGCGTTCATCATCACGTTGGGCATGGTCGTCGATGATGCGATCGTCGTCGGCGAGTCCATCCACAAGCACCGGAGCGACGGAAAGGGGCGCCTCGAGGCTGCGATCACCGGGGCTAAGGAAGTTGCGCAGCCGGTCATCTTCGCGATTCTGACGAGCTGTGTCGCGTTTGCGCCGATGCTCGTGGTGCCTGGCCCGATGGGCAAGTTCTTTCGGGTCGTGCCGATCGTGGTCATCGCGGTCTTGATGATTTCGTTGGTCGAGTCGCTCTTAATTCTGCCCGCTCACCTGTCGCATCCGATGCCGTGGGGGGTGAGGGTCATTCTTTCTCCCTACCTCTTTGTGATGCGCTTCGTCGCCAAGCTCGAGATGCCGCACCGGTTGCAGCGGTTCGTGCAGCACGTCTACGTTCCGTTGCTGAAGAAAGCCCTCGAGTGGAGGTACTTCACGATCACGCTCGGCATCGCGACCCTACTCTTCACCCTGGGCTACGTCGCGGGGCGGATCCCGTTCACCTTCCTGCCAAAGGTGGAGGGCGACATGATCACTGCGCATCTCAAGATGCCCGTCGGCACCCCGGTCGCCGAAACCGAGCGAATCGCCCACCGGATCGGGGCGACCGCCCAGGCCATCATCGACCAAGAAGACGCCGAATCCGACAGCTCCACCATGTCTCGTGGACTTTACGAGGAGGTCGGCGCCATGAGCTTGATCGAAGCCTCCATCGACGTGCTCGGTAGAGAGGGCAGCCACCTCGCAACGGTCATGGTGTATCTGACCGATGCCGGCTCCCGCGAGCTCACCACGCAACAGTTCGTGCAGCGGTGGCGCGATGATATCGGCGAGATCCCCGGCGCCGAGTCGCTCGTCTTCTCCTACGAGGTGGGTGTCGAGCCGGGCAGTCCCATCGACATCCAGCTCATTCACGATGACGTACCCACCCTCGAGGCCGCGGCGGAACGGTTGGCCTCCGAGATCTCTTCCTACAGCGGCCTTCGAGACATTGATAGCGGGGTCACGAGGGGCAAGGAGCAACTCGACTTCCGACTCACCGATGCCGCGGTTGCGCAGGGGCTCACGGAGCTCGAGCTCGCTCGCCAGGTTCGCGCCGCGTTCTTCGGGGCCGAAGCCGTACGTCAGCAGCGCGGCCGCGACGAAGTGCGTGCCTACGTCAGGCTGCCGCTCGACGAGCGCCAGTCCCTCTACAACGTCGAGGAGTTGGTGATTCGTACGCCGAGTGGCGGCGAGATGCCACTTGCACAAGCGGCCATCCTCGAGCGGGGGCAGGCTTACACCGCGATCAACCGCACCGACGGTCGTCGAAACATCAGCGTGACCGCGGACATCGCAGACGAGGAAGCCAACGCCAACGAGATCGTCGGGCAGATCCGCCAGCGAGAGCTTCCGCAGCTGCTCGCAGACTTCCCAGGCCTCGCGTACAGCCTCGGTGGCGAGCAGGAGCGGCAAGCCGAGACGATGAGCGCGCTCGGGCTCGGCTTCGTCTTGGCGTTGATCGTGATGTTCTCGATGCTGGCGGTCGTATTCCGCAGCTACACGCAACCCCTGCTCGTGATGTTGGCCATCCCCTTCGGGATGGTCGGCGCGGTGTGGGGCCACGTGGTGATGGGCTTCACCTTGAGCCTCATGAGCATGATGGGGCTCGTCGCGCTCTCGGGCGTCGTGGTCAACGATTCGCTGATCCTGATCGTGTCGATCAACCGGTACCGCGAAGAGGGAATGAGCATGTGGGACGCGATCATCGCCGGCGGCGCGCGGAGGTTTCGGCCCATTCTGCTGACCTCGTTGACCACGTTCTTCGGCCTCGCCCCTATGATCTTAGAGACGTCCGTACAGGCGCGGTTTCTGATTCCGATGGCGGTGTCGCTTGGTTTCGGCGTGTTGGCGGCCACGTTCATCCTTCTCCTCATCGTTCCGTGCAGCTACGTCGCCATGGAGGACGCGCGCCGGAACATGGGCAACTTCTTCGCGAGGCTTCGAGGCCGCCCGACCGTACCCCCGCCGCCCCCTTCGGAGCCCGCGGATGCCGAGATTGAGCTCCTCGTCGCCGAGGAGTAGAGCGCCTACGAAGCCCTCGAGAAGGTCCAGGACCCGGTCACCGCGTGGTTGCGGTTGAGCTCGACCGGGCGCCTCATGAGCCCCAGGGCGCCGGCCGTGGCGTGCATCCCAGCCCAACGCGCCAAGTTCCGATACGCCTCGAGTTTCTGCGAGCCACGATTCGAGCTTCGTGCGTGGTCTCGGGCGACCTCGAACGCCTCGAGGTAACCCTCGACGCAGGCGTCGGGATCGGAGCGGTGCTTCGCGTTGCGGATCGCGAGGCCGGACATCTGACGGCGGAGCGTTGGCTTGGTGAGCAAGAGCTCCACATGGCTCGCGAACTGGCGGTCTGCTTCCTCGTCCTGGGGATCGACCAAAAAGCCGTCTTCGCCGTCGCTCACCTGGCCGGCCACCCCCATGCGGTCGTCCATGGCGACCACTGGAAGCCCGCACCATAGAGCCTCGCTGATGACCTGACCGTAGGTCTCCGAAAGCGACGCGTACACGAAGAGGTCTGCGTGCCGAAACCAGGCGGGCATTCGGGCAAGACTCTGCTCGCCGACGAAATAGGTGCGCTGCTCGACGCCGAGCTCTCTCACCAAGTCCTTTAGGGCCTCGTGCTCGGGGCCGTCACCGACCATCGTCAGGGTTGCGCCTTCGACGCGCGGGTGAACGTACTGGGCAAACAGGCGAAGCACGCGGTCGACCTGCTTCTCGCGCGTGTGACGGCACACGACCAGAAGCCGAGCTCCTGGCGTCGCCTCGCGTGGGAAAGGATCCTCTTGGCTGGCATCATCGAAAATGTGCTTCTCGATCGCGCGCGGAATCACGTGGATCGGGACCTCGACACCACGGTCTTCCCAGTACTTTTTCAAGCCCGGGCTCAAGCATACGAGCGCGTCACCCACGTTGTAGGCATCGGTCGTGTTGTCCTCGACCCATGGAATCACGCGTCGCGAGAACAGCCTGTTGACCGTGGGCACCTGGTTGAGCGCGTCGGGAAGCACCACGTTGTACGCGCTCGGCATGTGCAAAGTGTTCACCGACACGAGGGGCACTCCGTGCTGCTGACGGAGCCAGCCACCTGCGTAGAGGAGCCCGCTCGGGCTTTGGACGAGCAACATGTCGAAGTCCGCATCGCGCAAGGTCTCGAGGGACGACGGCGACGGCATCGCGAGGTAGACGCCGGGATGGTTACGCAGCGGGATGCTCGGCAACGAAATGTGACGCGGCGGAAGCTCACTCGACTTGGCGTTTGGGTCGTCGGGGCCCACGATGGTGACCTCGTGCCCGCGTGCGGTCATCTCCCGGTACAGGAACTGGGACGCATAGGACGACCCGTTCGCATATGGGATGCGGACGTAATCGTTTAAAATTGCCAAACGGCGCAGCCACTTTCGCTCTTGCGAATACATTCTGGGCCCTCCGTAAATATCACCGGTGAAACCGTCAACTGTGACTGAGAATCACACCTGTGAAGAAATCCGTCGTGTTACAAGCACAAGCAGGCGACAACCTCGCCGCATTGACCTTGGCTACCGGAGGTGATGCGAAAACCGGGCCAACTTTCGGACACGCGTGACACGGGCGATCTTAATACTTGTAGGTGCGTTCGCTCTCGCCGCGCTCGGCGTGGTGAAGACCCGAAACCTCGAGCTCGACACCAGCGTCGAGGCGCTATTGCCCTCCGACTCGGTATCGGTGGTGTCGATTCAAAAGACTCGGGACAAGCTCGGGATCGAAGAGCCACTCACCATCCTCGTTGCGTCGGACGACGTCGAGCGCAACAAGGCGCTCACCGCGCATCTCGCCGCGGAGCTCAGTGAGTGGCCCGAGACCCAATGGGTGATGACGGGTTACGGCTTGGATCGACTCGCAGAGCGCGCCCTCTACTACGTCGACCGCGAGACGCTCAGCGAATGGAGCGAGCTGGCGGAGGAGGCGCTCGACTGGGAAGTCTGCAAAGCGTCGCCTGTTTGCGTCACCATCGCCGATCCGCCGGAGCTCCCCGACAGTGACGACGTTCGCGCGGCGGTGGACGCATCGCCTGCGGGGCAAGTCCTTCGGGAGCTCACCGGAACGTCGGCCAAGAAGGCTCGAACAGACGATGGGGCTGACGCGCAGACCGCGCTTTGCGACGACGACGGCTCGGTGTGCGCGGTGCAGGCGATGCTCGATGGCTCCCCCGGTGACCTCGGGTTTGCGCGGATGATCAAGGAGCGGGCCGAAGCGATCATCGTACCCCTCGAGCTCGTGCAACCGGAGGGCACCCGCATCCGGGTCATCGGCCGCTACCGGGTGGCTCCCCTCGAACACAGCATCATTTTGGATGACCTTCGTTTGGTGTCGATCCTGGCAGCGGTCGGCTCATTGTTGTTGGTGCTCGTCTTCTTTCGGGACCTGACCGCGGTCGTGCAGCTCGCGGTGCCCATGCTTTCGGGGCTGGCAGTGGCGGTCGGGCTGATCGTTCTGATCGAGTCGAACCTCAATATCATCAGCGCATCGGCGCTCGCGATTCTCGCTGGGATGGCGATCGACTTCGGCATTCATCTGTTGATGCACTACCAATCCGTTCGCGCGGACGGGTTGAGCCCGCCCTCTGCCGCCAAAGCCAGTGTCAAAGAGCTTTGGGTGTCTCTCACGGTCGCGGGCGTGACGACGGCCTGCGGCTTCGCGGCATTGTCGATGACCGATTTTCAAGGCTTTTCTCAGATGGGTTGGATGGCGTCGCTCGGGATCATGGTCACCCTACTTTGGACCCTCGCCATCTTTCCGAGCGTCGTCCGCGTGCTCCCGGGAACGGACAAGCCACGCCGGCAACGGCCCGCCAGACCAGCCGAGAATCGAAAGCTCGCGATCGCCGGCCTCGTGCTGGGCCTGCTGGCGATCCCGCTCGCGGCCAACGTCGACTTCGAACGCAACCTCGGCGACCTACAGCCGAAGGTGGTTCAACACGGAATCAACGCCGACGTGATGCGTGCGCGGAGGAATATCAACGCCCTCTACCTCGGCGAGACGCGCGAAGACGTCGACCGCGCGCTCCGAAGCGAGGCGATGACCGAAGGCGGGCTTCGGATCATGGGGGTCGAGCCCGTCGTCGTGTCCTCTCAGGTCATCTTCCCCGCCGACTCCGACGAGAAGACCAAAACGATCGACAAGATCCGGAACACTCTCAGGCGCGCCCACGAAAAAGCGATCGAGCGCGGGGATCCAAAGGCCATCGAGGAGATCGACGAGATCGAGTCGTGGCTCGAGATCGACGGTGCACCGCAGCCGGACCAGCTTCCTCTTTGGCTCGCCGCCCCCCTCGTCGAAAGGGACGGCAGCGTCGGCAAGAGCGGGATCATCTACGTGCCCCTTCGTGGCTCGGACGCGGATGCGATGGAGCGGCTCGCTACCTGGTTGGACGAGCTTCGCGCCGAAAACCCCGACGTCACCTTTGCGTCGGCCGCGGCGCTCCTCGGCGAGGTGACGCCTGCGCTCGTCCGAGATGCGCCCTGGATCCTAGGGCTCGTTTTCTTGGGGCTCCTCGTCGCGACCGGCCTCGCCAGTCGGTCCTTGGTCGTCACGCGCGATGTGTTCCTTGCGACGGCCATGAGCACGATCTTTTTTGGGGCTGCGCTGGAAGTGCTTGGCATCGAGCTTCATCTCTATAACCTGCTCGCGGTACCCGTCGTGATCGGGCTGTCGGTCGACGGCGCGGTGCACGTCCGATGGGCGCAGCGCTACAGCGATGCGAGGCGACAGTATGCAACCTACAGAGCCGTTGCGGCCTCGACGTTGACCTCGATGGTCGCGTTCGGGGCGCTGATGACCGCGTCGCATCCAGGAATACGCTCACTCGGCACCGTCGGCGTGCTTGGTCTCGGCATCTCGCTCCTCGTGAACCTCGGGTGGCTCCGCACGTGGGTCGGCAGTAGCCCCACCGATTGGGCCACGACCTGACCTAAAGACCTACTGCTTCGCCGTCTAGGACTCTGCGGGCCAACGAGCTGAAGAGCTGCCTCCCCGACATCTCCCGAATCCGCGCGTCGTCGACCATGGTCGCCACGACTTTCTTCGTGCGAACCGACGCGTACCAGTGCACACAGCACGTGGCGGGGTCGATCACCTCGATCGCGTCGACACCGTCTCGATAGTGACGGAACCAGTGCGCGCTGATCTCCGGCGGAAGCGGATAGAAAACCGGAGGCGGGAACGCGCGCAAGTCGTCGCCGTCATACGCGGCATAGGTGGCTTGCAACAAATGCGTCCCGAGCGCGTGAGGGCGGTTCCATCGGGCCTTGGGCACTTTGGTCATCGCTTCGAGGTACTCCCGAAAGAGTCGGTGTCCCGCGACACCGCCCATGATCGCCCCGTTCACCGCGCGGTGATAGTGCCGCTCGATTCGGGGAAAGTATCGGTATCCGTGGGGGAGGCGCCGAAACACGTCCCGTACGGTGGTCTTGAGATAGGCCTTGGCCTTGACGCGCAGATCCCAAGACTCGACGACCTCTCGCGGAAAGACGATGTGTTCCTCGCCGACAAAGCCGGGCGCCGTCGCACGAACCGCGTCGAAGGACCGAATCGTGAGCGTATCCATGTCGAGGTAAACCCCGCCATCGCGATACACCAACGCCGTCCGCACCAAGTTCGAGCGCGCCACCGGGGACTCGAGCGCACTGCAAAGCTCTGCGAGCTTGGGGCCGGCCGCCTCTTCGCAGAGCGACAGATCGTCGAGGGCGACGAGCTCGACATTGGGAAGACCGCGAAGGGCAACAACGTGCGGAAGGTCTTCGAGCGCATCGGCGTGGTGGAGCCTCACGGACCCGAATCCGCCATGCGTGGCGGCCGAGCGAATCGCCAGAGCGTGGAGATACGGCAGCCTCGGCCCGTACCAAACGAAATGCGCGATCGATGGAATCACGACCCGCTCCATAGAGCACACGGAAAACCCGAAGGCTAGCGGTTTGCTTGGCTCGGGGGGCGACTGGACGACACCTCGACGCCAAGGCGCTCCTCTGGTCAATGGCGAGGCTGCCCTCACCAAGTGCGCGTCTCGCCAACGAACCGTTCCTCTTCAGGAACCACGTCGGGCTCGGGTGTGGCGCCACGCTGCGCGGGCTTTCGGTCCCCGCCGAAGATGTATTCGAAGCCAAAGGTGCCGACAAAATAGACATTGTGGTAGCGGGCGTTGACACCGAAGTCCGGTTCGTCGTGCGCAGCTCCGACCGCTCGGAAGCCGAAGACAAACGCTGGCTTCGTGGCTGGGGAATCATCGTGAACTATCGGCACACGGAAACCGAGTCCACAGAACCAGCCCAGGGTCGGATCAGGAGCGCCTGCGAAAAAGTCACCGTCGTCAGACGTAAACCGAACCTCTTGAGCGCGAATCGGCTGACTGAAGAATCCTCCTGCGGTGATGATCGGCACGAACTTCGGGTTCTCCCAAGCTAGAATCGCGCCAAAGTCCGGACTGACGAACCCGCCTCCTGCGGACCCGCCGCCGCCGATCCCCACCATCAAGGCGAAAGGAGTCGCGATTTCGTATTTGAGGCCCAACCGGACGGAATAGATTCCCTGGTGTGCCGAGCTCGTCCAGCCATCCGCGTCATTACCGACGCGAACAACATTGCCTTGAAGCGCGAGCTCCAGTCCGTGCCCCAGTCCGTGCCGCGCACGAACAGCAGCGCTGAACAGGTTCGGACCCCAGTACTCACCCCCGCCGCCAACCTCGCCCTGTAGTCCCCACTCACCTTTGTTCAAGGCTTTGGACGACTCGATGGGAACCGTGGTAGCCGGCGGTGAAAGCGCGTACGGACTGCATCCGTTCATGGCCAACAAACCCAAGGCAAGCGATATCGGCGCCTTCACAAGTACCTCTCTGCTGGTTCAGACGACGGCGCGGGCTCCTGTAGATTCAGCTCCGAGGTCGTGCCTTCTTCAGCGTCTTGTGCGCTCGCGCTCTGGGGCAAAGTCCCCAACATTGTCAGCACAAACATGAATCTAATTAAGTAATGCATAAGAACCTCCTCGGTTTACGACTGCACCTCAAACGCCCCCACGTCGCACATCGTGCCGCCGGGGCGTCACAGCGCTCAGAACACGACTCGAGATCTTGCGAGATCCCATTGAACTTTGCGCGGTCTGCCATAGTCCGCTTCCTGCAACTTGCGCCGCTTTCGCTTGCGGACGCCCAGCAGGATGCCGGTGGCAATCATGCCGACGGAGCCGATCCCCGCCAGAGCCACCCCGCCCCAAAGGAGCCCCAAGCTCTCGTCAGTAACGATGTTAGCGCTAGCGCCGGCAACCCCCAGGAGCACCCCACCAACAACCAAAACAGCAGTGGAGCTGATGAGCCCGATCCGCGCTCGCCGCACACGAAGATCCATCTCCTCAAGCGTGTATCCGTCGACCGTCCGTGGCGGGCTTGGCGCAACGTCAACACCGGCAGGGGTTAGCTCGAGCTGTAACACGGGCTCTTCAGATGCTGGCTCAGACGAGGGCGCGGACTCAGAGGTCGTGGCTCCCTCACCGGCCTGTGCGCTCGCGCTCCGGGGCAACGGCACTACGTCCAGCGCACAGACACATAGAAATCCGAAAAAGTAACGGATGGGAACCCTCCTCGGTTGCAACGGTCCCTAGCAGACCGCCACCAAGTAGAGGCATGTAGATGCATGCGGTGTGCCAACGCAAAACCGCGGATTCTTGTGGGCTTTACAGAACCGTGGCCGAAAGATCTGCGTTCGGTGGGATTGGCGACGAAACGACCGCGCGTGCCTCACTGACACAGGCGCTAACACGGACGCTGTCACTGGCGCTGACACTGACCCTGTCACTGACACTGGCGCTGACGCAGGGGCCGGGTGTTGGCGCGGCGGACGGGACTCGTGTGCGATCGGAAAGCTGCGAGCCGGAGCGGACGCTAGTCCGCGGAGGTGCAGCATTCCGGACGCAGTACGCAGCGCCCAAAGGGCGCGAGTACACCCCGGGTGAGAGGCCCGGACGACGCGAAAACACCCGGCCCTTGGGGCCGGGTGTTGGCGCGGCGGACGGGACTCGAACCCGCGGCCTCCGGCGTGACAGGCCGGCGTTATAACCAACTTAACTACCGCCGCATCCCCGAAGAGGCGCGCCCCTCGGGACGCGGTTCTTAGCCTGTGGCCTCGGCGCTGTCAAAGGCCTGCGGCGGGTCTCCAACTAAGACTGCTGCCCTACCTTCACCGCGACCAAACCGGCGCGTGCCTTGTTGACGGTCTCTTCGTATTCCTTGTCGGGATCGCTGGCTTCGACGATGCCCGCGCCTGCTTGCAACCACATCTCGTCATTGCGCGCGACGATGGTGCGGATTGCGATCGCGACATCCATGTTGCCATCGAACCCGATATACCCGACGGCACCCCCATAGACGCCCCGCCGTTCTGGCTCGAGCTCCTCGATGATCTGCATCGCACGCACCTTGGGTGCGCCGCTCAAGGTCCCTGCGGGAAATGTCGCTCGAAGAACGTCCAATGCATCACGTCCCGCCGCGAGGTCACCGACGACGTTGGAGACGATGTGCATGACGTGGGAATACCGCTCGATGAGCATTTGGTCGGTGACGGTGACCGTCCCCGGACGGCTGATCCGCCCAACATCGTTTCGGCCGAGGTCGACGAGCATGACGTGCTCGGCCCGCTCTTTGGGGTCGGCGAGCAGCTCTTCCTCGATCGCGCGGTCTTCTTCTTCGGTCTCGCCACGGTGCCGCGTCCCAGCGATCGGACGAACGTAGACCTGACCGCCTTCGAGACGCACGAGGGTTTCCGGACTCGCACCTGCAACGATCCGGTCCGGCAGTCGGAGAAAATACATGTACGGGCTCGGGTTGATGACACGCATCGCACGATAGACATCGAACACGTCGGTATCGCCAAGCGGTACTCGAAACCGTTGGGACAACACCACTTGGAAGATGTCGCCAGCGCGGATGTGTTCTTTGGCCTCCTCGACCGCCTTGCAGAAGCCCGGGCGATCGAAGCTCGACGCGGGAAGCTCGAGCTCGCCGTTCGACTCCGGGGGATGGAGCCTCCTTGGAAGCTTAGGCTCATCGAGAGCTCGAAGCGTCGCTTCGATCCGCTCGGTGGCCCGCTTGTAGGCGTGTTTCGCATCGCCTTGCACTCGCGCCGGCACCACGACGCGCAACGTCCCACGGACGCTGTCGAAAATGAGAACCGTTCCGCCGACCGCGAAGCAGAACTCCCAATCGTCGTCACGGGTGAGGGCCGCGCCCACCGTGGGTTCAAACGTCCGAACCGCGTCATAGCTGACGAAGCCCACGGCTCCGCCCCAGAATCGAGGCAGCCAGTCGACGTCCGGCGGCTTCCACTCCGCCAACGTCTCCCGAAGACGCTCCCACGGGTCAACGCTGAGCTCTTGCTCCACCGCACCATCGACCACTCGCTCGAAACGGTCCGCAACCCCACGCACGATCACTTCAGGATCGCACCCGACAAAACTGTAGCGAGCCCACTTCTCACCGCCGACGACGCTCTCGAGCAGGAAGCTGCCCGGACCGTGTCCGAGTGTAGCCTGGGCGAGCACCGGCGTGAGACGATCGGCGATCACCTCGCGGTACACCGGAACGACCGTGGCCGTCGCGCCGAGCCGCTCGAACTCTTCGGAGCTTGGAAAATAACCGCTCACCGCCTTCGGATAACACCGACCCTCTGGCTCGCCAAGTTGCCGGGTGCTAAGGCCCCCGAGGAGAAAACATGGCGGACCAACACCTAGCCGAAGTCGACCCTGAAATCGCTAAGTACATCGCTGACGAGGTTCGGCGTCAGCACGAGAAGCTGCGCCTCATTCCGAGCGAAAACTACGCTAGCACTGCCGTCATGGAGGCCTGCGGAAGCGTGCTCAACAACAAGTACTCGGAAGGGTATGCCGGGCGGCGTTACTACGAGGGCCAACAGAACATCGATGCCATCGAGAAACTGGCCATCGAGCGGTTGAAGGCGCTGTTTGGTGTCGACCACGCGAACGTCCAGCCCTACTCCGGCTCGCCCGCGAACCTAGCCGTCTATTTCGCCTTCTGTAACCCGGGCGACACGATCATGGGCATGGGCCTTCCAAGCGGTGGCCACCTCACCCATGGCTGGAAGGTCTCGATCAGCGGCAAGTACTTCAACGCGATTCAGTACGGGGTGCGCCGAGACGACCACCGCATCGACTTCGACCAAGTCGCTTCGCTTGCCCGAGAGCACAAGCCCAAGGTCTTGTTTTGCGGCACGACAGCCTACTCGCGCATCGTCGACTTCCCGAAGTTTGCCGAGATCGCCCGCGAGGTCGGTGCGATTCTCGTCGCAGACATTGCGCACATTTCCGGGCTCGTCGCCGGAGGCGCCCATCCGTCGCCTGTCGGTCACGCCGAAGTGATCAGCAGCACCACCCACAAGACGTTCCGCGGACCGCGAGGCGGCATGATCATGTGCGACGAAAAGCACAAGAAAGCCATCGACCGCGCGGTTTTCCCGGGGCTCCAGGGCGGGCCACACAACGGCACGACCGCTGGCATCGCCATCGCGGCCAAGCTCGCCATGACGGACGAGTTCAAGTCGTACGCGCACGCCGTCGTCGACAACTCCCGCGCCTTATCCGAGGTGCTTTTGTCTCGAGGCTTCGATCTCGTGACGGGCGGCAGCGACAACCATCTCATCTTGATCGACCTCATCAGCAAAGACGTGCCCGGCAAAGTCGCGGCCCAGGCCCTCGACCGCGCAGGGATGGTCGCGAACTACAACTCGGTGCCTTTCGACACGCGCAAGCCCTTCGACCCAAGCGGCATTCGCCTGGGGACGCCCGCCATCACCAGCAGAGGCATGGGCAGCGACGAGATGAAGCGGCTCGGCAATTGGATGGGCGACGTCATCGAGGACGTCGAGAACGAGACTCTGCTCGCCCGTGTTGCAGGCGAGATCAAGGAGCTCTGCGACCAGTTTCCCGCGCCTGGCGTGCCGACAAAGTGAGCGCCCGCACAGGCTGATACCCATCGGGCGTTCAGGTGAGATGATGCGTCGCAAATGGCCCCGCCCCTGCTAGACTGCGCCGAAGATGTCCCTCCAGGGAAAGCGGATCGTCGTTGGGATCAGTGGCGGCATCGCGGCATTCAAGGCCGTCGAGCTCGTGCGTGAGCTCATGCGCCGTGGCGCCGAAGTGCAAGTGGCGATGACCAACGCTGCCACGCGCTTCGTGGGCCCGATCACGTTCGCTGGGCTGACGGGGAAACCGCCAGTCACCGACCTCTGGGCCGAGGACTACGCGGGCGAAGTCCACGTCGAGCTCGGTGAATGGGCCGACGCGATAGTCGTCGCGCCAGCCACCATGAACCTGATGGCCAGGGCAACCTCGGGCCAGGCGGACGATGCGGTGCTGGCGACCCTCGCCTGCGCGCGCGGAGACGTCTTCTTTGCACCGGCGATGCACCATCGGATGTGGGCACACGAGGCCACGCAAGCCAACGTCGCGCGGTTGATCGAGCGCGGGGCCATCATGCTTGGCCCTGTGATCGGGGCGCTCGCGAATGGCGAGATCGGCCACGGCCGCATGATGGAGCCCGAGGACATCGCCGAGGAGCTCGAGACCCACTTCGCGCGAGGAGACGACTTAGCCGGCAGGCACGTCTTGATCACCGCCGGTCCCACACACGAAGATCTCGACCCGGTCCGCTTCATCGGGAACCGCTCGACCGGAAAGATGGGCTACGCGATCGCCTCGCAGGCGCTTCGGCGTGGCGCTTCGGTCACGCTTGTGAGCGGGCCGGTGCACCTGCCGGGCCCCCGGGACGCCGACGTGGTGCGCGTGCGGTCGGCGCGCGAGATGCACGAAGCGGTCATGCAACGTTTCGAGGAAGCCGACGTCGTGATCATGGCTGCGGCAGTCGCCGACTACCGACCCGAGCAACGCGCGCCGCGCAAGATCAAAAAGGGGGACGGCCTTCAGCTCGAGCTCGTCCGTAACCCGGACCTCCTCGCCGATGTCGGGGCCAAGCGTGCGCAACGCCCGGCGGTCCTCGTGGGATTCGCGCTCGAAACCGAACGCCTCGAGCAGGCTGCAAGGGGTAAGCTCGAACGAAAAGGGGCTGACTTGATCGTCGCCAACGCCGCAAGCGACGGGCTGGCCGGAGACACCAACCGCGCGACCCTCGTCGATGCGAGCTCGGCCACTCCTCTTCCCGAGATGAGTAAGCATGCCCTCGCCAACCAAATTCTCGATCGCGTGAGCGCGCTGCTGCAACGACAGCCCCGGCGCACCGCGACGAAAGCCGGGCCGGATGCCCCCAACTGAAACGAGCCGGCTGTGACCCGTCCTCTGATCACTTCGCTTCTGGCGTGCATCGACGGTGAGGTCTCGAGAGACGAGGCCCTACAAGCCTATCGCGCTGCTGAAGAACAACACGGCATCCGCATCCATGACGATCACGACGCGCGTGTTGCGCCGGGGGCATTCAAACCACACATGCCGATCTCCGAAGAGCGAGTGCGCACCCTCACCCGCAGCTGGGAGCAGTTCGACCGCGCGCTCGAACCGCTCGGAAGGGCGGCGGAGCGCCAGCTCGTGATTCGATCGCTCGGGCCGTTCATCACGGATACCGGCCTCTGGGTGGCTGGTGCGGACCTGGCCGACGACCATTTGTTCATCTTTCGATCGGGAGAAGTCGGTTCTTGGACCGCGGAGCAATGGGACCAACATCTCTCCAATTGGGCGGCGGTGACCCAGTACCAAGGCCGTGACGAATGGACCGCCGAACGTTTGGTCGAGCAGATGAGCCGAGCGCCTCGCTACCGAGAGTGGACGGCGCTCCTTCGAAGCATCATCTCCGAAGCGCGCGGCGCGCCGGTGCGGTCCCCGTAAGACCGACGCTTTGCATCGGCCACGGGGTTTCACCGCCTAGAGGATTTCGATCGGGCCGGCGCCTTGGCGCAGTACGACCGCTTCGTCGCCAGTGAGATCGATGATCGTCGAAGGCTCGATCCCGCCCCACCCGGCATCGACGAAGGCATCGACTCGAGGGAATCGCGCATGAAGCTCGTCCGGGTCGTTCAGGATCTCGTCGCCGATCATCGCCGACGTAGAGACGATCGGGCTTCCGAGCTCTTGCAAAAGGGCCTGCGCCACCGGATGGTCCGGGACGCGAATGCCCACGGTCTTCTGTTTTCGAAGGAGGATCTTGGGAACCTCCCGGGTCGCGCGAAGGACGAACGTATACGGCCCTGGAATGAGGCGCTTCATGGTGCGATAAGCGAAGTCGTCGACGTGGGCATAACGGGCGATCTTACTGAGATCCGGGCAGACGAAGCTCAACGGGTGATCCTTTTTGAGCTGCCGAATCTGATAGATGCGCTCGACAGCCCGCTTTTGGTGAATGTCACAGCCGAGGCCGTAGACCGTTCCTGTCGGGTACACGATGACGCCGCCGCGACGGAGGACCTCCGCCGCCCGCTTGATGTGTCGCGCCTGTGGGTGGGTCGGATGAACCTCGATACGCATCGGGGCGGGTCCAGCTAACGAAGGCAGTACGCCCCGTCAAGGCGACGAGCACTACCCAACCGGTGCCAAATGCGCTAACTAGTCGCTCCGAAAATGATGGAAGAGCGAGACCCACGCCCCTACCTGGTGCTCACCGTCCTTTTGGACGGTTCTGCGCGCCCCGCTGCGATTACCCGCAGCCACGGCGACGCCCTCGAGCGGTCGCTGATGGCCACCCAAGGCCAAGAGATTGCCGGGCTCGACTTGGTCGAGCTGCCGATCGCAGCTCCGGTGTTCAAGGCCTTGCGACAACCGCTAGCGGTGTCAGCCGATGAGATCGGGCTCTACGACGTGTTTCCTCTGGCAAGCCATCTAGGCCCCGAGCTCAGAAAAATCGCCGGTCAGTTTCTCGCCGCGGAAGCCCTGTGGACGATGGAAGAGCAAGGCCTTCTCGGCGGCGTGCCCGTCAATGTGAAGCTCGACGTGCCTGAGGGTTGGGACAAAGACCCGAAGCAGGTGCATCAACGGTTGGTGGGCGCCGGCGCCCTAGATCTCACCGCGAGCGGCATCGAGACCTACAAAGCGATCAAGGCGGCCTGGGACGGCCGCAACTAAGACGGGGACAGTCCCGTTTTCTAGTTCAGGGAGTAAGGCCTCTCCAACAGAAACTCTGCGATCTCGACGTCGAACTGGCCGCCTTCGGGGAAGTGCATTTGGTAGGTGCCTTTCATCGTGCCGCGCTCGGTCGTGAGGATGGCGCCGCTGGTGTATCGAAAGCTCTCTCCGTGGCGAAGCACCGGCTGCTCCCCGACCACCCCGGGCCCCTCCACCTCTTCGACATCCCCGAGACCGTCCGCGATGATCCAGCGGCGCGACCGTAGCTGGACGGCCTCGTTGCCGTTGTTGGTGATCGTGATCGTGTAGGCAAAGACGAAACGCCGCGAAGCCGGATGCGATTGCTCTTCGAGGTAGTAGCTCTGCACTTCGACCAAGACCCCTCGGGTTTCGGCGCTCGAGCTCGTCGCAAGCGCGGTCATGGATGCACCGCTCTCAAGGCGTTCGCGTGGCTCACCCAGGAAGACCCGGCGATCGCCAATCGCCATTCGGCTTCTTGGTGCTCGGGCTCAGCGTATCCGATGCCGATCCGAGAGCCGATCGCGATCTCGGATGCTCGCGAGCCTTCGCGGACCTCGAGCCCACCACGTCGATAGAGCGGGTGACCACAGAACGAAGCGTCGAGCCCCAACGCCTGGCCGATCTTCCCAGGGCCCGTCAGCAGCACCGGACCCTCCTTCCCACCGCGGCGGCGTCGAATCGCGCGATGACCGGAGATCGGCTCACAAGATCGAATCAACACCGCAGCGCCCTCCCCGTCCCGATTGGTCACGAGGTTGAGCAAGTGGTGGATGCCGTAACACAGATACACATAGGCATGCCCCGGCGGACCCCACATCGGCGCATTCCTCGGGGTGCGGCCGAGGTGACAGTGGTTCGCGCTGTCGTCGGGATGCCGGTACGCCTCCACCTCGGTGATCCGAAGCCCGACGTTCCCGTGCCAAATCTCCTGCCCAAGCAAATCCCGAGCGACCTCCAACGCATCGCGAGAATAAAACTGTCGCGGCAGGAGGCGGCCCGGCACGGGGGGAGCATGATTCAGGGGCTGGGATGACGCCACCCCGTCGGCTTGCCAACGCCGCTCAACACGAGGATGCATAGTGCAACTCGGGGCCCTAGCCGTTGCTGGGCCACAACCGAAAATCGGAGGCACCTCCATGGGCAAAGGTCAGAAGAGAACACCAACGACAAACAAGCCGAAGCTCACTCAAAAAGAGAAGAAGGCAAAGAAGGCAGAGAAGGCCCTCAAGAAGGCGGACAAGGAGGGCATCCATGTTCTGAAATAGTGCCCTTTACCGATCTCGCGGATGTTCTGCGGCAGGCCCGCGGCGGCGCTCCAACTCGCGACCCGTCAGGTACGTGGACCCGAAGATGAGGATGAAGGGGATCCAGGTCCCGAGCGGGCTGGTAAACATCTCCAAGCTGCGCTCGATAACCAGCGCCACCAGGAAGAAATCTACCACGATCACAAAGGACACGAAGGCTATGGCGGTCTGCAACGGAGTGGTGTAGCCAAACCGCTTGAAATAGTTCCAGGACACGACAGCGAAGAAGATCGGGGCTCCGATGGCGTGCACCACCAGTGCGGTCTCCAGCGACGCCACGGCCATCCCGACCACCATCGTCAGGTCGCAGAGCCCCCATCCGACGAAGGCGTGGCCAAGCAACACCGTGAGCACGCGACCTCTCGTGGCCGTTAACGGTTGGCGTGCTCGTGTGGGAGTCATGATGTTGCCTCCCATTACGCGCAACGTCAGCGATCGGTCAACCCCCCTACGTTGCCGCTCCGGCGCGGTCGGGGCGCATTTCCATTGGTACTCAGATCCCGGTAAACTGGACTCATGGTTCGGACGGGATCGCTGTTGAGCACCGCAGTGGTCGCGACGCGTCACGGCGGGCCGGAGGTCCTGAAGGTGCGGGCGTTCGACATCGCTGCGCCAGAGCCGGGAGAGGTTCGTGTACGGGTAGAGGCTGCGGGGATCAGCTACGCGGATCTGCTCATGTGCCAGGGACTGCACCCAGAGCGCCGTCGTGCACCGTTTGTGCCGGGTTGGGATGTTGTGGGCGAGGTCGAGTCGGTCGGGTCGGAGATTCGCAACGTTGCGGTTGGTGATCGAGTGGCAGCCCTGTCGATCGTGGGCGGTTGGGCCGAGCATGCCGTCGTGCCTGGTTCCCTGGTCGTTCCCGTCCCACCGGCGCTCGAGTCAACGGCCGCGGTGTGCCTGGTGATGGACTACATCGTCGCCTATCAGATGCTGACCCGGTCGACGTCGGTGCGCCGGAGCAACACCGTGCTGATCCAGGGCGCTGGTGGGGGTGTGGGCACGGCGCTGATGCAGCTCGCCCGACCGATGGGGGTACAGGTCCTCGGCACCGATCGGGAAAAGAAACGGTCCCACATTGAATCCGAGGGCGGCATCCTGATCGACTTCGAGCGTGAAGACGTGGTCGACCGGTGCCACGAGCTCACCGACGGTCAGGGCGTCGATGCCGCTTTTGACGGGATTGGCGCGACCGCTCGGGAATCGCTACGAGCGGTTCGCCCCGGGGGCCGGCTGGTGTGGTTCGGGATGGTCACGCTGCTGTCAGGCGGGGCCCGCGATCTTCGCAAGAGCGCGAGAACGGTGGCCAATACCGCTGCCGTGTTCGCCCAAAACCTTCGCCCTCGCGGTAAGCGGACGTCCCTTTACAGCATCCAAGAGCTCGCTCGGCGCCATCCGGACTGGTACCGCGACGATCTCGCCGCCCTGCTCGCAATGCTGGCCGACGGCCACATCAAACCCCACATCGCCGCAGTGTGGAAGCTCGACGAAGTGCCCGCAGCCGTTGAGGCTCTAGCAAGCGGCGGCGCTCTGCCCGGCAAACAAGTCGTTGCCGTCGCCGCAGTGCGTTCAAACGCCCTTTCCCCCCGAGAAAGTCGGCTCAACAGCTAGAACCGCGCAAATGCTGCGCGCAAGCGCGGCGAATGGAAAGCAATGTTTGAGCACTGCGCCGCGGCGTGCTCATCCGCAACTGGCCATTGATTTTATCAACGACATCGTGGTATTCGATGCGTTCGCACAGTTAGGTCGTCGTCACGCCATCCCCTGCCCCCTGCGCGTTGGAGTTGATCATGCGCATATCTGTTTACGCAAGGCTACGAACGTTTTGCTTGCTCGTCCTGGGCGCGGCACTTGTTGTGTTCTTTGTCACCGGGGACCCAGCGAATGCGAACACGGTGATACGAAACGCATGGGTCGACCTCTACGGCCTCACGCCGAGTGACGCGGACTGTCAGCTATGCCACCGCGATTCCCAAGCTCCCTCCTGGAACGGATACGGTTGGGATATCAGGACGGCAATAGGCGACCTGGCCTGCGACGGGGCGGACGGATCCGCGCCAGACGGCTCGGTGAGCCTCGATGAGATCTTCGTCTGCATCGAAGGACTAGACTCCGACATGGACCCCGGATCCTTCTCCAATATCAACGAGATCATGATGGACACCCAGCCGGGTTGGACCGCAGCAGACACGAACACCGTCTATACTGAAAGCAGTACCGATCTCAACCAACCACCGGCTCCCGGTCTCGAGCCGTACGATCCGACCGGTGCTGGCGGCGCCGGCGGCATGGGTGGCATGGGCGGCGCTGGGGGCACCGGATGCCCGCTCCCCGCGACGGGTCCCTTCGAACCGTTCGGGGACGGCATCCTCGTCAAGCAGGGCCAGTCGATCCAGGAGGCCATCGATCTGGCCGAAGAGGGCACCCAGATCAACATCGAGCCTGGCGTCTACGAAGAACCCTGTAACCCGGGCAACGGGCTCAACGTCACCAAGAACGGAATCCAGCTGATCGGGCTGAGCACCGCGGCAGCTGGGCCGAAGAGTCCGGACGAGGAGCGCGTGATCGTGAGGAGCACCGGCACGCAAACCAATGGCATCGTCATTGTGCCGCTGGAGGTTTCGCAAGAGGCGCAGCCCAAGGGGAGAGAGGTCGAGCGAACCGACTGCATGGGCTGTCACACGTCTATGGCACCACCCTTCCCTCTGCATCCCGACGTGCCGAAGGTCATCCCCAAGCAGGACGATCCCTGGCTTTTCGACATCACGATCCAGGGCATCACGATCGAAGGCTTCGAGAACAACGGGCTCTTCACCGAGCACGTCGACGGCTTCGAGTTCATCGATGTCGAATCGATCAACAACCGGAATTACGGAATCTTCCCCACCCTATCGAGGAGGGGCAGCATCCTCAACAGCTACTCCACGGGTTCGGACAAGGATAGCGCACTCTGGGTCGAGACTTCCGAGAGCGTCGATGTGCTCGACAACGTGGTCGAAAACAGCGTCAACGGTATCGAGGTCTCGAACAGCGACGACGTCCTCGTCATGGGGAACGTGTCCCAAAACAACACGGTTGGTGCCGCCATCCTGCTTCTGCCGGACATTTTCGACAACCGAGGTAGCGCCAAGCGCATCGACCTCGTGGACAACGAATTCAACAACAACAACAAGATCAATACCGCGTCGCCGGGCTCTATCCTCGGCTCCATCCCGAGGGGAATCGGTATCCTCTACGTGGGCGTGGACGACTCACTGATTTCGGGGAATCTGGTCGAGGATAACGACTTCGTTGGGATTGGGATCATCGATTATTGCCTCGCCCTTGCGGGTACCGCGTTTGACTGCGATGCTCCCCCTCCCACCCCCGAGGATCCGCCACCAGTTTCGCCCGAATTCAAAGCGGACGCGACAGCCGAGAATAATCGCATCGTGGGGAATACCCTCGTGAACAATGGAACGAACCCGGACCCCAGCGACTTCGACGATTTCGCAGCGGACCTCACGTTGCTCACACTCCCCGACCACAACAACTGCTTCGCGGACAACGTCTTCACGACGTCCTTTTCATTACTCCAAGTAGGACTACCGCCGTGTCCGGACGAACCGGGGACCGGCGGCGCTGGCGGCATGGGTGGCGCCGGTGGAGCAGGCGGGATGGGTGGAACCGACACGGGCGATGGCGGTGGTGGATGCGCCGTCGGCAGCGCCGCAGCGTCCCGGACGCCAACAACGTGGCTCGCCCTGCTGTGTTGCGCGTTGGCTCTATCGCTCAGGCGACGCGCGCGTCGGCGTTAGCTTCGGAGGAACTTCATCGCAGCGAACCCGCGCTAGCGTCAATCTGGCTGACGGGTCGGCGCGCCCGTGGCCACTAGATGCATTCGCACAAGCCCACCTCGACGCCGCAGGCTTCGGAGACCTCGGTGGAGGTGCAGCACGGCAACCCGTCGTTGCAGTCTCCGTCGTTCCGGCACGGTTGGCCGAACTCTCCGTTTCCGGGGGTGACGTCGGCGCAGCTATTTCCGCCATTGCCGCCCAGCCCACCAGCTCCGCCCGTGCCACCAGTGCCGCCCCCGCGACCGAGATCACAGGTGCCGCCGCCAGAAACGCACTCGCAAAAGCACTCGGACAGCCCCCCCGGGAATGGGTTGCTGCATCCGGCGGATGCGACGTCGGAGGCGCCCTTGCAGATTTGTTTCTCACAGTACTGCTGGCACAGGGGACCGTCGGTGAATGAATTTTCGCAGAACCGCGAATCAGGACAAGTAGTCGGACAGCCCATCGCGGCGAAACCTGCAAGGCACACAACATTGCGAGCAAACGTATTCATGACTTTGCTTAGAGGGCAAGCCGCGTGCCAACCCTTGGTTTGTAAACCGTTGCCAAGAGAACCCACGGAAGCCCGAGAAACTCCGAGCTCGATGCCCGCAGCCGTTGCGCGAGCTACGCGCTCGACGAACGCCTTGCGCGGTGGAGCAACAGTTCGAACCCAAGGCGATCACTCACATTATGGAAAGCAGACGAGGCTGGTCCCGGGAACAAATCCTACCCGCTGCTACGCTGGGTCTTCCGTCATTGCACCTGTGCGCATAACCACTGGATGAGCGTTCATCTAGCGGTAAGAGGGGTCGAAGCCCCTTGACAGCGAACGCGGATCGATCGTCGTATCGCAGATCCCGTCGCGCACAATCTGAATTTCCTCCAGAAGAGAGGACACCATGATCAACAACGCCCTCAGCGTATCGAAAACTCACGTTCGGAAACTTCCCCTCCGAAAGACGCAGGGATTCACTCTTCCCGAGCTCATGATTGTGGTGGCTATCATCGGCGTTCTGGCCGCGATCGCGATCCCCACATTTAGTAAGTACCTCACCAAGAGCAAAACGAGCGAGGCTCCTTCTCAACTAAAAGCCATGTTTCTAGGCGCCGCGACGGCCTACGCCAAGGAGCTCCCGAGCCAGGGCTTGGTCACGGCGGGGAACAGCGCATCCTCGCTGGTGCATTGCACTTTCCCGAGTGCCGTAACCAGTTGGACGCCTGGAGTCGAGAAGCACGCGGCCGACTGGAACGCTGAGGATCAGAATTTCCGCCAAATAGGTTTTGGCCCCATAGATCCGCTCTACTTTGCGTACGGCTGGGTAGCTGTCGGCGGGTGTGGGAACGTGCCGAACGATCCGACGCTCTACAACTTCTATGCACGTGGAGACTTGGACGGCGACGGTGTGGAGTCGACCTTTCAGATTGCTGCGGGATCGAATCCGCAGAACGCATTGCAGCGTGCTGGCGGAATCAACGCGATCAACACGACCGAGTGACACACAACCTGTTGGCGTCGGTAACCCATGAGCTCGGCCCTCGATTCGGGGAGACCGCGTCCAATGAAAAAGCCCCGACCGAGGCCGGGCTTCATGGTGGTGACCCCAACGGCAGACCGACGACCGCGACCTCGCGCACGCTGGGGTGGCGGAAGAGCTAGGCAGTGCGTCGAAGCCGCTCGTCAAAGAACCCCAGCACGCGGTCGAGTGCCTGCTTGGTCGGATGCCCATCGTCGTCGACGAGCTCCTCGGTGAGGACGCTGTGCGCAACACGCTTGATTCCCCACGGATTGTCGGGGCCGGAGTTGATCTCGATTCCCTCGAACCCCTCGCCAAGCTCGCGGCGCAGCGTTTCGAAACGCGCCCGGGTGCAGATCGGGTCGGCTGTAAACCTAAGGCCGAGCACTTTCACACCCTCTTCGCGCACCCGTCTCTTGATGATCGAGAGGTCCTCGGGCGAGGCATGAACCGCGCGGCCTCGAGCCTTCCCGATCGGGAAAGGCAGCGAGGGCTGGGACAGCACCGGAGCTTGCACCGAAGGGTCGACCATGAGTGCCAGAGCGAAGTTCCCGGTCATGCACATACCAAGCGCGCCGACGCCCGGCCCGCCGAGCTCCTCATGCACTTGGCGACACAGCTTGCGCAGCCAATCGGTGATCGGGCTCGAGTCGCCCGTCGCCAATACGTGGAACTCACGCGAGACGCAGCAGTGCACCATCGAAGAGATCACGTATTCGCCGCTCACCGGCTTGTCGACCACCCCAAACATCTCCGGCAGGAACACGGTAAACCCGTGGTCGCGCACGATACGGGCGAACCTCGCCACGCGTGGTGTGATCCCTGGAACCTCGTGCATAATGACTACGCCGGGACCGTTGCCGCTTCGCCAGACGGGCTTCGTCATCCCGTCGATGGTGACTTCCGCGCGTTCGAAGTCTTCGGCTAGCGGTTTGCGTGCAGGAAACATTGCGAGGTCCCTGCCCATACTAAGTTCAACCGCCCTCTTTCGTCCCAGAAAAAGTCGGCATGGAAACTAGAACCACGCAATTCGGCCGCTGAGGGGTTACGCTTGCCGTCTGCGTCGACCCATTGCCGAAGATGAGGCTCCCCGCTGCGGTCGCCAGGCCGGGCGATGAAGCGCTGGCGGAGTTCGGAACCCTCGACATCGTCTCTTCGATCATGAGACCCTGATGGAAGCGAGCTCTGGGGTCTCCGCAGGACCACGTTGGGCGGCTCCACCAACGTGTCGTAGAACCTCGCCGTTCTCCGGTACGGATCATTCATGCTGCGCCAAGTGCTTTTCCAGCGCGGCACTGACCACGTCTGCGCCGTCGAAGCTGCTGATGTGGGCCGCATTCGGGACAATGAGCAGCTCGGAGCCTGGGATTCCGTCGGCAATCCGTTGCGCACGGGCCGGGGGCTGGGATTTGTCTTCCTCGCCGACGATCACGAGCGTGGGCACTGTGATTTTCGGCAAGTGCTCCACGACGCTTTTTCGCCCGAAGATACCGCGACCGAACTGAATAGTCGCGTCGTTGTCGTTGTCGATCACCATTTGGCGGAATCGACTGAGCTCCTCCTCTCGGGTCGGGTCGTGGCGCGACTTCTTCGAGAAGAACAGGGACACGATGTAGCCCGCGAACGCGCGCGTGCCGATCACGCGCACCATGCGCATCATCAGCTCGTACTGGAATCTCTTCAGCGCAGGCTCGATCTCGGCGGAAGTATCCATCAGCGTGAGCGTGCGAAGAAGATCCGGTCGGCGAAATCCGAGCCGTAGACCGATGAATCCTCCCGTCGAAAGGCCGACGAAGTGAACCGGGGCGCAATTCATGGCTTCGATGAAAGCGACCGCGTCCGCGTAGAGGTTTTCCATGTCATAGCCGTCTCTGGCGCGCTCGCTCCCGCCATGTCCGCGATGGTCGAAGGCGATGCAGCGATAGCGATGCGACAGCGCGTCCATTTGTGGTTTGAAGTGAGTCCAGTCGACTAGATAGCTGTGAGAAAAAACGACCACCTCAGGCCCCGAGCCCTGCTCCACGTAGTGAAGGCGAACCCCGTTTACTTCGATATCCGGCATGCGTCGGATGGTAACGTTAGGAGTCGCCCTTGAATACCGTGACCGCGCAAGGTGAGATCTCTGCGTCGGCTAGAGAGGGAAGAGCACCGACGTTCAGCAGAAGAAAGCGAGAAAGCAACACAACCTGTTCGCCTGGGGTGGCGGCGTGGGCAGCTTGGATTCCGTGGTGGGGTCTTGCCTCATCGACCGTCATCAACGCATGGCAAAACACGATCTAACTAGGGAAGGCGAAGAGTCTTGACGTAGATCGTGCCCGTCTCCGGTTCGTCTCGACGCCGTTCCTGCCACGCGACGACCGGATTGCCCGATCCGTCGAGTACCAGAGACGCCATGTCGACCGCTTGGCAACCGGACTGATCTTCAAGCCCGCAACTGCAGTCATCTTCGTTCAATGCTTCGCCGAGTTGCTGCCAGCCGCTCCCGTCCCAACGCTTGACGATGACTGCGAATTGGCATGCAGCCTGGTCAAATGTCCGGTAGGCAACGATGGGATTCGCCGCAGTGACCGCCAACGATGGCTCATCACCGCCATCCTCGACTGAAGCCAATGTTGGACCCGTCTGCCTCCAAACCGGATCGTCCTCCGCCCACTCCATCACGAACGGGTACAGGCGAAGGGTGGAGGAGAAGTCCACCCAGGCAACGAATATCTCCCCGGAATTACCGATGTCCAGGGACGCATCACCTGCTCGTGGACCTAGACCTCCAGGGAATCCGCTGGGACCTATCTGCACCCAGGATGGGTCTCCCCAGCGCTTGACGTAGACCTGCGCGTCGCTCGCGGACTCGCCTACGCCTTGGGAAAAAGCAACGACTGGAGATCCCTCGGGATCCAAGGCGATCGATGGAAAGCCAGCCGTCTTGTCGTCGAACACGTTGAGCCTATCTCCAATAGGTACCCAACCGTCGTCCGTGGTCCAACGTCTCACAACGAGATCACCGAGGTCCGTACCGCTTTGCATTGCGACCACGGGCTCGTCGTTCCCATCCACGACCAAGGAGGGATTGGCGCCCCTCGTTGAGGCACTCGGTCCGTCCCAATCATCGCCCAACCATCGCCTCACGTGGAGCTGCAGGAGATCCGAGTCAGTGAAAGCAACCACGGGCTGATCCCCGGCGTCCACCGCGACCTCGACGGTTCGAGCAATCGTCGTCCGCCTCGCGCTCAATGCCCCGCCCAGTTGCACCCAACTACTGCCATCCCAGCGTTTCACATAGACTTGGTATCCGTTGGGCTCGCGTTCGACCCAAGCGACCACGGGATTCGTTCCGTCGTGCGCCAAAGAAAACTGGGTAGCACCGCCGGCGGTCACCGCTCCCCCGAGCTGCTGCCATCCGCTATCGCCACCCGTACCGCCGGTCCCGTCACCACCGGCCCCGCCGCCACCTCCGCCGCCGTTCCCACTGCCGGAACAACCCACGTACATCACCGTCGCGGCTGCGAGCACCACACTCAAAGCTAGGTTGCGCATGATAAGACCCTAGGCAGCAAGTAGCATGCCAGGCCTCCGCTTGGAGCGTAGGCATCGACGAAACGGCATGAGTGAAGAGCTCCCAAAGACCGAATCCATGTAATCGTTGCACGCAGCCTTCGCTACGTGCAGCAATTGCGCGATTCTATTACAATCTTCCTGCAAGAAAGTCCCCGCCGAAGCGGGGCTACCGTGGTGACCCCAACGAGATTCGAACTCGTGTTACCGGCGTGAGAGGCCGATGTCCTAACCACTAGACGATGGGGCCTTAAGTTATGAGCTGCGTTGCTTAACAGCTATTTGGCTCGGGGACTAGGATTCGAACCGCACGCGCGAGACCAAACGCGGGCCAGCCTTGGCTGGACCGCTCTCGAAGCGTGGGCATCCGGGTTCCCTTTGAGCACCTCCTTTAGCTGTTCAGTAGCTCGGGGACTAGGATTCGAACCTAGATAGCCAGTACCAGAAACTGGAGTCCTGCCGTTAGACGATCCCCGAATGGGAGCGACACCTTAACATCGGGCGTCGAGCGGCGGCACTATAGCGGCACGGGTTGGGCCAGCAACCGCGCAGCCGAAATGCCAAATCTTTATCTTTTTAGTCGTCTATTTACTCCCATTTACCCAACGAAAATGGATTTACGGGCTGCCCCATGCAATTGTTGACTTGACCATCGTGCAAACTGCGGAATAGTCGTGGTTGCCGCTGGCAACGCTTTTCGCTGCCTAGGTACAGGAGCACCATGACTTCGTGGAAACAACAGCTCGGCGACCGCATTCCCGATCGACTCGGCGGCGAGGTGGACCTCTTCGAGGGCCAAATCGAGCTCAAGAAAGAAGGGAAGATCGACGACAAGATCTTCGCCGAGACCCGGCTTCGGCGCGGCGTGTATGGCCAGCGCTACGACAACGGCCTGCGTGACGACGGAACCGGTCAGCAGCCGCTCCATTTCCCCTGCGGTGACCTGACCAAGGGCCCCGATACGGTGTGGGACGCGCCCGGCATGATGCGGATCAAGATCCCGTTTGGGAAGCTGAGCGCCGAGCAACTCGACACGCTTGCCGAGCTTGCCGAGGAATACTCCGATTCGATTCTCCACGTGACCACCCGGCAGGACATTCAGCTCCACTTCGTTCACATCGAGGACACCCCCGACATGATGCGGCGGCTCGCTGCGGTGGGGATCACCACCCGCGAGGCGTGCGGCAACAGCGTCCGCAATGTCACCGCGTGCGAGTACGCGGGCGTCTGCAAAACACAAGCCTTCGACGTCACGCCGTATGCCAACGCGATCACCCAATACCTGCTCGGCCACCCGGACGTGCAAGACTTCGGGCGCAAGTTCAAGATCGCCTTTTCCGGGTGTGAAGACAATCCGTGCGGCCTGGTGACCTTCCACGATCTCGGCGCGGTGGCGCAGGTTCGTGATGGCAAGCGTGGTTTCCGCGTGGTAGTTGGCGGCGGTCTCGGCGCAGTGCCGGTGCAAGCCAAGGTGCTTGACGAGTTCTGCCCCGAAGAAGAGCTGCTTCCGCTCGCGCAGGCCGTGTCCCGCGTGTTCGCTCGCCTCGGGGAAAAGCAGAGCCGCGCGCGCGCGCGAATCAAGTTCCTCGTGCAAAAGCTCGGAATCGACGAGTTCAAGAAGCTGGTCGCCGAAGAGCGCGAGACGCTTCGCCCCGACGAGAGATGGACCGCCTTCCTCGACGACCTGCACTCCACCGATGAGCAACCGGTTCGCGACCCGGGCCCGATTCCGAGCGACGCTCCGGCGGGCTTTCAAGCCTGGGCCAAGCACAACCTCCGTCCGCAAGCGCAAAACGGATATTACGTCGCCATCATCAAGATGCCCCTCGGCGACTTCACGTCGACTCAGGGTCGTACTCTTTCCGATCTGGCCCGACAGTATACGGGCGACTCGATCCGGTGCACCGTCGAGCAGAACCTCGCGTTCCGTTGGCTCAGCGGCGCAGACGCGGTCGCTTTCTACGAAGCGCTCGATGCGCTCAACCTCTCGGAGGCCGGCGCCGGCACCATCACCGACATGACGTCGTGTCCAGGCACCGACACCTGCAAGCTCGGGATTTCCGCGTCGCGCGGTTTGACGGGCGAGCTCCGTAAACGACTCGACGTGATCAAGAGCGACCTCCCCCCGGCCGTCGAGTCCCTCCGCATCAAAGCGAGCGGGTGCTTCAACTCCTGCGGCCAGCACCATGCTGCGGACATCGGGTTCACGGGAGTCAGCCGACAGGTCGGCGGTCGCAAGGTGCCGCACTTCAATCTCGTTCTCGGCGGTCAATGGACCCAAAACGCCAAGAGCTATGGCCTGGTCGTCGGCGCCGTCCCCTCGAAGAACATTCCGAAGGCCGTCGAGCTGATCACCGCCCACTACATGCAAAATCGCGAGGGCGACGAGAGCTTTCAGGCCTTCATCGCGCGCGTGGGCAAGAAAGACTTCCGCAAGGTCTTAGCACCGATCCAGAAGCCCCCGAGCTACGAAGAGGACCCGAGCTACTACAGCGACTGGGGTGACCCCCGCGAATACAACATCGGCGACATCGGTGTCGGCGAATGTGCCGGCGAGATCGTCCCGTTCGTCGAGTTTGGCCTTCAAGAGGCTGAGCAACAGCTCCACGACGCACAGGATGCGCTCGAGGCCGGCCATGCGGTGATCGCTGCAGCCGGCGGGTTCAGGGCGATGGTGACCGCAGCCAAGGCACTGGTTCGACACCTCGACGTGCAGGTCAAAGACGATGCCGACGATGTGGTGGCGAACTTCAAGACACACCTCCACGACACACAGCTCTTCCACGATCCCTTCGCCAAGGGGAAGTTCGCGACCTATCTTTTGAAGATGCACGCGGACAAGTCCCACGAGAACGCCAACGACGAGATCGCCCACCGGACGCTCGACGAATCGCAGTTGTTCATCGAAGCGGCGCATTCGTGCTATCAGCGTCTCACTGAGTCAGCAGCCGCAGCTGCGGAATGACGATGAAACCGACGAAGTTTCAGGTGAAGCTCTACACGAGCGCCGGTGAGATCGAGCTCGAGAAGCTCGTTCCGGTCTTCCACAGGTGGATCCGTGAGAAAAGGATTCCCGACGAGCTCTTGATCGACGTCGCGGATTACGCACACGTTCCGCAGGGGCCGGGTGTCGTTCTGATCGGCCACCAATCGGACTACTATCTCGATGTGGCCGATGACCGTCCAGGTCTGCTCTACAGTCGCAAGCGGGGTTTTGAGGGCGATTTCCAAGCAGGGATCGAAGACGCGTTTCGGCGCGCCCTTCGCGCCTGCCAGCTGCTCGAGTCGGAGGCCGATCTGGGTCTTGACTTCGCCACAGACGAGATGCTCTTCCGGGTCCAGGATCGATTGGCGGCCCCGAACGACGACGTCACCTACGATGTGTATAGGGGCCCTCTCGAAAAGGCCACCGGCGCGTTCTTCGGAAGCTCTGGGTCGCTCGAGCGGATCGGTTCGGCACGTGACCCGTTCGCCGTTCGGATCGTCACCGGCGCGAACGGTAGCGTGGGAGACGCCCTCGCGAGGTACTGAGCCCATCTGGCATTCTTTTGGGCGACGTCGCGATTCGCGGTACAAACGCCAGCCAGGAGCTGATGTGTTCAAGCGAAATGCCCTTGTTCTTCTGATCGCCCTGTGCGCAGTCGCCTGCTCGAAAAAAGAGGCGGCCGAACAGCGACCGGGAGCCGACGCCGACGCACCCTCGGAGAGCAGCGAGGCGGCCCTCAATTCGGTCCGTCGGGCGATGCGGGTCTGGAGCAAAGAGCGTCCGACGGTCGAGGTGGTGGCCGCGGAGCTCGAGGGCGTGATCATGGCCCGGACAACGGCGCAGGTTTTGATGCACTACCCAGGCTATCGCATCATCCTCACCACGCCGGGCGAAGTGGTGACCCGCATCGTCTTCCAGTTCGACGATGACGCCAAGCCCAGCATCATTCAGCTGACAGGCCTCTTTGGCGAGCCCAAAGCGATTCAGAAAGGCATGCTCTACACGCAGCAGAACGTCACGACCGGCCAGACGATCAACATCCTCGCCCAGCCGGTGACGATGCCCGCCGAGGACGTGACGCTCGTGAAGGGGCTAATCATCGAAGGCGCGCGCACCCGTTAGTGAGCGGATGCGGGCGATGATACGGGCGTCGGCAGGCGGCAGGTCGTAGCGAGCTAGCTCCTCGGGAGCGACCCACGCATGGTCCTCGACCTGCAGGTGGCGCACCTCGCCGGACACGATCGAGCAGCGATAGAACAAAAGCAACACGTCGTTGTCTGCATAGCGGTAGAAGGTCACGTCCAAAATGTCGGCGACCGCGATCTCGATCCCACACTCCTCTTGACACTCGCGAACGAGCGCTTCCTCGGGAGACTCGCCGCGTTCGAGCTTGCCGCCGGGGAACTCCCAAAGGCCCCCCAGGTGTCTTCCCTCGGCTCGCTGGGTGAGAAGCACGCGACCGCCCTCGATGACGACCGCCGCTGCCACGATGCTCGGCACTATGGCCTCGACCCGATCGCCCGCAGCAGCTGTGCCTTGGCGATGCGAAGACCGACCGCTGAGTCGACCACGTCGACTTGCGCGCGAATGAGCTCGGACTGCGACTGCAACAGATCGGTCGTGTTCACGATGCCTGCTCGTAGTTGCTCTCGCTTGACGCGGTACCCTTCCTCGGCGGCTGCCAACCCGAGGCCCGCGGACTTCAGCGCAGCATTGGCCGCACGCACGCCATGGTAGCCCTCCGCCACTTCGACGCGAATCGCATCGCCTAGCGCAATGACGTCCGCCTCCGCGCGTTGGAGCGCAGCTTGGAGCTGCTTGGACCGACCTTGGGCCGCTACGGTGTCGTTCGGCGCCCAGCGGATCACGGCGCTCACCTCCCAGGTTCCTTCGAACCGCTCTTGCTGTGGAACCACGCGTAGGTTGGGATTCGAGTATTGCGCGCTTCCGCGGACGAGGAGGTCCGGCGCTCGTCCACCGTTGGCGGATTTGAGCTGATGTCGAGTCGCCTCGACGTAAGTGTAGAGGGCCTGGAGGTCGGGTCGGTCGACCAACGCCCGCTCCTTCAACTCGTCCTCCGTCTTGGAGGGGATACCGGTAACTGGTTCCGACAGATCTTCGCCGAGCGTCGGAACCTCGTTGGTGTGCATCAGCGTTTGAAGTGCGCGTTGTGCCACTTGAAAACCGAGCTTGGCTCGCTCCAACGCGACGTTGGCGGCCTCGAGCTGTGCTGCGACGCGCAGCAGGTCGACTCTTGCCGCCGCCCCCGCATTGACCAGCGCCGCCGTATCCTTGCGCTGGGCTTCCGCGGCCGCGACCGCGCTCTCCGCCACCCCTACCCCAGCCTTTGCTCGAGCAAACTCGTAGTACGCTTGCCGCGCTCCAAACGCGACGTCGTTCAGCTCGGCCTCGAGTTGCTGCTGCGCGGCCTTCTTGTTCTTCTTGGCTGCTCGGTAAGCCGGCAGCGCTTCGGCAAGCGAGTCGGTGAACGAGTAGATCAGCGTCGCGTCGGTCGCGTACTGCGTCGTCAAGGATGGAAACTGAAAGCTGAAAAGGCCTCGCCACAGATCCTGGGCCGCCTCGTCCTGAAGATCGTCGATGCGGGCGTTGATCACGGCGCTGTCACCCCCGGGGATGCCTGCGGTCTTGACCGGGCTCAGCTTCGTTGCTCGGCCGACGAGCTCGAGGCGTGGAACGAGCCCCGACATCGCCTGAACCGCGCCGCCCTTGGCTTCGAGAGAAAGCGCTCGGGTCCGCTGAACGTCGGGCGACGTCCTCAAGATCTCTTCGACGGCTCGCTCCGCGGTAAGCCCATCGGGGATGTAGAGCGAACGCAAGCCGCGCGCGGCGGCGTCTGGTTCATCACCCGCGGGTAGCAAGGCATCGGCGTCGGGCGGCGCCTGTCCACGGGCCTCCGTCACACCGACCAACAACAAGAGACCCGCGAACCCGATGAAACCGCTGCAGCGTTGAATCCTCATGAATACTCCTTGCCGAAGGCATCATACCCGAGCGTTCGCAAAGCCCGCTTGCCGCTTTCTCGACGCCGACCTATAGCCCCGGCCTATGTCTGAAGGCTTGAAAGTCGCGGTGGTGGGAGCCACCGGCATGGTGGGGGCAGAGATGCTCCGCGTGCTCGAGCAGCGTGCCTTCCCGGTGCGCGAGCTCGTCCCGGTCGCCTCCGCCCGTAGCGCTGGCAAGACCGTCAGGTTCAAGGGAGCCGAGCACACCGTCGTCGAAATCGCCCCCGAGGTCTTCGAGGGCGTCGACCTGGCCCTCTTCTCCGCGGGCGGTGCGACTTCGCGCGAGTGGGCCCCGATCGCAGCCAGCAAGGGAGCCCTCGTCGTCGACAACTCGTCGGCGTTTCGCGCAGACCCCGAGGTCCCGCTGATCGTCCCGGAGGTGAACCCCGAGGCGGCCGCCGATCGCCCGAAGGGCATCATCGCCAACCCGAACTGCTCGACCATCCAGATGGTCGTCGCCTTGAAGCCCCTTCACGACGAAGCCCGGCTCAAGCGCGTCGTCGTGGCGACCTACCAAGCGATCAGCGGCGCGGGGGCTCAGGCCGTCGCCGCGTTCGAGGCTCAGGAAGTGGCGACCAGTCGCGGCGACGAGGTCGAAAAAGAGAAGCTTTCTGGTCAGTTGAGCCGCAATCTTCTCATGCACTGGAAGCCGGATTCCGACACGGGTTACCAAGAGGAAGAGCTCAAAATGGTCTCGGAAACTCGCAAGATTTTCGGGGACCCCTCCATCGGTGTCTCACCGACCGCCGTCCGTGTGCCGGTGGTCACCGCCCATAGCGAGGCGGTGACCGTCGAAACCCACGCACCCTTGACGGCGGCACGCGCCCGGCAGCTCCTCGAAAAAGCTCAGGGTGTGGTGCTCGTCGATGATCTGAGCGAAGGGCGCTACCCGCAGCCCATCGATGCGGCGGGGCAGGACGCGGTCTATGTGGGCCGCATTCGCGATGACGTGGGCAATCCCGGCGGGATTCAGATGTGGGTGGTCTCGGATAACCTGCGGAAGGGTGCCGCCCTCAATGCGGTCCAAATCGCCGAAAAAGTTCTGATAAAGTGACGAAATGTCAGCGCCTGGCGTAGAAGTAAGGCGGATGATGCCAGTTTGTCCTCCGGCCTCCCGAAAACACACAGCTTTTGGGGTTGCGCCATTGGCCCAGGGATTGCACGGAAATCACGCCATGAAGGCCTCTCTCTTATTTCTTGTTTCGCTCGTGGCGGCGGGGATGGCGCTGGCCCCGAGCGCCTCGGCGCAGACCGCCGCGGTGGACCGCATCAGCTCGATCAACGGGGACAGCGACTTCGAGTCTGACGCGCAGACTCGCTACTTCAATGGCCGTGACTGCGGCGTCGATGGCGCCGGGGGCACCGGTGGCGCCGCGGGGGCTGGTGGCGTTGGTGGCGCCGGTGGCGCGGGTGGCGTTGGCGGTACGGGCGGAGCGGGGGGCATCAGCACGGCCGTACAGAAGAGCCCCGACACGACGACCTTCGAGATCCGTCTCCAGGAATCCGGGTCGGTGAACGAAGTGTATCTCTGGGTTGGCGGCGAGAACGCAGCGTGCAATCTGGCCGTGAACCGAAACGAGACGATGGGCACCTGTGGCCAGGTAACGGGGAACCCGCGATCGGTGGGCAACAACTTCACGGTGAGCGGCCTGACGCTCCAGGATCTGCTCGACGCGCGCTCGGGGGGGACCGAGATCGTGACCTGCGAGTCGGGACTGAGAGGCACCCCGTACGAGATCTTCGCGTTTCGGAATCAGGCCCCGGGCTCAGGCGACATTGCCGCGACCGACTACGGGATCGCGGCGTTCACGGTGGACGTGCAGCCGCCGAACCAGCCCGTCGTGGACACCACCCCACAACGGCAAGCAGACTTCGACATCACCTGGGACGACCCGGATCCCGCAGACGACATTCAACTCTGGACCTTCTGGTTTTCCGACACCGACGACTCTACGACCGCCACCCAACTGAGCGTCACAGCGTCGCTGAATGAGCGCAGTCAGACGATTTCGGCGACGACCCTGGGTCTTGGACCTGGCGAATCCGGTTTCGTCTTCGTGAACGCCTTCGATCAGGCGTTCGTCTCCGACCCACTTCTAGCTAACGAGGGGGAGCTCTCCGAAGGGGTCATGGTCACGAACATCGAGGTGTCCGGCTTCTGCGATGTCAGTGGGGAGTGCGAGGGCTGCTCGGTCTCACACGCTAGCCTCGCTGACCGACGCAGCCCCGGATCGCTCGGCTGGGTCCTCGGTCTCATATTCATTCTGGCAGGCTTCTGGAGGCTCCGCCGGTGAAGCGAATCGCGTCGGCCCTCCTGCTGGTCTCCGCCGTGACCCTGCTGCCCGACCGGGTGAGCGCCGAGGCGATCGGCGGCCCGGCAGAAGAGGGGTGGTCCCCAGAGGGATATCTGCTCTCGCTCGGGATAGGCGCTTATCGTCCCAAGCCGGGGAGCGAAGACTTCGACCTCGTCTATCCGAGCGACAACGGTCCGATTCTCTTGGTCGAATTCGATTTCTATCTGTACCGGATCCCCTTCATCGGTCCGATTGGCTTGGGCATCGCTGGTGGCTGGGCTGCGTACAAAGGCGCCGCATGCGAGACCGCCAACCTTCCGGCCTGCGTCCCGTCCACGCAGACCGCGAAGTTCAATCTCTTTCCTTTGAACTTGATGGCGGTTGTCCGCATCGACGCCCTTGCCCGAAAGACCCCAGTGCCGTTCGTGTTCACGGGCAAGGTCGGCTTCAACAGTGTCTTCTTCAACGAGGACGTCGGTAGCGGCAAATCTAGCGGTCGAAGCCACGGTTTTGGATGGGCTGCGCAGTTTGCGATCGAGCTCAACTTCGTCAATGAGCGGCGGGCCAATGCGCTCGATGAGGACTGGGGCATCAACAGCTCGTTCTTCTTTTTCGAGCTCGCGGGCTCCGACGCGAACAGCCGTGCCCCGGTGGGCGACAACCTCTACTTCACCGGCGGCCTCGGGCTGACTTTCTAGACGGCGTTTCGTCGCGGGGGCTCGCCCACCGTCGGGCGGTCGAAGGCATCCGAAGGTCCGTCGAAACGAGCGAGCTCTATTTCGACGAGCGTCAGGGCGTGCGACGGAGCGGTCTGCCCCGCGCTGGTGCGATCGGCTTCGGCGTGCAGCATCCCTGAAATGTCCCCTGGAGCGATTCTCCCCTGGCCGACTTCGACGAGCGTGCCCGCCATGATGCGCACCATGTTCTTCAGGAACGAATTGCCGATGACCTCGATCGCCAAGACGTCGCGCCTTGCGTTCCAGCCGGGAAGCACACGGATGGCAAACATCGTCCGCTCCACGATCTCGCGCTGGTCCCCTGACTGGCGGAACGCGCGGAAGTCGTGCGTTCCGAGGAAATGTTTCGCGGCCTCTCGGATCGCGCTTACATCGAGATAGTCCTCGACGAAGTCCCCGTCAGGCGACACGTCCCTTCGTCCATCCTTGGGGCCGAGCTGCCATGCGCGCTTTCGAAGGAGTGGATCACGATGACGACCGACGCGCACGAGATACCGGTATCGCTTGTGTGCGGCATGAAACCTTGGATTGTATCGACGAAAGCAAGGTTGGGCGTCATGAATGACGATGTCGTCGGGCAATCTCGCGTTGAGCCCAAGGACCCAGCCCTCCCGGGGAATGTCGTGCGTGCACGAAAAGCTCGCCACCTGACCGAGGGCGTGGACGCCAGCGTCGGTCCGGCTGCATCCTTTGACCGGCGAATGCTCGAGTCCCATCTCGTCGATGGCCTCCTCGATCATCCCCTGAACGGTGCGAAGGCCGGGCTGCGCCTGCCACCCGTGAAAGTCGGTGCCGTCATAGCCGAGGCACAGGCAGACGCCGTGCGGGAATTGCAGCTTCTCTTTGCCCATCTCAGCCCGGCCGGACGCTAGCGCGGAAGGCCGTCGTTGCCTATCGTCCGGCGGTGCGCCTGATTCTGAGCCTGACCCCGGCCCTAGCCTTCGTCTTAGCGGCCACCGCCTCGGCGCAAGGGAGCGCCGGGACTGACGCGGGCACTGGCGCTGACACTGGCACAGACACTGTCGCTCCCACTGACACTGTCGCTGGCACTGTCGCTGCCACCGACCCCCTCCGCCCCAAGATCGCCGTCGTCGTCGCCGGGGATCCGGATGACTCGCTCCGCGCGACCGCTTCCCAGATTGAGCAGGAGTGCGCTGGCGCGGGCCTCCGTACCCCCGCCGACTCAACCCTCCGCGCGGCCCTTCGTGGCGAAGTGGGTAGCGAGGATGACGGTCTCGAAGGGCTTCGTTCGATTCGGCGGAGTCTGGGTGTCGATCCTCGGAAAGACCTCGGCTCGTACAAGCGGCTTGCGACTATTGCCGGAGCGGATGCGCTAGTCGTTCTGCGCCGCGAGGGCACGATCAAGCTCGAAGTCTTCGACGCGAGCGCGTCCCAGTTCTACGAAGGCCTCCTCGAGGTCGACGACACCACACCCGAGGAACGCACCCATTACATCGTGCGCCGCGCCAAGACCGCACAGCAACGATGGCAAGAAGACCCGAACGCAGCCGGCGCCCAAATCGACGCAACCGCCAAGGCAACCGATGAAACCGAGAAGAAACGTTGGATCAAGAAGGCTTGGCCCTACTTCATCGTCGGTGCGCTTCTCGCCGCAGGTGTAACCTATCTCATAGTTGATGGGCGTCGCACTAACGAACCCGGACCTCCGCTGCTAAGATTTAGGCCTGGTGACGAATAGACGAGAACGACCCATGCCCGGGGCGATTCTGTGTTTGGTCGCGGCCACTCTCTTCGCGACCGTCACAGCGGCTCAGGCGCCTTTTGAGGCTCCTTTGCCTGAGCCGCCAACCGGCTACGCAAGCGAGCAGATCGGCGCCGTCACCTGGACTTTTCCGGTCTCCGAGCGCGCTCGAGTCGTCCCACTGGTCGAAAGCGTCGAGAAACACTGGGCTGAGCTCGCGAACGAATTCGGGGTCGTCATCGATGATCGCCTGATCGTCCGCGTTGCGCGAAATCCGCGCGAGATGCGCGCTTTGTCGCCGATCGGGTATCCGCCTCCCGACTATGCGACCGGAGTTGCGTACCCGCGCTGGGGCGTGATCTTGATCACCATGTCGGCACCGGACACGTGGCAACCGCCCGACCTCCAAGTCGTCTTGGTGCACGAGCTCTCCCACGTTGCGCTTTACCGCGCGGTTGACGGGCACGACGTCCCGCGCTGGTTCAACGAGGGCGTCGCGATCCACCAATCGGAGGTCCGTCTCTTGCCCCGGATGCAGTCACTCCTACGTGCCGCCGCCCAGCGCTCGATGTTGCGTCTTTCGGAGCTCTCCGATCGCTTCCCGAACCGGCCTCATGAAGTCAACATCGCTTACGCGCAGAGCGCGGACATCGTCGGGTTCCTGCGCCGCACGCCCAACGACGAGCGACGCTTTCATCGATTGATCGAAACCATGCGAGCCGGGGAGACATTCGACACGGCGCTCTCGACTGCCTACGGCTGGACCAGTGTTGGGCTCGAGCGCGAATGGCGTGAAAGCCTTCGCACACGGTACCGAATCGTGCCGGCTCTGCTCGGAGGAACGACGATCTGGGTGCTCGCGGCCATCCTGGTGGTCGTCGCGTATCGCCGCAGGCGCCGCTACCATCACCTCAAGCTCCAGCAGATGGGCCACCGCGAAGAGCTCGAGGCAGCGGCCGCAACGCTTCCTCCACCCGCGCCCGAGGCGGAGACGGATGTAGTGAGCGACGCGGGCGTGCCGCGAGTCGAGCATGACGGCGAATCGCACACCCTACACTGAGGGCGCGCAATCGGGCCCGCGCGATGCTTCAGGCTTTACGGGCCTTTGTGGGGTCGATCGGGAACTTAGGGGTGCTCCCCTGCTTCTCGAGCTTCTTCTTGCGGTCTTTGCCTTGCGCGGCTCGTTTCCGGCGCCGCTGGGCTTTGGTCTTGCTGGTGTCTGACATAGGCGATAGTGGGGGCGGTGGGGCGAGACAAACTGCGGCCGAGGGCCTCCGAAAGATCCGAGAGCGGCTTGATACTGCCCCGAGCTACAGCGGTCAAACCGCCGCCCCGGTTCCAGCCGCAACGGCCCCGAGATAGCCGCGACGAAGCCTCTTGGTCAACGGGCCCGGCGTTCCATCGCCGATTGAACGGCCATCGGCGACAACCACTGGCATCACCTCCCGAATGCTGCTGGTGATGAAAGCTTCATCAGCGTCGTAGAGGTCCGGTGGATGGAGCTCGGTCTCTTCGACCGTCAGCCCCTCTCTCGCGCAGACTTCGAGCACCGTCGCGCGCGTGATCCCGACCAGGATCCCCGGCTCCGGTTTTGGCGTTCGGATGACCCCGTCCTTCACGACGAAGAGGTTGCTCGATGCGCCCTCGAGAAGCTGCCCACGCCGGCCGAGGACGATCGCCTCCTGGGCGCCTTTCTGCTTCGCTTCGTGTACCGCGAGCAGGTTGGCAAGGTAGTTCGATGCCTTCGCGCCGGCTGCGCGCGCGTCGTCGGTGGGCCGAGAAGCGTTGAGCAGCACTACAGACGCGCCATGCTCGTACAGCTCCCGAGGGTACGGTGTGATCGGAGCCACGATGATCACCCGCAACGGCGAGCTCGCGGTCGTGGGGTCATAGGTGAGTGGCCCCGTCCCACGAGTGATCATCACCCGCACGTACCACTCGCCCTCGCCGGCTGCAGCAAGGGTGGCGCGCACCTCGGAGGCAAGCGCGTCGATCGACACCGGCATGGAGATCATGAGGCAGTCCGCCGACCGGCTCAGCCGTTCGAGATGCTCCTTTTCAGCAAACGGGACACCGCCATAGGTCCGATACACCTCAAACACACTGTCCCCGTAGAGGAAGCCCCGGTCGAGCACCGGCACGCGTGCTTCCGCGGTGTCGACGATCTCTCCGTCGATGCAGACCTTACCTGTCGCCATGATTCAACCCTTCAGCTGAGCGAGTAGCTGCGAAGCCTGATCGTGGCTCGCGTCCTCGGCAAGCGCCCGTTCCAACATCGTGATCGCTTTGCGCTTGTCGTCTTGGCGAGCGGCGATGTCACCCAGGTAGTAGTAGACATCGGCCTTGCGAATCCCGGACGATGGCTCGAGCTTCTGAAGAAGGAGCGCCCGAAAGCTCTTTTGGGCCCGGCCGAGGTCGCCCTGGGCCAGGGTCAGCTTTCCGAGGTCGCGTAGGATCCCGACGTTGGCCAAGTCGACCTTGAAGGCGGCGTCATACGCGGCAAGCGCGCCCTCGGCGTCCCCCAAGGACTCGAGCGCCTGCCCGAGCCGGTGATGGTGCGTCGCAAGCTCCTTGCTTCGCGTCTGACCGAAGCTCTCGATGATCTGCCGAAGGATGGGAACTGCATCTTGCTGACGCCCGGCCGCGATGTAGAGGTCGCAGAGCGGAATGAGCGCCGCCCGATCTTCTCGGTCGAGGGCCACGGCCTTTTCGAGGTAGGTTGCGGCGGTGCCGGGATCGTCGAGTCGGTCTCGATAGACATCGGAGATCGACCGAAGTAGCGCTACTCGTTCTTGGTCGGAGACGCCGGCCTGAAGCTCGTCGTCCAGGACGCCGGCGAGCGCTCGGTAGTCGCCCTCGGATTCGTAGTGCGCCTTGAGCCGCTCCCGCGTGGCGCGGTCGCTCGGGAAACGCTCGTAGGCAGCCCGGAGCGTCCTGCCAGACTGCTCCCGGTCGCCGATTCTTTCAGCCCACAGGTCCGCCACCCGATGACAAAGCTCGACCGCCGACTGGCCGTCCAGCCGAGCGGCCAGGAGCTCGAGGGTGTCTGCAACCTTGGTCCAACTCTCGCTACGCTCGTACAACGACGCAAGCCCGCGGAGTGATCTCTCGTTGGCGCTGATTTCGGCGTGGATCCGTTCGTAGGTCTGGATGGCGGATTCGGGATCGTGGCGCTTGTCCTCGTGGATCTCGGCAATCCGCTCGAGGAGGTTGCGTTGCTCTTCCTCGGTCGCGTTCTCGACCCGCGATAGCAACGAGGCGACCAGCTCATCCCAGGCACCGGCCGCCTCGAAGAGGCGCTCCAAGTCGTTGAGCGCGGCCTCGTGGGTGGGGTCAGACCGCACCACCTCCCGCAGCATGGCAATCGCGGCGGTTTGATCGCGGAAGGAATCCTCGTAGAGCCTCGCAAGCCGGAGCTGAAGCCCAGCTCGTTCCCGGTCGTCGACGAGCTCACACCGGCGTTGAAGAAGCGAGCGAAGCGCCTCGATACGATCGTTCTGTTCGTAGAGCTCCTCGAGCGCATCTAGAGTCTCGGTGTCGCTCTCTTCGAACTCGAGCGCGGCCTCATAAGCCTCGATCGCCGCCCTCGAATCGCTGAGGTGCACGCGGTACACCGCTCCCACCCTTCGAGCCAGCGACGCGCGCTCTGCGTCGTCCGAAGCGACATCCAGGCTACGTTCGAGAAGGCTCACGACCTCGTTCCATCGCGACTGCCCTTGTCGAATCTCGCAAAGAGCGCGGAGCGCGTGGGCGTCGGTGCGGTCGATCGCAAGCAGCTCCTGATAGCACTCGGCCGCAAGCTCGGGCTCGGAAAGGGTGGCAAGGGCAATGCCGGCCGCGTCGCGAAGATGCACCTTTCGTTCGTCCACGACAGGCTCGACGACCGCCCAGGCTCGGAGCGCCGCTACCAGCTCGGCCGACCGTTGTTGCTCTCGCAGCATCGTGACGAGCTGGGCATGCGCCTCGAGAGGCTCGGGATCGAGCTCGAGCGCGTCGGTGAGCGCGCGTTCGGCTGCTTTCACATCCAAGAGGCGGTCTCGATACCATTCGGCGGACCGTAAACGAAGCTCGTAGAGCTCGCGTCGGTCGAGCCCGCTACCCGCGGCAATCTCTTCGACTAGGCCCCGGAGGTCCTCCCAGCGTCCCGATTTCTCCGCCAGACGCTCGAGGGAGGCGATCAGCTCGCGGTCACGCGGCTCGATCCTGACGGCGGACCGCAGAGCCGTAATGGCTTCCTCGGGACGACCCAAGTCGTTCTCCCAAATGGCAGCGGCCTCGGTGAGCAGCGCGACACGGTCGGCGTCGCTTGGAGCGATCGCGACCCTCTGCTCGTACAGGCGAACGACCTCCTCGAGGTTGCCTTCGTTGCGGTAGTGATCCTCGAGCACGTCGAGGGCGCTTGCGGCGACTTGCGGCTTTTCGACGAGACGTCGGACCGCCCCGATGGCGGCGTCGCGGCCTGACTCGTGCTCCATCGCCATTTGATAGGCCCCGAGACCGCCGTCGAGGTCGCCGAGGTAGCTTGCCCGGAGCCTTCCTTGGCGGAGCAATAGCGGCGGTCGATCAGCGTCGCCTGCCTCGAGGCGCCGAGATACGACGTCGTGCAGGCGATCCCACTGTTCGGTCTTCTCGAACAATCGATCCAAGTCCTCGAGGATCGAAGGCTCGTCACCGAGCAGCGAGAGAGCGCGCTCGGTGGCGTCTATCGCCCTGGCGTGATCGCTCAGCTCGTCTTCGCAGATGCGCGCTACCCGGCGATAGAGGGCCGCCCCTCGCTCGGGCTCGAGGCTCGCGCTTGCCTCCGCGAACGAGACTTCCACCAGGTCCGGCCAGCGCTGCAGGTCGCGTGCCAGCATCTCCGCGCGGTCGATGGTTGCGTCATCCTCGGGCCGCTCTCCGATCGACTGAAGCAGCGCGTCGAGCGCAGCGTTGGGGTCCCTGCGCCCCTGCTCTTGTACGTCTGCGAGCGCTATGAGCTGCTCCGCCTTCTCATGGGGATCGGTCATCGCGTCGGCCCGCAATCGAAGGAGGGCCGCGAGGTCGTTCCACCGCTCATGGGCGCGGAGATAAGGCTCGACGACGGCAGCCGCCTCCTCGCGATAATCGGCAAGCTTGGTGATTCGTAGAAGAGCCTGCATCGAGGGCTCGTGGTGTTCATCGATGCGCAAGACCTCCCCGTACACCGCGATCGCGCTCAGCTCGTCGTCGAGCTCTCGTTCGGTGATGTTGCCGAGCTGGTGCGTGAGCTCGACCCGTTCCGACTCGTGGAGAGCCGTGTCGGTCCGACGTTGCAGCACCTCGACCAGGTCCTGCCATTGCCCTTGCCGTTCGTAGAGGCGGCTGAGACTCTCGAGGGCTCCCCTGTGGTCGCGGTCCGCATCGAGCACTGCCCTGAGCGCATCGCAGGCAGCTTCGGGACGACCCAGCTGGGCTTCATAGAGCTCAGCGAGCCGGAGCCCGACCTCCACGCGGACATCGGGATCCTCTTCGAGAGCCATGCGATGCTCGAGGACGTCCGCCAACCGGTCACTGTCGTTGGAGGCCGCAAACAAGCGGTCGAGCGCCGCATAGGCGTCTCGATCGTCCGGCTTTTCGCCGGCTGCCTGTTGGTAGTACGACACCGCGCGCTCCGAATCGGAAAGCTGCTCCTCGTAGAGCGAGCCCAACCGGGTAAAGAGGGCAGCGCGGCTGTCGGGGTCCTGTGAGCGCTCGAGCTTTAGCTCGTAAACCCTCGCAACTCCTTCCCAATCTCCGACCATTGTCTGAAGGCCTTCGAGGTCGTCGAGGGCTGGGGCGGCCTCGGGATCCACCTCGAGGATCCGGCCGAACGTCTGGATGGCGGCCCGCGGATCGCCCTGCGCACGGTCTTGGGTCTCCGCTACACTTCGCAGGAAGGAGGCCCTGAGCGTGGCGTCGTCCGAAGCCGCGGCCGCAGCCTCGCAGACGTCGATGTAGCCGGCCCAGTCCCCAAGCGCGCTCGCCAAACGGTCGACTTCCGCACGCGTGGGCTCATCAGAAGGCTCGGCCACGAGCGCCCTTCCCCATGCCTCGAAGGCCTTTCTTTCATGACCGCCCGGTGCCTCGTAAAGCTGGGCTACCTCACGCCACGTTTCGGCTCGTTCGAACGAATCGGCCGTCTGCCCGGCCTTGGCGCGCAGGACTGTGATGAGCTCGCGCCAGTGGCTGCCCTCACGGTGAATGGGCTCGACGATCTGCACCGCTCGCGGCCCGTGCTCGTCGTGCGACACCAAGCGAGACACGGCCTCCAAAACGGGTTCGTAGCTCGGATCATCTGCGAGCACATCCTCGTAGATATCGAGCGCGCGGGGGACGTCGCCGAGCCTCGTCTCGGTGACTGAGCCCAAACGGTGACGAAGAGCCATCGACGCCCTACGGTCAGCGGTGTTGTCGATCCGAAACTCGATGTGGGCGGCGAGATCTTCCCAGCGCTCGGCCCCCTCGAGCAGAGTGTCGAGGTTCGTGGTCGCGTCCTTGTCGGACGGATCGATTTCGAGGATTCGTCGGTGGGTGACGATGCCGTCCGGGACGGCTCCGAGCTCGTCGACCTCGATGCGCGCGATCTCGTGCAAGATCGAAACCCTTTCTGCGTCGTCTTCAGCAAAGCTTTCGCGCTCGCGGTCGAGCTCTAAAAGCTCGGACCATCTGCCGCTTTTTGCGTACACGGTCGCTAGCGCGGTGCTTGCTTTCTTGTTGCTCGGGTCGTACGTGAGCGCCCGCCGATAGTAGACCGCCGCCTTTTCGGGGTCCTCTAAGCGCTCGTCGTAAAGCTTGGCGGTCGTCAACGCGAGGTTCGCCGTGCTTGCGTCATCGACCTCGACGGCCCTCAGTGTGGTGTCGAAAATGGCAGCCAGCCGGCTCCAACGCCCTAGCGACCTCGCGAGCCTGGTCAGCTTCTCCTGGCTCCCTTGGTCATGCGGGTCTTCGGCGAACAAACGACCGTAGGTCTCGAGGGCGCCATCGAGGTCTTCGAGGTGCGACTCCTGCACGTCGCCAAGGTGTCGCAGCAGCTCGAGCCTTTGGGTCGGATCGTGTTCGCCGTCGAGACGGGCTTCGAGAATAGCGGTGACTTTCTCCCACTCCATTCGCTTCAAATAGAGAGGCTCGAGCAACTCGGCCGCCGCGCGCCGGTACTCCGGTTGTTGGAGCATTTCCTCGAGAACCTGAACGGTCGGTTCGTGGTTCGGATCTTGGGTGAGCGCTTCGCGGAACTGATCGAGCGCGCGCCACGGCTCATCGAGCTTACGGAGGCACAGTTGCCCGAGCTCGTAGCGCACGGTGGCGGGATCGCCGACCCGTTGGTCGATCTCACGCTCGTAGAGGGTGGACAGGTCCTCCCAACGGCGCGTCTTGCGATACAGGCGCTCGAGGCCCTCATAGGCAGCGGGATGGTCATTTTCGCCAAGCGCGCGGTCGAAGGCGTCGATGGCAGAATCGAGGTCTTCGATGTCGGTTTCGTAGAGCTTCGCCTGACGCACCAACAACTCGGCGCGTTCGTCACGCTCGCCGACGAGCTCGGCCTTGCGCCGCAATAGGTCCACCAATTCGCGAACGTCCCCTGTCCCCTCGACCAGACTCAGGAGGGCATCGAGAGAAGCGCGATGATCGGGCTGTTCTTCGAGAATCTGCTCGTATTGGGAGCGTGCGACTTGGACATTGCCGAGGCGCTGCTGCGCGATGTCGGCTGCGCGCATCCGCACGTCGATGCGGAGGTCACCATCGAGAAGCTCAGGCACGATGGCATTCAGTGTCTCGATGCAGTCCGAGAAACGACCCGTCACCACGGCACGGCGCTCGTAGTCTGCGACCACGCGCTGGAAATCGTCTGCCTCGACGCCGCCGCGGAGGGATCGCCCCGTGAGCTCGAAGGCCGCGTCGGAATCGTCCAACCCGATCTCGCTCACCTCTGCAGCGCGGAGCAGTGCGCTGACTCGCTCGCTCGGATCGCCTTGGGCAGCGACTATCTCCAGCATGCGGACTTGATCCGCGTACTGGCTGAAGCTCTGGTAATGCTCGAGAAGCCGCCGGGCAACGGCGATCCGGAGCGACGGCTCACCTTCCCTCGCGAGCTCCTCGAGCGCTTGCACCGTCGGCTCGTGCCCCGGCATCCGTTCGAGAAGCTCTCGATAGACATCGAATGCTCGCTCGTCCTCTCCGGTCTTGGTCCGCATTAGCTCGGCCGCCTCGAACCGATACGCGATCTGAGCGTCGACGGCCTCTGCTGTGTCGGCCCGCAGCTCGGTGATTTCGAGGAGCTCGTGCCAACGCTCGGTTGCCCGGTAGAGCCGCGTCAGCGCTGCCAACGTGTCCTCGGTCGACCCGAACCTCGACAGGATGTCGCGATACGTCGCGATGGCGTTCTCTACGTTGCCGAGCTGGTCTTCGAATATTCCGCCAACCCTCGACAACAACGTTTTTTGTTGTGCCTCATCGTTGCTGAGCTCATGACGGCGCTCGAGCACCTCTACAAGGGGCTCCCAACGGGCCCGCTGCTCGTAGAGCCGCTCGAGTGCAGCGAGGACTTCCTCGTTGGTGGGGTCGAGCTCGAGACGGTCCCGATGGACATCGATGGCACCATCCGGATCCTGCAGGGGCCCCTCGAGCAGAGCGGCAAGCTGCGCAAACAGCTCCTCCCGCCGGCCGGGAGCCTCTTCGAAACGAAGCTGTCGGCGTAGATCCTCGGCAAGCGCTTGGTGAGCGCCAGACGCGTGATGGATTCGTTCCAGAGCGCGGGACGCCTTCAACACGATGTCGGGGTTGTCCGGCTCTTGCCGCAACAATTGTCGGTACGCCCGTTCGACCTGCTCGGGCTCCGACTCGGCTTCCTCCCAGAGCTCGGCCAGCTCGAGACAAAGCTCGGTCTTGACGTACTCGTCGGCAACCGATGAAAGCCCCGCTTCGAGTAGCTCGGCGCGATCCCGTTGCCTGTCGAGCTCGGAGGCCACCCGCTTGAGGTCCGCGCGTGCGCTTCCGTCCGCGGCATCTTCTCGCACCGCTCGCGCGTAGACGTCGAAGGCCATCTCCGGATCTCTCAGCTTCCTTTCGGCGAGCTCCCCGAGGCGACCGAGGTGCGCTGCCCGGGAGCTCGAATCGGTGAGGTCCTCGAGCTGGACTTCCAGGACCTTCGCGAGCTCACCCCATGCTCCTTGCGACTCGAAGATCGGTTCGAGGATTCGTGCGACCCGTTGGCGCTCCTCGCGGGTTTCCATGAGGCGCTCGAGCCCCTCCTGGGCACGCAGGTGGGTGGGGCTCGACGCCAGGACCAACTCGTAGTGATCGATGGCGTCGCTGGGGCGATTGAGGCGCGTCTCGTAGAGCGTGGCAAGCTCGTACGCGAGGTCGGCCGCTTCTTGGCCGGTGGCTTCGTCGAGGTCTCGCCCCAACAGCTTTGCGAGCTTGGGCCAGCGCTTCAATCGGCCGTAGAGCCGTTGGAGCGCGCGCCTCGAAGGCGTGTGGGTTGGATCGAGCTCCAGCGCTTGCTCGTAGCTCGAGATCGCATGCTTCGGCTCGTCGAGAATCTCCTCGAACAAGAAACAGAGCTGCAAGAGCAAGTCGAGCTTGGCTCCCGCGTCGGTCGTCGCCTCGATGCGCTGTTGGTAGAGCGCTCGAACGTCGTCCCACTCTTCTTGCTTGGTGTATAGCTGCTTGAGCGCGGCGAACGCGCTCGTATCGCCGGGATCTTCCTCGAGCACTCGCCGATGAAACCGGGCGGCCTCGTCGGGAAGCCCAAGCACCCCATCAAAGAGCTCAGCGGCCCGTCTACAAAGCGCCACCTCAGTGTCGGGATCCAAATCACCGGCATCGATCGCGACCACCAATGCCTTCGCGAATGCTTCATGCTGACCCGCTGCCTCTGCCACACCGCCCAGCCGGTCGAGGAGACCTAGGTCGTGCGGGTTATCCATAAAAGCGGATTCGAGCGCGTCGTACGCGCCGGCGGCATCACCAAGCTCCGACGCCGCCAGCTCGGCGATTCGCAAGCGCAGCGCACGACGCTCCTTACGGTCCTTGGTTTGGTCGAGTCGCCTTCGGAGCAAATCCGCGAGTTTTTCAAACTCACCCCGTTTGACGTACGCAGGCTCGAGCAACGCCACCGCATTCGCCAACAGCTTGCCGCCCTCTGCCGAAATCGCTTCCAGCCCACCGATTGCCACCTGGTTTCGGCCGTCGATCGCAAGCGCCTCGCGGTAGCACTCGAGCGCACCGGACCGATCTTCCAAGTGAATCCGCCGTAAGTCGGCAAGCTGCAGATACACCGCAAGCCGATCGTCGTCACCCACTTTGGATTGAAGTCGCTTTTCGAGCGCTCTGTCGAGGCGGTCCCATTGCTTCAGTTGTTGCGATAGTCGTTCGACTGCCTTCAACGCATCGACGTCGTGCGGGTTGCTCTCGAGGATGCGCCAGTGGCGTTCCGCGGCCGCAGGAAGGTCGCCCAGTTGTTCTTCTTCGATCTGCGCGACCTCGTTGAGCAACACCCACTCTTCGGCGGGGTCGATCACGGCCTGCACACGACGCTCATAGAGGCTACGCAGGTCCGTAAAGCGCCTTTCGGCGCGGTACAGTCGATCGAGCACCGCCATGGCTTCGGCGTCGTCCGGCTTCCTTTCGAGAATGGCCTCTAATTGGTGAATCGATTCTTGGGATTCCCCGAGCCTCTCGCCCGCGACAGCAGCAATTCGTCGCTGCAGGTCGATCCGCTCGGATTCCGGGGTACCCGCATCGTCGACCCGCGCTCGGAACAGCGCGACGAGGTCGTCGTAGGCCCCTGCCGCTTCGGCCGACTCCTCGAGGCCAGCCACTACCTCCGCGACAGTTGGAAAGAGCATGTATGCGCGGCTCGCCCAGGCAAACGACGCGGCCGGGTCGTGTTGGCGCTCGAGGGTCACGCTTCGGAGCGCGTTGAGGCGCATGAGTCTTTCTTCGGGCGTAGTTTCGCCGCTTGCGCTCGCCTCGATGATCTCGAGCATCTCGGTGTAGCGACCCCACCTCTGATCCTTCTCGTAGATCGGCGCGAGCATCCGAGCGGCTCTTTCGTTCGTCGGATCTGCAACGAGCACTCGTTCGAGACCGCGCTGCGCCCGATGCGGCTCCCCAACTCGGTCGTGGTACACTTCCGCGGCGCGAAGGCTCAACCCCACGATGGCTTCGGGCTCCTTGGCGTCTTCTGCGGCCTGGTTGAGCACATCGGCCAGCCCGGCCCAATCTTCGGTTTGACCGTAGAGCGCTTCCAGGGGTTCCCAAGCGCCAGAAGCCACGTAGGCATCTCTCAACGTTCGGCGAACACGGCTGTTATCGGGGTCGCGCTCGAGAAGCTGCTCCCACACCGTCACCGCCTCCTCGGGACGCGACAATCGCTCCATCAACACCACGCCGAGCCGCTGAAGAACTTCGCCTTGCGCGGGTTGGCCGTCGCTCTGCTCGGCGCGACGTCGAAGGATCACCGCGAGAGTCTCCCACTCCTTCTCGCGTTCTGCGAGCTGTTCGAGCGCATCCAGGGCGCCAGGCGTGTCGGGCGCCTCTTCGAGGATTTCCTTCCACAATCGGATCGCAACCGCGTTCTGGTGTAGATGACTCGTGCAAAGCTCCGCCATCTCGATCTTCTTCTCCAGCCGATCGGACGGATCGGCGGCGAGCTCGGCCTCTTTGCCGAGCACATTGAACAAGGCGGCCCACTTGCGCTTCTTGGTGTAAATCTCCTTGAGTCGGGAGAGCGCATCATCGTGGTCGGGCTGAAGAGCGATGACCTGTTCGAGTGGCCTGGTCGCTTGGTTCAAGTTGCCGAAGCGCTCGACCCACAGGTCCGCCGCTCGCAAATGGAGCGCTATCTGCGCCTCGGGGTCCGTGGCTATCTCGGCCTGGCGATCGAGGACCTGGATGAGGTCGTTCCAGCGCTCCGACGCTTCATAAAGCTCGGCAAGCGCGGTCAGAGCCTCGGGGTCGTGCGGCGCCAACGTGAGAATCTCCGCGTAAGCCTGGATGAGCATCGAATCGAGGCCGAGCGCATCGCGATAGATCGGAATCAAGTCCCGCAGTAGCCTTAGCTTCTCATCCTTCGCGCTCGGAGAGAGTGCCTCGATCTCGCCACGAATCGACTCCGACAGCGCGTTCCACTTCCCGCTGCTCTCGTAAAGCTGCTGAAGCGCCGCACGCGCATCGAGGTCTCCGGGTGATAGGCGCTCGACGAGCTTCCAAGCTTCGAGAGCACGTTCAGGTCGGTCGGCCGAATTCGCACGATGACCGAGCTCGCGCGCAAGCTGAAGCTGTCGTTCCGGGTCGGTCGTCGTCCGCAGCGCATCGCCGAGAACGGTCAACAAGCGGCCTTCCGAGTCGTCGCCTCCGGTTCGTTCGCGATAGAAATCCAGCATGCCTGGATGCGCAGCGTCGATCTTTCGCAGACGCGCGAAGTACGGCTCCGCCGATTCCGGGTCTTCGCGGAAGCGCCAGTGCACCATCGCGAGTTGCAGAAGCATCCCCTTTTCGGCCTCGAGCGTTTGTCGGGAACGGAGGGCGTCGTCGTACATCGCCGCCAGCTCATCCCACGCCTCTTTGTCGGTGAAGTACTGAACCAGGGCCCCGAGCGCCTCTTCATCGGTGGGCGTGAGCTCGAGGACTTTCTGATACGCCTCGGCAGCGCCCTCCACATCCCCCAAGCACCGACGCAGCACGCGGGCCGCCTGCAACCAGGCTGCGGCCTTTTCCTCACGACTGCGGGCGGCCTTGGCCGCCAACACGAACACGGACACGACGTCCTCCCAGCGCTCGCGCGCGCGAAGACTCAATGCATACTGGCGCGCCGTCCGCAGATGAGATGGGTCGGCAGCGAGCGCTTCGTCGAAAATCGCATCGGCTTGCTGCACTTCCTCCTCGCCGCCGTATTGCCAAATCAGCGATGCCGCCCTCGTGAGCAAGGAGGTCTTGAGCCGTGCATCGGCCGCTTCGCGCGCTTCCTCGACGAATCGATGCGCGATCTCACGCCACCGCTCGGCCGCCTGCTCGATCTGCTCGACGGCTTGCGCGACCTCGGGATCGTCGGACTCCCGGCCTCCGAGCCGTTCGTACGCCTGGCGGGCACCCTGATCGTCCATCAGCTCGTCACGCCGAACGCGGCCGAGCTCCTTGACCAGGATTCTGTGGAACTCGGGATCGTCCGACACCAGCTCGGACTCGATCTCCATCAGCAACGACGCCGCCAAGAACTCGCCCCGTCGCTCGTGCCCACCGCGAGCCGCTTCGATCAGCCGAAGTGGGTCTTGCGCGTTCTTGTTCGCAGGCTCGCTATCGAGCAGCTCACGCAACTCTTTGATCGGTCGCGTGTCGTAGGGATCCTCGAGCAACATGCCCAAGTAGTTCGCCACCGTGAGGTCCGGCATCTCCGCTCCTATTGATCCCTCGGTCGGAGGGAAATTTTCACCCTTGGGTGATGTCACGAAACCCCGAAAAGCAAAAGGATCCTGGGAACTAAGCTCCCCACCTCCCAGGTGCTTAGATGTTAGCGGTCTCTGGAACCCGACGGCAAGCCTCGAATTTCAGGAAATTCGCGCTCGCCTGAAGCTTCGTCGGGTCGCCGTCAGAAGAGCATAATCGCGCCCGCCCAGGTCAACGCACCCCAGGTGACGACGCCCAGCGCCAGATGGGTCGTCGCCAGCGCCTGCAATGTCCTGTAGTTGTTGGCCCGATCGAGGCCGAACCAATCCGGGTTGGCGATGACGACACCCATGCCGATCTGCGCGAGCATGCCGGCCAAGGTGACCCATCGCAGCACCTTGTGGGTCCGCAGCTTCCTCGCGAAATCGCTGTTGCCCTCGCTGACCCCCAACGGGTCCGGCATCGCAAAGGACAGGCCAAAGGTCGTGAAATAGAGGGCGCTGGTCACTACGCCCAGCGTTAAATGTATCGTCGGGGCGCCGCTGCATTGACCTTGACCGAAGATGGCATCGCCGGTCACACACGGATTGCTGCCTTGGCCCGCCCACCAACCGTACTGGTTGTAGAACTGGATGAACCCGGCGGCCACGGTCACCGTCATCATCGCCCAGGTGGCGATCCCAAACGACTTGTGAAACCGCTTGATCTTGTTTCGTTGGCGAACGAGGTCAGCGGTGGTGGGCTCGGCTGGTTCTTCCAGCTCGGTCGACACTTGAACCGCGAGCACTGCTGCCGCGTCGATCACCACCGCGGGGGGTTCCTCCAACGATGACTCGATGTTGAGAGACAGCCCGAAAATTGGGGTGGCAAGCAAGAGAGCGGTGAGGGGGCCCATCGCGGCGCAGTATCTACCAGATTCCCCCGTGGGGCCAGGAGTTGGCACGAGCTAGGGCCGAATTCTCGCCTCGGGGTCACCGCCTTTTCACCGGGAGCGAGTCGCTGTAAATGAAGGGTATGGTGTCTGCGCCCAACTTACCCACCGAAGTTTCCGTCTACGAGGTGGCCCCGAGGGACGGCCTCCAGAACGAAAGCGCCCAGGTGGCCACCCATGCCAAGGTCCGACTGATCGAAGCGTTGGTGGATGCGGGGATCACTCGGATCGAGGTTGGGAGCTTCGTCGCCTCGAAGTGGGTCCCGCAAATGGCCGACGCAGACGAGGTGTTCCGGATGATCGAGCGCCGACCGGGCGTCACGTACTCCGGTCTGTGTCCCAACGCGCGCGGGCTGCACCGTGCGCTCGAAGCGGACGTCGACGAGATCGCGGTGTTCGTGAGCGCCAGCGAGACGCACAACCAGAAGAACGTCAACAAGACGATCGCAGAGACGCTTTCGGTGTTCGAGGCGGTGATCGGCCCGGCGGTCGCGCAAGGCCTTCGCGTCCGAGGCTACGTATCGACCATGTGGGGTTGCCCTTATGAAGGCGACGTCGACCCGAAGCGGGGGCTCGAGCTTGCGCGCCGCCTTCTCGGGGAGGGCTGTTATCAGGTGTCGCTCGGAGACACGATCGGCGTGGGCACGCCACTCCAGACGCACCGGATTCTAGAGTTGTTCTTGTCGGAGGTGCCCGTCGAGCAGATCGCCCTTCATTTGCACGACACGCGTGGAACCGCGTTGGCCAATGTCTTGGTCGGGCTGCAAATGGGCGTGACGACCTTCGACTCGTCGGTGGCTGGCCTTGGCGGCTGCCCTTTCGCGCCGGGCGCCGCCGGAAACCTCGCGACCGAGGACTTAGTGTATACCCTCCAGGGCATGGGCATCGAAACCGGGATCGACCTCGACCGACTCTGGCAGGCCGGCCAGGTCGCAGAAGCGATCGTCGGGCGCGAGCTACCGGGCAAGGTCCATCGCGCGGGCGTGCGCTCGCTTGCCAAATGACGTGAGGGACGAGCACGTGCCAGTCCAAGATCTGCTGAGCTATATCGACGCGTCGCCGACCCCCTTTCACGCAGTTGCTGAGACGGCTAGGCGACTCGAGCAACACGGCTTTCGGCCGCTCGACGAATCGGCGCCTTGGCGGGTCGAGGCCGGTGACAAGGTCTACATCATGCGAGGAGGCGGCTCGATCGCGGCGTTTCATCTCGGCACCACCCCGGCAAGCGAAGCGGGTTTCCGGCTCGTCGGCGCGCATACCGACTCCCCAAACCTTCGCGTCAAGCCCAATCCCGAGCGGAAGAAAGCAGGCTATCAACAGCTCGGTGTCGAGCCCTACGGGGCGGTGCTTCTTCACACCTGGCTCGATCGCGACCTCTCGCTCGCCGGCCGCGTGTCACTCACCGACGGGAGCTCGCGCCTCGTGGATTTTGCTCGACCGCTGCTCCGGATTCCGTCGCTTGCGATTCACCTGAACCGAGAGGTGAACAAGAAGGGACTCTTGGTCAACGCGCAAAAACACATGGCGCCCGTCGTTGGTCTGACGAACGCTGGAGAGGTCGATTTCACCGCGTGGTTGGCTGACGAGCTCGACGGCGTCGAGGCCGAAAACGTCGCGGCGTGGGACTTGATGGCGTATGACGTACAGCCCGCTGCGATCGGGGGTCTCGGCGGGGAATTCATCCACGCCGGCCGGCTCGACAACCTGGCAAGCTGTCACGCGGCATGCACTGCCCTCATCGCGTCATCCACCGACGCTGCCGCGACGCGCGGGTTGGTTCTCTACGATCACGAGGAGGTGGGTAGCCGGAGCGCACAAGGTGCAGCTTCTGACTTCCTTCGAAGCTCGCTCCACCGACTGTCAGGAGGCGCACCCGAGGACTATCACCGGGCGGTCGCGAGCTCGTTTCTGATCTCGGCAGACATGGCGCACGCAGTACATCCGAACTACGCCGATCTTCACGAACCCGAGCATCAGCCGGTCCTCGGCGGCGGTCCGGTGATCAAGATCAACGTAAATCAATCATACGCCACCGACGGCGAAAGCTGGGCGGCGTTAGAACGCTGGGCCCGTCAGGCCGACGTTACCACGCAACGATTCGTCGTCCGCTCGGACCTCGGTTGCGGCAGCACGATCGGACCGATCACCGCAGCCGAGCTCGGGATCCGCACCGTCGATGCCGGAAACCCAATGCTTTCAATGCACTCGTGTCGAGAGGTTGCTGCAACCTCCGACGTCCCCAAGATGATCGACGTGATGAAGCACTTCTTCCTGGAGTAGCCACGGTGTCGCGCCTTCCAAGACCCCCAGGCCCCCGAAACCGATTCGGCCTCGGCAACTTGCGAGGCATGATGAAAGACCAGCTCGCCTACATGACGCAGGCGGCAGAGCTTGGCCCGATCGTCGATCTCCCGATCTTGTTCGAACGCTACTACCTCGTCCGGGAGCCGGCCTTGATTCAGCAGGCACTGACCCAGGGCCATACCGTCATGCGCAAAGACCGGTTTACCCACGAGCTCAGCCGGGTAATGGGTCAGGGCCTGGTAACGAGCGAAGGTGAGCTCTGGCGGCGGCAACGAAAGCTCGTGTCTCACGCGTTCATCCCCAGACGAATCCGAACCTACGGCGATGCCATGGTCGAGGCGGCGCACCGGAGCCTCGCCCGCTGGGCCGAGGGCGACGTGCTCGACATCCACGCAGCGATGGCAGAGCTCACCCTCGACGTCGTCGGCCGCACGCTCTTCGACGCCGATGTGCGAGGCGAGGCCAAAGAGGTCGGCGATGCCCTTCATGTCATTAGCGACTTCTACACCGACGTACTCGAGAAGCCGATCGTGCCCCCAGAGTGGTGGCCATCGCCCGCGATGCGACGCTTCCGACGAAATGCCCTCAAGGTGGACCGTATCGTCGAGCGCATCATCGAGGACCGGCGCCAGAGTGGTGAAGACCACGGCGACCTGCTGAGCGCGCTTTTGAGGGCGAAAGACGACGGCGGCGGCGGGATGAGCGATCGACAATTGCGCGACGAATGCATCACGCTCTTCTTGGCTGGACACGAAACGACATCGCTGGCCTTGGCCAACACGTTCTACCTTTTGTCCGAACATCCCGAAATCGAACAGCAGGTCCACGAGGAGGTAGCTAACGTGCTCGGCGACCGGCCCGCAACCTCGGAAGACGTGCAGCAGCTGGCCCTCACCGAACGCGTGATCAAGGAGAGCATGCGCCTCTACCCGCCGGTGTACGCCATCGGCAGGGAGCTCACCGAGGACTACGAGCTCGGTGGATACGTCGTCGAGAAGGGCGTCACCCTACTCTTCGTGCCCTGGGTCACGCACCGCCACGCAGACTATTTCGACGACCCTCTTCGCTACGACCCCGATCGTTGGCTTCCCGAGCGTGCCCACGCGCTTCACAAGTACGCGTATTTTCCGTTCGGCGGAGGGCCTCGCATCTGCATCGGCAATCACTTCGCTATGACCGAAGCGATCCTGCTGCTGTCGACCTTAATCCGCGCGTACCGCTTCGAGCTCGTTCCCGGCCAAACCCTGAAGCTCAAGCCCTCCGTCACCCTACGCCCCGCTGAAGGCCTAAAGATGAAGCTCGCTGCCCAGGGCCCCGAACCCGCCAAAGCCGCCTGAAAGGGGACGGTCCAGATTCCCGGTCGGGCCTTCGGCCCTGGCAATTGGTCCCACCCCGCCACCCCCACGCTATCTCCTAGGCGAGCTCGAAGTCCTTGCAGAAGAGAAGGGCGGCTTGTGGGTCGTCGTAGCGCGACCGGCGATGCCTGTGCGTGGGGAAGCCGTGCGCACACCCCAGCGCGGGGTCGAAGAGCGCGCAGTCCTCGCAGTTCCATTTGAGCCGGAAGCGTTCCCGCTGCTCGCGAAAGCGCTCGTCTTGCTCAACTTTCATCGGGAAGCTCGATCTTGTGCACGCGCCGCTCGTGCCGACCGCCTTCGAAGCTCGAGGAGAGGAACGCCTTGAGAATCTCGGCCGCCAACCCTGGCCCGATGACCCGAGCCCCGAGACACAGCACGTTGGCATCGTTGTGCCGTCTGGCCATCGCGGCGGTGTAGATATCCCCGCACGCCGCAGCGCGAACGCCGGGGTGCCGATTGGCCGCCATCGACATCCCAACGCCGGTACCGCATACCAAAAGTCCGAGTCCTTCACCGCACGACACTGCTTTGGCGACTTGGTGCGAGTAGTCCGGATAGTCGGTCGACCCGGTCGAATGGGTGCCGACATCCTCAATCTCATATCCGAGCTCGCGCGCAACGTCGCAGAGTTCTTTCTTGAGCGCGAAGCCCGCGTGATCCGAGCCGACGATGAGGGTTTTGGCCATGCTCTTACGAGCGTCTTAGCACGAGCGTACAGTTGGTCCCGCCAAAGCCGAACGAGTTGTTCATCACGGCGTCGAGCGGCCGTTCCTGCGCCTCGTTGGGGACGAGATTCATCCCAGTCGCGGAGTCATCAGGCATGCCGAGATTGATCGTTGGAGGAATCACCCGATCCCGGATGCTCAGGGTGCAAAGGGCAGACTCGAGGCCCCCGGCCCCGCCGAGGAGGTGACCGGTCATGCTCTTGGTGCTCGAAACCGCCAGTCCGTCGGTGGCGTGGGCGCCGAAAACGGCACGGATGGCCTTGATCTCCTCCACGTCCCCTACCGGTGTCGAGGTGCCATGCGCGTTGACGTAGTCGACCTCGTCCGGATTGATCTGGGCGTCCGCCAGCGCCAGCTTCATCGCGCGGCGTGCACCTTCGGCCTCCGGCGCCGGCTGCACCACGTGGTACGCATCGGAGGTAGCCCCATAACCCACAATTTCGGCGAGGATGGTCGCGCCTCGCGCCATTGCCGACTCCCGTTCTTCGAGCACGAAGATCCCGGCTCCTTCGGCGATCACGAACCCGTCTCGCTCGGTGTCGAAGGGTCGGCTTGCCGCCTCCGGGTCGTCGTTTCGACGCGACAGTGCGCGCATGGACGAAAACGCCGCCACACCGACCGGGGTGACTGCCCCCTCCGCACCGCCCGCGATCGCCGCGTCGATCTCGCCGCGCTGAATCCACCGAAACGCATCGCCAATCGCATGCGCCCCCGAAGCGCACGCACTGGTATGGGTATAGCTGGGACCCTTGAACCCGTATTGAATCGATACCTGACCCGGCGCCAAGTTAGAGATCACCGAGGGAACGAAGTACGGCGAGACCCGTCGCGGCCCCTTCTCGAAAAGCGTCTTGCAGGTGTCTTCAAAGATTTCGAGCCCGCAAAACCCGACACCGATGAACGTGCCGACCCGCTCCTTCTGTTCGTCGGTAGGCTCGAAGTGGGCTGCTTGGATGGCCTGTGTCGAAGCCGCGAGCGCCAAGTGAATGAAGCGCGCCGCTTCGCGCAGCCTGCGCTTGGGCATGTACTGCAGCGGGTCGAAGTCCGTGCATTCGCCCGCGATCTGGGATCCGAAGGCGGTCGCGTCAAACGACTGAATCCGCGCGATGCCGCTTCGGCCGGCTTTGATGTTCTCCCACGTCGTCGCGGTATCCGCGCCGCACGGGCTCACCGTCCCCAGTCCTGTGATCACTACTCGCCGCATCGATTCATCGCGAAGTCGGGACTAGAGGTCGGCTAGCCTTTTCGCTCGGTGATGTAGTTGATCGCATCTTGGACGGTCTTGATTTTCTCGGTGTCCTCGTCGTCGATGTCGATCTCGAACTGCTCTTCGAAGGCCAGCACCAACTCGACGATCGCGAGCGAGTCCGCCTGCAGGTTGTCGATGAAGTTGTCGGCTTCTTTGATCTCCGCCTGATCGACATCCAACTGCTGCGATACGATCTCTTTAACCTTCTCAGCGATGTCCATGTGTTTCCTCCGTCACTCGGCTAAACGTGCATGCCTCCGTTGACCCGGACTACCTGTCCGGTGATATAGCTCGCTTCGTCGCTTGCCAAAAACACCACGGCCGCGGCGACCTCCTCGGGCCGTCCGATCCTGCCGAGCGGGGTCTGTTCGATGATCCCCTTGCGGGCCGCTTCGGTGAGCCCCGAGGTCATGTCGGTCTCGATGAATCCCGGCGCGATCGCATTGACCGTGATCCCGCGGGACGCGTACTCGCGAGCGAGGGTCCGGGTCACACCCAAGAGAGCCGCTTTCGAGGCCGAGTAGACGACCTGCCCAGGGTTCCCAGACTCGGCCACGACGCTCGACAGATTGATGATCCGCCCGTGGCGCTTCCGCATCATGGTCTTGATGCAGGCCTTGGCGCAAAAGACCGCCCCATTGATGTTCGTGGCCCAGGTCATCTCGAGATCCTTTGGCGATACACGCAACAACAGCTGGTCGATCGAGATTCCAGCATTGTTGACCAGAATGTCGATCTTACCGTGCTTCTGGTACGCCTGTTTGATCGCCTGGTCAACGGCGTCGGGGTCGGACACATCGAAGGGGAGTAGCTCGCCCTGCCCGCCAGCCTCCTCGATGAGCCGAAGGGTTTCCTCTGCTGCCTGAGCACTCGTTCGATAGTTGACGAGGACGTGGGCTCCCGCTCCGGCAAGCGCAACAGAGGTCGCGCGCCCGATGCCCCGCGACCCCCCTGTCACGACTGCAATTTTCCCCGCGAGAGCGAACACGGCTACTCGAGCTCGTCGACGTTGCCTTTGATGACCTGGCGACCCTTGTAGTGCCCGCATGCAGGACACGCCCGATGCGGCAGCATCACGTCACCGCAGTTCGGACACGGGGCCACGTTTGGGGCGGTGACCTTGTCGTGATGGGCGCGCCGCTGGTCACGCTTCATGGGGCTCGTTCTGCGTTTGGGAACTGCCACGGGATTACTCCTCTTTCTTGGTAAGCTCTTCTTTGAGTTTCAGTAAGGGCGCGAAGCGCGCGTCGAGCGCGGACGTCCCAAAGACTTCGTTTGGAGGTCGAAGGCGCTCTGGGATCGGTATTCCCTCACAGTCGTCGGAGCAAAGTGCTTTCATTGGGACTTCGAGGAGCAAGTGCTCCCGGACCATCGGGTCCAACACGATTTCGGTTCCCCCGTAGTAGTCCCGGTTCGTCTCGTCCAGCCGAACCTCGATTTCCTCGCTCGAGTAGGGCCTCGTGTGCTCCGGGCTGAAGAGCGCCGCCACGGCGAGGTCGACGTCGATGGCCACATCGGCGAGGCACCGGGCGCAGGAGGCCAGCATGTCGGCGCTGAGTTGACCCTGCACGAGAATGTCTTGGCCGGTGCGCTGCGCATGAACGTGGAAGGCGCCTTCGTGACCGGTTGGCTTGAGCTCGGTCCCGGCCAACGCGGACGACAACCAGTCCGTGCCGATGGCAAAGTTCCATTCCTTTCCAGACTCATCGAGGTCCTGGACTTGTAGGACGAAAGCAGACATTGAAATCAGCCGGTTTGGCGCCTGTCCACCGGCTCTCCTGGATACGAGACGCGCTAATATTCAGTGGGCCTCGGGAGCTGTCAAACTGGCGCCGGCGCTGCAGGCCTGCAGCAGATCCCTGCCATCCCCGCCCCAAGGTCGCCTTTCTGCAGGACCGTGATAGATTTCGGCCGATATGACCGATGATTTTCTACGCTTTTCCGGTACGGCTACTTATCTCACCAGCGACGCCCTCGAGTCGGCGGTCAACTGCGCCATCGTCCTCGAGCGACCGCTCTTGGTTCGAGGCGAGCCGGGCACCGGGAAGACGCTTCTGGCCGAGGCGGTCGCCGACGCCCTTCAGATGCCGCTCCTGCGGTGGAATATCCGGAGCACCACCCTCGCGCAGCACGGGCTCTATGTGTACGACACGGTCCAGCGCCTCTACGACTCCCGATTCGGAGACAAGGACGTCAACGACATCCGTCAGTACATCAAACTTGGACCGATGGGTGAAGCGTTCAACGCCAAGAAGCGAGTCGTTTTGCTGATCGACGAGATCGACAAGGCCGACGTCGAGTTCCCCAACGACCTGCTGAATGAGCTCGATCGAATGCAGTTTCACGTCGACGAGACCCAGCAGGACATCATCGCGACCGAGCGCCCGGTGGTGATCATCACGAGCAACGCCGAAAAGGAGCTCCCTGACGCCTTCCTTCGGCGCTGTGTCTTCCACTTCATCGACTTCCCGACCCCCGAGCTGATGCACGACATCGTCCGGGTGCATCACCCCGACATCCACGAGAGCTTGGTCGACCAGGCGCTCAAGACTTTCTATGAAATTCGGGGTATGCGGCGGCTCCGGAAGCGCCCCAGCACCAGCGAGCTGGTGGACTGGATCGCGGTGCTGCAACGGGCGGGCATCGACAACGTCAAGCTCGAGGAAAACCTTCCCTTCCTGGGCGCGCTGCTCAAGAAGGAACAAGACCTAGTCGCCTTTGCCGACCAGCTCTCCGGCGGCAGGCAATGGAGAAGTTAAAATCCTAGTCCCTTTCATGTACGAGCTTCGCGGCCGCGGCGTCCCGGTGGGGACGCAGGAGGTCATCGCTCTTGCCGAAGCGCTCAAAGCGGGCCTCCATGAAAGCTCGCTCGACGGGTTCTACAACGTTGCCCGCTCGGTGATGATCCACAGCGAGGCGCACCTCGACTCGTTCGACGAAGCCTTCTTGTCCTTCTTCAAGGGCGTCGAAATCGAATCGAAGAAGCTCAAGGACGAGCTCTGGGATTGGCTTCAAGAGGCGAAGGAGAACATGGGCGAGCTCACCGATGAGCAGCGCGAGTTCGTCGAAAGCCTCGACCTCGACGAGCTTCGCAAGTTGTTCGAGGAGCGACTCGCCGAGCAAGACGAAGAGCATCACGGCGGCGACAAGTGGATCGGCACCGGAGGCACCTCCCCTTTCGGCCATAGTGGTCGAGCACCGAAAGGCTTCCGCATCGGCGGCTCGGGTGGTGGCCGAAGCGCGGTCAAAGTGGCCGACGCACGCCTTTACCGACCCTACCGTCAGGACCTCACGCTGGACGTCCGCCAGATGCAGGTTGCGCTTCGCAAGCTACGGGCCTTCGCCCGGGAAGGCGGCGAAGAAGAGCTCGACCTCGAAGGGACCGTCGACGCGACCGCCCAAAACGCCGGCGAGCTCGAAGTCGTCACACGTCCTCCCAAACGTCACAACACCCGAATCATCCTGATGATGGACGTGGGTGGTTCGATGGATCCGTTTGCACATCTCTGCTCCCGGCTCTTTTCGGCTGCAAAGAAGTCGAGCCACTTCAAAGAGCTCCGAACATACTACTTTCACAACTGCGTCTACGGTCACGTGTACGAGACCGAGCGCTTCGACAAGCCCATCCGCGTGCGCGACCTCGTCCACGAGGCGGGGTCTCACTACAAGTTGATCATGGTGGGCGACGCCTTGATGGCCCCGTACGAGCTTTTGGCCGCAGGCGGCTCGCTGGACCTCGGGGACGATCGAGGCATCGAGGGTATCCAGTGGCTGATGATGTTGAGCCAACATTTCCACCGCAGCATCTGGCTCAATCCCGAGCCCCAGCGGTACTGGAACGGCAATACGATCGAATACGTTCGCCAGGTGTTCGAAATGTTCCCCCTCACCCTGGAGGGGCTCGGAGAGGGCGTCGGTCATCTCCTCAAGGGCGGCAAAGCCCATTAGCCGTCGAGCTTGAGACCCCGATCGCGGGTCCTACTTCGCGCCCTTGCCCTTGCTGTCGCTGGTAGCACCGTCACCGGTGTTGACTTCCGCGCCACCCTCGGCGTTGCTGCCTTTGTTGCTGCTCTCGCCGCCTTTGCCCTTGCTGTCGCTCGTGGCGCCATCGCCATTGTCGATTTCCTCGCCACCTTCGGCGTTACCGCCGCGATTCGTGCCGGTGCTCTTGCCCGGATTGTCCGGATCGTAGCCGGTCTCATCATCGCCGTGCCCGGCATTCCCGTCCCCGTCCCCGTCGGTGCCTGGGGTGCCACC
>Ga0224512_10000057_pt1 | contig 121029 bp, 115 predicted proteins | sample SF_May12_sed_USG_4_FD_169103 | JGI IMG/M metagenome (GOLD analysis project Ga0224512, IMG submission 169103) | Sediment microbial communities from San Francisco Bay, California, United States - SF_May12_sed_USGS_13 | ecosystem: Environmental > Aquatic > Marine > Sediment | place: USA... | reverse complement strand
AATTGAAAACCTGCTATGACCCGGAAATTCCAGTCGACATCGTTAATCTCGGCCTGGTCTATCGATGCGATGTCAACGCGCTCGGCAACGGCCAGCGGTCGGTCAGCGTGGACATGACATTGACTGCGCCGGGTTGTGGCATGGGAGATGTTCTCGTGCAGGACGCTCGTGAAAAAATCGCCATCATTCCGACCGTTTCGGACGTCGATGTAGAGCTGGTATTCGATCCACCCTGGAATGTTGGCATGATGAGCGAAGAAGCTCGCCTGCAAACCGGGCTCATGTAAATCGAGGCACAGCGGCGATGAAAACACTTACCCTGGTTCGCCATGCCAAATCCAGCTGGAGCGACACGCATCTCAGCGACCGGAAGCGTCCACTCAACAAGCGTGGCAAACGTGACGCCCCGGCGATGGGTAAGCGCATCCTCAAGCATGGCATTCGCCCTTCACTGATCATGTCCAGTCCCGCCAGGCGCGCCTGGTCTACGGCGAAACAGATCGCCGCCGAAATATCCTACCCGATCGAGTTCCTGCAGCGCGAAGACAGCCTGTACCTCGCATCCCTCGATGAAATTCTGGGCGTAATCGTTGCGCAGGATAATAGGTTCAACAATATGATGATTGTTGGCCATAACCCGGGGATGACCGACTTCGCAAATTTCCTGTCGCCCGGATTGACGAACAATCTGCCAACGGCGGGTGTTGTCTCCGTGCAAATCGATCAGGATGACTGGAACCTTTACGAGCAACCCAAGACCGAGCTGCTCGTTTACGATTATCCGAAGAAAGGGATCTGAGCCCGTCCCTTCAACACTCGGGGACGTTGACCGCAAGACCGCCTTTGGACGTTTCCTTGTAATGCGATGACATGTCGAGACCCGTCTGACGCATCGTCTTGATAACCTGGTCCAATGTCACTTTGTGCGTGCCATCCCCGTGCATTGCAAGCTTGGCCGCATTGATCGCTTTGACAGCGCCCATGGCATTGCGCTCGATACACGGTATTTGCACGAGGCCGCCAATCGGATCGCAGGTCAACCCCAGGTTGTGTTCCATACCGATCTCGGCCGCCTCTTCAATATGATCATTGCTCCCGCCCAGCGCCGCCGCAAGCCCACCTGCGGCCATTGAGCACGCGACACCGACCTCACCCTGGCAACCCATTTCGGCACCGGAAATCGAAGCATTTATCTTGTACAGAATACCGATCGCGCCGGCAGTCAGGATGAATGTGCGTATGCCCTCTTTGCTCGCCCCGGGAACGAAGCGCTCGTAGAACATCAATACGGCCGGGATGATTCCGGCAGCACCGTTGGTTGGCGACGTGACCACGCGCCCGCCTGCTGCGTTTTCTTCGTTAACGGCGATCGCGAATGCGTTTACCCACTCCATTGCGTCAAAGGCTGTCGGCTCACCACGTTTTGACAAACTGCGATACAACTTTGGCGCGCGACGAAGTACCGACATTTTGCCGGGCAAAACGCCATCCGTGCGCAATCCGCGCTCGATGCAATCCTGCATGGCCTGCCAGATGTCCGCGATGCGCCGGTCCACTTCTTCGCGGCTGCGCCAATGCGTTTCATTTCGAAGCACAAGTTCGGCGATGCTCAGCTTCTGTTCCGCGGCTGTCGTTAGCAAAGACTCACTCGTCACGAACGGCAGAGGTGGCTCGCCCTCCTGCGCAAGCGGTTCCGGGTCGTCGTTGCGTGCGATGAAACCGCCCCCAAGCGAATAGTAATTCTCGTCGAGCAATACTCGGCCGTCCGCCGCATGTGCAACGAAATGCATGCCATTGGTATGTCTTGGTAACTCCGTCTCAAAATCAAACTTCAGGTCTGTCTCCGGATCGAACGCCATGCGACCGATGCCTGGTGCTTCGATATGGCGGTCGGCGCGAATTCCCGCCAGCAGGTCGTCGATCTCGTCCGCATCGAGCGTCTCGGGCATGAACCCCGACAAGCCGAGTAACACGGCCGAATCCGTACCATGGCCTTTGCCAGTCCAGGCGAGTGAGCCGTGCAGTGTGACTGCGATTCGGCCGACGTTCGCGGACACAGTTTTCAGATCAGTTACGAAAGCCCTTGCCGCCTTCATTGGCCCAACCGTGTGCGAACTCGACGGGCCGACACCGATCTTGAAAATATCGAATATGCTAAGGGGCGGTTGATCAGTCATTAATCGGAGCCAAGCGTAAGCAAGCTTGCGTTGCCGCCAACTGCCGAGATGTTATTGCTGACCGTGTACTCACTGCCGAATCGCTGCACATAGTGCGGCCCGCCAGCCTTGGGTCCGGTTCCGGACAAACCTCTGCCACCGAAGGGCTGCACACCAACAACCGCGCCGATCATGTTGCGATTTATGTAGATGTTACCCGCTCCGGACGCTTTGACCAGACGACGCGCGCGCGAGTCTATACGGCTGTGCAAGCCCATTGTCAGACCATAACCCGTCGCATTCACAGCCTCGACAGTCTTGTCGAGTTCGCTGCCCTTGAACTTGAGCACGTGCAGGATCGGGCCAAAAACTTCCTCCGTCAAGACTCTGATATCGTCTATTTCTACCAGCGTAGGCGCGAAGAACGTCCCCGCCTCGTGTCCTGCAGGTAATGAGCATCGATGGACAATTCTGGCTTCCTTTTTCATTCTGTCGACATGTGCCTCCAGCACCGACCTGGACGGTGCATCAATCGCGGGGCCGACGTCGGTCGACAGGTATTTTGGATCGCCAATGACGAGTTCGTCCATGTAGCCCGTCAGCAGATCGAGTGTCCGCGGCTCGATATCCTCCTGCACGCATAACAAGCGCAACGCGGAGCACCTTTGACCGGCACTGTTGAACGCCGAATAGATGCTGTCATGCACGACCTGCTCCGGCAGTGCCGAACTATCGACAAACATGGCATTTTGCCCGCCGGTCTCTGCAATCAACGTGCCGATCGGGCCGTCCCGATGCGCCAGCGTCTGATTGATTGTCTGGGCGACGCCGGTTGATCCGGTGAACACGACACCGGCGACTCGCGGATCTGCAACGGCACGCCCGCCAATGAGGGAGCCGGAGCCTGGAATGAAATGCAACACGTCCGCCGGCACGCCGGCCTCGAGCATCAGCTGCACAGCACGGTAGGCAATCAGCGGAGTCGGCGCCGCCGGTTTCGCGAGCACGGCGTTACCAGCCGCAAGAGCGGCCGCTAGCTGGCCCGTAAATATCGCCAGCGGAAAATTCCAGGGGCTGATACAGACAAAAACACCTCGACCGCGCAGACCGTAGGTGTTGTGCTCTCCTGTCGGCCCGGGCATGAGCAGCGGCTCGCCAAAATGTCGTTGCGCCTGTACCGCATAGTAGCGAAAGAAATCCACGGCCTCGCGCAGCTCGGAAATCGAGTCCGGGATGGTCTTGCCGGCTTCGCTGACGCACAGTGCCAGTAGCTCAGCATGATGGGCTTCGAAGAGGTCCGCCGCACGATTCAGAATCCGGGCGCGTTCATCGGCCCCTGCTCGATCCCATGCAACCTGCCCTTTGACCGAAAGTGCCAACGCAGCATCGACGTGTTCTTCCGCAGCCAAATGGCAAATACCCACGACCTCGTCAGTATTCGCCGGATTAACCGATGGCTCCTCCGCCCCGGACATCTCCCTGCCGCCAACAATCGGTTTGGCTGTAACCGGCCTGGTGCTGGCCGCCTCTATATCCGAGAGTAACTTGCGGCGGACAGTGCGATCGGCGAGATTAAAGCCATGTGAGTTGTTTCTCTCGGGCTGGAAAATGTCGACCGGACGCGGAATCCGGTCATGCGGCAGACACTCATGTTGCGCCGCAACAACCAGCGGATCGGCAATTATGTCCTCAACGTCAATAGACTCATCGATAATCTTGTTCACGAACGAGGTATTCGAGCCATTCTCCAACAAACGTCGAACGAGGTACGGCAACAGGTCCTCGTGATTACCCACAGGCGCATACACGCGGCAAGGCCGATCATGCTTTTCGGGGTCGACGACTTCGGCATACAGTTCCTCGCCCATGCCATGCAGTCGCTGGAACTCGTAGTCCCGGCGCGAACCGGCATAATGCAGCACGCTCGCCAGTGTATGCGCGTTATGTGTCGCGAACTGGGCGTAGATCTTGTCGCCGGCCGCAAGTGCCGCCCGCGCGCAGGCGAGATACGACACGTCCGAGTGAGACTTGCGCGTAAACACGGGATAGCTCGAAATACCCTGTTCCTGCGCCCACTTGATCTCACTGTCCCAGTAGGCGCCCTTCACGAGACGGACCGGGATTCGCCGGCCAACGTCGCCGGCCAGTTCCTCGATGAAACGCATCGTGTCACGCCCGCGGCGCTGGTAGGTCTGCACCGCCAGGCCGAATCCATCCCAGCCGGCCAGCGCTTTGTCACGATAGACGTACTCGAAGATAGTCAGCCACATCTCGAGCCGGCTCGCCTCCTCTGAATCGATGGTCAGGCCGATGCCTACTTGCCTGGCGTGTTTGGCCAGTTCCAGGACCGACGGCGCAAGCTCTTTCATGACCCGCTGTTCATGGGTGTACTCGTAACGCGGATGCAGCGCCGACAGTTTGACCGAGATACCGGGTGCGGAGAATACATCCGGCGCGTCAACCTGTGGCCCGTTGCCAATGCTGTCAATGCCTTCGTGGTAATTATCGAGGTAGCGCTGTGCGTCGGCTGCCGTCAGTGCCGACTCGCCGAGCATGTCGAAGGAGTAACGGTACGGTAGCTTTTCGTTTTTCAGTGAGCGCTTCAGCGCGTCCCCGATCGTGCGCCCCATGACAAACTGGTGCCCCATGATTTTCATTGCCTGGCGCATGGCGGTTCGCACCAACGGCTCACCGGCACGGCTGACAAGTCGGCCGAGCGCTTGTCCGGGATTTCTCGTGGCGACCTCGTCCATACTCAGAATACGGCCCGTCAGCATCAAGCCCCAGGTCGACGCGTTAACGAACATGGAGTCACTGACACCGAGATGATCTTGCCATTTCGCGGACGTGATCTTGTCCGCAATGAGCCTGTCGGCCGTATCGGCGTCCGGAATTCTCAGCAATGCCTCGGCGATGCACATGAGCAACACGCCCTCATCCGAGGACAGGTCGTATTGCTGCAGGAACGCTTCGATGCCCCCGTCCTTGGCCGTGTTCTTGCGAACGGCGCGCACGAGCTGCGCTGCGGTGCGCTGAATTTTTTCGCGAGTGGGGCCGCCGGCATCAGCAGCTTCGACCAGTTCCCTGACGAGCTTCTCTTCGTCCGCGAGATAAAGATCATTGATGTAGGGAATACTGCCTTCCCGGGCAGCCGGCTGATCAACAAAACTCATGCAGAAACTCCGAATGTCCACTCTTGCGGTGGGCTCAAAAAGGAATACACGGGCGGCGATTATAGGGTATTCAGGGCATCACTGGCATCGCTATCGGCCTTTTCGATCGCGTAACTGACGACGCGTGTGTTTGTCCGGCTTGCCCTTTGTCATCGGCATTTGCAGTCGGTCCCGCCGCAGCTCGGCAAGCTGTTGTTCCCGCCGTGCGATGCTTGCCGGGGATTCGTCATAGCAAGCCTGCGCATCCTTCGCCGGGCCGCGCCGGCCAGGTATTCCCAGAACCGTCAGCTCGTAGGTAGACTGCTGACGGACGAGCTGGACTTCGTCACCAATGCGTACACTGGTCGCGGCGCGAGCGCGCTCACCGTTGACGCGCACATGGCCGCCATTCACGGCCGCCTGTGCCGCGGTGCGTGTCTTGTAAAATCGCGTAAACCAGAGCCACCGATCCAGTCTTAGTAAGTCGTTTGACACGACCAATCTCCTTTGGCCTCCTGATATACTTTGCGTCCTTCGAACCCAGAGAGCAAACCCGTGCCAACGACATTTTTGGAATCACTCGGGAAACAGACCGAGGCGCTGAAATCAGAGGGCCTTTTCAAAACAGAACGACTCATCGCAGGACCGCAGCAAGCCGCCATTGATGTGCGCGCAAATGGCGGCACAGACCATGTGCTTAACCTGTGCGCGAATAACTACCTCGGCCTCGCCAATCACCCGGAGGTCATCGCCGCCGCGCATAAAGCACTGGATCAATACGGCTACGGCATGGCATCCGTGCGCTTCATTTGTGGCACGCAGACCATTCACAAGGAACTGGAAGCACGTATCAGTGCCTTTCTTGGCACAGAGGACACCATCCTGTATCCGTCCTGTTTCGATGCGAATGGCGGCTTGTTCGAGACACTATTGGGACCCGGTGATGCGGTCATCAGCGACGCCCTCAACCACGCCAGCATTATCGACGGTATTCGCCTGTGCAAGGCGCAGCGCTACCGTTATGCCAACAGCAACATGCAGGACCTTCATACCCAGCTTCAGGAGGCATCTGGCACCAATACCAAACTGATCGTGACGGACGGCGTATTCTCGATGGACGGCACCATCGCCGACCTCGTCGGCATTTGCGATCTCGCCGCCGAATTTGACACCCTGACAATGATCGACGACTGCCATGCAACGGGCTTCCTCGGAAAAACCGGGCGTGGCACGCACGAGTACCATGGCGTTATGGGACGCATTGACATTATCACGGGAACGCTGGGCAAAGCGCTGGGTGGCGCATCCGGCGGATACACCTCGGGCCGCAAGGAAATCGTGGGCTGGTTACGACAGCGCTCGCGTCCGTACCTGTTTTCGAATTCGGTTGCGCCAATGATCGCCGCGGCATCAATCGCCGTACTCGACCTGCTCGAACGCGACAGCTCCCTGCAGCAACAGCTGCATGAAAACGCGGCGTATTTCCGCGCTAAGATGACCGACAGAGGCTTTGAGCTGAAACCCGGCGAACACCCGATAATTCCCGTCATGCTCGGCGATGCGAAGCTTGCGACTACGATGGCGGACAAACTCCTTGCACGCGGTATCTACGTGATCGGCTTCTCGTTCCCGGTGGTCCCGAAGGGACAGGCGAGAATCCGGACACAAATGTCGGCCGGACTGACGCGCGAGCAACTCGACAAGGCGATCGACGCATTTACCTCCGTCGGCCGCGAACTGCGCGTAATTAACTGATCCCGCACATCAGGAAAGAACGATGAAAGCACTGGTTAAGGCAAAACCCGAGCGTGGCATCTGGATGGAAGACATCGCAGTTCCCGAAGTCGGACATAACGATGTCCTGATCAAGGTCAACCGCACGGCGATATGCGGAACCGATATTCACATTTTCAAATGGGATGACTGGGCGCAGGCGACAATACCCCTGCCCATGGCGGTCGGCCACGAGTTCAGCGGCGAGATCGTTGATATGGGCATTGAGGTCCGCGGCTTCAACCTGGGCGACCGTGTCTCTGCGGAGGGGCACATCACATGTGGCCATTGTCGAAACTGCCGCGCCGGCCGTCGTCATCTGTGCATGAACGCGATCGGCGTTGGCGTCAGCCGGCCCGGCGCATTCGCCGAATACCTGTCGGTCCCGGCGTTTAATGTTTTCAAACTACCGGACATGATCACCGATGACATGGCATCAATTCTCGACCCGCTCGGGAATGCCACGCATACGGCTTTGTCATTCGATCTCGTCGGCGAGGACGTTCTGATCACGGGTGCCGGTCCCATCGGTATTATGGCCGTCGCGATCGCACGCTTCGCAGGCGCCCGCCACGTCGTCATTACCGACGTCAACGACTACCGGCTGGAGCTTGCCCGCAAAATGGGAGCCTCGAACGCGCTCAACGTGACCCGGGAGACCATCGACGACACGATGCGCGACCTGGGGATGGAAGAAGGATTCGATGTCGGCATGGAGATGTCAGGTAATCCTCAGGCTTTTCGCGACATGCTGAGGACAATGCACCATGGTGGAAAAATCGCCATGCTCGGCATTCCGCAAGGGGACATGGCCATCGACTGGAATGACGTCATTTTCAAGGGGCTGTTCATCAAAGGGATCTATGGCCGCGAGATGTTCGAGACCTGGTACAAGATGTCCAGCATGCTGCAAAGCGGCCTGAACGTGGACCCGATCATTACCCACCATTTCGACATCGAGGAGTTCCAGCCCGCGTTCGAACTCATGGAATCCGGTCAGACGGGCAAGGTCATCCTGCACTGGAACTGACGGGCAGCCGCGTCAGCTAGTCGATTTCACAGAAACAGTGCGTGTAAACGCCCCTGGGATCATTGAACTTCGTGACATCCGAGAGCATCTTCTGCAGTCGATTCGCAAATGCAGCGACCGGCGCCGGCTCTCGAACAAAGCTCGCCGGATCGATACCAGCGGTTTTCGCAACCGCCAGGAAATCAACAATCATCTGCTCGGTCGGGGACAACTCCGGCCCGATTGTTTTCCTGCCGTAGGCTCCTTCCTCGAGACCGACGAGTTCTGCCGCGACGGCGACAGCTTCATCGAGACCGCCAAGCTGATCGACCAGTCCGTTCTCCAGGGCCTCAGCGCCCGTCCAGACCTGTCCCTGGCCAATGCTATCCACAGTCTGCTTGTCCAGGCCACGGTGCCTTGCAACGCGTGAGACGAAATCATCGTAAGTATTTTCGATGCTCAACTGGATCAGTTGCCTCGCTTGTTCCGGCAAGTCAAGATCCAGACGCGTCGCCGACCAGGGAGTCGTTGTAACGCCGTCAGTCGCCACGCCGACCGCCGCAAGTGAGCGCTTGAACGTGGGTATCATGCCAATAACACCGATTGACCCTGTCACGGTCATCGGGCTGGCAACCACCTTGTCCGCGCCTGCGGATATCCAGTAGCCACCCGATGCTGCCACGCTGCTCATCGACGCAACGACAGGCTTGCCGGCTTCCTGCAATGCTATTACCTCGTTCGCAATGACTTCGGACGCAAATGCACTGCCGCCAGGACTATCGACTCGTAGTACGACGGCTTTGACAGAGTCGTCCGTCAGCGCTTTTCGCAGCAAGGCTGCCGCCGAATCGCCACCGACAGTGCCAGGGGGCTGTGATCCATCGAGAATCTCGCCCGCTGCAATGACTATTGCAACATTTTCGGCCTTTTTCTTGGCTTTATGCAACAGCCGCATCTGGCTTAAGTAGTCGCGCATCGACACCGACGAGTACAGTGTCTCGTCTTCCGAATCCTCGCCCGCGTATTCCTTGATTCGATCGCGCAAGGCGATGCGAGACAGCAAGTCATCGACCAGACCGATATCGCGCGCGGCAACGGCCGCATCACCATTGGCGCTCGCAACGCGCTCGACCATGTTCTGGGCATAGTCGTCGATGGCGCCTTCAGGCAGCCCGCGGGCGGTAACTACGTCTTGCTGATAAGTGTTCCAGAATTGATTTATCAAGCGGCTCCTTGACTCCCGGTCCTCTGGAGACATATCCATTCGCGTGTACGGTTCGGCGAAAGACTTGTGGGTACCGACTTTGAAAACATTCCAGTCGATTCGTAGCAGGTCTATCGCATCCTTGAAGTAGTTGCGATAGGCCCCGTAACCCTGCAGCATCACCATGCCCTGTGGGTGCAAATACAGCTCGTCGGCGTGGGCCGCCAGGTAATAACCCTGTTGTGCAAGAAAAAATTCAGCGCTTGCAACGACCGGTTTCCCAGACTCCTGGAAGGCATCGATCGCCTCCGCAACGCGCTGCAGTTTGTTTAACCCGCCTGAAGCGAACACGCTCAGCTCGAGATGAACGGCGGTGATGCGTTCGTCGGTTCGCGCGAATTCGAGTGCATCAACGATGTCCTGTACAAGCGTCTGCGGCGCTGTATCGCCGACCAGTTCGGTCAGCGCGCGATCAAATGGATCGCCTTCCAGTTGCTCAACAAGCACGCCGGACGGTTGAATAAACAGCGCCGCTTTTTTCGGCAATAGCGGCGGAGTACCTGACATGGCACCGAAAAACACCAGGAAAATGAACAGCAACAGCACAAGGTGAAGTACTTTTCGCAGTCCGTTAAGGCCGCGCCATAAAGATGCCAGCATGCGGCGAATCAAATTGCCCTTACTCATGATTTCAGGATTCCTCAGCCATTCAGATAGCGATGTGCCGAACTTTACACCAAGAGGCGCAAGATGTGGCCCCGGTCTTTACTCAAGTGGCGCAACAGCTTGTCAGCGGCTCCCTGTCAATCCGACAAAAATGCGAGCGACAGTTCCGGCAAGAAAGTGATGATCACCACTGACGCCATCAGGATGATCAGGAACGGGAAGGTCGCCGAATACACATGCATGATCGGTTTCTCAAAGCGATAACTCGCGATGAAAAGGTTGAGGCCGACCGGGGGCGTCAGGTATCCGAGCTGCATCGCAGCCAGGAAGACAATACCGAGATGAACCTCGTTAACACCGTATCCGGCGGCAATGGGCAGGATCAGCGGCACGACGAGGACGATCGCGGAGAAGATATCCAGGATGGCACCGAGGACGAGCAGGAAAAGCAGCAGCAATATCAGGAACGACGTCTGGCTACTGACCATACTCGAGACAAGCTCGAACAAGCGTTGCGGAATGCCTGCGTCGATCATATAGCCGGTCGACGCGACCGATGCACCAAGAATAACCAGGATCGCACCAACCAACACCATCGACGCCCGCATGATGCGTGGCAATTCGCGCAACGGTATTTCTCGCAAGATAACGACTTCAACCAAGACGACATATAACGCTGTGACGGCGGCCGCTTCGGAAACTGCGAAGAAACCGGAATAAATTCCACCCAATACGACGATCGGCAGTGGCAGCTCCCAAATCGATTCGCGGAGCGCAATTCCGACCTCGCGAATAGAAAAGGAGCTCAGCGGCCGCCTGATGTGCCGATTAACCCAAATGTTCCAGCCTGAAAGCATCAGAAGCATCAAGAGACCGGGCAAAATGCCCGCCAGGAACAGGTTGTCAACCGGGACTTCAGCGATGACCCCATACAGGATCAGCGGCAACGAAGGTGCAAATAAAAGCCCGAGGCTCCCGGCCGAGGTAACCAAACCAAGATTAAACTTGTCGCCGTAGCCGTCCTGCTTCAACGCCGGGTACAAAATAGCGCCCAGCGCGATAATCGTTACGCCGGACGCACCAGTAAAAGCGGTAAAGAATGCGCAGGCAGCGAGGCAGACCAGCGCGAGCCCGCCAGGCATCCAGCCCAGCATTGCGCCTGTCAGTTTTACGAGCCGCCTGGGTGCGTTACTTTCACTGAGAAGATACCCCGCAAAGGTGAACATCGGAATGGCCGACAAAAACGGCATGCTGGCGATGCTTTGTATTTCCAGCGCCATGATCATCAGATCGGCTTCCTCTTTGCGGAAACCGACCATTGCGCTTGCGGCGATGACCGCAAAAAGAGGTGCCCCGAATACCGCCAGCAGGACCAATAATACGCTGAGAATAATCACGCGCCTGGTCCAACGGAAGGCCGCGTGACGATTGCGCCAATTTGCTTCACGACCAGCACGAGGAAACGAAAACTGATCAGCAGGAATGCCGCCGGCATGACACTGTGAGCGATCCACGCCGGTATATTGACCAGCACCGTATCCTGGTATTCGATTTCAAGCTTCAGATACCGCCATGCCTGCCATGCAATTACCCCACAGACAAGAGCCGCAAACAGGTCGACGAAAATCCGAATCACGCGGATTCCAAGTTCAGGAAGAATGTGAGAAAGCGCATCGATGCGGATGTGACGGTTATCGCGAGTGGCCGCAATTGAACCAACCATCGCCAGCCAGAGCACCATCAGCTTGATCAGCTCATCCGCCCACACAAACCCGGTATTGAATATTTCCCGGAGAACGATTTGTCCAACGGCGAGCAGCATCATCGCGCTGAGAAGTGTTACGAGAGCCGCAGTTTCGAGAAAGTTACCGGTTCTTTCGAGACGCTCGAGCAGGGCGATAAATCGATAATACACGACTAGTTGGGACCGGTGGCACCATGTTGGCTGCGATATTCGTCGATATAGCGCATCATCTCTTCGTAAAGCTCTTTGCTGAATTTGCCCTGTTCACCGAGCTTACGATTCGACGCGAGTAGCACCTTGCGGGTCTTTATGAACTCCTCCTCGTCGAACTCGACGGATTCGATACCGGCGTTCAACAGCGCATCGAATGCCGCATCATTGTCGACCAGGTTTACCTTGTTGAAGTTCTCATAGATCCTGCCCATCACTTCACGGACGATCGCCTGATCGTCAGAGCTTATTTTTTCGAACATCTTCTTGTCCACGGCCATGAAACCAAAGGTGTACACCAGCGGAACCCGCGTTACGTATTTGACCTTGGTGTGCCACTGCAAAATCAACGCGACGTAAGGAGGAATCGCGACAATGTCAATCAGACCAGTCTGTAAGCCGGTTAGAACGTCTGTCAGTGGCAATGTAACGGGGGACAGCGACAGCGCCTGCATCGATGCGTAACTAATGGCGTCGCCCTCAGGCACCCACACGCGTTTACCTTTCATATCGGACAGCGACCTGACCGGCGTGTTCGACATGATGTTGGCAAACCCCGACGTTGCGAATCCGAAATTGACGAATCCTGCGTCTTCGAGCCCCTGTTGCAAACGAGTATCGAGACGACTCCGGACGTGAGCCGCTTCTTCCACAGAATCAAAAATTAGCGGCATGCCGTACAAATTCAGATCCGAGTATTGAGAAGCAAGCGCCGACGGAGTAAATGCGCCGCCCTGAAGTTGCCGAATTCTGATCTGGCCCAGCACCTTCTTGTCGTCGCCTTTGACGCCGCCGCCGTAGTATTTGATTTCCACGCGACCTTCAGTCCGCTCTTTTATCTCTTTGGCGCCCGAGCGCATATCATCCATCCACTGCGTGCCATCAGGCGTAGCGGTGGCGATTTTCAGCGTGACAGCATAAGAAGGCAGACTGAATGCCAACGCTGCAAGAATCAAAAACAGCTTTTTCATGATTTACCCATCAAAAATAGTCATCGGCTTCGGCCAGCAGCACCGCCGCTTCTTCCTGTGCAAGGACGTTACCCAGCGTAAACCCGTCCTGGTAGGGATCTGCCGCCATAACTTCATTCAGAAGCTGATCGTGCATCTCCCGTTCGTATAGCTTTTTCGCGTAGCCCTTGGCAAATTCGACCTTGGCGCCCAGGTCCTTGCCACCGGTTAACGCGATGGCCTTCTCGAAGTGTTCGCGCGCTCTTTCCGGTTCGCCACCCAGCGCCGGCGGCCGCAAGGTCAGCAATATTCCCATATAGGTGTAGGCGCTACTGTTAACTGCGTCGCCACTTATGTCTAAATAGTGATTGAACAGAGCCTCGATCTGCGGCAATTCGGCGAGCGAGTTCACGTCCGAGCTGTGTGCTCTGAGGTACGCCAGCGAGGCAAAGCCGTAGGCGTAAAGAAACTCGGCCTTCTTGGGCCGAATACCAGTCAGGCTTGCAACGAACTCGTCGTAGGTCGCGTCCGGCCATCTACAGGCAGGTGAATAAGACTCGCACATGGCTTTGAGCGCGTACCGCCGCGCGCGCGTGGTCAGGCGAGAGGCCCTGGTCTCTTCGTTGGCGAAAACAGCCCCATAGGTGGCATACAGAGTAGCCGCTGCGGCCAGGATATCGGGGTTGTCCGGATTGCCCTCGACAAAACTGTCGAGTAGCAGCAAATAGGACGGTGCCCCTGCCCGCACGAGCTCAGGATCGTCCTGGTTGACGATAGCAACGGACAGGTTGTCAGCCAGACCGTTTGCAGCGGACGACACGATAATCGTGCAGCCGCTCAAGGCAGCGCTTGAGACCAGCAGCAACACCGCCTTCAGGCCGAAATTTGGGAATACTGTTCTCATGACACGAGGGACCCGGTTGCCGGGAATTGGTTCAAAGCATTCGGACAGACCGCATTATGTTGACTATTGTCGGTATTTGAAACCGGGAAGCGGGCTCGCGCCACACCGACCCCTGCGCGATGAGCACTGCAGAGGCCTGAAAGAACGATCTGCGGACTAGATCTTTTCCTTGATGCGCGCCGCTTTGCCGGTACGACCGCGGAGGTAGTACAGCTTGGCACGCCGAACGTCACCACGGCGCTTGACCGCGACTGAATCGACAACCGGGCTGTAAGTCTGGAATACGCGCTCTACACCTTCGCCGTGCGAGATCTTACGCACCGTGAACGAAGAGTTCAGGCCGCGATTGCGCTTGGCAATCACAACTCCCTCGAATGCCTGCAGGCGTTCGCGCTCACCCTCTTTGACCTTGACCTGGACGACAATCGTGTCGCCTGGAGCGAAATCGGGAATTTCCTTGCCCATTTGCTCGTTTTCGATCGCTTCGATAATTTTGCTCATTGTCTTTGCTCTTTCAAAAATTCGTCGAGCAACATTCGCTGCTCATCACTTAAATCCAGTTTCTCAAGCAAGTCCGGCCGGCGTAACTGAGTCCGACCTAATGCCTGCTTGTACCTCCACCGCGCGATATTCGCGTGATCGCCAGACAACAAAACATCCGGCACGGACCTACCTTCAACCACTTCCGGACGTGTGTAGTGCGGGCAGTCCAGCAGCCCTTCCCCGAACGAGTCCTGCTTCGCGGACTCATCGTGACCCAACACACCCGGCAATAATCTCACGACGGCATCAATCACGGCCATCGCCGCGATTTCGCCGCCTGAAAGCACAAAATCGCCCAACGATATTTCCTCATCGACCTGCGCCTCAATCAGTCGCTCATCGATGCCTTCATACCGGCCAGCCAGCAATATCAACCCCGGCAGGGATGCATATCGCCTGGCCACGGCCTGGTCGAACACCGCGCCTTGCGGCGACAGGCAGACGACCGGGCTACCCTCAGGCAATCGTTCCCGTGACGCCTGCAATGCCCTGGCAAGCGGCGCGAACTTCATCACCATGCCGGGACCACCGCCATAGGGCCGATCGTCAACCGTCCGATGCACGTCATCCGTGTGATCCCGCGGATTCTCGATATCCAGCGAAACCAGTTCACGGTCCAGTGCGCGGCCTACGACGCCATAGTCGGCAATCGTCGCAACCATTTCCGGAAACAGGCTAACGACGCCGATTCGCATCTCGTCAATCCCATTCCCAGTCGACGGTGATCAGGCCTTTGGCAAGATCAACGTCGAGCACTACTTCATCTCTGACGAACGGAACCAAACGTTCCTTTTCGCCTTTTATCACCATTACATCGTGTGTGCCGGTCTCGAGCAGGTAAGCCAGTTTGCCGAGTTCCGAGCCATCGCTCCGCACGACTTGCAAGCCTTCGAGATCGGACCAGTAATAATGGCCCTCTTCTGCTTCCGGCAGCGCCGCCCTGGGGACTCCGATTTCAGACCCGATCAGCGTTGCCGCCTGGTCGCGATCGTCGAACCCATCAATTCGCACCACCACCGTTTTTCCGTGCCGCTGACCTTCAGCGACTTTGGCTGGTCGCCACTCACCTCTGTGGCCGAGCAACCAGCTTTCGTAATCCAGTACCGCTTCACGCGGGTCGGTGTATGAAAACACCTTGACCCACCCACGCACGCCGAACACGCCGGAAATACGTCCCAGCACTATCGGCTCGTGTGCCAACAGGTCAGCTGCTCGCGGCGGCCTTGCGATGCTTTTTCAGCAACGATGCAACGCGATCTGACGGTTGTGCACCTTTTCCAATCCAATAATCAGCACGCTCGAGATCAACCCGGAGGTTCTCCTCGTGCTCCTGTCCGACCGGATTGAAAAAACCAATGCGCTCAATATACCGGCCGTCCCGACGATTGCGGCTGTCGGTGACCACCAGGTGGTAAAAAGGACGCTTTTTCGCACCAGCGCGCGAAAGTCGAATACTAACCATTACATTTCCGTATTTGTGTAAAGAGAGGCAGACATGCCTTGACTCGGGCCGGCCCGAGTAGACGGCGCATTGTACGGGATTTGGGACAAATGTGAAGCGTTTTGGCGGCGAAAATAGTCAGGAATTTCCGTACCTTAGCGCATCGGCCGCCGATTTCGTCCCTGACGCGTGTTTTTCAGGCCGCAATTTGGCCGAAAATCACCGCATTCCGGGTGGCATGCCGCCTCCCGGCATACCGCGCATGAACTTCTTCATGCCACCCCTGGAGACCTTTTTCATCATTTTCTCCATCTGCATATGCTGCTTCAGGAGACGATTGACGTCCTGGATTTGCTGCCCCGCGCCTCCCGCGATGCGTTTCTTGCGAGAGCCGTTGATGATCTTGGGGAAACGACGCTCAGCCGGGGTCATGGAATTGATGATCGCAATCTGACGGCGGATCTTCGTTTCGTTGGCGCTGTCCTTCAGGGCCGCCGGATTGACATTGCCCGGTAGCGGCAGCTTTTCTAGCATGGAGGCGAGACCACCCATATTCATCATCTGCTCCAGCTGATCGCGAAGGTCGGCCAGGTCGAAACCGCGCCCTTTCTTGAGTTTTTTCGCCAGTTTTTCGGTCTGATCCTTGCTGACTTTCTGTTCGATTTCCTCGACCAGCGTCAGCACGTCACCCATTCCGAGAATGCGCGACGCCATTCGATCCGGATGAAATGCCTCGAGCGCATCAACCTTCTCACCGATACCCATGAACCGAATCGGTTTACCGGTCACTTCGCGCACCGACAGCGCGACACCGCCTTTGGCGTCGCCATCGGTCTTGGTCAATATGATACCGGTCAACGGCAGGCTCTCATTGAATGCCGTGGCGGAATTCAATGCATCCTGGCCGGCCATGCTGTCGACCACGAACAGGGTTTCGTGCGGCCCCGCCGCCTTATGGACGTCTACGACTTCCTGCATCATCTTGCCGTCGATATGCAGCCTGCCCGCCGTGTCGACAATGAGGACATCGACATAAGAACGACGCGCTTCGTCAAGCGCGCGGCCGACAATAGCGGTCGGCTTCTCAGTCGACTCACTGGCGCAATGCGATGCACCTACCTCGGCGGCAAGCGTCTGCAACTGCAATATCGCCGCCGGTCGATGCACGTCGACACTGACGAGCATGACCTTCTTCCTTTCGACGTCGATAAGTCGTTTTGCGAGTTTCGCCGCGGTCGTTGTCTTACCAGCGCCCTGCAATCCGGCCAACAAAATGACAACCGGTGGCTGCGCCCTGAAGTCGAGCGGCGCAGATTCGCTTCCCAGAATGCGAACCAGTTCGGCGTGAATGACCTTTACGAGCGACTGGCCCGGCGTCAGGCTCTTGCCAACCTCTTCGCCAAGCGCACGTTCACGGATGCGATCAATGAAACTCTTGACGACAGGTAGTGCGACGTCAGCTTCGAGCAGAGCCAGTCGGACCTGCCGCAGCGTGTCTTTGATATTGGTTTCGGTCAGCCGGCCCTTGCCTGAAAGCTGGCGGGCCGCGTCCGATAAACGGCCGCTAAGATTGTCAAACATGCGCGTATTCTAAACGGAGAGAACGGTACCGCGCGATAGCATTTGGATGTTTTTCTCAGGTGCCGCTTTCTTAACCTGCTCGAGAATCTTGTTTTCTTCGCCAGGTTTCATGCCCGTCAGCCAGATCTCCGGGTCATGCCTGAGGCGGCGCAAGTCGTCGGTCAGCGTTTTTGGCGTGTAGTGACCAGAGTTTGCTGCCAGGTCTTGCATCTCATCAGGGAAAGAAACTTCAATAACGAGAACTCGAAGATCGTCACAAGCGTTCAGAACAGGCCAAAGCGTCTCGTTTGTTTTGGTGTCACCACTGACTGCAAACGCCCCGCCCGAGTTTTGCACCGTAAAACCCAGCGAAGGAACAGAGTGCCTGACATCGACAGCATAGAATTCCCGATGATCAATTATGATTGTGTCGCCGGGACTGCAAACGTGGTAACGCAGCATGGGATTCTGCGGCGTAGGCAAGTTCGCAAAGTCGGGCCAGATGACATCATTGAACAGATGATCCTGGACCGCACGGAGCGTTTCTTCACGCGCATAAACTGTTAACGGGATTGCAAAGTTCTCGTCGAATACCCGATCGGCCAGCATTGGCAGTCCGGCGATGTGATCAAGATGCGCATGTGTCAGAAAGACATGGCGAATAGAGTCCAGATCCTGAAGTTCGAGATCACCAATGCCCGTGCCTGCATCGATCAGCACATCATTGTCGACCAGCATCGCGGAGGTACGTGCTCCCGCGCCAATACCGCCGCTGCAACCAAGCACGCGAATTCGCATAACTGAGGGTTCTCTTGAACTTGTGCATATGGGATGATCTGACGTTAGGTCAATGCGTACCGGGTTTCTGTGTCTCAAATCACAATTCTTTTGCTCTACCTGTTGGCAGCCTTGGGTTTCGCGATCAGCCGCCTGCCCCGGTTTGCAGAGCGATCCCGGCCCTATTTTCTCGTGGCATGCATCTTCGCCGCGATTGGTGTGGGTGTGCACGCACAGGTACTTTTCGAATTGATTTTCCCTGGGGATGGACTGGCCCTGTCGGCCGGCAGCGCAGCCTCAATGATCGGGCTTGAGCTTGCACTCATCGCTTTGCTTGCGGCGATCGAGCCATCGCTTCGTGGCATGAGCGCCGGCATGCTGATCTTGTCGGCCGTAACCGCAATGCTGATCAGCGCGACCGACCACACGAGTGCGGGCATTGCGTTGACATGGCAGGTCCGCGCCCATGTATTGGTGGCTTTGCTCTCTTACGGTTTGCTGACGGTAGGTGCGATCGTCGCTGTGTTCGCATTGATCCAGGAACGCCGGCTGCACTCGGCGCGGATCACCCCGGTCAATCAGCTGTTCGCGCCGTTGGAGACGACCGAAAAACTGCTCATCGGCATATCGGCAGCCGGCTTTGCCGGGCTGACACTGGCTATCGCTACCGGCCTGTCGTTTGTGAACGACCTGGTGGAACAACACCTTGCGCACAAGTTCGCGCTGTCGCTGCTGGCCTGGGTCGTATTCGGCGTGTTGCTTGCCGGCCGTTTCATGGTGGGCTGGCGCGGCAAACGCGCCGTGAAGCTCTACCTGTGGGGCTTCGCTACGCTCTGCCTGGCCTATTTTGGCAGCCGCCTGATCCTGGAACAGGTATTCAACCGCAGCTGGGGTTGAGACAGGCGTTCTTGACAGCATGCTGGCGGCCTGTTGAACTGATTTGGCCCTGACTGATTTGGAGGTGCCCTTCTTTTGGGCGACGACGTACCACTAGCAAGTCTTTTCGGCCTGCTTGCTGTCTTGCTGCTGCTTTCCGCCTTTTTTTCCGGCTCGGAAACGGCGCTCATGAGCCTCAACCGATACCAGCTGCGCCACAAAGCCCGCGAAGGCCATCGTGGGGCCCGCCTCGCCGAACGGCTGCTTAGACGCCCCGATCGGCTCATCGGCTTAATCCTGCTGGGCAACAACCTGGTCAATTTCTCAGCGGCATCACTTGTCGCGGTTATCGCGTTCGAAATCGGGGGGCAACCGGCAGTTGCATTGGGTACGTTGATCCTGACGCTGGTGGTTCTTATTTTTTCCGAAGCAGCCCCAAAGACGCTGGCCGCATTGCATCCGGAACGGCTGGCGTTTCCCGCAGCCCTGATCTACTACCCATTACTGAAAATCACCTACCCCATAGTTTGGCTGACGAACACGGCTTCAAACGCGGTCTTGTATCTTCTGGGCGTTCGCGACAATGGCAGCGATCTTCAGTCGCTGACACGAGAGGAACTGCGCACCCTGGTTTTTGAAGCCGGCGCGAGACTTTCCCCACGCTACCGCAAGATGTTGCTCAGCATCCTCGATCTTGAAAAAGTGACGGTCGACGACGTCATGGTGCCGCACAACGAGATCATTGGCATCGATCTCAATGATGACAACGCCGCCATCGAGGCGATCATCAGGGACAGCCAACATACTCGAATGCCTGTTTATCGGGACGATATCGACCAGGTCGTCGGCGTTTTGCACTTCCGCAGGCTTGCCAACCTGGCACAACAGGACGTTAGCAAGGACACCCTGGAGGACCTGTTGTCGGAACCCTACTTCATTCCGGAAGGTACGCCGTTAAGTACGCAACTCGTCCAGTTTCAGCGGCGTCGCGAACGTATCGCGTTGGTTGTCGACGAGTATGGCGACATCCAGGGCATCGTCACGCTGGAAGATATCCTCGAGGAAATTGTCGGCGAGTTCACGACCGACCCGGCCGACGAAGAGGATGATGTTGTCAAAGAAACATCGGACACTTTTCTGGTCGATGCAACAGCCAATATTCGTGAACTCAATCGATCACAGAACTGGAATTTACCGACAGACGGACCGAAGACGATTAACGGTCTGATCGTCGAGATGCTGGAAACCATTCCTGCGCCCGGTACGTGCCTGAAGATCAATGGTTACCCAATTGAGATTGTCGAAACCGACGACAATCGAATTCGCTCAGTCAGGGTCGGCCAGCACGTTCCAACGCCTTCTTAGGCGGATCCGGGAGCTACCAAGCCGCGTCCAGAGCCTCGCTCAATCGCCGCACGCCCGTAACCTTTATGCCTTCAGGTACTCGTTTGGGTACGTTACCGACCGGGATAATGGCCTGTGTAAAACCCTGTTTCGCCGCCGCCGTGATGCGCTCAGTACCGAAACGCACGGGCCGAATCTCACCGGCGAGGCCGATTTCACCAAAACAGATCAGTCGCTCCGCGCAGGCTCGATCACGAAAACTCGAGACAATGGCGAGCAAGGTCGGCAAATCAACGGCTGTTTCGGCAATTCGAAGGCCACCGACAACGTTGACGAATACGTCTTCATCGCCAATGTCGAGACTACCGTGGCGCTGAAGTACCGCGAGCAGCAACGCGAGGCGGTTCTGATCAACGCCCTGTGCCAGTCGCTTCGCGTAATTGCCATTGCCGTCGGCAACAAGCGCCTGAATCTCGACGAGTAGTGCGCGGCTGCCTTCCCAGGCAACAGACACGATGCTGCCAGGTTCGTTGACCGAATCACGGGAAAGAAAAATAGCTGACGGGTTGCTGACCTCCCGAAAACCGGTTTCGGTCATCGCGAACACGCCCATTTCACCACTCGCACCAAAGCGGTTCTTCACCGAGCGGATCATCGTGTAGCGGCTTGCCGGGTCGCTTTCGAAATACAGCACCGTATCGACCATGTGTTCGACGACACGTGGCCCGGCAATGGCTCCTTCTTTCGTGACGTGACCGATCACAAACACAGACACTTCGTTTTGCTTCGCGAACTGCACGAGACGGCTCACGCTTTCGCGCAGCTGAGCCACCGAGCCGGGCGCTGAAGGAAGATGGTCGCAGGTCATCGTCTGGATAGAGTCAATAACCAGCACTTTCGCTCCACAGCGCGAGGCCTGCTCCAACACGTTTTCAATTGACGTATTCGCCAGGAGGTTCATCGCCGACGCATCCAGCCCCAGCCGCATTGAACGTTGGCCGATCTGACGCAGCGACTCTTCCCCGGTTGCATAGCAGACCGGCAGATCTGAAATCAGGCTTGCCGAGACTTGCTGCAACAAGGTCGACTTGCCGACACCCGGATCACCGCCCAAGAGCACGACGGCGCCGGGAACGAGCCCGCCACCGAGCACCCGATCAAATTCGCCGAATCCCGTGCCGTAGCGCTGCTCAAGATCGCCGGCCAGCTCGTCGAGTCGTTGTGCCCGGGCACCGAAGCTCGCCACCGAAACCGGGGTCGAAAACGTCGTCTCCGAGAGCGTATTCCACATCAGGCAATCGGGACACTGTCCGGCCCATTTGACGCTGTGGGCACCGCATTCCGTGCAGACATAGGCTTTCTTGGCCTTCGCCATGGCCCTGCTACCCCGTATCCCGTCGCGAACCGGATAGCAGGCGCGCAAAGCGGCACGAAAAACGCACGTGTTCAGCACCTAACTCATTGTTATATCTTGGTTTAATGGTCTTCAATGTAGAAATGGGGCGACGCTCGCCCGGTTTATTGTTAAGTTCGCGCTATCTGCGACGTCGCCAATGATAGCACCGCCTCGAGAACCTGTATTACATAAAAAGTGCCAACCCTATCTCATTACGAGCGCCACCATTTCCTTATAATTTTGCCCTTAAAACAGGGACATGAAATACGTTGAAGACGGGAAATTACCCAAAACGCAACCGCCTTATCGCGCTCGGCTTCGTCAGTGTGTTGTTGTTGCTGGTTTACGGTCCGTTGGCCCAGTGGTTTGTCACGGCCGACCGGCTGTTGTACGACCAACTCGCCGGCAACCTGCCAGGCAAGTCTCTCAGCAACGCGTACATCGTCAGTATCAACCCGCAAAGAGCGGACCCAGGCGAAATCCTGGATGAGTATGGCAAGATCATTCAGAAATTGCAGGACGCCAAGGCCAAGCGGATTATCCTGGCGCACCCACCGGGTATTCCGGCGACCGACAAGCTGCCGGGATGGGCGGACCTGATAATCACAGGTACGCCGGTATTCGTTCCGTCGCGTCATCGATTCGCCGATATTTCGGCACATGACGGATTCGTCGATACCCATGCGGACGACGATGGTGTGTTGCGACGCTCGGAGCTGTGGCATTTGAATGGTGGCGTCATGTCGCCGTCATTGCCTTTGGCCATAGCGCTCGCCGAATCTGCAACGGCGACCGCACCGCGCATGTCGAGTTCCGACGATGCCATCTTTTTCTCCAATTACACAGAATTGCCGAGACTAAGTGTCGCGGAATTACTCGAAGGTGATTTGACGTTTGCCGGCGCCACCGTATTCGTCGACTCGGACCCTGCCCTGGTCGGTGCGGAAGCGGTTTTGCCATCGGGGCAGTTCGTTACCCACTCAGAACTGACTGCCGCGCTGTTGGCTGATATAGAAAACGAGCGAATGATTATCGCGCCGTCCTGGGCCAAAGCCATGGAGTGGTTGGCGCCCGTCTTGCTCGCGATTGTCTCGGTGCTGTTCATGCCGGATCGCAACCGGCACGAGATCACCGTCCTTGCTGTGACCGCCGTGATATCGCTCCTGTTAATCGAGGCACTCCTGCTGCTCGGCTTGCATGTTCGCATTGACCTTGGTCGGCCCATCCTGATATTTTCCAGCGTGGCCATACTCAGCGTTTTCCTCGTTTCGGATGTCAAGAAAGTGTCAAGGAACGCTTTCCAGAGAGGCTCCGACTTTCTTTCAGCCGGTCGCCTCGAACCGGCTTTTGGGGAATTCCGGCGCTGCAACCCGTCTGAGACTGTCGCGTCGGTTATGTACAAGCTGTCGCTGGCTTTCGAGGAGCAAGCCAAGCCGGAACGTGCTGAAGCGGTTCTCGAGTGGATGAAGCGAACCCACTCGGGGCACACGCATAATAATTTAAAAGGCAAGAATCTCGGCGGAGCGCCGGAAAGGCTCGGCCGCTACGTCATTCAACGTCGCATCGGCCGCGGCGCGATGGGCACGGTGTACCTGGCAAAGGACCCGCGCATCAACCGTCCGCTCGCCGTAAAAGCCATTCCAATTGAAAAAGAGTTCGAGGACGAGGAACTCAAAGAAGCCCGCCTGCGCTTTTACGGCGAGGCTGAATCGGCCGGCCGCCTGACGCACCCCAACATCATCACGGTATTTGATGCCGGCGAAGAAAAAGGACTTGCCTACATCGCCATGGAGTACGTTCCGGGTATCGCGCTGAAGGACTTCACGGATCCCAAGAGACTGCTCGCACCCAAACGTGCGCTGGAGCTTTGTGCCGCGACGGCTGAAGCGCTGGACTACGCCCACAATCAGGGCGTTATCCACCGCGACATCAAGCCGGCTAACCTGCTCTACAACCCCAAAGACGGTTCGCTGAAGATCAGCGATTTCGGCGTCGCGCGCATGACAGATAACAACCGCACGAAAACAGGCATTATCCTCGGCACGCCGATGTATATGTCGCCGGAGCAATTGGGGGCAGAAAATCTCACGGGCCAGTCGGACTTGTTTTCGCTTGGTGTTACCCTATACGAGCTATTGGTTGGTGAGGTCCCGTTCACGGCATCGAACATTGCAGTACTAATGACTAAAATAACGACTGAAGATCCGGCGCCGGTCTCGTCCCGGCGAGCCGGTATACCCCCTGGCGTCGACGCGGTTCTTGCCAGAGCGTTGGCAAAACGTCCCGAAGACCGCTTTTCCTGCGGTGCCGAGATGGCTATAGCACTACGGAATTGCGCCAGAATATCTTAAAGTCAACAACGAGCGATAAAGAACACCGTATATGAATCTGCGCGGAAAAATCGATTTTGCCGAGTTCACGGACACGGGACGTGTGCGGGAACACAATGAGGATGCGATCGGGTCTACACCGGACATCGGCCTCATGGTGCTAGCTGACGGCATGGGTGGCTACAACGCTGGCGAGGTCGCGAGCGGCATCGCCGTACAGATCGTCACCGAATTGGCCACCATAGGCGCCAGCCGCGAAGAAAGCGACGAAATCGATCTGCACAGCGGGCTAATGCGTCAATCAATTGTGCTGCGTGACGCTGTTTACCGAGCGAACAAGATTATCTTTCAGACAGCGCAAAGCCAGACGCACTGCGAGGGCATGGGTACCACGATTGTCGCCTGCATGTTTTGCGACAACAAACTGTCCGTCGCCCATGTCGGCGATTCCAGGGCATACCGGCTGCGTGGCGGTGAGCTCGAGCAAATATCCATGGATCACTCCCTGCTGCAGGAATTGGTCGATCGCGGCTTCTATTCGGAAGAAGAGGCGCAACGCTCGACGAACCGCAACTACGTGACCCGGGCGCTGGGCGTGGAGCCAACCGTGGAGGTCGAGGTTCACGAACACGAGGTACTGCCTGAGGACATCTATCTGTTGTGTTCCGATGGCCTGTCCGACATGGTCGAAGATGACGATATTCACTTAACTATCAGTACTTTTAATGCTAGTCTTGAGGTAGTTGGTCAACAGCTTGTTGACATGGCCAACGACCACGGCGGGCGAGACAACATCTCGGTAATGCTTGCAAAGGTAAAAGAACCCTTCCCTGCGAAGAAGGGCTTACTTGTAAGGATTGCCAAGTGGTTTCGCTCATAAGGGATGCAGCGGTCTAAGAGCGAGTAAACATGGCACGGTTATTTCTAAGTCTGGACAATCAGGTTCTGGCCGAATACAACATGACGAAGGAGCGCTACACGATTGGGCGCCTCCCCGACAACGATGTGAGAATCGATAATCCAGCAGTTAGCGGACATCACTCGTTGATTATCAATATCCTCAATGATTCCTTTCTTGAGGATCTCAACAGTACCAACGGCACCTACGTCAACGGCAAGTTGATCAAGAAGCATGCGCTTCAGCACGGCGATGTCATTACTATCGGGCATCACCAGTTGCGTTTCTCGGATCAGCAAGAGAGCGAGACCGAGCAGGATGAGTTTGAAAAAACCATGGTCATCCCGTCGGGTCAGCAAAACGCCGAACAGCTCGCGAAGGCCGAAAAAGCGGCCGAGGCCGCCGCTGCAGAAGCGGCCGCAGATGCTGCGCAGTCCGAAGCAGCCGCCGCTGTGAAACTCGATCCTGAGGAAGCGGCCGCGCTCGAGGAAAGACCGAAACCACCGGCTCCCGAGAAAAAGGAAACGTTTCGTCCTTCAGCCACCTACACCGGGATCGACCCCGCCAGCGCACCAAGCGCCCTGCCGCTAGGTAAATTGCAGGTACTAAGCGGTGCGTTTGCCGGACGTGAACTGGAACTGACCAAGGCGCTGACGACACTCGGCCGTCCAGGTGTGCAGGTTGCTGCCATTACGCGCCGCGCCGAGGGTTACTACGTCGTCCACGTTGAATCCGGCAAAGAGGGCGACTACCCGCTGGTCAATGGTGAACCCATTGGCAGCAAGGCGCGTAAGCTGGACGATAACGACGTCGTGCAGCTGGCTGGCGTCAAGATGGGATTCTTCTCGAGCTAGTCGACGACTTCGCTGTCTTCGCGGTTCATCACGCCGCACACCAGCTCGTAAGGAATAGCGTCTGCCCAGGGCGCAACTTCCTCGACCGGCAAGCCGTCTCCCCAAAGCGTTGCAACGCTGCCTACGGCGTCTTCAGCATTAGGGCCTAGATCGACGGCAATCATATCCATCGAGACATTTCCGATCAGCGGCACTTTGCGGCCATTCAGCAGCACCGGCGTGCCATTCCGAAAATGACGCGTATATCCATCGCCGTAGCCAGCCGATATGACACCGAGCCGGGTGTCCGTGTCGCTGATGTAGGTTCCTCTGTAGCCGACTTTCGCGCCCTCTCGCAGTAACTTCGTCGCTATCAACCGCGCCTCAAACTGCATGACCGGTTTCAGGCCGAGATCCACGCCCGTCTGCTCGGCAAAAGGCGATATTCCGTACAATGCGATACCGGGACGTATCCAGTTGTCCCCTCGAAACCCGAACTCGTGCTGCGCGTCCGAAATCTCCGGCCAACCGAATGTGCCAGGCGTGTTGCCAATGCTGACAGCACCCTCGAATCCGTCGACGATCGGCCTGAATTGACGCAACTGCTCCGACGTCATCGACGACTGCAGTTCGTCGGCGCTTGATAGATGAGTCATGAGCCTGAGCTCACCAACGGCAGGCGCCGCGTTCAAGCGCCTGATCATTTCTTCAGCATCCTCGGGCGGAAATCCGAGGCGGTTCATGCCGGTATCCACCTTGAGCCAGACCGTAACGGAGCCCTTGTTCGTTGCTTCCAGCAACTCCACTTGTTCCCGGCAATGAACCACAGGCTCGAAGCCTGACTCCATGGCCATCTCCAATTCCCGGCCGTCCACGACACCGGCCAAAAGAACGATCGGCGCGCCGACTCCGTTTTCTCGCAGTTGTATGGCTTCAGGAACTCGAGCGACAGCAAATGCATCGACGTCTGTCAGGTGTTGCGCGACGGTCACCATGCCGTGGCCATAGGCATTCGCCTTGATGACGGCCATGACTTTTGAACCGGGTGCGGCTTTGCGAATAATATCGAGGTTGTGTTTAAGTGCGCCGAGCCGGATGAGCGCTCGTGCTCCGAACCTCACGGATACGCCTCTTCCGCATAGGCATCGGGTACCCAGTTTTCAAACTTGGTGTAGCGCCCGACAAAGGTCAGAGGAAAGTCGCCGATAGGGCCGTTACGTTGCTTGGCGATCGCGATGTCGGCGATCCCTTTTCGCGGCGTATCCTGGTTATAGACTTCTTCGCGATAGATGAAGACGATGAGGTCCGCATCCTGCTCGATGGCACCCGACTCGCGAAGATCTGACATCACTGGCCGCTTGTCCGTGCGTTGTTCCACACTTCGATTGAGCTGCGACAATGCAATCACCGGAACCTCAAGTTCTTTAGCAAGTGCCTTCAGCGATCGCGAAATTTCGGAAATCTCGGTGGCACGATTTTCCTTGCTGCCCTCGACCTGCATCAACTGCAGGTAATCAATGATAATCAGACCGAGACCGTGTTCGCGATGCAGACGTCTTGCCCGCGCGCGAATTTCAGTCGGCGACAGGCTCGGCGTGTCGTCGATGAAGATGGGCGCTTCCGACATCAGCTGCACCGCGGTGTTGATTCGTGACCAGTCCTCGTCCGGGAAGTTACCGGTGCGCAAATGCGTCTGGTCGACACGGCCCAACGAAGAAATCATGCGGAATGCCAATTGTTGTGAGGGCATTTCCATCGAGAAGATCGCCGTCGGTACCTTGGAACCGATCGCGGCGTTCTCTCCGATATTCAATGCCAATGTCGTTTTGCCCATCGATGGCCGACCGGCGATGATAATCAGTTCGCCTGCCTGCAAGCCCGCGGTGAGCTTGTCGAATTCATGGTAGCCGCTGGATATTCCGGTGATACTGCCTTCCGACTGGTGCAGAAGATCGATTCGATCAACGGCCTCGGGCAGGATCTGCTTGAGTGACTTGAAGCCCCGGCGACCGCGACTGCCCTTCTCGGCAATGTCGAAAACCAGGCGCTCGGCTTCATCAACGATTTGCGCCGCGTTGCGCTCGCCGGACGTAAACGCACTGCCGCTTATTTCATTGCCGGCATTGATCAGGGCACGAAGGGTCGATGTTTCACGAATGATCTTGGCGTATGCCCTGGCGTTTGCGGCGCCAGCCGTCTCATTCGCCAACGTGGCAAGATACTCGAGGCCACCCGCCTGCTCCAGCTCGCCGCGGCCATCCAGGTGCTCGGAAACCGTGACGACGTCGCAAGGGCTGCCGGCTTCGACCAGGGTGGCAATGGCTGCAAAGATCACGCGGTGATCCTTGCGATAGAAGTCCTCACCAACGATCACGTCGGCAATCTTGTCCCAGGCCTGCGCATTGAGCATCAGCCCGCCGAGCAGCGCCTGCTCGGCCTTGATGGAGTTGGGCGGCACCTTGAGGCGCTGTTCAGCGCCTGCGTCTGTGTAGCCATCCCCCAACGCTCGGACCATCTTACGAGTTCCCTTGCCAGCCAGTTTCAGAAATCATTCCTGGCTCAAAGGTAACACAGCCGGCAGTCACTCGGCAGCAACTACTCGTACAGTAACTTCCGCGTTCACTTCGCTGTGCAGATGAATGCCCACGACAAACTCACCGAGCTCGTGAATCGGACCATCCGGCATGCGCACTTCGGCGCGTTCCACGGCAACCTGGATGCCTGCCAGTGCGTCAGCGATATCGATTGGACCAACCGAACCGAACAACTTGCCTTCGCTACCTGCGTTCGCAGGGATCACGACTTCCACGCCGTTGATCGCTTTGGCGCGAGTGTTGGCTTTGGCCACCTCTTCCGCCGCGGCTTTCTCAAGCTCCGCACGCCGTGCTTCGATGGCTTTCATGTTCGTGTCCGTAGCAAGGGCAGCTTTGCCTTGCGGCAGCAAGAAATTACGACCATAGCCCGGCTTGACCTTGACGAGATCGCCAATACCACCGAGATTTTCAACATTTTCCAATAAGATAACGTTCATTTTTCGAACCTTTTAAGCTTTCCGTATGCGGCGCCGGAGATCAAACCAGGCGTCCGTGTAACCAAATACCGCCAGTGCCGTCATCAGCAATACCTGCAGAAACGGCAGTAACGCGTAAACCGCTATGACAGCCATCAGCGGCAGCTGTCCTTCCACGTGCATCCAGTGCACGATTGCCAGGCCCTGCATCCAGAAAATCACGAACAGTACGAACGCGAGATTCTGCAACCAGGTCACGTCAACTACAAACGCCAACAACGACGTTAACGCCATAGTGAACGCAATGACACGTCCAAAATTCAAGTCCCGAAACCGGCCAAATTCCCCGGTTTCCTGCGGCAAACGCTTGTACAGCGCATACCCCAGCAACAATCCAACGGTGTACAGCATCCAAAATGCCAATACGGCCGATACTGTCATCACCTCTGCGCTGAGCAACTCCGTGTTCAGCTGCAGGTTATTCTGCTCGACGAGCTCTGCCATCATCGTCACGTACGGTTGCCAGAATGCGCCCGGATCAGCAACAACGATGTAAAATCCAAGCAGCGCCAGTGCCGCAATAATGACCGACACCTGCATCGTCAACGTCAGCGACCTCGAAGCTAACAGCATCACCGCCAACAACATTACCGGCACCCACGTGCCCATCATCAACGTCACTAACGAAGCAATTGTTACGCCGAATAACAGCGCAACTGCGAGCAATATAGCCGCCGCAACAGACGCTTCGATGACGGCCAGCTTCGTTCCCTGCCCCAGGACCAGGAGGACCATGATGACACCACTGGTCAGCTGCGGCGCCGGCAACAGCAGGGTGACTGCCAGGCCCAGTACAGCGTTCTGCGGGCGTGCGACCAGCCACGCGGCAAGCGCCTGCATGCAACTCCCGCCTGCGGCTGTTAGTGCCGGTCGGTGTACGGCAGCAGCGCGAGATAACGAGCTCGCTTTACGGCCGTAGCCAACTGGCGCTGGTAATGAGACTTGGTCCCCGTAATACGACTTGGAACGATCTTGCCCGTCTCGGTGACGTAGGCTTTGAGCAAGTTAAGATCTTTGTAGTCGATCTCCTTGATGCCCTCGGCAGTGAAGCGGCAATACTTACGCCTGCGTGAATAACGACTCATAGCAATTCTCCTCAGGCGCTCTTGGCTGCAGCTTCATCAGCTGCGTCTTCGCCACTGTCTTCTGTTGCCGCAACATCCGCGTCAGCAACTTCCACTTTTTCGACAGGTGCTTCGGCGGCTTCCACTTCCCTGGCAAGGTCCCCATCAGTCTCTTCGGGGGCATCCTCCGTCTTTTCTTCAGCGGCTTTCTCGACCCGCATGGATGCCTCGGCAGCGGCCTTCGCTTCACGGCGCTGCTGGGCTTCCTTTTCCTTGGCTTTTTCTTCGGCCACAGCGACCGCCATGGGCGACGCCTCGGTGACGGCTTCGTCGCGAGAAATAACAAGGTGACGCAAAACCGCATCGTTAAACTTGAACGCGGTCTTGATCTCTTCGACCACAGCGAAACCGCACTCGATATTCATGAGCGCGTAATGGGCTTTATGGATCTTGTTGATCGGGTGAGCCAGCTGGCGCCTGCCCCAATCCTCGGTGCGGTGAACATTGCCGCCGGATTCGGTCACCATGCCCTGGTAGCGTTCAACCATGGCAGGTACCTGTTCGCTCTGGTCCGGATGAACCAGAAACACAATTTCGTAGTGTCGCATTGTCTTCCCTTCTGGATGGAATCCCGCCGGGCGCCCTGACATTTCTTCAGATTACCCTTGAGGACTACAGCTGCCCGGCTCATCCGGTGCAGCAAGAGGTTAAAAACCGCCCTTCTGGACGGGGAGGCGCATCCTACCCAACGATCAGGGTAGACGCAAGTTCCGCTGGCGCACAATTTCGTACAGGCAGATGCCGGTTGCGACAGAGACATTGAGGCTGGCGACTACGCCCTGCATGGGCAGGCTGACCAGCGCGTCACAACGGCTGGCGATCCCTTTACTGAGCCCCGTATGCTCACGCCCCATCACCAGTGCAACCGGTCCTGCGAGATCGGCCTCAAACAGGCTGCCGTCAGCCTGGTCACTGGTACCGATGCAGCGCACGCCGTAGTCACGAAGCCAGCCCAAAACGCGTCCGAGGTTCGCGACGGCAGCAAAAGGCAGCTGTTCAGCGGCGCCGGCCGCAACCTTGCTGACCGTCGGCCCGAGGCCAGCCGCACCATGTCGTGGCACGACTACGGCGTCGACGCCTGCCGCATCCGCCGTGCGCATGCAGGCGCCCAGGTTGTGGGGGTCCTGTACGCCATCCAATACCAGCAGCAACAGCCGCCGGTCAGCGTCCTGCAGACGTTCCTCGACCAGCGTGCGAAGCCCGGCTTCATCCAAAACCGTGCTGCGCCGGATCTCGGCAACAATACCCTGGTGCCTGGTTTCGCCGCTAATCTGCGCCAACCTTGCTCTGTTCGCCGCCTGGATCTCGATGCCGGCCTTTTGCGCCGCCGCAATGACGGCCTGGACGCGAGGGTTGGCGGTCTGATACTCGGCGTAGATATGGCGGATTTCGGCAGACTCCGCCGCGAGCAACTGTTCAACGGCACGCAGTCCCGTGATGTACCGGGCCTTGCTCACGCGCGCCGTTTCCTCGAGCCGGATGCGCGGCCTTTTTTAGCCTTGCGCGATTCGGCGTCAACCGGTCGAAAATCGATCTTGCGCGTTTCCATGTCAACTCGCTGCACACGCACGCGCATCGCTTCGCCGAGGCTGTAGGTTTTGCCACTACGCTCGCCGACGAGGCGCTGCGAGCCGGCGTCGTAATGATAATAGTCATTATCGAGGCTGGTGACGTGCACGAGCCCATCGGTCAAGAGCTCCGTGATCTGCACGAACAGGCCGAAATTTGTGACGCCCGTGATGACCCCGTCAAACTCGTCGCCGAGGTGACCCTCCATGTACTGGCACTTGAGCCATGCTTCGACGTCGCGGGTCGCTTCTTCAGCACGCTTCTCGTGTGATGAGGTTATCGATCCCAGGCGCTCCATTTCCTTTGGCCCATAATCGTAGCGACCCGCTTTGCCACCGCGCAGCATGTGCCGAACGGCGCGGTGTACCAACAAATCCGGGTAACGGCGAATCGGCGACGTGAAATGTGCGTACGAGGCCAGCGAGAGGCCGAAATGACCGACGTTGGTGGGCGAATACTCGGCATGCGTCAGGGACCGAAGCATCGCCATGGTGATCGCAGCGCTGTCCGGGCGATCTTTGACCTGCTCGATAATCTGTGTGAAGTGCCGTGGCTCAACGTGATCGGGATGCGCGACCTTGAGGCCCAGTGATACGAGGTACAGGCGCAGGTCATTGAATCGGTCCGGGTCCGGCTTGGGATGGACGCGGTAAAGCCCCGGTATCCGATGATGCTTCAGGAATGACGCCGCCTGCACGTTGGCGGCGATCATGCACTCTTCGATCAACCGATGTGCATCATTTCTTGGCACGACCTCGATGCGGTTGATCTCTCCGTCTTTGTTGAGCTTGAATTTCGTCTGTGGCAGGTCGATCTCGATGGCGCCGCGCCGCGCACGCGCAGTGGCGAAAACTCTGTAAAGCGCGTGCAATTCGCGGATGGAAGAGTGCAAATCCTTGGGCAAGGCCGGCTTGGTTTCTCCCTCCAGGAACGCGCTCACCTGACTGTACGTCAGCCTGGCCTTGGAACGCATGACGGCCTCAAAAAATTCGGAGCGCGTCACGTTTCCTTCACCGTCAACGTGCATTTCGCAAACCATGCAAAGCCGGTCAATCTTCGGGTTCAGCGAACAAAGACCGTTGGACAATACTTCGGGCAACATGGGCACGACCCGGTCCGGGAAATACACCGACGTGCCGCGCCGGGTTGCTTCCTTGTCGAGTTCGGAGCCGACGCTCACGTAGTGCGAAACGTCCGCAATGGCAACGAGCAAACGCCAGCCACTGCCGGACTTTTCGCAGTAGACGGCGTCGTCGAAGTCGCGCGCGTCCTCGCCATCGATTGTCACCAGGTTTACGTCACGCAGGTCCGTTCGACCTTGCTTCGCCTTATCTGGAACGTCCTTCCCAAAGGTCTTGATCTCGTTCAGGACAGCCTGCGGCCACTTGAACGGTATGGAATGGGAGTGGATCGCGATGTCGGTGGCGATCCCCTTGTCACCGGGCGCACCGATCACTGTGATAATTCGACCGGTCGCCTGCTCGACACGCGATGGGTAATCGAGAATATCGACAACCACCATGTCACCGGGCTTCGCGTTACCGCCCTCGCCCTTCGGGATCAGGATTCGGTGCGAGATTCTCGAATTATCCGGCACGACGAGGCCAATGCCGCGCTCGCGGATAAACTGGCCGGCTACCTCCCGGGTGCCACGCTCGAGTATATCAACCAGTTCGCCCTCGGCGCGGCCACGGCGATCCAGACCGGTGATGCGAATGGCAACACGATCGCCATCAAACAAAGACCGCATTTGCGTCGCCGACAGGTAGACGTCATCAGGTTCGCCATCATCCCGGACCACGAAGCCAAAGCCATCACGATGACCGCTGACCATTCCCGTGACGAGATCCAATTTGGCCGTCAGGCAATACTCACCGCGGCGATTTTCCAGTATTTGCCCCGCGCGGACCATGGCATACAAACGATCGACCAACTGCGAACGCATGCGCTGTCCCTTGAGACTGAAACCTTTGATAATTTCTTCTATTTTCAGTGGTTTACCGGCTTCATTTAGAAAGTCTATGAGCTGGTTTTGACTGGGGATCGGGTGCTTGTATTGCTTACTCTTGCGAGTGCTTTTGGCTTTTTCAGATTTGCGCGGCAAGTGATGCGGCTCCGGTGTATTGAACAAACAAAGATACGATTGACAGATTGCGACCGCTTTGAGTACAGTGCGCCACCCGTCGGGACTGCAATTGTACGCGGTTCCGGACCTGCCGAGGTGGCGGAATTGGTAGACGCGCTAGCTTCAGGTGCTAGTGGGGCATAGCCCCGTGGAGGTTCAAGTCCTCTTCTCGGCACCAAACACCTAAAGACCCCCGTTGGGGGTCTTTGTGTTTGTGGGAGAACAAGCAAGACCGGCCGGGCCGAATCGCCCAACCCGGCAGCTAGCTGTCGTCGTCGATAATGAAAACGGTTGCGGCCGCTCGTTCCGTCAGAATCATTTCCCCAAGCGAATTGCCAAGGACGATCCGAAACGCTTCGCTTCCCTCCGAGGTGGCATCGGCGACAATGGGTACGAAGATCGTCTTGCTCGCCTCACCGATCGCAAATCGAATCTCGTGGCGCTCGAAATCCACGAAATCAACCGCCGGCTCTGCAGAGCCGGCGTAGGTCGTCAATTCGACGCTTGCCGGGATCGAGAGATCACCTTGCCGATAAATTTCGACAGCGAGCGCCTGGCCATTCTCCTGGATGGTGTAAAAATCCGAACCCAGTTGGAACCCCGGTGCTCCAATCGTGGAAGCCGCCGCAATTACCACCTCGGGCGATTCCGGCGATGAATTGTCGACCGCAACATCATTCTCCTCACCAGGAACCACCAATAGCTCATTAGTTTCAGCAACATCACCATCCGCTACCTCTGGCACCAATGCGTCAGGATTGTCCGCGCCCGTATCGGGCTCAGGAGGTGCCACTGGCGCTACGGCTGAATCAAGCGCCAAATTGCGTGGAATGCTCTCAAGCTCAGGCAGCGTTGCCGGTGGCGTAACCACATTGCGTATTCCTTCCTCGTCCCTGGAAACGCCGAGCGTCGACTGTACAAATTGTATGAACTTCGACTCGCGAACCATATCGACGTAGCGAGTGTCGACGGGCTTGATATCCAGCAGCGTCATTGCAAGCACCAGGCCAACACCGGCCAGGAATCCGACGGCCGCCGCGATTAGGGTCCATGAACGAGCCTTCTTCTTTGCAGCCAAAATGCGCGCGGGTTTCGGCGGTGCCGGTGCCCTAAAGGCCGCAAGAAGATCGTGTACTTCTGTCGCGCCGTGCGCGCTCGAAAACTGTAGTCCGGCCGCCAGCGTTCGCCACTGAAGGTCCGTCAAGCCGTCGATCCGAACCGGCCTTAGTCCCAGCTCTCGCGCCGCCGTCGCCGACTTGCGCTGGTAGGGATGACAACCGGCAAGCAACTCATAGATTACGCACGACAACGAATAGACGTCGTCGCCAAATGCCGGATCACCGCCCTCCAACCTGTTACAGCTGGCATACGCCGGCGTATTCGCCCGAAGCGCCATGACCGTTGGTTTCGACGATGCGGCGCCGATTTGAGTATCCGGTTTTGTGAAGTGGGCAAGCCCAAAATCGAGAATCTTCGGTTCGTCCGCCGCCGTCAGGAAAACGTTGCCTGGCTTGAAATCGGCATGCACAAATCCGTTCGCATGCGCATGCGCCAGTCCAAGGCACATACCTTCGATTATTTTCAAAGCACGTTCTTTCGGAATGAGCGACGGTTGGGTTCGCGCAAGCAGTGTCCTGAGAAGCCGCCCCTCGAGGAGTTCCATTGTCAAGAAACACGTCCCACCATCCCGATGGAAGTCATAAACACGGACGATGTTCGGGTGAGACAGGCCCTGCGTCAATAAGGCTTCGTGCTGAAGGGCTTCAAGTTGCCGCGGGTCGGCCAATGAATTCCCGCCCAGGACTTTTAACGCGATCTCATCAGTTACAGCATTGCTTCGCCGGCGCAGGCGGTCGCGCGCCCTGTAAACGACACCGCTTCCCCCCCTGCCCAGCGGTTCCTCGAGCACGAAACGGTCCTTCAGAATATGTCCGGGAACAAGCAGCTCAGAAGAACTCGCCTTGGCAATCTTGGTAGCCGGCTCAGCCGCCTCTTTATCTTTCCTGGCCAGGACAGGCGAAGACTGCGTCCAGTCTTGCCCGGCCATCTCAACTGTCCAGTCTTCCGGATCGTCGTCGATCGCAGTCTCGACGATGCGCTTCAAAGACAGGATTTTAACTTCAGCGAGGCGTTCACTGAGCGGCTGCTTGTAAAGAAGTCGCAGGGCGCCGCCGCGCATGTCCGGATTGTCCGCCAACCCGGTGATCCATCGCGTCCGCAGTTCGTCAAAGCTCAAACGATGACCCAAATAGGCGTCGAGCGTTGACTGAAGTTCATCCAGGTTAGTTTGTTCGTTGCGTTGTTCGCGTTGGATCGGCTGCACTTTCTACCGTCTGTTCTGCCGGGCGGGCCGTAAGTATGACACGCCCGACCACGACTGCCGAGCTAATCAGATTGTTAATCGAGCTGGCATTTTACAGTGTCATTATTGGATCCCGGCTGCACATGGATGTCCATGCATACTGTGCGACGCTGCATCGGATTTAATCCGAGTGCTGGAGCGTCACTTACATCGACTTCTTAAAGTAATCTCAAAGTGACTGGTCCTGGTTTGATTCAACTCCAGTCTCGGCAACAGGCGCCTGCGGGTAAGAAAAGTCCATTGGACGATTGCCAGAACGCGCGTTCAGCCTGGCAGTTCCTGTTGTCGCGATATGCAGACAGGAAGCGTTGTTGGCTGCCGTAGTTTATGAGGCCAAGGCCTGAAGCAGCCGCTGTGCCCCTCCCGCGGGGAGGGGCCGTGGAATTGGTCCTCGGCTCTAATTTATAGCGCGCTGAGCCGAGGTGGAGAAGCGCCGGGTATACATCAAAATAAAGCAAACAACGTGCCAGCTGTATGAAATCAGCAAGATAGCCATCGAATCGAACAAGGCACCTTAGGAATTCGTCAGGAACTGTAAATAAATCCGTCATCGGAAATCGAATCTTGCCCGCGGCTTTCGGGGCGTGCGGTGCGCGGACGAGGTTTTCGGCTATGCGCTTGCTCGGCTCGAGTTTCGATGCTGCAGCTCGAGGTAAATCGCCGACGAAATACCGGAAACCCCAAATAACATGGCCATTACGACAATCTGGTACTTCGCCGCAACCATCGGAGAAACGCCGGACAGGATTTGCCCGGTCATCATGCCGGGGAGCGCCACCAGCCCGACCGCGAACAGCGAATTGATCACGGGAATCAACGAGGCCTGGAACGCGATTCGCCGCGCCTCGCTAAACGATGTTTCTCTTTCAATCTCGGCCTGCAGTCTCTCGGCAGCGAGACTGACCGTGTTCATTGCACCGGCAAAAATCATTCCAGCCAATGGTACGACGTAGCGCGGGCTAAACCAGGGTTCGACACTGATGACGAACTGGCTGACCAGACCGAGTGTCAATAAACCGCTAACGGATATGGCGGCAAGCGCATCGAGATAAACGCGTGGTTGCTTGTGTTGCAGCGGACGGATGGCAATCCAGCTCGCCGCCAGCAACATGATCACGAGAACCCCGGCGATGATGCCGGGCTGATCGGCCGTAAAGATGTAGACCAGCACATAGCCGATGAGCATCAATTGAATCAGCATCCGCAGCGTTGCATAGATCGCAGTTTTCGTGCCGGCCGCCCAACGAAACATGATGCCAAAGACGACAAATGCGGGCAGGAATGCCAGGACCAGGCCTTGTGTCGTTATTACTTTGACCGCAGTTTCCACGTCCCTTCCCGGCAGAGCGCTGGATGAGCTCTACGCTGCGTCCTGCTGGCGGCGCGCCTTGATCTGCGCCTGCACCTGCTCGAACATGTCACGACGCAGGCCGACCATGTTGAACAACTCGACCACCGTGAAAAACGGTGCGGCAAGATTCGCCTGGATCGGATGCTTGACGAGCACGGGCATGGACTTCTCGACCGCATGGCCGATGAACTGCGCCGCATAGCCACCGAAGAATGCGGCCGCCGCGATGATCCAGCCCGTATTGCCCGGATAAGCGCCGAGCTTCGCCGCGAGCATCTCGAGGAAAAATCCGCCGACCAGGAATACGATGGCGAACAGTACGTCGAGCGTCATATAAAACAGGAAGAAGGCCACGATGAGGACATGGCCCAGGCTGAACGAAAAGCCATTCACCGCGATGTTCACCCAGGTCAGCGGTATCAGCACGCCGAGCATGATCGTCGGAATGCCGATCATGTGGACGAATACATTGAACGGGTGCTGGTGCGAAGCTGCATAGCCCGTGAGCATGTCCATGAGTTTTCCGTCGGGTATCACCATTTCGTCCCCCGTTTCATCGCGTCGTAAATCTAGCATGAATCGGTATACTGACGGACACAAAGTGGTTACTGAGGATCGAATCCATGTCACTGTTAATAATCGGCGTCGTCATCTGGAGCCTGACACACCTGTTTCCGTCCGTTCTGCCGGATACTCGCGACGGACTCGTCGGGAAGCTCGGCGAAAATCGATATCGCGGCCTGTTCGCGCTCTTGATCATCGCATCGCTCGTACTGATCGTACTCGGTTGGCGACGATCGCTGCCGACTGCCCTCTACGCACCGCCATTCGCGGCCAGTCCCGTGATTTCAGCGCTTGTACTTATCGCACTCATCCTGTTTTTCGCGTCGGGGGCCCCGGGGAATATCAAGCGCTTTGTCCGTCACCCGCAAATGGCCGGGACGATGTTATGGGGCATCGCGCACCTGCTGACAAACGGTAGCACCCGGGCGGTAGCATTATTTGGTGGATTGACTTTATGGGCCATCGTTGAAGTGCTGATGTGTAATCGGCGCGACGGAAAATGGCAAAAGCCGGAGCCCGCGGCGATCAAGTTTGACGTGATTCCGGTTGTCATCGGGTCCGTGATATTCGCCGCTGTACTGTATTTTCACGGCACGCTATTTGGTGTCCCCGCGATTCCAGGTTGATTATTCTTTCGGTCGATAAATACCAAATACGCGCCTGATTCGTGCTATAAATACGGCAAGGCGCGCGACAGACGCGCCCGAATAACAAGGCGCAAGGGGGGCGAACTTGAAAGAACTACTGCTTGTATTGGCTTTGCTACTGTCGATTGCCTGGCTAATCGTGCGAATTCGCCGCGGAAAAGCCGAAGTTCAAGAAGCGTCCACGATCAAGCGCGTTAACAGTACGTCGGCATTCCACGCCGTTTCCCTCAAGTATTCGAGCAATGCCTGCGACGCGGCCAAGTCGATGACCGGCCGCCGTTTTCTCGCCAGCGCGGCACCACGCCTGCCATTGCCCGATTGCGATGCACTGGAGTGCCGTTGCGGTTTCGCCCACCATGCTGACCGCAGATCCGGTACCGACCGTCGCAACCCATACAGTTCAATCCACTACGGCGGCGGAACCGCTACGGTCAAAGCCGAACGCCGAAATAGAAAAGACCGGCGCCTTCGCACCGATTTCGCCTGATTTTGCTTTGCAGCAGCTGCCTTAGTAGCGGTAGTCGATTACCGCGACCTGGTAGTGCTCGAGTTCAACCTGGTGCCGAGCCCGTTGTTCGTGAAGATCCTGGATCTCGGCCTCGAGCTGACCGATTCTTTCTGACAGGTCTTTGAGGTCAACGAGCAGCAACACCCTTTCCTCGGTTGTTGTTTCCGCACTGATCAGGGCTGCTTCCTTCTCGCGCATATCGTCCCCGATGCGCTCAAGCTCATTCTCTCTTGAGTGGATGGCCGAGTTTGCCCGATTCACATTGCTTTGCAGCGTATAGAGGTGGTAGCCGGCGTTATAAGCGTCGAGGAAATCCGCTTCGAGGTTCGCACCGCAAACACCATTGTAGCGTCCGCCCCGCGAGCCAACGTCAAAGCCGCGACCCGGCGTGCAGTACTCAACCAGGCCCTGCTCCCGGCCACTCTGGTAGGCCGCGAAGTCGGGCGTAACACCGTGCTTGGCGCATGCCTTGCGCCGCTCACCCAGTTGAGCCGTCGTATAACCGCGTGCTCCGTCCTCATAACCGATGGCTTCCCAGTCACCCGTCACGCATTCATCGCTGCTCATTGACGCACAGCCACCGAGTCCGCTCAAAACAAGCGCCAACCCAACTAGGTTCCAATTACGTTTCATGGCATGCTCCGTTCATTCGTAAACCAAATATATTGTTCCGGACGCTACCGGCTGGCACCGGCAGCGAACGTGATGACATTCACAGATACGCCCCTAACACTGAACGAATGCTGAAAAGTGCGCATCAGACCTTGCTGGATGCCCACTCAATGTGACGTGTGTCACAGTGCCACTGGCGCGCGAAAGCTACCCTCAGATGCTGGAAGGGACCATGGACCAGGCCAGATGGATATTGAGGCAGTTAGCGGTGCGGCAACGGTTGCGCTGACAAGTACGATCCTGTTCTTGCTGATCGCCAAATTCTGGAATGCCCTTTCACGCGCGGTTGGCTCCGGCCCGAATTTCGCCGACAGCATCATGCACGAGGCGGCGCAGCGATTTCGCGATGAGCTCGACCGGCTCGCAACATCGCAGTCGATTTACCTGGGCAGTGCACTCGTATTCGCCATGCTCTTCACCGCCGCTTATGTGTTGCAAGCACGGCAGCTTTTCGTCGGTTACCCGGACTGGCAATTATACCTGCAGCTCGGTTTCCTACTGCTGGCGGCAGGGTTCGCTCTATACAAATTAAGCCGCACGATTCTTGCCAAGCGACAAATGAAGTTTTTGCGCGACGCCAATATTGCGATCGGACATCAGCTGCATCAAATTTCGAGCGGCATGACTCAAGTTTTTCACGACGTTGAGACCAGTGCGGGCGTAGTCGATCACGTCGTTGTCGGACAATCCGGACTGTACGCCGTCAATGTAGTCGCAAAACGACCTCGAAGCGGTGACAGCGTGCGTCTGAACGGAAACGCACTGCAATTTTCCAATTCAGAAACCGAGCATCCCATTGTAGACGTTGCGGCGAGAACCAAACGCCTCGAGAAAGAGTTTCACAAACTGCTGGGGCACAATGTCCGTGTCCGATCGGTCATTGCCGTACCCGGTTGGGAAGTGGTTGAGCAGGCGCATGAGCTTCACCTTTTGGTGAACGAACGAAACATCGCGATGCTGAAGGGCTGGAAAGACAACAGCGATCACCTCATGAACGAAGATGTCGATGTTCTGAAAAAAGAAATGACAACCAAATGCCTGCGCTCGGCAGGTAGGGTAACAAGCTAGCGATTAATCAGGCGTTGGCTCCTGCTGCCGCCCCCGACAGCTGCGCCTGAGCCTCGGCAAACTGCGCCGACGCTTTCTTCAGATAAGCCTCTGCTTCCTCGTCATAGCCATCCGCAGAGGCCGACCAGACGCGGTTGACGTAGCGTTCACCCGCCGCGAATTCGCTCATAATGTCGGCATAGGTCTGCAGGCTGTAAAGGTGCACCATGCTCGCGCGCGCCTCGACGAAGCGGCGCAGGTCCGGACGCAGCTTTTCGTCGATCCAGTCGCGCAGCTGCTCGCCTTGCGCCACCGTGCCGTCGGTCATCTGTCTGAGGTCCCGCACGATGTTCGCGATCGACTCGTTGAGCTCGTTGCGATTCGTCTCGAGGAGGCCGCCCGACGTGGCCACGGCCCGATCCGCACGTTTTACCAGGAGTACACCAGCGACAGCGACTACTGCTGCGATGCCGAAAAGCAGCCAGTCGACGTTTTGGGTGTCGAGGGCCGTCGTATAGGCGCCGAACAGGAAGCCACCGCAGATCAACAGATAGGCAATCTTCTTCATCCCATAGCCCCCTGAATGACTTTGCTTATCGCATCCCCGACGCCGACCAGCGCCTCGCCGACAATGAACCCGGCGGCGATTGGGATGCCAACGCTGTCGGACCAGTCTTTACCCTTGAAACGATCGGAAAGCTCGCGGCTCAGCGTGCCCAGCGAGTAGGTCAGGACGATATTGAACGGCAGGTAGAAACCAAGGCCCACCGTGATACCGAGGCCACCCATGAGTGCCGACAGCAGTCCACCGAGGATCGCACCCGCGGCGTATTTTTGTGCGGGAACGTCGCCGCCCATGATGCCGTCGACCGTACTTGCCAGCGCCTGCGCCTGTGGTGCCGGTAATCTCGCGCTGCCGAGTTCGTATGCCTCGTGCAGGGCAAAGATCACGAAAATCACGACAATGGGCCCCAGCCAGGCGCCGATGAACTGGCCGAACTGTTGCATTCGCGGCGTCGCGCCGACAAGGTAACCCGTCTTGAGGTCGAGCATCAGGTCCGTCGCCTGGGACATCGCAACGCACATCGCGGCGCCGACCATGATCGCCGCAATGATGGAGTCGGCCCGGTCCATGCCGAGCGCCTGGGTAAGCACGATCAACAGCGTGATGCCGACGAGCGTCATGCCCGAGAGCGGCGACCAGTTCGTGCGTCCAATTGCCTCCGACAGGATGATGCCGGCCATCCAGACCCACAGCGTGCCGAGAATTGCCATCGCAATGCCGCCCAGGAGCGTCATCGACTCGACCGCAGTCACCGCCATGAAGCCAAGCAGGATGACCGCGCCGACTACCGCGAAGTAGAGCAGCTTGATCGGCATTTCCTCGCCCGCGGTATGGGTCTCGACCTGCGCTGCCTTCTGCATGGACTTGATAGCGCTCAGAATGAGCGGTGCCGCGAGGATGACGCCCATGATCGCACCGCCGATTAGCATGCCTATGCCAAGTGGCCGGTAGAGCAACAGTCGCAGCGGTTCGGGGGAACTGATGATCTCGCCGACGTCGTCGAGCGGGAAACTGCTGGTTGCCGCGAGCATCGGCGAGAGGAACCAGTAGGCGACAAAGCCGCCGACGATAAATGCGATGCCGCCGCGTCCGGCGATGAAGCCGACGCCGATCGTCATCAGCGACAGGTACCAGATGCCGTTCATGAACTCGGGCATGCCGATGAGCGCGCCCAGGTTCCAGTTGGACACGCCCGTGCGGATCGTGATGGCGTGCACGGCAGCACTCAACAGGGCCGCCGCAACCAGGATGATGGCCTTGCGGACGCCCGCGCCCGGCGACTTCAGGATCGTTGCAACCGCTACGCCGCCCGGATAGGTCAGGCGCTCGTAATCGATCATGTGCTTCCTGAGCGGGATGATAAACGCGATGCCGAGAAAAGCCCCGGCGATACAGCCGAATGTAAGTATGACGGGATCGAAGCGATCGCCGTAACCCAGGATGAAGATCGCGGGTACCGAGAACATCATGCCCGAGGATGCGCCGTTCACACCCGAGGCAATCGTCTGCACGATGTTGTTCTCGATTATGCTCTTGCGCCGCAGCATGCCGCGCAGGATGCCGAAGCCGAGGATGGCAGCCAGCTCCGAGCCTTCGATTGAAAAACCCAGGATCAATGCCGCGTAGCCAATGGAGACGGCGATGATGACGCCAAGAATCCAGCCCACGATGACCGCGACCCAGGTCAGCTCCGGATACGGCCGGGCTTGTATAGATGGTGATTTTGCCACCGTCTGTCTCCCCCCTTTTTTTGTTTGGCCGCCAGACTACCACAGCGGTTGCAGGCGCGCCGCCAGCTGATCGCGCGCCATGACTTCGTTGAACTCATCGGCCAGTTCTGCGCAAGCTTCGACACAGGCGCGCCACGCGGTCACGCGTTCCTGCGGCGAGTAGTTCACAAAATCCGTCCGGTCGGGGATCTTTGCGTTTGGCAGTCGCGAGACAAACTCGGCTGATGGGCTGATCAGGATTGTACGGTCGACGTTGCCCGGAGTCGGCTTGCGCCACTTGAGCTTTTTGTCGAACCAGCCGGGCACGATGCGATCGTAGAAATGCGGAAAGAGCGTCAGGCTTTCGTGCGCGCTGTGCGGTAAATCCAGATGGTAATCGATGACACCGCCATCACGATAGACGCCAGGTCGTGCGCCGTGAATATCCCGAACGCCCGAGAGTACGAGCGGTATCGAGCCGCTCGCTACAACAGCATCCTGCAGGTTCCCGGCCGCCAGCTCTATGCGCTGCAACGGAAACCCGGACACGTCGAAAAACGGTGGGACGTCCCTGTTATCGAAGAACAACGCGCGTTCGAAAAACAAGCCGAGCGACTTGCGGCTCACTGTGTTGAGGGCCGCCGCCGTGATCAATCCTGCGGCGAGCAGCCAGCGATTCTCAAAAGCCGTAATGTGGCGGCTGCGGACGGCCATGACATGCATCCTGAACAACGGGTGCGTCAGAATTTCGTTAACGCCGCTCTCTCCAAGCACGAACGCAAGAATCTCGCGGCTCTTGGCCGTAATCTCATGAATATCAGGTCGCTCGCTGTAAGTCTGTTCCAGGTACGCCCGCTCAAAACGCTCAATCGCTGCGACGGGGTCTTTTTGCGCATAACAGGCAAAGCGCCACGAGCCAATCGATGACCCGATCAGGTGCACCGGGCCGGTCATGTTCGGGACCAGGTTTTGAAGGATCGCGCGGTCCAGTTGGCTCAGTACCAGCCACTTGGCGCCCCCCGAAGCGCCCGCAATCGTCCCGACGGACGAAATATCGAATCCCTGGCTTCGTATCGAGTCAAGGGCACCCGCGCCGGCTCTGAATGTCAGGGAGTGCTGCTTCACAATATCGGGACTTGGGGCGCAAGGTGCGCCACTACTCGAACGGATGCGTCTTCATGATGGTTTGCTCGCGGTCGGGGCCGGTTGAGATGATATCGATCGGCACACCGGCAAGTTCTTCTATGCGTGCCAGGTAGTCACGAGCTTTCTGCGGCAATTTGCCGAAGTCGGTAATGCCGACCGTCGACTTCTGCCAACCCGGCCATTCCTCGTACACCGGTTTGCAGTCGGCAAACCGATCGACAACAACGGGTACCCCGGGGATCGGTTTACCATCGATCGCATAGCCCGCGCAGATCTGTATGGTCTCAAGTTCGTCGAGGACATCGAGCTTCGTGACACACAGTCCCGATACACTGCTGTTAACGATCGAACGTCGCAACGCCACAGCGTCAAACCAGCCGCAGCGACGTGGGCGACCGGTCGTTGCACCAAATTCGGCGCCTACTCTCGCAAGATGCGCGCCCTGATCATCGAAAAGCTCGGTCGGAAACGGGCCCGCGCCAACGCGAGTTGTATACGCTTTCACGATACCGAGAATGTAGTCGAGGTTGCGCGGGCCAATACCGGTACCGATGCTGGCAGCTGCCGCTACGGTATTTGATGAAGTCACGTAGGGATAAGTGCCGTGATCAATATCGAGGAAACTGCCCTGCGCGCCTTCGAACAGGATGCTTTTGCCCGACTTCTCCAGGTCCTGCAGTATTTGCGTGATATCGGTTGTGATTGGCGCGATGATTTCGGCGTAGCCGAGCGCCTCGTCGAGCGTCTTCGTAAAGTCGACGGCCTGCGCCTTGAAATAATTCTTCAGGAGAAAGTTGTGGTAGTCGAGAATTTCACCGAGCTTCGCAGCAAATTTCTCACGCACGAAAAGGTCCGAGACGCGCAATGCCCGCCGCGCCACCTTGTCTTCATAGGCAGGTCCGATGCCACGACCGGTTGTGCCGATGGCGCTGGAGCCGCGCGCCTTCTCGCGCGCCACATCGAGCGCTACGTGCGACGGCAGAATCAGCGGACACCCGGGACTGATCCTGAGGCGCTCGTACACAGGGACGCCGCTGTCAATCAACGCATTGGCTTCCGTTACGAGTGCGTCCAGCGCCAGCACGACGCCATTGCCGATAAGGCAGCTGACGCCGTCACGCAGGATTCCGGAAGGGATCAGGTGCAGAACCGTTTTCTCGCCGCCTATAACGAGCGTGTGCCCGGCATTGTGTCCGCCCTGGAAACGGGCAACGGCCGCCGCGCGATCGGTTAACAGGTCAACGATTTTTCCTTTGCCTTCATCACCCCACTGGGTGCCGATGACAACTACGTTCTTTCCCATGTCTTTCCTGCTGTCCGCCTGTCCGCCTGTCCGCGTCGCGAGCCTAGCCGCGCACGATGAAAAGCACCAGTAATCCGACAATCATGACTACCAGCCCGATGTTTCGTATCTGGCTGTCACCGAGCCGCGTAATCTCCGCCACCATCTGGCGGTATTTTGCCGGCGAAATGAACGGCAGCATGCCCTCGATGACCAGGACGAGCGCAACAGCCGTCAGTATTTCTTTCCAGTACATACCGTGCGGCCGCCCGCTTCCCTATTGCTTGCCGTCCGATTGGTTCAAGTAACGGAAGAACTCGTTGTTCGGATCGAGAATCAGGACATCGCCCGCTTTGCCCATCGATTTGCGATAGGCATCGATGCTTCGATAGAACGCATAGAACTCCGGATCCTTGTTATAGGCAGTCGCGTAGATCTCCGCAGCTTTTGCGTCGCCCTCACCCTTGATTATCTGACCGTCCCGGTATGCATTAGCTAGAATGACGGTGCGCTCCCTGTCGGCTGCCGCGCGTTTTTCCTCGGCTCCTGCCCTGCCCTCGGCGCGACGCTCCGCCGCAATTCTCTTACGCTCTGCGCCCATTTGCAGGTATACCGAGTTTCGCACTTCGTCCATGAACTCGACCTGCTTGACGCGGAAGTCTATCAGCGAGACGCCCAGGTCTTCAGATGCGGCGGCGGCGGTATTTCGCATGTCACGCATGAGTTCTGCGCGCTCAACCGAAATCGCCTCCGATACCGAGCGCTTGCCAAACTCGGTGACAATGGCGTTCTTGATGATCTCCGAGAGGCGGCCGTTGGCGACCGTCAGTGCGCCACCGGTCGATGTATAGAATCGAACCGGATCGACAATGCGAAACTTGACGAAAAAGTCGACCTGCACGGCTTCGTTTTCTGCCGTAAAGATCCGGTCAGGCCGGTCGCTGATTGTCAGGATCCGGCGCGGGAACTTGCGAACGTTCTGTACGAGCGGCCATTTGAAATGCAGGCCAGGATCGTAGTCAGCCGTCACCACCTCACCCAGTTGCAACTTGATGGCCAGTTCGCGTTCATTAACTGTAAACGCCGACAGACCGAGAACGACGAGGGCCAGTCCGAGGAGTACTACGACTGTAAATTTTCCACCGTTCATTCCCTGACCCTCCGTTCGCGCGCGTCGTCGGTATTCGACCCCATTCCGGACTGCGCTGCCGGCGACTGTGAGTCCGCAGCGCGGTTCGACTCACCGCTTGCGCCCGATCGATCGCTTCGATTCATGAGTTGATCGAGCGGCAGATACATCAGGTTACCGCTCGAGTCTGAATCCACCAGCACTTTGGACGAGTTCCCGTACACTTCTTCAATGGCTTCGATATACAGGCGATCCCGAGTGACGCGGGGAGCCTTCTTGTACTCGAACAGCAGTGCTTCGAAGCGCGCTGCCTCACCCTGGGCATCTGCTACTACGCGATCGCGATAACCTCGGGCATCCTCAAGTATGCGAACCGCGTCACCGCGCGCCCTCGGAACGATGTCATTGGCATAAGCATCAGCTTCGAGCCCGTATCGCTCGCTGTCGTTACGGGCTTTCTGCGCGTCATCCACCTCAACCTGTACGGCTTGTGGATAATTAACGGTCTCAAGGGAGATCGAGGTTACTGTAATACCGGCTCCGTAAAGGTCGATCGTCGCCTGCAGCACTTCCCGCGTGCGTGAAGCAATCTCGTCACGACGCGCGGTCACCAAAACGTCAAGCAAGGTGGTGCCAACGACCTCGCGCAGCGCGCTTTCCGTAACGTCCTGCAGGGTCAGATCCGGCTCGACGACTTCAAAGCTGTATTTGACCGGGTCTGTGCGTCGATACTGCACCACCATGTCGATGAACACGTACTGTTCATCGGCGGTGAGCATTTCGGTGCGATACGCGTAGTTCGATACCGCAATCGTGTTCACGAGATCAACCATTTCGATGGGGAATGGCAAGTGCCAGTGCAGCCCCGGTAACGTGGTCTCGGTATAGGCACCGAAGCGCTGCACGACGCCACGCTCGGCCTCGTCGACCCGGTAAAAGCCTGTCAGGCCCCAGGCCACCAGGAGCACAACAAGCAGTACAAAACCGCCTGCGCCGCCGCCCGCGCCGCGGCCACCGCCTCCGCCGCCAAAAATGCCACTGAAGCGTTTTTGCCAATCCTGAACGATCTGATCCAGATCATTAGGCCCACCCCCATCGCGCTTCCAGGGGTCTTTGCCGTTTCCTGATTCGTTCCAAGCCATAGTGTCAGTACTTCTCACTCGTTTGCCGCCGTCGCCGATGAGCTCATCGACAACGGATCCAGTTGTTGTTCCGCGAGATTTTCACGCTTTAGGAATCTCTTCAAGTCCTTTTCGGTCATTTTCAAGTCCAGCGTCCAACCGCCTTCTTCCAGGGCGGCTTCACTAGTGACCGCTCCCAGTTCGAATAGTTTGGCTCGTTGCCGTCCCTGCGCAGGCAAGAGATGAATGACACGCTGAACTGTTTTTTGGCGCAGGCGCCGGGCGATGGCGTCCTTGAGCATCGGAATACCCTCGCCTGTTATGGCTGAAAGCCAGACGGCACGGCCTTCTCCCGCCCGATTATTGGTGATACGAGGTTCTCTATCCAGCTTGTCGATCTTATTGTACACGCGGATCTGCGGAATCTCGTCGGCTTCGAGCTGCTTTAACACAGAGTTGACCTGGCGAACGCGTTGCCAGCGATCCGGATCGCTTGCATCGATAAGATGCAAAATCAGATCCGCTTCGCGCGCCTCCTGCAATGTCGACCTGAAAGCCGCAATCAATTCATGCGGCAGGTCACGGATGAATCCGACGGTATCTGCCAGCACGACATGCTCGCCTTCCGGCAAGTCCAGACGTCGAACGGTTGGATCCAGTGTCGCGAACAGCTGGTCCTTGACGTATACATCTGCATTTGTCAGCGCATTGAACAGCGTGGACTTGCCAGCATTTGTGTAGCCAACGAGCGCGACCGTCGGAATCTCGGCACGTACGCGATTACGCCGGTTCATCGTGCGCCGCGTGTCGACGTGTTCGAGGCGCTCTTTCAGCTGCCGGATACGGTGTCCGATCAGGCGACGGTCTGTTTCCAGCTGAGTCTCACCCGGTCCGCGCAAGCCGATGCCGCCTTTTTGCCGCTCGAGGTGAGTCCAGCCACGAACCAGCCTGGTCGACAAATGTCTGAGTTGGGCCAGTTCGACCTGCAGCTTGCCCTCGAAACTGCGCGCCCGCTGCGCAAAGATATCGAGAATAAGGCCGGCCCGATCCAGTACGCGACAACGTAACTCACGCTCGAGATTGCGTTCCTGGCTGGGGCTGAGCGCTGCCGAAGAAATCACGAGTTCGGCACCGTTCAATTCTATGAGCGATCGAAGTTCGTCCAGCTTGCCTTTGCCGATGAAGTAGCGAGCATCGGGACGGCGACGTGAACTGACGAGCTCAGCCGCAATGACAGCGCCCGCAGAGCGTGCCAGCTCGGCAAACTCCTCGCGTTCGGAATCATCGGGTAATCCGTCGGGACTCGCGTGGACAAGCACTGCGCGCTCGCCGCTTTGCGGTCTTTCAAACAAACACGTCCTCCTGACCGATCGACGTCGTGGCTCGCCTACTCGTCGTCGTCTCCCTGTTCATCGTCCGGAAGCGGCAAACGAACATTACGCGACGGTACAACCGTCGAAATTGCATGCTTGTAAACCATTTGATTTACGCTGTTTTTCAGCAACACCACGAACTGATCAAACGAGTCCACTTGCCCCTGCAACTTGATGCCGTTGACAAGGTAGATGGACACAGGAACTTTTTCCTTTCGCAAGATATTCAGGAAGGGATCTTGCAGCGTCTGCCCTTTAGCCATATTGGGTCTCCTTATTGTTCATTATTTTCCTGAAACCCGCGTCCCGGTGGCGCCGGAATGCCCGATTGCGAATCTCTGCCTAAGCGTAGAAAAAGTCTAACACAGCCGAAAACCCTGCAATACGCCAAAACACGAGGGATTTCAGCCCATTTGTTGCGCCAGATGCTTCGATATAGTGTCGATTGCACCGACTTCAAGCGGATTGATCGTGAAAACCGACTGCTCCGAGCGCAGCCAGGTGAGCTGCCGCTTGGCCAGCTGCCGCGTTGCGAACAGGGCCCTTTCTTTGGCTTCCTCCAGGGAGCACTCGTTTTCGAGGTAGTTCCAGAATTGTCGATATCCCACGGAACGCATTGCCGGGCTGTCACGCGTCACACCGGACCGCTCGCGCAGGCGCCGCAATTCTTCAACGAAACCGTTGGCTACCATTTGATCGAGCCGCAAGGCGATGCGCTCGTGCAACAACTTGCGCGGCTCAATCTGCAACGCAATTTTCAGGTAGACAATGTCCTCGGCCGGCACGCCCGATGCCTGCTGCCACTCGGTCAACGATTTGCCGCTCGCTCTATAGACCTCCAGAGCGCGTTGAATACGCTGACTGTCATTTGGATTGATGCGCTCGGCAGATACCGGGTCGATTGCTTGCAGTTCGGCGTGCACGGCCGGCCATCCGGATTGTTCGGCCATGGCATCGATTTCGCGCCGTATGGCTTCGTCGGCCATCGGCAATTCGGCGATGCCTTTTGTCAACGCACGGAAATACATCATGGTGCCGCCCACTAGTAGCGGAATTCGACCCCTGGCGAAAATACTTTCCATTTCCACACGCGCATCGCGAACAAAATCTCCTGCCGAATAGCTTTCCTCTGGATCACGAATATCGATCAATCGATGCGGTGTTCTTTTCAATGTCTTGGCGTCGGGTTTGGCCGTCCCGATATCCATGCCACGATAAACAAGTGCCGAATCAACGCTGATAACGTCGCAAGGAAAGCGTTTGCACAGGCTGATTGCGAAATCTGTCTTGCCTGACGCTGTCGGCCCCATTAACAGGATTGCAGTGCGATTCACGACAGAGTACTAACGTCCCCGCAGGAACAGGCGATCGAGTTCGGACAGCGTGATGGTCGTCCAGGTCGGTCGACCATGATTGCATTGATCCGCGCGCTCAGTACTTTCCATCTCGCGCAGCAACGCGTTCATTTCCGCAAGCGTCAGCAATCGATTGGCGCGCACGGAATGGTGGCATGCCATTGTCGCCAGGTAATCATTGCTCACATCATCGATACGGTTGCTGCTTCCGGATTCTGAAACATCGGAGAGAACGTCGCGTAACAGCGATTCCGCATCCGCATTCCTGAGCAGAGCCGGCACTTCACGGATCGTCAGACTGGCCGGGCCCGACCGGTCCACGACAAGGCCGAGCTTTTCGAGTATGTGACCCGATTGTTCGACCAGGTTGGCCTCACTTTCGGAGACCGATACTGTCTCAGGCACAAGTAGTGGCTGACGCACAAGATCGCGGTCATCGTATCCGCGTTTCAATTTTTCATAAACGATGCGCTCGTGCGCCGCATGCATGTCGACAACCACGAGCCCCTCGCTGTTCTCGGCAAGTATGTAGATGCCTGCCAATTGCGCAACAGCGAACCCGAGTGGCGGAACTTCGGCCGCCGGGTCCGGCGTTTCCGCAAACGATGGCGCGGTTGCCATCGAGCCGTAGACCGCCAGCGCGTCGCGCACGGCGGTGGTCGAAGGCCGTCTTTGCAACGGCATAGAACCCTGGTCGAAAACCGAGTCGCGTGTCATGGGTATCGGCGCCACATTGTAGCCACCCGGGCGAGTGTCCTTTAACGCGACCTCCAAGGTTTGCGAAACGACGCCATGCACCCTGCGCCCGTCCCGAAACCGTACCTCGTGTTTGGCCGGGTGCGCATTCGCGTCCACGCCAGCGGGATCCATGGTCAGATTCAGGATGTAGGCCGGATAACGACCGTGAAACAGAACATCACGGTAAGCATGCCGCGCCGCATGCGACAGCGTCTTGTCGGAAATACTGCGGCCGTTGACAAACCAGTACTGCATATCCGGCTGGCTGCGGTTAAAGGTCGGCAGACCGATCCAGCCCGACAGAGCGATGCCGTCGATTTCACGTTCGATATGGACGCACTGATCTGCGAACGCGTCGCCGCACACATTGGCGACGCGCTGCCGGCGTGAAACCTCGTCGGATGCCGCTGCGAGACTCAGTACGGTACGACGATTGTGCGTCATCGTGAATGCGATGTCGGGGCGTGACAGCGCCAGGCGACGCACCCATTTTTCTATGTGGCCGTATTCGGTGCGTTCTGTGCGCAGGAAACGTCGCCGCGCCGGCGTGTTGTAAAAGAGATCGTGCACTTCAACAGTCGTACCCTGCGGATGGGCTGCCGGTGCCGGCGTGCTGATGGTTCCGCCATCGGCCTCCAACTGCCAGGCGGAATCCCCGCCGGCGGCTCGCGAGGTCAACGTCAGACGTGCAACGGATGCGATGCTCGGCAACGCTTCGCCACGAAAGCCGAGGGACGCGACCGCTTCCAGGTCGTCCAGGCTCGTTATCTTGCTGGTCGCATGGCGTGACAGCGCGAGCGCAAGCTCGCCGTGGTCGATCCCCTTGCCGTCATCACGAATCCGTATCAGCTTCTGCCCGCCAGAGACGGTATCGATCTGAATCGCGCGGGCCCCGGCATCAAGGCTGTTTTCGACCAGTTCCTTCACCACGGACGCAGGTCGCTCGACCACTTCGCCGGCGGCAATCTGGTTGATCAGGTGACTCGGAAGCTGTCGAATCGGCATACGCGCGAGGTGAGTGACGATGAAGGGCCGTCATTTTTTCAAAACGCGGGTGAAAAGTCTCGCCTGATTAGGCGGCCAGACCAAGAACAGGGGTCGAACCGAGGTTTTTCATGAAAAACCTCGGTTCGACCCCTGTATTTCTAACCGCCTGCGAAAACAGGAATGCGCAGTGTCTGCCCTACCAGGATGTCGTCACTCATGAGCTTGTTGGCGGCACGAATGGCTGCCGTGCTGACGTTGTAGCGTTGCGCGATTTCCGACAGAGTGTCGCCGCGCGTAATGGTATGACGCACCTGCCGCGCCGGTTCACGCCGAAGATTGGCCGCGATTTGCGTGTCCGGGGGCGGGTTTGTGTAGAAATAATTGCGAATGCCCGCAAGGATGGAGTTCGCCAGGCGGCCTTGATGCCCCTTGTCGCGCAGTTTGATCTCCTCGCTCGGGTTCGAGATAAACGCGGTCTCGACCAGTATCGAGGGCATGTCGGGTGACTTGAGCACGAGCAATCCTGCCTGTTGCACGGTCTTTCGATGCAATTTGGCGACCTTGCCCATTTCCCGGATGACTTTGCTACCGACATCGAGACTGGCGCTTAACGACGCGTTCTGCGACAGGTCGATCAACACCGACGCCAGGACATCGTCCTTGTCCTCAAGAGAAACGCCCCCGACCGAAGCGTTCTCGCGCTGGGCCAACTGTTTGGCTGCCTCGTCGCTGGCGCCTTTGAGAGAGAGCGCGTAGACGGACGCGCCGCTCGCTCGCCGGTCGGCGACCGCATCGGCATGAATGGAGACAAACAGATCCGCTTTATTGCGGCGAGCAATGCCGGTGCGTTCGCGATGATCAATATAGATATCGCTGTTTCTCACCAGCACGGCTTTCATGCCGGGTTCGGCGTTGATCCGGCTGGCCAGCGCACGGCTGACCGAAAGGGCAACGTCTTTTTCGCGGGTTCGACGTTTGCCGATGGCACCGGGATCATGGCCACCATGGCCCGGATCGATCGCGATGACGATATCCCGACCCGGCCGGTATTCCTCCGATGCTCTCTTTACCGGAGTGAGGCTGCCCGGACGCTGCAGGTCAATCACCAGCCGATCGCCATACCGGGCATTCGGCCCCGTTGTGAAGCTGCGCGAGCGAACGCCCGCGCTGAGATCGAGAACCACGCGCAGCTGGCCGTCAGCGCGGATGGCACTGCGTATTGCTTTGACCGCCCCCGTACCGCCCGGCAAGGCAGTCAACGACTGCGCCAGTCGACCATCCTGCAAGTCAATAACGAGGCGATCAGGGCTCCGCAGCGTGAATATCTTGTGCGGGACGGACTGGCTGAGGTCCAGAACAACGCGAGTTTTATCGTTTTCATCCCATATCCGCACATTTTCAACCGTGGTGCCGGCCATAGCCGGCAGGGGCAGCAGCAAGCCGAGTACGACACAGATGAGGGGACGTAGAGCCATGGAGGATCAAACAGCCAGATTCGGGGATTATGTCCGGTGAGTATACGAATCTGGCAGCAAAAACCAAGACTTTTCGTTTGCAAATTATGAAGATACCGGAACTAGTTCACATTTTGATTCAGGGTAGCTCGAAGCCCCTCATCAGCGCCTTGCCGCGCTCGCTCAAGCCCCCGAGTTCGGCCCGGCGCCCCTTGTTTGCGTAAGCGAGCGTCAACGCCAGGTCCGCCTGGGCCGACAGGCCGGGTGCCCGATCCGGCCACTCCACCAGGCGAAGACCATCGTCCAGCTCCTCCCAACCCAGGTAGCGGAGCTCTTCCTCGTCTGAAACCCTATATAAATCAATATGATATATAGTAGAACGCGGCAACAGGTAGGGCTCCACGAGCGTGTAGGTCGGGCTGGGCACCGGCCCCTCGTGTCCGGCCGCACGGATCAACGCCCGTGCGAACGTGGACTTGCCGGCGCCGAGCTCTCCGCTCAGTAACACGGTCCAGCCAGCAAGATCCTGTGGCAGTTTGTCGAGAAGGCGACGGGCGAGTTCAATTGTCGCCGCCTCGTCGGCCAGAAACAGCTTCAAGGAAACAGGTTCGCGAGACGCCATTCAGGGATTGATCACGGTGCGCAGTTCCGCAAGCAGGTCCGACGCGATCAGGCCCCGTTGGCCTTTATTAGCCGCGATGTCGCCTGCGCGTGCATGCGCCTCTACGCCTGCCAGGGCCGCTTGCTCTGCTGAAAGACCCTGCGCGAGTAATGCCGCGATGATGCCGGTCAGGACATCGCCCATTCCGGCCGACGCCATGCCGGGGTTGCCCGACGTACAAATCGAGGGAACGCCGCGGCCTGCCGAAATCAGCGATCCTGCACCCTTGAGGACCGCGACACCGCCGTAGCGCTGCTGCAGGGCCCGAACGGCAGCGAGCCGGTCGGATTGGATATCCGCCGTCGATTGTTGAAGCAAAGCGCCTGCTTCGCCCGGATGCGGTGTAATAACCCGCGCCTCTGCCGTATTGGGATGCTGCGCGAGCCAGTAGAGTGCGTCTGCATCCCAGGCTGCGGGACGACTATCAGCTGCCACAACTTCGAACAGCCATTTTGCCCAGTCGGATCGTCCCAGTCCGGGGCCGAAGGCAATGACATCGGCTTTTTCCAACAGCGGCCCGAGATCAGCCGCGGCCTCGATGCCATGAGGCATCAGTTCAGGTCGCGTTGCCGCCAGTACCGCCGCATGCGACGGCGCTGTTGCAATGCTGACCAGTCCGGCGCCGGCGCGCAGGGCGGCCTCGCCGCAAAGCCGAACGGCGCCGGGCATGCCCTCGCCGCCCCCGATCACCAGGACATGACCGAAATCCCCTTTGTGCGCTGCTCGTCGCCTCGGCGGCAGCGCGTCGTGCATCAACGCGTCGCCAATGCGGTGAAATTCCGGGTTTACGCCTGCCCTGCATTCGTCCGGAATCTCAAGCCCGTCATACAGTAGCTCGCCGCAATAGTCTGGAGCGCAATCGAGAAACAGGCCGGCCTTGAGGCCAACGAAGGTCACGGTGAGGTCGGCTTTGACAGCGCTCCCGAGCCTGGCGCCCGAATCGGCGTTGATTCCCGTCGGAACATCCACTGAAAGGACTTTGGCAGGATGTTCGTTGATTGCCGCCACGGCTTTGGCGAACTCGCCACCAACGTCACGCTCCAGGCCACTGCCGAGTATCGCGTCCACCACCAATTCGGCCTTGCGGTCGAGCTCGCCGCCCCAGGGCATGACGACGCCTCCCTCAGCGACAAAATCTCCGTAAGCCGTCGCCGCATCGCCCGTGAGAGACTCCGGATCGACCAGTGTCACAACCGACACAACAATGCCGTCATGTGCAGCAAGGCGTGCGACTACATAGCCGTCACCGCCGTTGTTGCCGGCGCCACAAACGACTTGCCAGCGCTTTGCGTCCGGATATCGCCGGCGCGCTGCCTGCATCGACGCAGCAGCCGCTCGCGTCATCAACGTATAACCGGGGATGCCATGATCTTCGATCGCGCTCCGATCGATCTCTCGAACGGACGCGACGGAGTAAACGTTGGCGGGTAAGGTCTGCATCTGGGCGATTATACTGTCACGCGACAGGGAACTGACATTGACGATATCCACGCAGCAATACGGCAATACCGAGATGGCGGCCCTCAAAGCCGAGATCATCGATTGGTGCACTGAACTCGGCTTCCAGCAAGCCGGCATCAGCGATGTCGATCTTGCCGAGGCCGAAGATCGCCTTACTGATTGGCTGCGCAAGAAGTTTCACGGCACGATGGCCTATATGCAGCACCACGGCGCAAAGCGCAGCCGGCCGGACAGGCTCGTGCCCGGAACTGTGCGCGTCATCTCTGTGCGCATGGACTATTTGCCGGAAGCGCAGGACGCTTCCAGGCAGCTGCTGGATGACGATACGCGCGCGTATATATCGCGTTATGCATTGGGTCGTGACTATCACAAGGTCCTCCGCGGTCGCTTGCGTGCGCTGGCTCGCCGAATCGAAGAGAGAATCGGGCCATTCGGACACCGAGTGTTCGTCGACAGTGCCCCGGTGCTGGAAAAAGCGCTGGCCGAAAAAGCCGGCATCGGCTGGATTGGCAAGCACACCAATGTAATAAACCGGGACCATGGCTCATGGTTTTTCCTGGGCGAGTTGTACACCGACCTGCCTCTGCCTGTCGATCAATCTGAGCATTCGCACTGCGGCACATGCGCCGCATGTATCGACGTCTGCCCCACCCGCGCCATCGTTGCTCCGTACCTGCTCGATGCGCGGCGTTGCATTTCGTATCTGACGATCGAGCTGAAAGACGCGATTCCCGTCGAGTTCAGGAAAGCGATCGGCAACCGCGTATACGGTTGCGACGACTGTCAGCTTTTTTGCCCCTGGAACAAGTTTGCAAAGCCAACCGCTGAAGCCGATTTCGCACCACGGCACGGACTGGATTCAGCCGACCTTGCCGAATTGTTTTCCTGGAATGAAGAGACCTGGTTGCGAAAAACGGAAGGAAGCGCTATTCGGCGCATAGGTTTTGAGCGTTGGTTACGCAATATTGCCGTCGCCCTAGGCAATGCCAAGAGCACGCCCGAGGTAATCACGGCACTTCGCGCGCGGCAGCAGGAAGAATCCCAACTGGTTACGGAACACGTGTTGTGGGCGCTTGAGCAACACACCGTAGAAAATGAAATGGAGAGCAATGATGTTTGAGTCACCCGATTCGCAATACCTCGTGCCGTTCGACGGAAGTTTCGACGTGGCGACAGCCAGTACTGCACCGCAAACCGACGGTCACCTTCACAAGGGCAAGCATCGGGCCAAACGAACCGAAGACCTGAACAAGCTTCAGAGAGTGCTCGCTGCAGGCGATCGCCACGCGGTGTTGCTCGTTTTCCAGGCAATGGATGCTGCGGGCAAGGACAGCACAATCCGATCAGTCATGCAGGGCGTCGACCCGTCAGGCTGCCAGGTTTTCAGTTTCAAGAAGCCATCGAGCCTCGAACTTGATCACGATTTTCTGTGGCGCACGACCTGTCGATTGCCCGAGCGGGGTCGCATCGGAATTTTTAATCGCAGCCAATACGAAGAAGTACTCGTTGTGCGAGTGCATCCCGAGATTCTCGGCTACCAGAAGCTCCCTGGTGTAGTGAATCTCGACACAATCTGGGATGAGCGACTGACATCGATTCGCCAACAGGAAGAGCACTTGGCTCGCAATGGCACGGTGATCCTGAAGTTCTGGTTGAACGTCTCCAAGGACGAACAAAAACGCCGCTTCCTGGCGCGCCTTGATGATCCCGACAAGAACTGGAAGTTCGAACCGCGCGACGTGGTTGAGCGGCGCTCCTGGGACGATTACATGAAGGCCTACGAGGCCGCACTGAACGCAACCTCACGACCGTGGGCGCCATGGTATGCGATTCCAGCCGATAACAAGTCGTACATGCGTGCAAGAGTCGCGGACATCATAATCCACGCGTTGCAGAGTATCGGCCTCAGGTATCCGCAGCCATCGGATAAGGATCGTGCAGAGTTCGCAGAAGCCCGGGCGGAGCTTGTTTCCGGCGATTCATGAGGCAAGCAACGAATCATTCTGATTTCATGACCGAAAATGTGGCCTGATCGATACTAATTGGGGGCTCGTTGACGAGACAATCGCTTTCTTTTGGGAGAGAAAACGCGTTGCAGGAATCCCTGGCCACAAGTTCGGACTACAGGCGCTCGTTACTCGAGGGACTCGAGTTGTTCAAGGGCGTTTATCCCGATGATGTTCACGAACTGCTACAACGCTGCGATCGCCGCGATCTCGCAGCCGGTGAACTGTTATTGTCTCCGGGCGCAAAGAACGAACATGTGTTTATTGTCTTGTCCGGTAGCCTGAATGTCCATGTAGGCTCCCCCGAAACGCCGGTGCTCGCGACAATGGAGACCGGAGCGTGCGTCGGTGAGATGTCAATTATCGAAGACCGTGATCCGTCCGCCTATGTAATCGCCGCGGAAAATACCCACATGCTGGTGATGCATCAATCCCTGCTTTGGGAAATGGTCGATGCGTCTCACGAATTCGCAAAAAACCTGCTCGTCGTATTATCTGAGCGCGTGCGGAGCCACAATCGTGTCATCGCCGACAGCTATGGCGAGATGCGCAAATTCGAACGCCATGCAACAACCGATGCGCTGACGGGGCTGGCGAACCGGCATGCCATGCAGGATTCGTTTCCGGAAGAAATACAAGCCTGCGTCGACATTGAAGAACCCGTGTCACTGATAATGATCGACGTTGACCGCTTCAAACAATTTAACGACACGTTCGGCCACATCGCCGGCGACCGCGCCCTCTGTGCCGTCTCCAAGATCCTGCAGAAACAGTTCCGCCCACGCGACCTGTTGGTACGCTACGGTGGCGACGAGTTCGCAGTACTACTGCCTGGCGCCAATATCGAACAGGCAGTCGCCGTTGGCCAAAGAGTCCGCGACGCCGTATGTAGCACGACGGGAGACGGTTCCGATTCCCTGATCCAGGTTCCGATAGCGATATCAATGGGCGTCGCCGAGCTGCGCGAGAATGGTACGCTCGACAGGTTGATCCGCGATGCAGATGCCGCCTTGTATCGCGCCAAACATGCGGGAAGAAACGCCGTTTCGGAATAATCAGAAAGGAATGTCTCAGACCGTAACAACAACGTTGTCGATCAGGCGCGCCTCGCCCAACCGTGCCGCAGCCAGTACCACGAGATCGTCGCAATCCCGGTCCGGTATCTCGAGATTCTGTGCGCGACGAATGGCAAAGTACTCCACTTCAAACCCCGCATCGGCGAGTTTCTGATTCGCGACCTTTTCAAGTTCACCAAAATTCCGCCGGCCATTCTGCAGTTCCTCGCCCACCGAGCTCAGGACCTCGTACAACAGCGGTGCTGTGGCTCGTTGCTCTTCGGTCAGGTAACTATTCCGCGAGCTTAGCGCCAGCCCGTCGTCTTCACGAATCGTCTCGCAAGTTATGACCGTGACCGGCAAATTCATATCCTCGACCATGCGCCGTATCACGAGCTGCTGTTGATAGTCCTTTTGACCAAATATGGCAACGTCCGGTTGAACCAGCGCAAACAGCCGCGCGACAACCGTCGTGACGCCGTCAAAGTGACCGGGGCGTGAGGCGCCGCAGAAATTCTCGGTCAAACCTGGCACTGATACCGTCGTCGCCTGTTCGATACCAAACGGGTAGACCGTGGCCACATCCGGCGCGAATATCAGATCAGCTGCCGTCGTTTTCAACCGCCGTTTGTCGAGATCCAGCGTGCGCGGATATTTATCAAAGTCCTCGCCGTCTCCAAATTGCGTCGGATTGACGAAAATGCTGACGACAACGCGTTCGGCGTGTTCGCGTGCCCTTTCCACGAGCTTGAGGTGGCCGGCATGCAGGTTGCCCATCGTTGCGACGAGCGCCACATGCTCATCATTCTGACGCCACTCCGCGATGTGCTCGGCGAGTTCCTGCTTGCTGTGTATGACTAGCACGACTGATCGGTAACTGGCTGGGATTCAGGAGAAGCAATGTTCGGCAGCGGGGTAGCTCCGATCTTTAACCGCCTGCACATAGGCCTTTACTGCCTCCAGCGGCGACGTGTGCTCTTCCTGAAAATTCCTGACGAACCTCGGCGTCCGGCCCTGCGTGATATCGAGGATGTCGTACAAAACCAGGATCTGGCCGTCGACGTCAGGTCCTGCCCCGATTCCGACAACCGGAACCTGCAGCGCTGCGGTGATTTTCTTTCCGACGTCGTTTGGAACACACTCAAGTAAGACAATGTCGGCACCCGCATCCTGCAGTCGCTGGGCCGATGTGACCATCTGCTGTGCCTGGTCGGGTTCCCGGCCCTGCACTTTGAATCCGCCAATCTTGTGAACCGACTGCGGTTTGAGTCCAAGATGGGCACAAACCGGGATGTCGTGTCGTGCGAGATGTTTGACAATGTCAACCTGGTCATCACCACCCTCGAGTTTGACCATCATCGCGCCGCCTTCCTGCATCAGGCGAACGGCGTTGTCTAGCGCCTGGCCGGTTTCCGTGTAGCTCATAAATGGCATGTCGGCGACAAGGAAAGCCCGGCGCAAGCCGCGCGCGACGGCGCGGCAGTGATAAACGATGTCGTCGACCGTAACCGGCACCGTCGTGTCGTGACCCTGAATGACCATGCCCAGCGAATCACCGACAAGCACGAGGTCAGCACGAGCGGCATCCACGAGTGCCGCATAACTCGCGTCGTAGGCAGTCAGGCACGCGATCGGCTCGCCGTCCTGTTTCATCTTGCGCAATGTCGAGACATTGACCGGGGGCTCCGGCATGCCGCGCTGTTCAAGCTGTGTATACATCGTTTCGTGTCCTGCTACCCGAGTGCCGCGGCAACCGGGTTAAAGAAATGGCGACCGCCCGTGGTTCGCTCAATTTGCCGGAACAGCTGCTCGTAATCAGCATCGTTATTCACCGGGTCTATTTGCGACGCATTGACGATCAACAGCGGGCCCTCATCGTAGGCATGAAAAAACCTTGCGTATGCATCGATTAGTTTCTCGACGTAATTTCTGTCTACAAACCGATCATATAGCGAATTGCGCTGCGCCAACCGCCTCATTATCGCGTCGACCGAGGCTTGCAGGTAAATAACCAAATCCGGTACAGGTGCATCGACGGCCAGGTTCTCTGCGATCTGGTCGTAGAGCTTCAATTCCTCGGGGTCGAGATTGAGCTCGGCGAACAAGCGGTCTCTCGTAAACAGGTAATCCGAGATCCGCACGCTGGAAAAGAGATCCGACTGACGCAGGTCCTCGATCTGGCGCGCTCGAGCGAAAAGAAAAAACATTTGGGCTGGTAACGCCGCGGAGCGACCGTCGCGATAGAAGCGCTCGAGGAACGGGTTCTCATCAACTTCCTCAAGAACCAGGTCGGCAGACAAACTGTGGGCGAGCCTTCGCGCCAATGCGGTCTTGCCCACCCCGATCGGTCCCTCGATTGCGATGTATCGAAATGCGTTTCCAGATGTTTGCAGCTGACTTATGGACACTGATTTCCTTTACGCAATGCGCGAAATTTTCGGTTCATCCATGTTGACCGAAATAGTCGCCAGCTGACCAAGCCCGGGGATCATCAGCCCCGGTGCGATTTCCCTGAGTGGCAACAATACAAAATTTCTCTCGGCGATGCCCGGGTGCGGGACGATCAGGCCGGGTTCTTCGATCTCGTCACGGCCGTAAACAAGAAGATCGAGATCGAGGACGCGCGGCCCCCAGCGGACATCTCCGCGCTCCCGGCCTCGCTGTATCTCGATCCGCTGCAATTCGCCGAGCAACTGCCGCGCCGTGAGCTGCGTCAACAACGAGGCCGCTGCGTTGACGAAATCAGGCTGCTCCACTCCGCCGAACGGCGCCGATCGGTACAGAGACGACCGCCGTATCAGACAGGTGCGCGGAATCGCCGCCAGCAGATCAAAAGCACTATCGAGCTGACCGGCGGGACCCTGCAGATTGCTGCCAAGCCCGACATACGCCGGTCGCCAATGGTTCTCTTTGGCAGTCGTTGAGGTCAAGGCCGACTCGTCACGATTCCTGTGGTTTTTTGCGACGACGCCTGGAACGCGGGCGACGCTTTTTTTGTGGCGCGGAGTTCATCTGGAAACTCGCCGCACGCTCCGCCTCCGACTGCGTCTGAACCTCGGTCCAGAACTTCGCGACTTCGGCATCAACTTGACCCACGTCTCCGAGCAATACCATAAAGTCGTAAGCCGCCCGGAAGCGACGATGGTCCAGCAAATTCATCGCACGCTTGCCGCGCGTCACAGCGAAGCGCGGCTGTAATGACAGCATCTCGCGCATTGGCACCGTAAAGCGGCGCGGAATCGAGAGACGCCGCTGCTGCGATGCGACGATGTCGTACGATGCGAGGCTAAGTGATTGCGCTTCCGTCATCTTCTCTTCGGTACGCCGTATGGCTGCGAGCTTTTTCACCGGCGCCCAGAAAAACACGCCCAATAAAAACATCGGCGTCACCGACTTACCCGCTGCCACGCGTCGATCCGTGTTTTGTAATGCCGCACGAACGAACTCTCCGAAACCCTGGTCGTTGGCAAGCTCTTCTGCCGTCGCCGGAAACATCTCCTGGAACAGGCCGTGTTGCCAAAGCAGAATAAACGTGGTCTCGGCATGCCCGGTCTGGAAGAGCTTAAGAAACTCGTCAAACAGGCGAGCTGGCGGCACGTTGGCGAGCAGCGGCGCGTGATGATGAATCGCCTCGACGACGGGCGGGTCGATCGTGAAATCGAGCTTCGCGGCGAAACGTATCGCGCGCAGCATGCGCACCGGATCCTCACGCAGCCTCACCTCAGGATCACCGATGAGCACCAGCTGCTTGCGCTCGACGTCGGCGACACCGCCGACATAATCCCAGATGCTGAAATCGGTGACGGTGTAATACAGGGCATTGCAGGTGAAATCTCGTCTCCAGACATCTTCATCAATACTGCCGTAGACATTGTCCCGGAGTATCCGGCCCTCGTGATCATGTTCGGAGTCGTCGTCGATGTGTTCGGCCGCGGCGCGAAAGGTCGCCACTTCGATAATCTCGCGACCGAACCGCACGTGCGCAAGCCGGAACCGACGGCCGATGAGCCGGCAATTGCCGAACAGCGCTCGTACTTCCTCTGGCGTCGCGTTGGTCGCCACGTCAAAGTCTTTGGGGTGCAGATTGAGCATGGCATCGCGCACGCAGCCGCCGACGAGAAACGCCTGATAGCCGGCCTTGTTCAGCCGATAAAGTACCTTGAGCGCGCTTTTGGAAATCTCGTTTCGAGAAACGTTGTGATCAGCACGGGTGATGATTTGCGGCGCGTCGGACCGGGAATTCCCGCTGTTATTCAAATTTTATTCCGCATGGCGATACTGGATTCGGCCGTATCATAGCAGTCCGATGCGGCTGTCAGGCTGTTCGCGGCGAAAAACCCGGATACGTATTGAGCATTTGCCGCGCGGCCGTATAATAGCGCCCCCGGTCCGACTGGATCGGCAATGACTCTGCTCCCTTCGTCTAGTGGTTCAGGACGCCGCCCTCTCACGGCGGTAACAGGGGTTCGAATCCCCTAGGGAGTACCAAATCACAAAGGGTCCACATCGTGGGCCCTTTTTCGTTCCCCATGGAGTGCCCGATAAATCGAAAGCCGCTGTGGCGCTTGTTCCGGTTTGGTTCGCAAATTCTGGACAACCCTGATTTACTGGACTCATTCGATGAGCGGGGGGGCGTCCCTGTATGCACCAAAATATTCGTTCGATTCACTGCATCTTTGTGGGGTTTATGCTGTTCGCGACAAACGTGAGTGCCAACGCGGACAACCGCGGTACGACTGAGGAAGGCCGCGCCGGTAAAAGCCCTGCCGAGACGCTGGAAATCTATTTCGCGGCCCTTAAGCAGCGAAACAAGAATCCAGGGCTGGCTATATACACGCCTGCCACGCGACAAATGCTCAGGGATTGGGTGATGACGGCGCCGCAAATGGACAACCTCGTGCATACCTACAGCCTCTGCAATGCCGAAGCTGCGCGAATCGACAAGTCCCGGCGTTACGCCGTGATCCGCTATCCGACACATCAAAGACAGTGTTCACCCTGGTTTTTCGAATTCATCGACGGTACCTGGGCGCTGGACCTGACCATGATGCAGCGTGCGATTCGTTTCGGTCGGGATAACGCCTGGCATTTCGAGCGAGGCGCCCCGCAGCCGTATGACTATGCTTTCGCCGACTGGGAATTCGACTCGCATGGCTTCCCGCGTGTTGATTGAGACCTATTCTAGAAATACGTCTTCAGTGCGGCGATAAGACCCCACACAAGCATCACGGCCGTCGGTACGAACGTAATCGTGAAACCCATTCCGCGAGCATCGGGATCCTTGATATACGATGAGCGGTAAATGAACCGCCCGACAATAAAAACCAGCCCCATCCCGGCGCCCCAGAGCGGGTTCACGAGATACGCGAACATCCACAGAGCCGGTATGAATGCAACAAGTTGCTCCATCGAGTTTTGCTGAACGCGGAACATCCGCTCGAACTCCGGGTGACCTGTGATAGCGGGCGCCTTGACGCCGTGCTTGCCCCTCATCGACCCAACCTGGACCGAAAACAGAATGAACTGGCCTAAAGCCAGGATCGTGACAATTGCTACAGCTTCCATGTTTTTATTCCCCTTTAAGACTTTCAGGTCTTTTTCTGTGACTATTGGCGCCTTGTCAACAATATGATCGCTGACATGGCCAGCTCTCTTTTCGACAAGCTCCGTACATTCCTGTTCGACAAGGTCCTCGGTCTAGAGGCCCATGAATATGTTGCGGTCGCCTGGTCTTTTGCCTATTTCTTCTGCGTCCTGGCCTCATACTACATTCTTCGACCGGTCCGCGAGGCGATGGCCGTGGGCAGCGGCCCCGATACCATACCGTACCTGTTTATCGGTACCTTCGTGGCCATGTTGATTGCGACACCAATTTTCGGGTGGGTGGCCTCCAGATTCCCCAGACGCGTATTCCTTCCCTGGGTCTATCTGTTCTTCGTTAGCAATATCGTTATTTTCTGGGTGGTGTTTTCCCAGGCAGTCAATGCAGGTCAGGAGTATGTCTGGCTTGGGCGCGCTTTTTTCGTATGGCTCAGCGTATTCAATTTGTTCGTCGTCTCCGTATTCTGGAGTTTCATGGCCGATATCTACACCCGCAAACAGGGTCGCCGCCTGTTTGGTGTCATCACGGCAGGGGGGAGCATCGGCGCACTCCTTGGCGGCGCGGCGACCAGCGCCCTGGTCGTTCCCATAGGCTTTCAGAACCTGATGCCGATCTCGGCAATGCTTCTTTTGATTGCCGTGCTCTGCATATCGCAGCTTCGCAAGTGGGTCGTTCTGGAGCACGAAGACGAGGTTACTGAAACCGTCGCGAGCGAAAAGCCGCTCGGCGGCAACCCGCTCGCAGGCATCACTCACCTGTTTTCCTCAAGATATTTTGCCGCGATAGCCATCTCATCGGTCATTGCGAGTCTGCTTGGCACGGCGCTCTACATGTTCGCAGCTGAACTTATCGAACATGCAATCCCGGACTCGAATGAACAAACCCAATTCTTTTCCAACATGAATATTGCAGCGAATGCACTGTCGGTAGTCGGGCAAATGTTTGTAGTCAAACATGTTGTCAGCCGATTTGGAATTGGCGTCAGTTTGTCTTTGCTGCCGATCGTGTCGGTAGTCGGGTTCGCGTTGCTCGCTCTTGATCCCGTTCTCGGCGTTGTTGCCGTTCTCACCGTGGCGCGACGTGCGCTCGGATTTGGATTCACAAAGCCTACAACCGATATGCTCTATTCGGTGGTAACTCCCGAAGAAAAATACAAGACGAAGAACTTCATCGACACGGCCGTGTATCGTGGCGGTGATGTCGTCGGAACGTGGACAGTCAAGCTCATGTCAACGCTGGGCATCGCAGGAATCTCACTTGTCATGCTGCCTTTCGCCATATTTTGGGCTATCGTCGCGCTCTGGCTCGGTCGCGATTACCGACGCCAGGCCCGGGACCTGAGACAAAGCGGCGTGATTTAGATATGCAAAATACGGGATTACTTCGCCGCATGGCGGCGATGCTGTATGACGCGTTACTGGTTGCCGCACTGCTGTTTCTGGCAACGATTCCGTTTATCGCGTTTCGTGGCGGTGAACCGGTCGAGACCGGTGACAACCTGCTGTACCGAGTTGTGCTGGCATTAGCAGTCTACGCGTTCTTCGTCGGCTTCTGGAGTCGCTCGGGTCGGACGCTGGGCATGCAGTCCTGGAGACTGCAGCTCGAAACCGCTGATGGCGGGACGCCGTCGATAACAACGGCCAGCCTGCGCTTTTTCGCGGCGATCATCTCGCTACTGCCCCTGGGTCTCGGTTTCCTTTGGCAGGTCTGGGATCGCGACAAACTCACGTGGCACGACCGAATCAGCCACACCCGAATCGTGTATTACCCTCGAGACAAAACGACGAAAGAGCAATGAGCCCCTGTTAGCGGATGCGCAGGAGCGCAATGACCGTCACCAGGCAGAGTGCAAGCGACGGCAGCCAGTTGATAAGCACGGGATTCAAATTGAAAACCTGCCCGGAATTCGCAAGCGTCTCGCTGCCCAGGTAGTAAGCCAGGCCGATGATCACACCGATCATCAGGCGGCCGCCCGCACCGCCGGTGCGCAGAGAACCAAACACGAATGCCAGGGCCATGATCGGCATGATCAGCACGGTCAATGTTCGCGCCGCCCGATACCATAATTCCGACTCGTACTGTGATGCGTCGAGGTTATTGCGCTTAAGGTAGTCAATGTAAACAATAAGTCCGCGCGCCGAGAGGCTCAGCGGCTTCGACAGCGAGCTACCCAGCAACTCCGAATTTACTTCGAAAGATTCAACCGCCACCGACGATGCAACGACCTGCACGCCGTCATCCCTGAATTTGGTCTCGCGCAGGTTTTCGAGAATCCAGTTGTCATTTTCGTCGATGCCGGAGTTCTCCGCTTTCGCAATCGATGCCAGTTCACTGTCTTCGTTGAAGCGAAACAGATAAATGCTGCCAAATTCGAACTCTGTGTTGACCCGCTCGAGATGCAAGTAGACCGGGCCGTCCTTCACCCATGTCTCGTTGCCCAGGCGGGCATCGCCTTTCTGGTAACGCGCTTCCATGCGCATGTCACGTGCGTACAAATCGAGCGGCGGTCCGATGAACTCACCAATGAGCCCGGTGATGACGAGCATCACGAGCCCCGAGGCTGCTACCATCCCGGACAACCTGATCACCGAAAGACCCGCCGATCGCATGACGATAATCTCGCTGTGCCCTGCAAGTGCACCGAGGCCAAGCAGTGAACCGATCAGTGCAGCTACAGGCAACATTTCGAAGGCTAGATTAGGCAACCGCAGCACGGCGAACAGGATGACCTGCGGTGTCTGGTAATCGGCCTGCGTATCATCAAGTTCAGCGATGAACTCAAACAGGCCGGCCAACGCCAGCAGAACAACGAGTACCATGGCGGTACTCGCAAGAATCGTGCGCATCAGGTACTGGCTGAGGATTGCCGTCACCGCCACAACCTCCTGTGCCAGCCATTTTGGACGGCCAACAGGCCCAAAGTGAGCAACAGCACGCTGCCGTGCACCCACCAAAGCCCGAGAGTCGGAGAAATAGTCGCTTGCTCGATCCAGGCTTTTGCCGCGCTCAGCATGTTCAGGTAAATGATGAAGACGAGCAGCCCGATCGCCAAACGGCCATAACGGCCCGAGCGTGGCTGACTTCGGCTCAGAGGCACGGCGAGGATCGCCAATACGATTGTCGCCAGCGGTATGCTGACGCGCCACTGCATCTCCGCAAGATGATCGAGTTCCCGGGATTCTGCCAGCCGCGAGAAGGACATGGCACGAGGCCTGGGATCGGCAGTGCGCAAGCTCGGCAGCTGGTAGGGGATGCCATGCTCGGCGAATTCGACAACCCGAAAACGGGTCGTGCCCGGGATACCCTCATAACGTCGTCCGTTGTGCAACACGAGCATACGAGTATCCTCATCGTTGGACACAAGCTGCTCACCGCGTTCGGCAATAACAACCTCGACTCGCCCGCCTTCGACCAGGCGTTGCATGAACACTTTTTCCATTTGCCCTTCGGCGGTCACGCGTTCGCCGTACACAACGGCCTGGTCCGGGCCGAAAACCGTGAAGCGCCCCGGCTCGATGCTGGTCAAATCCGCCTGACGTTGTGCCTGCGCGCCAATACGATCGATCGCCGTCAGGGCCAACGGTGCACCTTCGATCGATAGCCAGGCCACGCCCGCGGCCAGCGGGACCAGCAGCCACATCATGGGTCGGTAGATGCCCGATGGACCAACGCGACACGCCATCATCGCGGGCAATTCACTGTCCCGGTACAGCCGCCCCAGGGCCAGCATGATCGACAAGAAGAGGCCGATCGGTACCAGCACCGTCAGGTACTGCGCCGCGGACAAGCCGATAACGTCGAATGCGGCATCCTTGGGGAGCTTTCCCTTGGCAACGTCGCCCAGAACTCTCGCAAACTGGTTTGTCAGCAGGATCAGGAGCAGCACCATCGTGACCCCGAGCCAGGTCATGGTGATCTCACGAAAGATGTACCGATCCAGAATGCGGGTCATCGGTGTCCGGGAATGGCATAGCTGCGTGCAGCCGAAAGCGTTAGACTACCGCTTTTGTTTTGTCCGCGACAGCCCCGCCCCAACCCTAAGGCACGCAGAATCTATGGAATATTTCACCACTACGAGCAAACCGTCACGACGAGCCGTCGATTGCGTCATCGTCGGAATATATGATCGCGGCAAACTGGGCGTCGCGGCCAGCGACATCGATTCTGCCAGCAAAGGCGAAATCCGCCGGCTGATCAAGAGCGATGACATTTCTTCCGAGCTGGGTCATTCCGCGGTGCTGACGAGACTCGCCGGTGTCAAGGCGGCACGCGTCGTTGTCGTCGGCCTGGGTAAATCGAGTGCCTTCGGCGCCAAGCAATTCCGCAAGGCCGTAGCCGCTGCGGCAACAGCGATCTCGAAGACCAAGGCGAAACAGGCGCTGAATGGCCTGACGCTCGAGACCGTTGCCAAAACCAGCCGCTACTACCTGGCACGCCACTCCGCCGAGGCCTTCGGTGAAATACTGTATCGTTTCAATAAAATGAAAAGCGGCCGTCAACCGGCAGCCAGTTCTCTCAAGAAAATCGGCTTTGCGATTGCAAAGCCGACGGATGCCGCCCTGACGATGCGCGGTGCTGAACACGGTGACGCAATTGCGACTGGCGTCTCGCTTGCCAAAGATCTTGGCAACCTGCCGGCCAACGTGTGTACGCCGAGCTACCTGGCGCGCACAGCCAAGAAACTGGCGTCCGGCAATGGCAGGCTGACGAGTAAGGTGCTCAACGAAACGGAAATGAAGCGTCTCGGAATGGGATCGTTACTATCCGTGTCGGCAGGTACCGTGGAAGCGCCCAAACTCATCGTAATGCGATACAAGGGCGGCGGCAGCGAGAAGCCCGTCGTGCTGGTTGGCAAGGGCGTCACCTTCGATGCCGGCGGTATTTCGCTCAAGCCCGGCCTCGGTATGGACGAGATGAAATTCGACATGTGCGGCGCAGCCAGCGTAATCGGCGTCATGGCCACGGTCGCTCAGCTTAAGCTGCCCATCAACCTCGTTGTTGTAGTCCCCACGGTCGAGAACATGCCGAGCGGCACTGCGACCAAGCCGGGCGATATTGTCAAGAGCATGTCCGGACAGACGATCGAAGTCCTCAACACCGATGCGGAGGGACGACTGATACTTTGTGATGCCCTCACCTATTCGCGGCGTTTCAAGCCAGCGGCAATAATTGACGTAGCCACCCTGACCGGAGCTTGCGTCATCGCGCTCGGCGCTCATCGCTCGGCCGTGATGAGTAATAATGAAGCGCTTCGAACAGAACTGGTCGCCGCGGGCGAACGCTCCGAAGACCTCGCCTGGCCCATGCCGCTCGGCGAAGAATACGCCGAGCAACTGAAAAGTAATTTCGCCGACATGGCGAACATCGGTGGTCGTCACGGCGGCGCCGTCACGGCGGCGTGTTTCCTCGAAAAATTCACCGATGGGCTCACGTGGGCGCACATGGACATTGCCGGTACGGCCTGGAATAGCGGTACCAAGAAAGGTGCAACCGGACGCCCGGTGCCATTACTGGCGGAGATGCTGCTCGCACGCTGCCACGCCCTGCCCTGAGCACACGATCCCCCTTATGGCCAGAGTCGACTTTTATGTGCTTGAGCGCGCTGACGAACGTGCGCGACAGATGCTTGCGTGCAAGCTGGCCGAGAAGGCTTACCGCCTCGAGAACACGGTGTACATACACGCAAAGAGCCGCGACGATGCAGAGCATCTTGACGCGCTCCTCTGGACGTTTCGCGACGGTAGCTTTGTTCCTCATGGCCTCAGCGGATCTAATGACGAGGCGGAAGTTTCGCCTGTCATGATCGGCTATGAAAAGAAAGGCATCGAATCTCGTGATCTTCTGATCAATCTCGATGACGAGATACCACCTTTTGCAGAATCGTTTCCGCGCGTTGCGGAACTCGTGACGTCCGACGAGAATTGCCGGCTGTTGAGTCGCAAGCGATTTGCCGAATACCGGGATAAGGGTCACTCGATCCAGACGCACAAACTCTGATGGACAAGTCTTACCAACCCAAAGAAATTGAACAGCGTATCTATGAACGCTGGGAGAAAAACGGCTATTTCGCTCCCCAGGGCGATGGAGAGTCTTACTGCATCATGATTCCGCCACCGAACGTGACGGGAACCCTGCATATGGGGCACGCATTTCAGGATACGATCATGGATGCGCTGACACGTTACCATCGCATGAAGGGCCATCGTACGCTGTGGCAACCGGGAATGGACCACGCCGGCATTGCGACACAAATGGTGGTCGAGCGTATCCTGAACAACGATGGATTATCCAAGCGCGACATCGGTCGCGAAAAATTCATCGAGCGCGTCTGGCAGTGGAAAGAGGAGTCCGGCGGACAGATCGCGAACCAGACTCGCCGCCTGGGGGCTTCAGTCGACTGGAGTCACGATCGCTTTACCATGGATGATGGTCTGTCAGATGCCGTGCGCCGAGTTTTTGTGCAACTTCACGATGAGGGGCTGATCTACCGCGGCAAGCGGCTCGTCAACTGGGACCCGGTCCTGCACACAGCATTGTCGGATCTTGAAGTCTTGTCCACGGACGAAGAAGGTCACCTTTGGCATTTCCGCTACCCGCTTGCATCAGGCGACGGACATCTCGTCGTCGCAACGACGAGACCCGAAACCATGCTCGGTGACAGTGCAGTCGCCGTGCATCCCGACGATGAACGCTACAAAAAGTTGGTTGGTCAGGACATTATTCTGCCGATCGTGGGCCGGCGCATACCGATCATCGCCGACGATTACGTCGATCCCGAGTTCGGCACAGGCTGCGTGAAAATCACTCCCGCGCACGATTTCAACGACTATGAAATCGGCAAACGACATGACCTGCCGCTGTATAACATCCTGACCGACGATGCGGCGCTCAACGACAGCGTGCCGGATGCTTACAAAGCGATGGACCGGTTTGATGCACGCAAGCAGATCGTTGCCGAATTCCAGCAACTGGGCCTGCTCGAGAAAATCGAGAACTACGTCGTTAAGATCCCACGCGGCGACCGCTCGCACGCCGTTGTCGAGCCGTACCTTACCGACCAGTGGTACGTGAAGATCGAACCGCTGGCCAAGCCGGCTATCGAGGCAGTCGAAACGGGCAAAATTCGCTTCGTACCCGAGAACTGGTCGAAAACCTACTTCGAGTGGATGTACAACATCCAGGACTGGTGCATCAGTCGGCAACTCTGGTGGGGACACCGCATACCCGCGTGGTACGACGACGACGCCAACATCTATGTTGGCTATTCGGAAGAAGACGTTCGCAAGACAAACAAACTCGGCACCACAGTGGCGCTGCGGCAGGATGAGGACGTCCTCGACACCTGGTTCTCCTCCGCGCTGTGGCCCTTCAGCACGCTGGGCTGGCCCGAGAAAACTGACAGGCTGGAGGATTTTTATCCCGGCAACGTCCTGGTAACCGGTTTCGACATTATTTTCTTCTGGGTTGCCCGGATGATCATGATGGGTATCAAGTTCATGGGCGATGTGCCTTTCCATGAGGTATACATCCACGGCCTGATTCGTGCCGAAGATGGCCAGAAGATGTCGAAGTCGAAGGGCAATGTCCTCGATCCGCTCGATCTCATCGATGGTATCGATCTCGCCGCACTGATCGAAAAACGTACCAGCGGCATGATGCAGGATCACCTGGCACCCAAAATCAAAAAAGCGACGCAACGAGAATTCCCCGACGGAATCAATCAGTACGGTGCCGATGCCTTGCGCTATACATTCGCGGCACTCGCGACGACCGGTCGCGACATTCGCTTCGACCTGGGCCGCATCGATGGCTACAAGAATTTCTGTAACAAACTCTGGAACGCCGCCCGATATGTACTGATGAACACTGAATCACTTGACAGCGGCGACGTCGAGTTGAGTGCAGCCGACCGCTGGATCGCGGCGCGGCTCGATCAGACGGTCACTGCCGTGCACGGCCATTTCGCATCGTATCGGCTCGATCTTGCGGCACAGGCCTTGTACGAATTTACGTGGCACGAGTTCTGTGACTGGTACCTGGAACTGTCCAAGCCCGTGCTGCAGTCGGATGAATCCTCCGCCGCACTGCAACGCGGTACGCGCAGAACGCTGATTGAAGTACTGGAATCTATCCTGCGCCTGCTGCACCCGCTGATGCCGTTCATAACCGAGGAAATCTGGCAACAGGTTGCCAAGCGCGCAGGTGTCGAAGGAGATACGATAATGTTGCGTCCTTATCCGGCCGCCAGCCGCGCCACAAGGGATAGCGACGCCACCGATGACATTGAGTGGGTAAAGCAGTTTATTCTCGGTATACGGCAGATACGCGGAGAAATGGATATTTCACCGGGTAAGTTCCTACCCGTAGTATTGCAAAACGCTAGTGACATCGATCAGCGGCGGGCTGATGCGCACGCCTTGTTATTGAAACGCGTGGGCCGCGTCGAGTCTGTAACGATTCTTGCCGACGGCGCAGAAGCGCCGGCTGCTGCAACGGCCCTGCTCGGAGACTTGCGACTGCTCGTACCCATGAAAGGCGTCATAGACGTCGGCGCCGAACGAACTCGTCTAGAGAAGCAGATGGACAAGGTGCGCGCCGATCTTGCACGCGCGACGGGCAAGCTCGGCAACGAAAAATTTGTGAACAATGCGCCGGCCGACGTGGTCACACAGGAACGGGAACGGGCAGTAGAGTTCGAAAAGACGATCGCTCAGCTGACCGAACAGCTCGTGAAGCTGCAGGAGCTCGCCTGACCGGACGACTATTCTGAGTACTGCATCACACTCTGATCGGCGAGCCAGTGCAAAAAGGCGCGGCTTGAGTAACCATGGCTTGATAGACACTTTTTCGCAAGATTTTAAGGACCGAGAGATGCAGCGCGGAAATATCCTGGAGAAGTTGCACACCAATGAGGAGGCACAGCGTGCGACCATCGCTCGCGCTCGCAAAGCGCTCGGCCGCATCATCCTCGGCAAGAACGAACAAATAACTTTGGCGCTGGCGTGCGTGCTGGCACGTGGACACCTGCTGATCGAGGATCTTCCGGGGCTCGGCAAAACCATGCTCGCACAGGCATTGGCACGAGTATTGGGTCTAAGTTTTCAACGTATTCAGTTTACAAGCGATCTTCTTCCGGCGGACATCATCGGTGTTTCCGTATTTCGGCAGAACCGTGGCGAGTTCGAATTCCAGCCCGGGCCGATATTTTCGCAATTGATCCTGGCCGATGAAGTCAACCGTGCCACGCCCAAAGCGCAAAGCGCATTGCTGGAAGCCATGGAGGAACAACAGGTTTCAGTCGATGGCACGACGCGCGAGTTGCCCGAGCCTTTTTTTGTAGTTGCGACGCAGAATCCCGGCGACCAGATCGGAACCTTCCCTCTTCCCGAGTCGCAGCTCGATCGCTTCCTGATGCGCATTCAAATGGGCTATCCGAACGAGGACAGCGAACGCGAGCTGCTCGCCGGAGATGATCGGCGCTTGATACTGAAAGACACCGAAGCCGTCGCGAGTCCGGAGATGCTGATCGCGTTGCAGCAATCGGTGAAGGCCGTGCATGTCAGTGACGCGCTGATCGATTACATTCAGGCGCTCGTGCGCCATACGCGGGAATCGGCTGACATCGAAATCGGTCTGTCGCCTCGAGGTGCCCAGGCGCTGGTGGCGGCAGCAAAATCCGTGGCATTCGTCGAGAATCACTCCGGCGCCTACCCGGACGACGTCCAGGCTGTATTTACCGCAATTGCAGGCCATCGACTCAAACCAGCCGGCGGCACCCGATTCCGCAGCCCGGCCGAACTCTGCAAGCATGTCCTCGATTCAGTGGCCATCCCCTAGCCCGGGCCGATTGTTCAGCGCCCTCCGAACCGGGGCCGCCGCAGGTGTCGGGCGCTGGGCCCGCAGACGTCAGGGCCTGGACCCGGCTACCACGCGGCTGCGGCCTGGCCGCGTTTACATACTACCGACCGGCGTTGGCATCGTTTTCGGGATCATGGCATTTGCGATGTTGTTGGGCTCGATGAACTACAACAACAATCTTTCCTTTGTCCTGACCTTTATCCTGATTGGCATCGGATTCGTATCGATGCACCAGTGTCAACGAAATCTCGTCGGTCTCGAACTGACCTTCGCTGGCACAGAACCCGTATTCGCCGGTCAGACTATGCGCTTTGGTATCGCCGTAACCAACCACTCAAAAAACGCGCGCTACGGCATCCGCCTGTACCGGGAAGGAATCGAGAGTGACATCCAGGACTTGCATCCTGGCGAAAGCAAAGTATTTGTCCTTGCTGTGCCGACCGAGCAACGCGGCTTGATCACGCTGGACCGCTTCGGCATTCGCACGTTCTTTCCATTTGAATTGTTCCGCTCCTGGGCATGGTTACATATGGACATCAGCGCACTCGTTTTTCCCCGGCCTGCGGAGCGTCCGCCCGAGCCGCCGCCGACGATGGTGGCACACGGCCATCGACAGCACGATGCGCGTGGAGAAGAAGATTTCGCCGGCCTGCGCAAATACCATGAAGGTGATTCACCGCGGCACGTCGCGTGGAAGGCGTATGCCCGCAGCGGACAGCTTCTGTCGAAGCAGTTTGCAGGTGCCGATACGAGCAGCCAGTGGTTTAATTTCGACGACATTCCCGTTGATGATGTTGAACAGCGCTTGTCCATACTGACGCGCTGGGTAGTTGATGCCGACCGCACTCGCGAAGACTACGGTCTGCGACTGCCGGGCGAAGAATTCGCACCCGCACACGGTGAGGCGCATCGCAGAGCTTGCCTCGAGGCGCTCGCGTTGTTCGAGAAAGGCACGACATGATGGTGCGGCCGCGCGGAACGGATGGATCGCTGCTGTCCAGCCTGCCATGGACGATTGCCGCACTGGCGGTCTCAGCCGCTCCGCACCTGCCTTATTTGCCGATCTGGATAAGCGCCGCCTTGTTCGGCTGTTCGATCTGGCGCTACCTGATCGAAAGACGCCGCCGCGCGCTGCCATCCATCTGGCTCCGTGCGCTGCTGGCGCTTGCCTGTTTCCTGGGAGTGCTTGCCACCTACTCAACGATCAGCGGCGTCGGACCCGGCTCGGCCTTGCTTGCCATCATGGCAGCTTTGAAGTTCCTCGAGACGCGCAAGCGACGTGATCAGTTCGTATTGTTGTTCATTTCGATTTTCCTTGTCATGTCCTCGCTGCTAAGGGAACAGTATCTCTGGTCCTTGCCTTACCTTATTGTCAGCACCATCGTAATAATGACTGCCTGGCTGCGCATGTCGGCCGCTCAGGATGAGACGGCCAGGCAGAGCTTCGCGACCGGCGGCCGACTGCTTCTTTATGCAGCACCGCTCGCCGTTGCGATGTGGATTTTCTTTCCGCGGATCGCGATTCCATTCTGGGCGGTACCGATGGATACGGGCACTGCGACCACCGGCATCAGTGATTCCATGAGCCCTGGTGATGTGAGCAAGCTGTCACTGTCCGATGCCGTTGCCTTTCGCGTCAAGTTTGACGACACCATTCCCGCCGCACGCGACCGCTACTGGCGTGGGCTTGTATTGACCGTTTTCAATGGCCGGACCTGGTCAATGAATGACCCCTTTGAAGGTCCGCGTGTTCATGAAACGGTCTCCGAGCAAGGTGATCCGGTCAGGTATCAGGTCACGCTCGAGCCAACCCACCAGCCCTATGTTTTCGCGCTCGACATGCCGTGGTCCTGGACATTGGAACGAACGTTCATGGGCCCGCAGCAACAACTGGTGAACGCACGGCCGATCGATCAACGTGTTGCCTACGAGGCGGTCTCGTATCTCGACTTCAGCACGAATGCTGACCTGAGCAATTATGCACGTTCCTGGTATCAGCGTTTGCCCGATGCCAGCAATCCGAGAACACAGAGTCTCGCGAAAGACATGCGTAGCGCGGCAGGATCAGATGCTGCTTATATCGAAGCCGTTTTGCGCAAGTTCAACACCGAAGAATATTTCTACACGCTGGAGCCGCCGCCGCTTGGCAATAACTCGGTTGACCGATTCCTGTTTGATACCCGGCGCGGATTTTGTGAGCATTACGCGTCGGCCTTCGCTGTGATGATGCGTGCGGCGGATATTCCGGCTCGCATCGTGCTGGGTTATCAGGGCGGTGAAATCAATTCGATGGCCGGGCACCTGATCGTGCGCCAGTCCGATGCCCACGCATGGAACGAGGTCTGGCTGGAGCGGCATGGCTGGTATCGCATCGATCCTACGGCGGCCGTCGCCCCCGAACGCATCGACCTGGGTGCAAGCAATGCAGCGTTCGAGGGGTTTGGCGCAGCCTGGGGATTATCCGCGCCATCGGAATTCCTCCACCAGCTGTCAATGACGTTTGATGCGCTCGACGCCAAATGGAATGACTGGGTCCTGGGCTACGGCCCCGACAAGCAAACCGACGTCATGGAATGGCTGGGCATGCGCGACCCCGATTGGCAAAAAATGATACTCACTATGATCGGACTGGTCCTCGGCTTGATCGCGCTGATCAGCTTGTTGCTGGCGCTACGCTATAGACCGCCGGCAAAAGACGCCGCCGCCGTGCTTTTTCAACGTTTCATCAAGAAGACCGGCCTTGAACAGGGTATCGGTGAAACAGCGGAACGCTTCGCACATCGGGCCATGCAAACCGGCACGCTGCCCGCGGACGCTGTTGAGTCGGTCACGGCCGCCTACCATGACGCACGCTACGGCCCTGTTGACGACGATTCAGCCATTGCGCGCCTGAAACGTGCGGTCGGCGCTATCGGGTAGTAGGTTCGGGTGGTTGTGTACGCACCAGCGACAGTAACAACGCGCCGGCCAGAAAAAGCGGCATCAATGTCAGCAGAACCCATTTCGGATCATCGGACAGCATCGCTGCGGTAGCAACCATTGCGGGGCCGAGTACGTGAGCAAACTTTGTCACCATGTTGTAGAAACCGAAGAACTCGCCGGGTAGTTCCGGCGGGATGAGCGACGCATACAGAGACCGGCTCAAACCCTGCACGCCACCCTGCACCGTACCGATGACCATCGCCATCACATAAAACTGCCACACCTCTGTCATGAATATCGCCCATGCGGACATGCCGATATAAACGAGCAGCGCAAAATAGATCCCTGACTTCGGGCCGACGCGATGGGCGACAAAACCGTACAGCAATGTCGCAGGAAAACCGATGAAGTTGGTGATGAGCAAAGCCATGACCAGGTCCTTGTCGTCGAATCCGAGGCGCTGGCCGTAGTTCACGGCCATGAAGATCACCGTAAATACGCCACCGATATACAGCCAGTAGCCGGTCAGGAAAACAACAATATTTCGATACTGCCCCACCTTTAAGGCCGTCGCTTTAAGTTCGGCATAGGCGGCACGAATGGCACCACTGCGCACCTCGAGCGGACTGTGGCGTTCGTGAACGAAAAACAGCAGCGGTAGCAGGAAGATCAACCACCACGCGCCAACTGAGACAAACGCGAAACTGAATACCTCCGCGGTATCCGCAAATCCGAAGGTCGCCGGTGACGACAGCATCCAGACATGCAGCGCGAGCAAAACTGCGCCACCCAGATAACCGAGCGAGAAACCCAAGGTCGAGACAAAACTGTAGTAGCGAGGCTCACAGACGTCGATCAGCAAGGAATCGTAGAACACGACAGAACTGTAATAGCCGATCGATGCCAGCAGGTAGACGCCCAGTGCAAGCGGCCACTCGCCCTTGCCGACGAACCCCAGCGCCGCCGTCATGGTCGCGCCGACTACGGCGAGCACAAACAGAAAGCGTTTTCGATAGCCGCCGGCATCCGCAATTGTGCCGAACAGCGGTGCCGTGACACAGACAATGACGCTGGCAGCAAATGTAATCCATCCCAGCCGCGCCGTTACGGCCGAGCCATCGTCACCGACGCTCCAGTAGTTACCGAGGACCAGGGGGAAAAGGACCGCCAGAACGCTGAGGGCGAAAGCGGAGTTTGCCCAATCATAGAGCGCCCAGCCGATGACTCTTTTATTAAGAATGGGGAATTTCGACAAACTCTCGTCTCAGTTCCGAAGCCCGGAAATCAATGCTCTCGCGTCTTGCGAAATGCTATCTGCGGCCAACGCTCCTCGGTCAGGCTCAGGTTGACCCTGGTTGGAGCAATGTAGACCAGACGGTTGCCATGATCCAGCGCCAGGTTGTCGTGTGCCTTGCGCTCGAAGTCGGATAGCATCTTGGCGTCTTCGCATTCGACCCAGCGTGCGGTGGCGACGTTGATCGTTTCGAACTGACATTCGACGTTGTACTCATCGCGCAGGCGATGCGCCACAACTTCAAACTGCAGCGGCCCGACCGCGCCCAGAATCAGGTCGTTGTTGCGCAGTGGCTTGAACAGTTGCGTCGCGCCCTCTTCACATAGTTGCGCAAGACCTTTTTGCAGTGCTTTGAGGCGCAACGGGTCTTTTAGCACGGCCCGCCTGAAGATCTCCGGCGCAAAATTCGGAATCCCGGTAAAGCGAATGTCCTCGCCTTCCGAAAAACTGTCACCAATGTTGATCGTGCCGTGGTTGTGAAGGCCGATGATGTCACCGGCGTAGGCGGTCTCTGCATGCTGCCGGTCTGCGGCCATGAATGTTATTGCATCCGGTATCTTCATTTCCTTGCCCGAGCGAACATGCAGGGTACGAATGCCCTTGCGGTATTCTCCCGAGCAGATGCGCATGAACGCGATGCGATCGCGATGACCGGGATCCATGTTTGCCTGGATCTTGAAGACGAAGCCGGTCAATTTATCTTCGGTCGGGCTGACGTCGCGTTGCTCGCTCGCGCGTACCAGCGGCGCGGGTGCATGGATCACGAATTCGTCCAGCAGTTCCTTGACGCCGAAATTCGAAATTGCAGAGCCGAAGAACACCGGCGTCTGCTTTGCAGCCAGGTAGTCATCCAGCGAAAAATCCGGACACGCACCTTTCACAAGTTCTATTTCCTCGCGGAATTCGTCGGTCACGTCGCCGAGCACGGCTGCCGCTTCATCGGAATGCAGGCCATCGACCATCCGTATTTGACCGGCTTTCTGACGCCCGACCCGGCTATAGAGATAGATCTTGTCCTGCAGCAGGTGGTAAACACCCTTTAGTGAGCGACCCATACCGATCGGCCACGTAATCGGCGCGCACTCGATCTTGAGCACCGATTCAATTTCATCGAGCAAGTCGATCGGCTCTCGTCCGTCGCGATCCAGCTTGTTAATGAATGTCATGATCGGCGTATCTCGCAGCCGGCAGACTTCCATGAGCTTGATCGTGCGCTTCTCGACGCCTTTTGCGCAGTCGATGACCATGAGCGCCGAGTCCACCGCGGTCAACGTACGGTAGGTATCCTCCGAGAAGTCCTCGTGACCTGGCGTATCCAGCAGATTGACGACATAGTCCTTGTACGGGAACTGCATGACCGACGATGTCACCGAGATGCCGCGCTGCTGCTCCAGTGCCATCCAGTCCGACGTTGCGTGACGACTCGCTTTTCGGCCCTTCACGGTTCCGGCAAGCTGAATTGCGCCGCCGTAAAGCAACAGCTTTTCCGTCAGCGTCGTCTTGCCGGCGTCCGGGTGCGAAATAATCGCGAATGTCCGCCGTTTGCGGACCTGTTGTTCAATTTTGGTCATTATTTTGAGCTCAGTCTTCTATGACAAGCTTCTTGGCGAGAACAGCCGCATCCTCGCGGCCTTCGTGGGACTGATAATAAGCCGGGCGATTGGCAACCTGGTAAAAGCCCTTCTTGCGATACAGGGCCAGCGCCATCTCGTTGGACGGGCGCACCTCGAGGAAGATTTCCCGAACCGACGCCGATCGAGCCCGGAAGAGCAACTCATTGAGCAGGCGCTCGCCGTATCCCATTGAGCGAAACTCGGGATCGACGCAAAGGTTGAGAATATGCGCTTCACCGGCGGCGACCGAGAGGATGCCATAACCTGCGACTCGCTCCTGGCGAATCAGCACTATGCTGCGGTACCCGGCCAGCAGGCAATCTCGAAACACGCCATGACTCCAGGGAAACTCATAGCTGCGACGTTCGATATCGGACACCATTTTGAGATCACGGTGTTGCATATCCCGGACCGTGGTTGGTGGATCTGCGAGTGGCCTGATCAAGCGCTGTACTCCGCCACGAGCCGAGTGGCCAGGCACAGGTCGCTCCACGATTTGGCTTTTTGCGAAGGACTCCGCAACAGGTAGGCTGGATGATAGGTGACGACCAGCGGAATTCCGCCGAAGTCGTGCGGCCGGCCACGCATTCGGCCTACGGTCTCGCTGCTGCCGAGCAGGTTCTGCGCCGCAATCTTGCCAACCGCGAGGATTATTTTCGGTTGCACGAGCTCAATTTGCCGTTCCAGGTACTGGCGACACGCAGCGGCCTCTTCCGGCCTGGGATCGCGGTTATTCGGCGGCCGACACTTCAGAATGTTGGCGATAAAAACGCTGTCCCGGCTCTGGCCGACGGCACGCAACATTTCATCGAGAAGCGTACCGGCACGGCCAACGAATGGCTCGCCACGGCGATCCTCTTCCGCACCGGGCGCCTCGCCAATGATCAGCCAGTCCGCGTTCGGGTTACCGACACCGAAAACCGTGTTCGTGCGACTTTGCGCCAGCTCACAACGCGTGCAATGGGTTACGCAATCGCGTAGCTCGGACCAGTCCATGCCATCGGGTGATACCGCCTCTGGAGACATCCCGGTTTCGGCGGCATCCCTGGGCAACCACACGTCGATACCCATGGCTCTCAGGTACGCGCGTCGTTCATGTTCAGGGTGCATCATGGGCAGAATCGATCTTCGGAACTTCGGCTGCTTGGCAGGCCGTAGTTTGCCACGGCGCATCACGCTTTACACGGGACGACAAAATTCAGGCGCGTGTCAGGGCAGCAATCAGGTCCTCGCCCGCGACAACTCGCTGGCCGGGTTTGACCAGCACCTTGCTGGTGATTGGTATATAGATGTCGGCATACTGCGCCAGCCGCAAATAAGCGCATCGATGCCCCTGCCCGATGCGCTCTCCGTAGCCTATGAACGACCGTGGCGCCAGGCCGAAGCGGTAGCCCAGGAATTGCAGCACGACATTTTCGCCCTCGTCCGTCTGCACCCAGAGGGCATTGGCTGGACAATCAGGCCCGATGCCCTCGGCAGCCGACTGCAGATCCATGACCTTGCCTTCAACCGGACTTCTGGCCGTGTAGGTACCGAGGCTGTTGACGCGAATGCGAACCAGGTGGGCTTCGCCCTGCACGACGCATTTTTCAGTAATCTCAACTGCGACCACCGTGCCGTCGGCCGGGCTCATGACACCCAGGGCGACCGAGGGCACTTCGCGGATCGGATCGCGAAACAACAGGAACAGCAATACGACCAGAATCGCAGGCATGAGCGCGAACCAGGGATCGGAGTAGCGAACCAGCGCGACGCCGACTGCCACCACCAGCACTATCGGTAGAATGCCCTCCTGGGCAATAAATGGATTGCGTTTTCCGTAAGCCACTCGAGTGTCTTCAATACCAGGCGAGCACGGACGATCCCCTGCTTTCACGGCAGAGTCAATATGGGGATTACACTGCCGTCACATAGTCGGGCAGAAACGGTTAGAATGCGCGCGTCACGGACTCAAGGTTTTGCGATCAATGCGTTTTTCCGAATTCGGGCTGACCACGCTCAAGGAAGTACCTGCTGAGGCGGAAATTGTCAGCCACAAGCTCATGCTGCGCGCCGGGCTGATTCGACGCCTCGCATCCGGCCTGTTTACCTGGATGCCAATCGGGCTGCGTATCCTGCGAAAAGTCGAAACCGTGGTGCGGGAGGAAATGAACCGCGCCGGCGCGCTCGAGTTGTTGATGCCGGCCGTGCAACCTGCCGAGCTGTGGCGGGAATCCGGGCGCTGGGACCAGTATGGCCCGCTCCTGCTGCGCATGCACGATCGCAACCAGCGGGAGTTCTGTTTTGGCCCGACGCATGAGGAAGTCATCACGGACATCGCGCGGCGGGAACTGCGAAGCTACAAACAACTGCCGATCAACTACTACCAGATCCAGACCAAGTTCCGCGACGAAATTCGACCTCGTTTCGGCGTGATGCGGGCGCGCGAGTTCATTATGAAAGACGCCTACTCTTTCGATATCGATCACGCCGGACTCGAAGCCTCTTACGCCAGGATGCATGCCGCGTATACGGCGATTTTCGAACGCCTTGGGCTGAAATTCCGCGTCGTCGACGCCGACAGCGGAGAAATCGGCGGCAGCCGCTCGCAGGAATTTCATGTGCTGGCCGATTCCGGCGAGGACGCGATCGCCTATAGCGACACCGACAATTACGCATCAAACATGGAGACTGCAGCGACGTTTCCGCTGGGAGGCAGTCGCCCGGCCGCGACGGAATCGCTCGAGAAGATCAGGACGCCGGGAATCGGGACGATTGCTTCGCTGTGCGCGTTCCTTGACGTCACCCCATCGCAAACGCTCAAGACCCTGATCGTCGAGGGTAGCGACGGACCCATCGCCCTCGCACTGCGTGGCGACCACGAACTCAACTCGGTGAAAGCGCAGAAGATCCCGGGTGTCGCATCACCGCTGACCATGGCCAGTCCGGACGTCATACGCAAAGTCACCGGCTGTGCGCCAGGATTCGCCGGCCCGATCGGGCTCGACATTCCCGTGTTTTACGATCATGCAACCGCGGCCATGAGTGATTTCGTCTGCGGCGCCAATGAAGCGGACATGCACTACAAGGGCACCAATTTCGATCGCGACATCGATGCCCCGGAAACCGTCGATATTCGCAATGTGCTGGCCGGAGACCCAACCCCCGGCGGCAAGGGCACGCTCAGCATTGCGCGAGGTATCGAAGTCGGCCATATCTTCCAGCTGGGCGACAAATACAGCCAGGCGATGGGCGCAACCGTCCAGGACCCGGACGGCAAAAACCGGACCATGGCCATGGGCTGCTATGGGATTGGCGTCACGCGCATCGTCGGCGCTGCGATCGAACAGAATCACGACAATAACGGCATTATCTGGCCCGGGCCACTGGCGCCGTTCGACGTGGTGCTGGTTCCGATAAACCTGCAGCGCTCCGATACGGTGCGCGAAGCCGCTGAAGCGCTTTACGCAGAACTTACCGATAAGGGCTTGGACGTGCTCTACGATGACCGTGACGCGCGGCCTGGTGTGAAGTTTGCGGACGCAGAGTTAATTGGTATCCCGCATCGGCTCGTGATCAGCGAACGCAACCTGGCGGCGGGCGAACTGGAGTATCGCCATCGCAGGGACTCGGAGTCGCGCAATTTGAAACGTGAAGAGGCTCTCAAATTGCTCGAGGAATCCACTGTAAGCTAATGATTCCAATACACTATGAGCCATGTATTATACTGCAGCCATGACGTTGATCCATCGCATCAGAATGCTCGCCCTGTTCGCCGTCCTTATTTCGGGCAGCGCTGCCGCGGCCGAGCCCGCTCCCGATCCGGAACTCCGTGAGGCGCTGCGCCAGGCGGCCAGCGAGTCGGCGAGCTTCACGGATCGATTTCATGCCGAGGTGTGGCTGACCGATATGTCGCGTCGCCTGGCGCGCCAGGTCGAGGACCCGGACGAGCGCATCGAGCTCTTGACGCTGGTACACCTGGAAGCGGCTCGCGTCGAGCTGCCGCCAGAGCTCGTTCTGGCGGTCATCGAAGTTGAGAGCAACTTCGACCGCTACGCTGTTTCCGTCGCCGGGGCGCTCGGGCTCATGCAGGTCATGCCATTCTGGCTCAATGAAATTGGCCGGCCCGACGACAACCTATTGCACACCGACACCAATCTCCGCTATGGCTGCACCATTCTGCGCTTTTATCTCGATAAGGAAAAAGGCGATTTGCGGCGAGCACTGGGGCGATACAATGGCAGCCTGGGCAAGCGCAAGTACCCGAACAAGGTCATCGACAAGCTCAGCAAGAAGTGGTTTCAGGCCTGACTCGACTAGCCGATCCTGAAGCCCGGCAGCTGCCGGTATTCCGCCGGACATTGCTCGACAGCTGACACATCTGCCAGCGGCGGCCCCTGTTGCAGCCAGGCGTAAAGCGCCTTCAGTGCCTCGTCAGAACCGAAGGCCAGGACCTCAACGTCGCCGTTATCGAGGTTGATCGCGTGCCCCGTGATACCGAGCCGCTGCGCTTCGCGCCGCGTGCTGTCACGAAACCAGACACCCTGCACGCGGCCGCTGACGCGGAAGCGCCGCGCTGCCTGCTGCGTACGGGGTGAAGGCGACCGCCGCGTTATCGGGAATCGTCCTCTGCGGGGTCCTTCACGGCCTCGCTGGCTTTGAGCGCATCGAGGGCCTTCATTTTTGCCTGCTTGGCGTCATATCGCGCCTGCGAATACTGGCGGTCATTGAGCTCTTGCTGCGCTTTTTGCAGATAGGATTCCGCGGCTTTGAGATGAATAGCGGCCTTTTCAGCCGCCCCGGCTTCCTTCGCAACGGCAATTGCCTGGCGTGCATCACTCATTTCCTGCACAGGCGGCGCCGTTTCGCAGCCTGCCGTCGACAGGACAGCGGCGATCAGGAATCCCTGCATGAGCGATTTGAGTCCGGGTGTTTTCACGTCTTATTCTTGAATTTGGAAACCGCTCAACGCTATCAACCGGGACCACCAGCCGTCAAGCTGGCTGGGCTGCGCTGACGCGCCCGATCGAGCCTGTTAGAGTTCGCCTTCGGCACTGAGACTGGTTGAACGAGGGTGTAATGGCGTTAACGATTTACCACAACCCCCGATGTTCCAAGTCGCGGAAAACGCTGGAAATCATCCAGGCCGCTGGCGTTGCGACGACAATTGTCCCGTATTTGCAGGAGACACCTGACGCGACCCAGATTCTTGCGATTGCAGCCAGCCTCGGCACGCCCGTAGCCGCCCTGCTGCGTTCCGGCGAGAGCGCTGTCAGGGAGGCAACCGATCTCCCGGCTCTGGATGACGATGCGGCGCTCGCCGCGTGGATCGCCGCGCATCCTATTGCGCTGCAGCGGCCCATCGTTGTTGACCCGGAAAGTGGCAGAGCTGTAGTCGGAAGACCACCCGAGAACGTACAAGTTCTGCTTCCCTGATGTCCGAGATCCTCGTTCTTTATTACTCGCGCAATGGCGCAACAGAAGCGCTTGCCCGGGAAGTATGTCACGGCGTCGACGGGGTCTCCGGCATGGCGGCGCGTCTTCGCACCGTGCCTGATGTGTCGGCAGTCAGCGCAGCCGTCGAAGACGCGGTACCCGGCTCCGGTCCCCCGTATGCCACGCCGGCGGATCTCGCCGATTGCGCGGGCCTGCTCATGGGCAGCCCGACGAATTTTGGCAACATGTCGGCGCCGCTAAAGCACTTTCTCGACGGAACGGTCAGCGAGTGGTTTAAAGGCGCCGCGGCCGGCAAGCCTGCCGGCGTATTTGCGTCGACGTCGTCATTACATGGCGGGCAGGAATCGACGCTTCTGACGATGGCCCTGCCACTGCTGCACCATGGCATGCTGATCGTAGGATTGCCGTACACCGAAGAAGCATTGAGCACGACGACCTCGGGCGGAACGCCTTACGGCGCGACGCACGTTACCTGGAATCGCAAACCCGATTCTCTATCGGAAGAAGAAAAGCAGCTGGCGCGCGCGCTCGGAAAACGCGTTGCCGAGATTGCGAACCGGCTGGCCGCCTAGTCGGGACCTAGTCGCCTTGCGGCAATTTGAGAACATCCCGCACGAACGGAACCGTTAGTCGCCGCTGAGCGCGCAGCGCTTCGAGGTCAAGCTTGTCCAGCAATCCATACAAACTCGCCATGTCACGACGACTGCGTTTCAGCAAGTAACGCGCAGTCTCACCCGGAAGATCGAGCCCGCGATGCGTGGCACGCAGCTGCAAGGCCGCCACTCGCTGCTCATCGCCCAGTTCATGAACATGAAACACGGGCAATCGCGACAAGCGGCTGGCAAGATCCGCCAGCACGACCGGACACTCTCGCGGCGCCATACTGGCAGCCACAATCAGCTGGCCGCCTGCGTCTGAAAGCTGGTTGCACAGATCAAATAATGCCGTCTCCCAGTCAGCGTCACCCGCGACTGTCTCAAAGTCATCGATGCAAACCAGTTCGCGGCTCGCGAGGCCATCCAGAATCGCGGGCCCGGACGCTGCGAACGTTGACAACGGGATATACACGGAGCGATCACCGGCCTGATCACACACGGCCTGAAGCAGGTGCGTCTTGCCCGTGGATACCGTGCCCCACAACCAGCATCCATGCCCGTCCACGCCGGCAGCGTCAACGGCGAGTTCGCGGAGCGTTGCGACCAGCGACTCGTTGCCGTGCGCGTAAAAGCTGGCAAACACCGCATGATCCGCAAGACGTAATGGCAGTACCAGCTGATTCATTCGTCCTCGAGTACCAAGAGGGCGTCAGGATGTTCCTTGAGATAACGATGAAAAGCGAAGCGCACAAGGACCGAGAGGACGGCTGCCGCAGGCAACGCCAGTAGTATGCCGAAGAAGCCAAACAGCTGACCGCCGGCGGCGACAGCGAAGATGATGATCACCGGGTGCAATCCGATGCGATCACCAACCAGCTTGGGCGTCAGCACAGAACCTTCGAGTACCTGGGCGAGCGTAAAAGTGACGACTACGCCGACCAGTTGCCAGAGCGGGTTGGGCTCGAGCGCGACGGTCAGGCCCGCCAGGGCGATGCCGAAGACGAAGCCCAGATACGGCACGAAACTGACCAGGCCCGCGACGACGCCGATGGCAATCGCGAACTTCAACCCGACGAGGCTGAGGCCGATCGAATAAATGATCGCAAGCGCTGCCATAACCAGCAATTGACCGCGCAGAAACGCGCTGAGTACATCGTCTGTTTCCCGGGCAAGCTGGAAGACTGTATTGCGCTGGCTTTCCGGAACCAGGGCACCAACGTGGACAAGAATCGAGTCCCAGTCGCGCAGCAGGTAAAACGTCAGGATTGGAATCAGGAACAGGCTAAGGACAGCGGCCGCGAGGGCGCCGCCGGATTTGCTGACGGACAGCAACAGCTTGCCGCTCCAGCTGCCGACCATGTCACTGTATCGCGCAAGAAATGCGCCGATTCCCACGTCGTCGCCCGATTCCAGGTTCAGCCAGCCCGTTACCGACGGCAGCCATTCCTGCTCCACGCGTCTCGCGATGTCAGGCAATGCATCGAACAGAGCAGCAATCTGGGTCTTGATCAGTGGACCAACGAGCAAGATCAACAGCGCCAGCAAGAGAAAGGTAATCAGGAATACAGCGACGACGGCCAGGGTGCGCGGCATCTTGAGTTTCTGCAGGCGATCCGCCAGCGGATCGCCAATGTACGCCAGCAATGCGGCTGCAACGAACGGAGTCAGGACCGGCGCCAGGAGATAAAACAACCAGCCGGTCAAGGCGATTGCGATGAGCCAGTTAAGGCGCAAATCAGTTTGCATGTCTATTCACCCACACTCGCACGTTTCGACCAGGACCAGACATAGTCTACGCCACTGATGACGACCGTGATCAGGATTGCGGCACCAAGCACCGTGATTGAAATCTCGTCGGGCCATCCGAAGCCGGCGCGACTGAGCACGAACAGCAGGAACAGGAGCTGCAGTGCTGTATTGAGCTTGCTGATCCTGGTTGGCTCACCCTGTACCGGCTTTACTATGAAATTGTAAGCGGCCGCACCGCCGACAATGACGACGTCGCGCAGGATGACGACAGCCGTCAGCCAAATGGGGATATGGTGCATGTACGTCAACGTGATGAACGTGCCTGCGACCAACAGTTTGTCCGCAACAGGATCCAGCAAGGCACCCAGGCGAGTGTGCCAGTCGTATCGTTTTGCAAGATAACCGTCGATACCATCCGAGAAACCAGCCACGAAGAACAGCGCCAGCGCCAACGGAAAGTGTTCGTTGAGTATCAACAGCAGAATAGGTGCCACGAGCACGACTCGTAGCAACGAAATGGCGTTGGGTAACCAGCGGAAGGACATGCGTGCAGATCTCAGGGACCGTAGAAAAACTCGAGGGCGGCGCTGGGCGGGACGTCACCAGGAAACGTTGCACCTTCCTGTTCGATAAGTCCATTGAACCTCAGGGCCCGACTGAGCCGATCCGCACCACCACGCACGTCAACGCGATAACTGACGCGATCGCCAGCCACCTCGGTGATAACGAAGCTCTCGATCAGGGTGACGCCATCCAGCAAGCTCTGCAAAGACCCGTACGCCTGCACCGACACAATTCCGGACACGTGAAGCGCAACGGATTCGATCGGGGCGTTGCCGCCGACCGCGAATTCCGAGGTCAGCAGGTCCGCGACGCGACCTACAATGGCCTCGGGTGGTCCGTTCCAGCTGCGTTCTTCACCGCTGAAATAATAGCTCCACTCTTCACGACGGCTGGACGACGGGCGAATGCGTCCAATCAGGATGGAGTTGACATCGTAGCGATCCGATGCGGCGATTATTCGCTCATCGAATCCGCCCCAGATGTCGCTGAACGCAACGTTCTGCAGGTCGATGGTATCGAGTAGCGGAAATACCAGCGGCAGCCCGCGTCGCTCGGCGATTTCCAGAACACGCTCCCTGAAACGTCTGTTGAGATCAATCGAGCGGGACAGACCCTCCGTGCGATCAGGATCGTCTGCACCGATTATTTCGCGGCTGCCGCGCCCCCAGTCAACGGCCAGCCAGACCAGTGTCAGCGGCCGCTCAGCGCCCCAAACCGTCTGTCCCGCGTTGCGCAGGGTTTGCTCGATCGCCTGTCCGTCGAATGACACCCACAGAGAATCATCGGCACCCGGTCGGTATTGCATGACATAGGACGCTGGATCGGGGAACAACTCGCGGATCGCATCGGCATTCGCGCTGAGCTCGGATCCAGAAACGCGCATCAGCACCTCGGCGAGAGCCAGTTCGTAGGCGACTTTGCGCGGATTCTTTGCCTCGCGATCGAATGGCACCTCCGCGGTATAGAGCGTCGCCACCTCGACCGCTGCTGCCGGGGGCACGAGCCCGCCGCTCAACAACGCGGCCGCCAGCACGCAGCCGGTCGTTTGCCGGAGTCTTGTGAAGCGTCGGGATAATCGGGTTTCTAACAAGGGTGGTTTCCCCATTCAGAACCAAGCACTATTATATCGCCCTCGCAGAGTATGCCACTCCGACATGACCAATAAACCTCTAACGTACAAAGACGCCGGTGTCGATATAGACGCCGGTAACGAACTCGTCGAGCGAATCAAGCCCCTCGTCAAACGCACACGGCGGCCCGAGGTACTCGCCGGTATCGGCGGATTCGGCGGGCTGTTTGCACTCCCGCCGGACCGTTATCGTGAGCCCGTGCTGGTTTCCGGCACCGATGGGGTCGGTACCAAGCTGATGCTTGCCCAGCACCTCGATCGACACGACACGATCGGCATCGATCTCGTAGCCATGTGTGTCAATGACATACTGGTTCAGGGCGCAGAGCCGCTGTTTTTCCTCGACTATTTCGCCTGCGGCAAACTGGACACGGCGGTCGCAGCTGACGTCATCGCGGGTATCGCCGATGGCTGTTTGCAGGCGGGCGCTGCGCTGGTTGGCGGCGAAACCGCCGAGATGCCGGATATGTACGCTGACGGCGATTACGACTTGGCCGGTTTTACGGTTGGCGCGGTCGAGCGAGCCGAACTGATCGACGGCAGCTCCATCGAAGCTGGGGATGCATTGATCGGTATCGCATCCAGCGGACCGCATTCCAATGGTTACTCCCTGATACGCAAAATCCTGGATCGGGCCGGCGATTCAAGTATCGACGACGAACCGGCGAACGTCAGGCTTCTTGCGCCGACGCGAATATACGTCACCGCAATTCTCGCACTGATCCAGGCGATTCGGGTCAAAGGTCTTGCGCACATCACGGGCGGCGGCCTCACAGAAAACGTGCCGCGTATTTTTCACACGGCGCTGGACGCAGAGATCGACACATCAAGCTGGCAGCAAGGTCCCGTCTTCGACTGGCTGGCCGAGCATGGCAATGTCGAGACCGACGAAATGCGGCGCACGTTTAACTGTGGCGTGGGCATGGTCGTCGTAGTCGACGAAAGCAAGGTAGACGATGCGATTCGCATCCTGACCGATCAGGGCGAGGACGCCTGGAGAATAGGTCGTATTGTGGCCGGTAACCGGAAAACGCGATACGTCTGATGACGATGCGCTGTAAAACCGCGGTTCTCATTTCGGGATCGGGCACCAATCTCCAGGCATTCATCGATCGAGTCGGCTGCGGTGCGCTGGACCTCGAACTATCTGTCGTATTCGCCAACAATCCCGACGCCTTCGGCCTTGTCCGCGCAAGAAACGCCGGCATTCCAACAGCGTGCATCGAGCACGGGGACTTTGCCGACCGTGACTCTTTCGATCGCGCAGTGGCTGCGAAACTTGATGAATGGCAGCCGGACCTGCTGGTCCTGGCCGGCTTCATGCGCATCCTGAGTGCTGCGTTCGTGGCGCACTACGCCGGCAAGATTCTGAACATACATCCGGCACTGCTGCCGGCGTACCCCGGACTGAACACCCATCAGCGAGTGCTCGATGCGGGAGACAAGTGGCACGGCAGTACGGTGCATTTTGTGACCGAGCAACTCGACGGCGGACCGCGCATCCTGCAGGGACGGCTACCTGTCGTCGCGAGTGAGACAGCCAACCAACTGGCCGCACGCGTGCAGGCCGTCGAACACCGGATTTATCCAGAGGCCGCCGGCTGGGTCGGCGAAGGTCGGGTCGAGTTTCGTGACGGCAGGACCTGGATAGACGGTGCTATCGCCGACGAACCAGTGATACAGGTGTTCGATCACGCTGCTAACAAATTGTAGAGTCGGCGAGTGCGGCCAGGGGCCACGAGCGAGCGCAAAGCGCCCCCGACCAATAGGAGTCAGGCCTTCGGCAATGTCACGCCCGTTTGGCCCTGGTACTTTCCACCGCGGTCCTTGTAGGACGTTTCACAGGCCTCATCGGATTCCAGGAATAGCATCTGCGCCACGCCCTCGTTGGCGTAGATTTTGGCCGGCAGCGGCGTCGTATTGGAAAACTCGAGCGTTACGTGCCCCTCCCACTCGGGTTCCAGCGGTGTCACGTTTACGATGATGCCGCAACGTGCATAGGTCGACTTGCCGAGGCAGATCGTCAACACGGTACGCGGAATGCGAAAAAACTCGACTGTCCTTGCGAGCGCGAAAGAATTGGGTGGAATCACACAAACGTCGCTCTGGAGATCAACGAAGCTGGTCTCGTCGAATGCTTTCGGGTCAACGATCGCCGAATTGATGTTCGTGAATATCTTGAATTCGTCCGAGCAGCGAACGTCGTAGCCGTAACTGGAGGTGCCGTAACTGACGATGCGCCCACCGCGATTCTCCCGGACCTGGCCAGGCTCGAACGGTTCTATCATGCCGTGTTCGACAGCCATGCGGCGGATCCAGTGATCGGCTTTGATACTCACTTTCGCTCCTCGACGACGATAGTGCCGAATTTCGAACTGTGGTCGGTGCGCTCCGCCGCCTGCGCGGCACCGATTCTCCAGGCTGTTTCACGATAGGCTGAGGCAACCGCCGATTCGGGTTCGGCAATCACGGTCGGCTTTCCCGAATCGGTTTGTTCACGAATTCGTGTATCGAGAGGCAACTGTCCGAGCAGCCGAATATCGAAGTCGCGGCTCATTTTTTCGGCGCCCCCCTCGCCAAAAATGGCGTCCTCGTGGCCGCAGTTGGAACAAATATGCGTACTCATGTTTTCAACAACACCCAGCACCGGAATCGAGACCTTGCGAAACATCGCCAGGCCCTTGCGCGCGTCGATCGTCGCAATATTCTGCGGCGTCGTGACGATTACGGTGCCCGAAACCGGCACCTGCTGAGCAAGCGTCAACTGGATATCACCGGTGCCGGGCGGCATATCGACGATCAGGTAATCGAGGTCCTCCCACTGTGTTTGATGCGTCAGCTGACTCAGCGCGGATGTCACCATCGGACCACGCCAGATCATAGGCTGATCGGGGTCGACCAACGCCCCGATCGACATGACCTGCAGGCCGTGAGCCAGCAACGGCCGCATGGTCTTGCCATCTTCGCTGACCGGCTGCTGGCCGACGATACCCATCATGTGAGGCTGGCTCGGGCCATAGATATCGGCATCCAGAATGCCGACGGATGCGCCTTCTGCGGACAGTGCCAGCGCAATATTTGCCGCGACCGTCGACTTGCCAACCCCGCCTTTGCCCGACGCCACGGCGATAATATTCTTCACTGCCGGTATCGGCTTGACGTTTTTCTGCACCGCGTGCCGGATGATGCGTGTGCTTAATGCCAATTCGACGTTTTTCGCCCCGGTTTCCGCGCGCACGGCGTCCGAGATCTGTTGCCTGATGGCCGCGTGCGCGCTTTTGCACGGAAATCCAAGGTCGATCATGGCCGTCACACCCTCGCCCGTAAGGCTGGCGTCGCGAATCCGCCCGACCTCGCCCAATTCCCGGTCCACGACCGATAATTTGATGGAATTGAGGAACTTGCTCACATCTGAATCTGTTGACACCGTCACACTTCGCTCGCTTGCATTAGGTAAAATTTGGGTTCGAAGGACCGGCCTGCGCCGGAAATTCGGTGGCACATTGTAACGGAGGCAGGCCAGGAACGAAGCCGTTTTTGCAAAACCTCCTGGAACGGTCGAAATTTGCTGGAAGCCAGCAATGACGGGCGATGTGCCGGGCCCGTTGTGGCATAATGCCGCGTCGGGGACAAGGCAACACTGCAAACGAGGGTGCCTGATAAGGCAACCATGCCCCGTATTGCTTGGGCAAGAGCGTATTTACGAATTGGCGTTACGTAAGATAGCAATTGAGATTATGGCAATCGCAGACAGGCCGCTCGCGAGGCTGGCGTTTGTCCGGTCGCTGCGCCCGTTAATTGATGGCGGTTGCCCGACATGAGCTTTCTCGCTTCGTTTCGTTCCGATCAGGTTCTGGCGCAGCTCGTCGCACAGCCGGATGCTGCCTCGCCTGCCGCACAAAAACTCGTTGATAAGCTCAAGAAAGCCGGTAACAGGGCTGTTCCAAAGGTCATCGACGCCCTCGCTCTGTCCGACAAGACGCACACGATGGTGTTGGTTGATATTCTCGGCGAACTCGTCAACGACAAGAACCTGGACATGTATCGCGAAGGGCTCGCCGACGGCAACGAACGTGTCGTATCCGGCACCGCCTGGGCCCTCTCCAGCAGCACCGACTATAACCCCAACAGCCTGCTTGATTTTTTCGACGACGACGAAGTGTCGAAAGCGGCGCTCATCGATGTGCTGCGTGTACACAAGCAGGATCTCAGCGTGCATGAATTGCTGCGACGCGCATACGAGTGCGAAACCAAGGAAAAAGCGGCGATCTTCAAGATCATCGAGGAAATAATCAAACCCGAAATGGTGCCTGACCTGATCGCTCGCATGGGCGGCAAGGACCCGGTCATCAAGATGCACCTGATGAACTTGTTATCCAAATTCGACAAACCGGAAATCAATCACGCGCTGGAAATTCAGCTCAAGGATCCAAACAAGATGGTTCGCAGCGCCGCGCTTTCTGCGCTCGGGTCGCGCGGCGGCAAAATCAATATCGACAAAGTTGCGGATGTCCTGACGGACCCCGACCTCGACGTACAGAACAAAGCCGTCGATGTGCTGATCAAAGCCAATCACCCCGACACGATCCGTTACCTCGTCAACGCGCTGAAAGATGAATCGGAGTATGCACGACGAGCGGCTGTTGAAGTTCTCAATGAAATTGGCGACGTCAATTCTGTCAAGGATTTGCTGGACGCGATCAAAGACGATGACTGGTGGGTGCGCTCTCGCGCAGGCGATGCGCTGGCCGAGATCGGCGGTCCCAAGGTTGTTGATTCGGTCGTGACACTGATCAACGACGAGGACGAAGATATACGCCGTACCGCGATCGAGATCCTCAATGCCACCAAGGATCAGCGCGCCGTCGACCATTTGATCAAGGCAACAGACGATAGCGACTGGTGGGTTCGCGAGCGTGCCGTCGATGCACTTTCAAAAATCGGCGATACCAAAGCGCTGCCAACACTCGAGGCCATGCTCGGTAAAGACAGCAAGACGGACACTGTTGTCATTCGCGCACTGGCGAAACTGGGTAGCCACAAACACATCAACCAGATCCTGCCCCTTTTGCAACGACCAGAACGCGAAATTCAGGTCGAAGCCATCAAAGCTGTGGCGCAGCTCACGGACGATGCGAACGCCGAGACGATTCGTAAGCTATTGAAGAAGATCAAGGAGTCGGAAGACGCAACCATTTTCAACGTCGCCGACAAAGCCCTCAAGGATCTGGACGCGCGCTACTCCGAAACAGTCCTTGAAGAAAACATACGCGCGAAAAAGATCGCCTCGCACACCAAAACACTCTTGCTTGAAAATGACGAGCTGGACGAACTGCTGCACGCACAGGCGGCACAAATTGCCGAAGCCGCGAAACCGAAGGAAGCAGAACAAGAGGCTCCGCTTGGCCCAGCAATACTCGACATTTCCAAGCTCAACCCTGGCGACGTTATCGAGGGCCGCTACAAATATATCGAAAAAATTGGCAAAGGCGCTTTCGGCACGGTGCTGCTCATGGAAGACGAGGTCGTTGATGAGCAGCTTATCCTGAAATTTTTGAATCCGAACGTTTCCTCGGATGAGGAAATGATGAAGCGTTTCGTGCATGAGCTGCGCTACTCCCGCAAGATCACGCACCGCAATGTGATTCGTATTTACGACTTCCTGAACCTGCAGGGCTGTTACGCCATCTCGATGGAATATTTTCCGTCGCACACCTTGTCCGGCGAGATACCCGATAACAAGCCGATGGATATCAAGAAGGTACTGAAGTATTCGCGGGATATCGCGGCGGGAATGCACGTCGCGCACCAGGCCGGCGTCATTCACCGCGACCTGAAGCCGGCCAATATCCTCGTCAACAATGAAGGACTGCTGAAGATAGTGGACTTCGGCGTTGCAGCAGCCGCCAGCAGCGGCGACACTCAGCTCACCAAAACCGGCTACGTAATAGGTTCACCAAAGTACATGGCACCTGAGCAGATCCTGGGCAAGAAAGTGGATGTAACCGCTGATATCTACAGCGTTGGCGTCATCATCTACGAGATGGCGACCGGCATACCGCCTTACAGCCGCGGTGACCATATGTCGGTGATGTACCAACATGTGCAAGGAAAAGCGAAACACTGCCAGGAAGTCAATCCGGAAATCAGCGATGAATTCGCGGATCTTATCGTCAAGGCCATGTCGGTTGACAAATCAAAGCGCTTTCAGTCGATGACAGAACTCACTGACGCGCTCGACGCAATTACAAGCTGAGGCCAGCCATGGCACGAATCGACGCATTCCTGAAACTCGGACTGGCACAAGGTTGCTCCGACGTGCACCTTGCAGTCGGCGTACCTCCGATGCTGCGCATGAATGGTGACCTGATGCCGATCAAGTTTCGACAGCTGTCAGACACCGAACTCGAGACTTATATCCTCGAGGTGCTCACCGCAAAACAAAAGGAGCGCCTCGCGGAGGGGCACGATCTCGACTTCTCCTACGTCGGCGACGAAAGCGGCCGTTTTCGTGTCAACGTTTTCCGAAAAGAAACCGGAATCGGCGCCGTATTCCGGCACATCCCGGGGGATGTCCCGAAGCTCGATGATCTTAAAGTCCCGCCAATCCTGAAGAAATTTTGTGACTATCACCAGGGCATGGTGCTGGTTACCGGATCGACCGGTACCGGCAAGTCGACAACGCTCGCGGCGATGATCGATCACCTCAACGAAACACGCAACCTGAACATCATCAGCCTGGAAGACCCGATCGAGTTTGTGCACCCGAGCAAAAACTGCCAGGTCATCCAACGCGAACTCGGCACTCATGTGAAGAGCTTTGCCGACGGCGTGCGTTCGGCGATGCGTGAAGATCCCGACGTCATACTGGTCGGCGAGCTGCGTGACGCCGAGACCATCACCATGGCGATGACCGCTGCCGAAACAGGCCACCTGGTTCTCGGCACCCTGCACACCACGGGCGCGGTGAAGACCATTGACCGAATCATCGACGCCCTGCCCGGCGAGCTTCGAGAGCAAACCAAAGGATTCTTGTCGATGAGCCTGAAAGCCGTCGTTACGCAGGTATTGGTCAAGACACCCGACGGGCGCGGCCGACGGGCCATTCTCGAGATCCTCGTCAATAACCGGGCGATTGCGAAATTGATTATGACCGACCAGACACACCAGATACCCTCGCAGCTGCAAACCGGCAAGAACGTCGGCATGCAAGTCATGGATCAGGCACTGCTCGATGCGATTCGTACCAAGGAAATTGACGCGGATGACGCGATTCGCTACGCCTCGGATAAGAAGAAGTTCCAGCGATTTGTGACCGACACGGAAATGGTTGAAATACTCGACGTCAGCGGAGGCTGAGGCAATTCATGGCACAGATCGATAGCTACCTTGAACAAGCGCTCAAGCTAAACGCCTCGGACCTGCATTTCGTATCGGGTGACCCGGTTCGGGCGCGCATACATGGCAACCTCGCCGTGATGATCGAAGAGCGATTAATGACGGATGCGGCCGAGAAATTAATTTTCGAGATCATGGACGGCATTACGAAGAGAGCGTTCGATGCCAATGACGCCGCCGATTTTGCCTACGAGATTCCTGAGGTATCACGCTTTCGCGTCAACGCATTTCGCCACATTAATGGTGTCGGTGCGATTTTTCGCGCGATTCCATCCACCGCTCTGACGCTGGTAGATCTTGGCATGCCCAAGGTCATTCACGATCTCTGCCAGTACACGCAGGGCATGATACTCGTGACCGGCAAGACCGGATCCGGCAAGTCGACGACACTTGCTGCCATGGTCGACGCGATGAATAAGCGCCTCAAAGGCCATATCCTGACCATCGAGGATCCGATTGAGTTCGTTCACAAAGCCCAGGGTTGTCTCATAAGTCAGCGCGAAGTGGGCGTGCACAGCCCGAGCTTTGCAGAAGCCCTGCATTCGGCGATGCGCGAAGATCCGGATGTCATCCTCGTTGGCGAAATGCGCGACCTTGAAACGATCAGTATTGCCGTGACGGCGGCCGAGATGGGTATTCTCGTCATGGGCACTTTGCACACGAACGGCGCCGCCCAGACCGTAGACCGTATCATCAACTCGTTCCCGGCCGACAAGCAAAGCCACATACGCACAATGATCTCGACATCCCTGCGGGGCGTCGTGTCGCAGCAGCTGCTGCCCACCTGCCACAAGCCGGGTCGCGCCGCAGCGCTGGAGATCATGATCAATACGCCCGCCGTTTCGAACCTCATTCGACAGGGCAAACTCGACCAGCTTGAAACGGCGATTCAGAGTGGCGGCAACATTGGCATGAAGACTATGGATGGTGCGCTGATGGAACTCTTCGAGAAAGGCTGGGTTTCTGCCCAGGAAGCCTACCAACAGGCCAATAACAAGTCGAAGTTCGAGAACCTGCGGGAAGTCGAACAAGTCTGACCTCACGTGGCATAATCGCGGCCACTGCCAGCCGAAAGCCACAACAATGCCTGCAAAGAGAAAAATCCTCGTCACGAGTGCCCTGCCCTATGTCAATGGGTCGCCCCACATGGGCCATCTCGTCGAGTACCTGCAGACCGACATCTGGGTGCGATTCCAGAAACTTCGGGGGCATGACTGCATCTACGTCTGCGCCTCCGACGCTCACGGCACGCCGATCATGCTCAAAGCGCGCGAACTCGGCATTACTCCGGAAGCCCTGACCGAGGGGTATGCAGCCGAGTTTGCCAACGACTTCCGTGATTTCGGCATCGAATTCGACAACTATCACACAACGCACTCGCCGGAGAACGAAGCGCTTGTCACCGAGATGTTCACGGTATTGCGAGATAACAACGATATTTATACGAAGACTATCGAGCAGTCCTACGACGAGAAAGAGGGCATGTTCCTTCCGGACCGGTTTGTACGCGGCACTTGCCCGTTTTGTAAGACAGAAGATCAGTACGGCGACGCCTGCGAGAATTGCAGCAAGACCTATACCCCGGCTGATTTGATCGATCCTGTTTCGGTTATTTCGGGCACGACCCCCGTAAGACGCGAGTCCGAACATTACTTTTTCAGGTTGAGCGATTATGGCGATCGATTGCGTCACTGGATGAACGACGCGGCGCTCGACAAGAACGTTATCGCAAAGCTCGAGGAATGGTTCGAGGCCGGCCTCCAGGACTGGGACATCTCCCGGGACGCTCCATATTTCGGTTTTCGCATTCCTGGCACTGAGGACAAGTATTTTTATGTCTGGCTTGACGCTCCGGTCGGTTACATGGCCAGTTTCAAAAACCTGTGCGAGCGCCGCGACGATCTGGAGTTCGATGACTACTGGCGGCCGGGTAGCGATGCCGAGGTCTACCACTTCATCGGCAAGGACATCATGTATTTCCATACCTTGTTCTGGCCAGCCGTACTGCAGGGGTCAGGCTTCCGTACGCCAACGAGTGTCTTCGCTCACGGTTTCCTCACGGTCAACGGCCAGAAGATGTCAAAGTCCCGCGGCACGTTCATCAAGGCGCGGACTTATCTGGACAATCTCAACCCCAGCTTCCTGCGTTATTACTATGCGGCAAAGCTCGGGCCAACGATCGAGGATATCGATCTGAATCTGGACGACTTCATTGCTCGCGTGAATTCCGACCTGGTTGGCAAACTGATAAACATTGCGAGCCGTTGCGCAGGATTCATCAGCAAACGATTTGATGGCCGGCTCGCCGACAGCCTGCCTGATGCCACGTTGTTCAACGAATTTGCGGACGCTTCCGAAACCATTGCGACGCACTACGAACGTCGCGAGTACTCGAAAGCAATTCGCCTGATCATGGCGCTCGCAGACATAGCGAACCGTTATATTGACGACAAAAAACCGTGGGTATTGATCAAGGACGAAGACAGGCTGGGTGATGTGCAACTCGTTTGCACGCAGGGCCTCAATATGTTCCGCAGCCTCATGATCTACCTTTCGCCTGTCATTCCTGCAGTCGCTGACGATGCATGCGCGTTTCTAAGCGAACATCGTTGGCTATGGCAGGATGCATCGTCACCGCTGCTTGATGCGACGCTGCCGAAATTCAAACCACTGCTTACCCGCGTGGAACCGGACCAGGTTCAGCGCATGGTCGAACAATCCCGGGAGAGCACACCAGTGCCTGAAGCCGCATCAAAAAAAGAAACGATCAGCATCGACGAATTCACGAAGGTCGACCTGCGAATCGCCCGCATAGAGAAAGCCCAGGCGGTTGAGGGAGCCGACAAACTGCTCGCTTTGACGCTGGATGTCGGTGACGCAACCCGACAGGTCTTCGCGGGCATAAAGGCGGCGTATGATGCGCAAAGCCTCGTCGGCAAACACGTGGTTGTGGTTGCCAATCTCGCACCGCGAAAAATGCGGTTTGGCGTTTCTGAGGGCATGGTCCTTGCGGCCGGCCCTGGCGGCGAGGATATTTTCCTGTTGTCGCCAGACGACGGTGCAGAACCCGGCATGCGCGTCAAGTAAGCCTGGTAATCGCCCGATGACGGAACTGATTGTCATTCTTATCGGTACGGTACTGGTCAACAACTTCGTGTTGGTGCGCTTCCTGGGGCTGTGCCCGTTTCTCGGCGTATCGCGTAACCTCGAAGCAGCGATGGGCATGTCGCTCGCAACCGCATTTGTATTGACGCTGTCATCGGCGACCGCATACCTGTTGCACCAATACGTTCTCGTGCCGCTCAATCTCGAATACCTGCGAACCGTTGGTTTCATCCTCGTCATTGCGGCCAGCGTGCAGTTCACCGAGATCATGGTGCGCCGCATGAGTCCACTACTGGACCAGGTACTGGGCATTTACATTCCACTCATTGCGACGAATTGCGCCGTACTGGGTGTCGCCCTGCTCAATGTGCAGCAGTCCAAGGGCTTTGTGCAGTCAGTGTTCTATGGTTTCGGTGCATCCATGGGCTTTGCGCTGGTGCTCGTGATGTTCGCGGCTATTCGCGAACGCCTCGAAGCCGCTGATGTCCCGGCACCGTTTCGTGGTGCAGCCATCGCGCTGATGACGGCCGGGATGATGTCGCTCGCGTTCATGGGATTTTCGGGCATGGCCCGTCCTTGATGGCCCCCTATGTGGATCGCTGTTCTGACATTTGCCCTCATCGCCCTTGGCGCCGGCCTGGCTTTGAGCTTTGCGTCACGGCGGCTGCCCGCCAACGCCGACGATCTTGTGGAAAAGGTCAATGACCTGTTGCCGCAGACGCAGTGCGCGCAGTGTGGATATCCCGGTTGCCGCCCCTATGCGAAGGCTGTCGTCGACGGCACCGCAGCGATTAATCTCTGTCCACCAGGTGGCGAAGCCACGGTACGGCGCCTTGCTGACCTCCTGGGCAGGGAAACCATGCCGCTGGTCGAACGGGTTGAGCCGTCTGTCGCCGTTATCGATGAGTCCCTGTGTATCGGCTGTGTGCATTGCCGAAATGCCTGCCCCGTCGATGCGATTGTCGGGGCTGCGCATTTCATGCACACCGTTATCGAAAGTGAATGCACGGGTTGCGAGCTTTGCGTGGCGCCCTGTCCCGTGGACTGCATCAGCATGAGGCCCCTGAGCAACGCGAGGCTCTCAACGTGACGGCACCTACCTATGATCTTGGCAAGCTGCATGGCGGCTTGCGGCTGCCCGGGCACAAGGCGATTTCCACGACCGCGCCGATCCGCGACGTGCCGATTCCGTCTCAGCTGGTCCTGCCCATCACGCAACACGTCGGCGACCCGGCTCAACCGGTTGTCGGAATGGGAGACCGCGTCCTTAAAGGGCAGGTAATCGCTGAACCTGACGGCACCTTGGGCGCGCCGGTGCATGCATCGTCGTCCGGCAAGGTGATCGCCATTGAACCCTGGCCCGTGTCGCGCCGGTACGGCGACAAGGCGCCTTGCATCATCATCGAATGTGACGGTGAAGATCGGGCCATCGAAAACGACAGTCGCTGGGAGGACTTCCTGTCGCTACAACCGGCGGACCTGCTACTGCGAATCTTGGACGGCGGCATTGTCGGCCTTGGCGGTGCGGTCTTCCCAACGGCACAAAAACTCATGCAGGCTCGAACCTGCAAGATCGAGACCCTGATCCTGAATGGCGTCGAATGCGAGCCTTATATCAGTTGTGACGACATGCTGATGCGCGAACGCGCTGCCGAGATACTGAGTGGCGCGCAGATTCTGATGCACGCCATGCAATTAAATTCCTGTTATATCGCCGTTGAAAGCGATAAACCCGAAGCCTTGCACAGTCTTGGTGACGCTTTGGCCGAACTAGGCGACGAGCGCCTGGTTCTGAAGCAGGTACCGACAATCTATCCGTCCGGCGGCGAAGACCAGCTCGTGCAGCTGGTCACGAATCGTGAAGTACCCAGCGGCGGGTTGCCCACCGACGTCGGCTGCCTGGTACAGAACGTCGGTACCGCGGCAGCCGTCCACGACTGGGTCATCAAGCATGAACCGTTAATCTCTCGCGTCACGACAGTCGCAGGCGACGGCATTGCCAACCCGATGAACGTCCGGGCGCGCATTGGCACAACGATTGCGGACGTTGTCAAATTCACGGGTGGTTACGCGGAGCAAGCAGACCATTTGATCATCGGCGGGCCAATGACCGGCAAATCAATGAGTACCGATCGCGTGCCGCTGGTCAAGGCGACAAATTCGATTCTCGTCGTATTGAAAACGTCTTTCCAGGGCCGCGAACTGGCCTGTATTCGTTGCGGTGACTGCGCCTCTGTTTGTCCGATACAACTGTTGCCGCAGCAGCTGTTTTGGTACACCTGCGCGGATAACGAAGTAAAGTTGCGAGAATTCGGACTAATCGATTGCATCGAGTGTGGCTGCTGCGACCTGGTCTGTCCCAGCCACATACCTCTGACGGCCAATTTCAAAATAGCCAAGGGGCGCATCCAGGAACTCGCCGACGAGAAAGGCCGTGCGGAACGCGCGCGGCGGCGATTCGAAGCTCGCAACGACCGCCTGGAGCAGGAAAGACAGGATCGCGAGGCCGAGCTTGCACAACAAAAAGAATCAGCGAAGCGGGCCGGACCTGCCGCCATCGCCGAGATATTGAAACGTAAGCAAAAACCACGCGAGGACGACTGAGCGTGGAGTTTGCACGACGCCCATCGCCGTACTGGTCCGCCAGGGTTGCTGTTCCATCGCTGATGTTGCAGGTACTTGCGGCACTGGTCCCTGCCGCGATCGCGCACGTCTGGTTTTTTGGACCCGGCTTCATATTTAACCTGCTGGTCGCGTCCATTTTCGCTGTTGGCGGCGAGTGGTTAATGATGGTCCTGCGCAAGCGGCCGCCTGAAGCCGCGCTAACCGACTACACCGCACTGGTTACCGCCGCCCTGCTCGCCTTTGCGGTGCCATCGCTGACGCCGTGGTGGGTTACGGCGACCGGCGCATTGTTCGCGATCGTCGTTGCCAAACACTTATACGGTGGCATGGGATTCAATATCTTCAATCCCGCCATGGCCGGCTACGTCGTGATCCTCATTGCGTTCCCGATGCACCTCAATCTCTGGATCGCGCCACGCATTGGCGACATCGACTATCAGTACCTGACCGTACTTCAGACACTCAAGTACACGCTGACGGGTTCGCTGCCAGATGTCCTGGGATTCGATGCCGTGAGTCGCGCAACACCGCTCGATGTCATGAAGTCCGGACTCAACGGTATGCGTACGGTGAACGAGATTCGCGCCAACCCGATTATGGGCGACTTCGGTGGCCGTGGCTGGGAGTGGATTGGCAACTTTCTCGCAATCGGCGGCTTTTGGTTGTTGGTCAAGAAAATCATTCGCTGGCACATTCCGGTTGGCGTTGGTGTCGGATTGCTGTTGCCCGCGACGATCATGTACCTCGTCGACCCAGGCAGCAACCCGAGTCCCGGATTCCATCTTTTCAGTGGCGCAACGATCCTGTGTGCATTTTTCATTGCAACGGATCCGGTTTCCGCCGCGACAAGCCCGAAAGGCAGGCTCGTATTCGGATTCGGGATCGGCATTCTTATTTATTGCATTCGAACCTGGGGAAGCTACGCGGATGGCGTCGCCTTCGCGGTATTGATCATGAACATGGCCGTGCCAGCCATCGACCTGGTGACGCGACCACACATCGTCGGTCACGACAGAAAGAGTGACAATTCCTGATGAACGCAGCAATGTTCAGAAGCGGAATTACACTCGCCGTAATCGCTGCGATCTGCACGGCGCTGGTCGCGCTGACTTACAGCTTGACCGCGGAGCGAATCGTTGCCAATGAGCAGGCTTGGCTCGAGCGCAGCCTGCAACCCGCCCTGTCCGGCCTTTTCTACGACAGCGGCGTCACAGAATCGAAGATCGTTATTCCACCACCGCATGACCTGCCCGGATCGGAGGCGGCAATTATCTATCGCGTCTACGCAGAAGGCGCTCCGGTAGCGGCGCTGTTTGTCGTGAGCGCTCGCGACGGGTACGCGGGACCGATCCGTATCCTGGTCGGAATCGACACTATGGGCGTCGTGACCGGAGTACACGTGCTGGAACACCGCGAAACGCCCGGGCTGGGAGATCGAGTCGACTCGACCAAGTCGGACTGGGTCAAACAGTTTAACGGACATTCGCTGCTTGATCCTGAGCCAACAGGCTGGGCCATCAAGGGCGACGGCGGCCAGTATGACCAGTTAACCGGTGCCTCGGTTACGCCGCGGGCTATTATCAAAGCGATAAAAGAGACATTGTTATACTTCGAGGCACACAGCGAAGAGATCTTCGCTGAAGTGATTCCCGATACCGACAAGGAAGAAACAGAGCAGTGACGTCGCCCGGCTTTATTGACCGCTTCAAGACCGGCCTGTGGTACGAAAACCCGGGGCTCGTTCAGCTCCTCGGTCTGTGCCCACTGCTTGCCGTAACCTCGAGCTTCGTCAACGGATTCGGGCTCGGTATCGCCACGCTGGCGGTGCTGATTGCCTCGAATGGACTCGTATCTGCAACGCGCCGCTGGATCCAGGCCGAGATTCGAATACCGATCTATGTCCTCATCATTGCCAGCCTCGTCACCTGCATTGAATTAATTTTCAAAGCCTGGTTTCCGGCACTCGACCGATCGTTGGGAATTTTTATTCCTTTGATCGTGACCAACTGCGCCATCGTGGCGCGCGCCGAAGTTTTCGCCTCTCGCAATCCCATCGGATCGAGCATTGCTGACGGCTTTGTCATGGGCTCGGGCTTTGCGTTGTTGCTGATGGCCATCGGTGCGTTCCGCGAGCTACTCGGACAGGGTTCCCTGTTTGCAAGAATGGACATGCTATTGGGCGGCGAGCCAATGCGCGGCCTGGTGTTTACGGACAGCGGCTGGCTGCTTGCAATTCTGCCTCCCGGGGCGTTTTTCAGCCTGGCGCTCGCTATTGCGATAAAAAATAGCATTGATCGCCGGCAGCGTGAGAAACGTCAAAGGGCGATGCCAGGGCGTGCCCGACGCGCTACCCAATAAAGACGGCATCGTGAACAGGGAAAAACGCACGGCGATCTTCAGGACCTTGCGGGAGCGCATGCCGGCCCCGACGACCGAACTCGAGTACCAGGATCCGTTCGAATTGCTGGTTGCCGTTATTCTTTCTGCACAAGCAACCGATGTCGGTGTTAATAAAGCAACGGCCAAACTATACCCGGTAGCTCGTACACCCGAGTCAATTCTTGCGCTCGGGGTTGACGGACTGAAGCGGTATATTCGTACCATTGGTCTGTTCAACAACAAAGCCGAAAACATAATCAAGACCTGCCGGATTCTGATTGAGAAATACAACGGTGAAGTGCCACGCTCCCGCGAGGAGCTCGAAGCCCTCCCCGGCGTTGGGCGCAAAACCGCAAATGTGATTCTCAATACGGCATTCGGCGAACCAACGATTGCAGTCGATACACACATCTTCCGCGTTGCAAATCGCACCGGTATTGCGAAAGGAAAGACGCCGCTGGAAGTAGAGAAACGGCTGCTGCGCTCAACTCCCGATGAATTCAAGAAAGATGCACATCACTGGCTTATTCTCCACGGTCGCTATGTGTGTAAGGCCAGGAAACCACTGTGTGGTGAATGTCCTATTGTCAGCTGGTGCGAGTACACGAAGAAGGAACTCTCATGATTTTTGGCCAGGACCGTAATCAATTGCGCACCATGTATGCCGGCGCCTGGCGCAAGCAATGTGAACGGCTGCCGATGTCCCCGCTCGAAGCGCAAATCGCGGCGGTTATTGAGTTGCATCCCGAATACCATGCGGATGTCACCGGCAATGACCTCGATCGCGACTACACGCCCGACGGTGGACAGACAAATCCATTTCTCCACATGGGACTGCACCTGGGCATCCGCGAACAGGTCTCCACCAATCGCCCTGCCGGCATCGCAAAGATCCATGAGGTATTGGCTGCACAACTCGGTGATGCGCATGCCGCCGAGCACCGGATGATCGACTGCCTTGCAGAGGCGCTCTGGGACGCGCAAAACCAGAATCGGGCCCCGGACGAGGAAAAATACCTGGATCGCCTGCACCGCCTGACCCGATAGCGAGGTGTCATGATCAAGGATTGTAATAATAAGTGGCCGCGACAGGTCTGATGAACTAACGCCGGAACGGAAGCAACATGAGCGACACACAGTCACAATATCCAGTCCACGGCGCGGGCCTCGGCCTGCGTCGGCCTATTGTCGACAAACTTATGGCCGACCCGCCTGTCGATGTCGACTTCATGGAAGTGGCGCCTGAAAACTGGATACACGTCGGTGGTGCGCTAGCCCGGAAATTGCGCTTCTTTACAGAGCGGTATCCGTTTCTCATTCACGGCCTGTCGCTGTCGATTGGCGCGCCGTCACCTCTGAATGAACAGCTGGTCCGAGACGTCAGGAATTTCATGGCGGACCACAATATCCGTTTGTACTCCGAGCACCTGAGTTTCTGTGGTGACGACGGCCAACTATACGACCTTATGCCCATCCCTTTTACCGAGGAAGCCGTGAGTTACGTAGCGCGGCGCGTACGCCGCGTACAGGACATTCTCGAGCAACGCATAGCGCTCGAAAACGTCTCCTTTTATGCTCCGATAGACACATCGATGAGCGAAAAAGAGTTCCTGCTCGCCGTTCTCGAAGAATCTGACTGCGACCTGATGCTGGATATCAACAATATCGTCGTAAACAGCATCAATCATCGCTACGACGCGAGCGACTTCCTGAACGCGATGCCGGCTGAGCGCATCCGCTACTTTCACCTTGCCGGGCATCATGTCGAGGCCGAGGACCTGCGCATCGATACGCACGGCTCTGCCGTCGACGATCAGGCCTGGCAGCTTCTTGAAGAAGCTTATGCCTTGTTCGGACCAGTTCCCACCTTGCTCGAGCGTGACTTCAACTTCCCGCCCATGGATGAATTAATGGATGAAGTCCGCCGCATCAAGCAGCTGCAACTTGCGACAGAAAAAAGGCAGGCCGCCAATGCCTGACAAAACGGATTTTCAGGCTATGCAATACGCATTTGCGGCGCACATTCGCGATCCGCAGAACTTTGCGGCGCCGGAAGGTATCGAAGACCGCCGCATGGCGGTGTATCGCAAGTTGTTTTTCAATAATCTTTACAACCTCCTCGGAACGATGTTCCCGGTGCTACGTAAGATCCAGACCGACGACGAATGGCGCCGGATGATTCGGCAGTTCATGCAGAAACACAAGGCCGAGACGCCCTACTTCCTGCAGCTGCCGGAAGAGTTTCTGAGTTTTCTTGAAAAGGAGTTTGAGCCCGGTCCCGGGAACCATGATTTTCTGCTCGAGCTCGCCCATTACGAATATGCCGAGCTCGCCCTATCGATATCGACCGAAGAAAACAAACCAGACGGTATTGATCCGGACGGCGACCTGCTTATCGAGAGTCCCGTCAAGTCCGTGTTGGCCTGGGCGTATGCCTACCAGTATCCGGTGCACCGCATTTCGCCCGATTTCCTGCCGACAGAACCAGCAGAACAGCCGGTCTACCTGGCGTTGTACCGCGACGGCGACGACAAGGTCCGTTTCCTCGAACTTAACGCAGTAACGGCCGGACTTCTGGACGCGATCGAGCATAACCCGGACGCCAAGAGCGGTGAGGCCTTACTACGGAAACTCGCCAGGGCAATTCACTACCCCGATGTTGACGCGCTAATCGGGCATGGCGCCGATGCGCTCAAGGAAATGCGACAACTGGAAATCCTGATCGGCACACGAAGCGCCGGCTGAAGGAGTTTGAAAATGGAAACAATGATTAAGCTGAAAAATCAGGTAATCAACACGCTCGATTCCACGGGCGAGTGGTTTGCGCTGCTGCCCATACGCCTGCTGATGGCCTACGAATTCGGTCGCGCCGGCATGATGAAACTAAACGGCACAAACTGGTTTGCAAACGTGCAGGACAACTTCCCGTTTCCGTTCAACGTCGTGCCGGTCGAGATCAGCTGGTTTATCGCAACCTGGGCAGAATTACTGGGCGCCGCAGGCCTGGTACTCGGTTTGTTTACGCGTTTTTGGGCCCTAAGCCTGATCATCCTGACAGTCGTTGCGATTTCGGGCGTGCATTGGCCCGATCACTGGAACAGCCTCGCTGAGCTATGGAAGGGATACTCGGTTTCAAACAAGGGTTTCGGCAACTTCCGAATTCCCCTGTTGTTCCTGGTAATGCTGATACCGCTCCTGTTCAGTGGCGCGGGCAAGTTCAGTCTCGATCACATGCTCGCGAAAAAGTTCTCCTGACGCTCGATCATTGCGGTCGCCAGGATCTGCGACAACGGCGTTTGCGCGCTATCTGCTAGTATTCGTTGATGGGGACCGACCAAGCAAGCAGTCTTCGCCGGGACATCGGTTTTTTCGGCGCGTCGTTCCTGGTTTTGAATGCGATGATTGGCGCCGGCATCTTTGCGCTGCCAGGCAAAGTCGCCGTCAACGCAGGCATGCTCAGCCCGTGGTTGTTCCTGGTTGTCGGCGTATTGTTCCTGTCCGTCGTACTGACGTTTGCCGAACTCGCGAGTTATTACGATAAAACGGGTGGCCCGGTTATTTATGCGACCGAAGCTTTCGGTCCATTGGCCGGGTTCAGCACCGGCTGGGTGATTTATCTTGCCCGGATGACGGCCTTCGCGGCCAATGCCAACGTAATGGCAACCTACCTCGCGTCCTTGTCCGACGTCTTTGCCGGCGAACTTGCGCGGGGAATCATCATCAGCGCGGTGACGATCGGCCTCACCTGGGCCAATGTACTCGGCGTTCGCGACGGCGTGCGCACGATGGGCGTGTTCACGGTCCTCAAAGTTACGCCGCTGGTACTAATGGTACTGCTGGGCCTTCAGCACGTAACCGGCAGTACCTTGTTGCCAGGCGCTCCGTTTGTCGTCGATCAACTCGGCGGCACGACGCTACTCTTGATCTACGCTTACGTCGGTTTCGAGACGATTGCCGTAACGGCGGGTGAAACTTCGCAGCCACGCAGCACATTGCCGAAAGCGCTTGTTGGCACTGTTATCGGGACCGGCTTGCTGTACTTCGTCATTGTCCTGGTATTCGTATCGGTCATCTCGAAGAATCAATACGCAAGCGCCACGCTGGTCGACGTCGGCCGCGCACTGGCCGGTACGGCGGGCGCTTTCGCAATCACGCTGGCGGCCGTTTTCTCGATCGGCGGTAACCTGGCGGGTTCCATGATCGCGGCGCCGCGCCTTATTTTCTCGCTGGCGGAGAACCGCCTTCTGCCGCAGTGGTTCGGCCACGTGCATGCCAAATATGCCACACCTGACCGCTGCATCCTGCTCATGGGAGCGATGGCGCTTGTCCTTGCGCTCACGGGTTCTTTCGTAAAACTGGCAGTCGCCAGTTCCGTTGCGAGATTGTTGGGCTACCTCATCTGTATCGCGTCATTGCCCGCGATACGCCGCAACGCGAGTGCCGAGGCGCGCGACAAAGCCTATCGACTCAAAGGCGGCTATACGATTCCGGTGATTGGCTTTGTCATCTGCATCTGGCTGCTCATGCAGTCGAAAACAGAGTCCTGGATTGCCGTTTCAATCCTGATCGCGATCGGTGCCGTGCTCTACGGCGTCGAAACACGCACTGGCATACGGGACAGTGGCGAGGACTAGCGTCGCTTTGGGATGTAAAGGTCCGTCAGCGTACCTTCGAACGCTTCTGCCGCCATCGCCACGGTTTCCGACAACGTGGGATGGGGATGAATTGTCAGGCTGATGTCAGTCGCATCAGCGCCCATTTCAATAGCCAGCCCGACCTCGGCGATCAGGTCGCCCGCATTGGGGCCAACAACAGCGCCACCCAGGACACGCTTTGTTTGCTTGTCGAACAACAGCTTCGTGAATCCTTCCGAACGCCCCAACGCCAGGGCACGACCGCTCGCGGCCCATGGAAACTGCGCTTTCTCGTACTCGATACCCTGCGTCTTCGCTTCCAGCTCCGTCAGCCCGACCCATGCGATCTCGGGGTCCGTGTACGCAACGGACGGGATCGTGCGCGCATCAAAGTAGCTCTTCTCACCTGCCGCCACTTCGGCAGCGACTTTCGCTTCGTGTGTCGCTTTGTGTGCCAGCATGGGTCCGCCGGCCAGGTCCCCGATTGCGAATATATGGGGAACGTTGGTACGCATCTGCTTGTCGACGGCAATGATGCCGCGTGAATCAACATTGACGCCGGCTTTTTCGGCGTCGAGCATGCCGCCGTTCGCCTTGCGTCCGACCGCGACGAGGACCCGATCATAGACACCAACGGACGGCGCTTTTTCACCTTCAAAGCTGACTGCGATGCCTGGCACCGTGGCGCGCATGCCGGTCACCTTGCTTGACACCATGCTGGCTTCATAACGCTTGCGGACGATTTTCAGGAAAGGCCGCAGCAGGTCCGGGTCCGTGCCCGGCATCAGCGAATCGGTCAGCTCGACAACGCTGACGTCAGTGCCGAGTGCGCTGTACACACAGGCCATTTCCAGGCCGATGATGCCGCCACCAACCACAAGCAGGCGCTTGGGCAAAGGCGCAAGTTCGAGTGCGCCGGTTGAATCGACGATGCGCGGATCATCCGGCAGCCCCGGCAACATTAACGGCTCCGAACCGGCAGCGATAATGCACTGTTCGAAATCGACGGTTTCGTCATTGTCGAGATGCAGGCGATTCGCAGCGTGAAACCTGGCCGTTCCCTGGATGACCCGGACTTTGCGCTGCTTCGCCATGGTCGAGAGACCGCTCGTCAGCTGGGCAATGACCTGGTTCTTCCAGTCGCGCAGTTTTTCGGCTTCGATTTTCGGCGCGCCAAACGTAACACCGTGTTCAGCCATGGCGGCAGCTTCATCAATGACTTTGGCCGCATGCAACAGGGCTTTTGAGGGAATGCAGCCAACATTCAGGCAGACTCCACCCAGCACGGGTGATCGCTCGATCAGAATGACATCCAGCCCCAGGTCGGCCGCGCGGAAGGCCGCCGTGTATCCACCCGGTCCTGCACCGATAACGACGAGTTGCGCCGCATGTGTTCCGTCACCCTGATGCATGCGTGTCGCAACAATCTCCGGCGCCGACATCTTGCGGGTCTCTTCGACGTTCTCGACGGGAACATCAGGCTCACTGTCGCCAGCTTCTATTGTCGCAACAGCAGAGCCTGTCGAGACCCGGTCGCCAACCCTGACGTCGACCGAGACAATTGTCCCGGCCTGGCTGGCCGGAATGTCCATTGAGGCTTTATCCGTTTCCAGCGTGACGAGCGAGTCTTCGGCCGATACTACGTCGCCCGGCGCGACCAGGATCTCGATGACCTCGACATCTTCAAAGTCGCCCAGGTCAGGAACCGTCAACTGTACGGTCACGGGACGGGACACTATGGAATCGCCTGCAACAGGGAATCAACGTCGGCCAGCTTCTGGCCAAGGAACGTCGTGAAACGAACCGCCTGTGCGCCGTCAATGACCCGGTGGTCGTAGGAGAGCGACAGCGGCAGCATCAATCGGGGTTCGAACTCCGTACCGTTCCAGACGGGCTGCATGGAAGAGCGCGAAACGCCGAGGATTGCCACTTCAGGCGCGTTGACGATTGGCGTGAACGCGGTTCCGCCGATCCCGCCCAGGCTCGAAATTGTAAACGTCGCGCCTTGCAATTGGTCCGCTTTCAACTTGCCTTCGCGCGCGCGCGCCGACAACTCGCCGAGCTCCTTGGCAATTTCGTAAACGTCTTTCTTGTCTGCGTCGCGTATCACCGGAACCATGAGTCCCTGCTCGGTGTCAGCGGCAAATCCCAAGTGACAGTACTTTTTAAAGACCAGGCTCGCGCCATCGTCCGACAGCGATGCATTGACCTTCGGGTATTCTTCGAGAGCCGCAACACAGGCTTTCATCACGAACGCCAGCGGCGTCAACCCGATGCCACGTTCTTTTGCCGGTCCCTTGAGTTTCTGGCGCCTGGCCTCCAGGTCCGTGATATCAGCCAGGTCGTGCTGCGTGACATGCGGCACGTTGATCCAGCTTGCCTGGAGTCGTGGACCCGAAATCTTCTGGATGCGCGTCAGCGGCTGGATGTCGATTTCGCCGAATTTCGCGAAGTCGACACTCGGCGTCTTGGGAAGCCCGCCACCAGCGGGTGCCGCCGCCTGCCCCGTAAGTATCGCCTTGACGAACGCTTTGACATCATCGTGGAGTATGCGGCTCTTAGTGCCGCTGCCTTTGACCTGCACAAGATTGACACCAAGCTCCCGTGCCAGCTTTCTGACTGACGGGCTGGCATGGGCTTTAGCGAATCCGGCTTCTTCAATTTTCGGTAACGTCGTTGCTGCCGCGGTTGGCGCAGGCTTGCCGGGTGCCGCACTCGGTGCCGGCGGTTGCGGTGTTGCATCAGGCTTCGCGGCTGCCGGCGCAATGTCCGGCCCCTGATCAGCCACGGCATCGATAATTGCCAGTGACGCGCCTGCAGAAATCTTTTCGCCGACCTTGATCAGGACCGACTCGATAGTCCCCGCAACGACGGCAGGCACGTCCATGGCAGCCTTATCCGTTTCGAGAGTGACCAACGGATCCTCGACCGCGACCGTGTCACCGGGCGCAATATGGACCTCGATGACCTCGACCTCATCGAATTCGCCGAGATCCGGCACGACCAGCGTTTGTTTGCCGCCCGATTTCCGCCGCTCGCCGGCTGGCACCGCCAGCATCGTCGTTTCGCCGGTCGGTTCTGCGGCCATTGCAGGGGTTATGACGACTGTATCGCTGACCTGCACCGTCATCCTGCCAATGACGTCGCCCGTCGAGACCGTGTCACCGATTCCGACCGTCAAATTCTCGATTACCCCGCCCTCCGGCGCCGGTACATCGAAGGAGGCCTTGTCGGTCTCGAGCGTAATGAGACCATCCTCGCGAGCTACGCTGTCGCCGGGCGCGACCAGCACTTCGATGATCTCGACGTTTTCGAAATCGCCAAGATCCGGTACAACTATGTCGATCGAATTCGCCATACTCGTGCTCCCGGCTTCTCTACAGCGTCACCGGATCGGGGCGATCCGGATCGATGCCGTATTTCTCGATAGCCTGCACGACAGTTTTTTGATCAAGCACACCGTCATCGGCAAGTGCCTTGAGCGCGGTCACTGCGATGAATCGTCGATCAACCTCGAAGTGTTCGCGAAGTGCTTTGCGGGCATCGCTGCGCCCGTAGCCGTCCGTGCCGAGCGAGATAAAACGTCCCGGCATCCAGCGCTGCACCTGGTCGGCGATAATCTTCATGTAGTCGGTTGCCGCGACGTACGGCCCCGGCCTGTTGGCAAGGCACTGCTCGATGTAACACTTGCGTGGCTTCTCGGCCGGATGCAGCTGATTCCAGCGCTCGACCGCGAGCGCGTCGCGACGCAGTTCGTTAAAGCTCGTAACAGACCAGACGTCTGTCGGTATGCCAAAATCCTGCATCAGCAAGTCAGCCGCTGCGATCACCTCTCGCAGGATCGTGCCGGAGCCCATGAGCTGCGCACGAATCTTGCCCTGGCCACCGACCTGCAGCAGGTACATGCCACGCAGAATACCGTCCTCGACGCCGGCCGGCATTGGTGGATGCACATAGTTCTCGTTCATGCAGGTGATGTAATAGAAAACGTTCTCCTGCTCGCCGATCATGCGCCGCAGACCGTCCTGAACGATGACCGCCAGTTCATACGCGTAAGTGGGATCGTAGGCGACACAGTTGGGCACGGTCGCCGCGTTGACGAGGCTGTGTCCGTCCTGGTGCTGCAGGCCCTCGCCGGCCAGCGTCGTGCGCCCGGCGGTACCGCCAATCAGGAAACCGCGGGACTGCAAATCGCCGCCTGCCCAGATGAAATCGCCGATGCGTTGAAAGCCAAACATCGAGTAGTAGATATAGAACGGCACCATCGGCACGTCATGATTCGAATACGACGTCCCGGCCGCGAGCCATGAGCAGAACGCACCCGCCTCGTTGATACCTTCTTCGAGAATCTGGCCTTTCTTGTCCTCGCGGTAGTACATCAACTCGCCAGAGTCCTGAGGTTCGTAGAGCTGCCCTTTGGACGCGTAGATACCGACCTGGCGAAACAGGCCTTCCATACCGAACGTGCGCGCTTCGTCTGGCACGATCGGCACAATATGCTTGCCTACCTGCTTGTCGCGCAGCAATGCGGTGAGTATCCGCACGAAAGCCATCGTCGTCGATGCTTCGCGTTCACCGGTACCCTCGATCTGGGTGCGGAATGCTTCAATCGCCGGGACGGGCAGTGCTTTGGACTTCGCGCGCCGCTTTGGCAAGGAACCGCCCATCGCATTGCGCCGCTCCAGCATGTACTCGAGTTCGGCGCTGTGGGCTTCGGGTTTGCAGTACGGCACGTCGTCGATGTCCTTGTCTGAAACCGGGATATTGAATCGATCACGAAATTTCTTGAGTTGCTCGAGGCCGAGTTTCTTCTGCTGGTGCGCAATATTCTGACCTTCGCCGGCCGATCCCATGCCGAAACCCTTGACGGTTTTGGCGAGAATAATCGTCGGCGTGCCTTTGTGCTGCCGTGCCGCGTCGTAGGCCGCATACACCTTGAGCGGATCATGACCGCCACGGTTCAGACGCCAGATCTCATCGTCGGACATGTTCGCAACCATTTCGGCGGTCTCCGGGTGCTTGCCGAAAAAGCTATCGCGCACGTATTTGCCGTCCATCGACTTGATCTTCTGATACTCACCGTCGACGGTTTCTTCCATGATCTGGCGCAGCTTGCCGGACTGGTCTTTTGCCAGCAGCGGATCCCACTTCGATCCCCAGATGACCTTGACGACATTCCAGCCCGCGCCGCCAAATGCCGCTTCGAGTTCCTGGATGATCTTGCCGTTACCGCGAACCGGACCGTCCAGCCGTTGCAGGTTGCAGTTGACCACGAAAACAAGGTTATCCAGGCCTTCGCGCACCGGCATCGTGATTGCGCCCATCGACTCGGGCTCGTCCATTTCACCGTCGCCAAGGAAACACCAGACTTTGCGATCACTCGCCGGAATCAGGCCACGATTTTCCATATAGCGCATGAACCGTGCCTGGTAGATGGCCATCATCGGGCCGAGGCCCATCGAGACCGTCGGGAACTGCCAGAAATCCGGCATCAACCACGGATGCGGATAGGACGACAAACCTCCGCCACCGACTTCCTGCCGAAAGCGGTTCAGTTGATCTTCGTTGAGGCGTCCTTCGAGATAGGCGCGTGCATACATGCCCGGTGCCGAATGTCCCTGCATGAAAACCAGGTCACCACCGTGTTTTTCGCTGGCCGCCCGCCAGAAGTGATTGAATCCCACCTCGTACAAAGTTGCAGAGGATGCATAGCTCGAAATATGACCGCCGTATTCGGTGCTCTTGCGATTCGCCTGGACAACCATCGCCATCGCGTTCCAGCGTATATAAGCCTCGATACGGCGCTCGAGGGAGCGATCGCCGGGATACTCGGGCTGACGCGCCGTGGAAATCGTATTCAGGTACGCCGTGTTCGGCGTGTACGGCAGGTAGGCGCCCGACCGCCGCGCAAAATCGATCATCTGGTTCAGCAGGAAGTGCGCCCGTTCCGGACCGTGTTGCGCCAGGACCGAATCGATCGACTCCAGCCATTCGGTGGTCTCGATTGGATCTATGTCATCGAAAGGATTGAAACTGCTCATATTCTGTCCACCGGGCGTTAGCCAGGACACATCCCGGCGTGTCGCGTGAATTACCTGAGGCGTCCTGCTAGGATCAGCGCTCGATTGCACCGGACCGTGCGATTCGCCAGTGCGGCCGCCATCTTCGGGGTTTGTGCCGTGAGGGTCAAGCGCGCGGCGGAGAATAAAACCGTATGACAACTGTCGTTCCTGACATTCATGATATTCGTATCTTTCAAAAGCTTGGCCGCGTTTCCACGAAGGTCCTGGACCCGGTCGATCAGTTACTTTTGATACTACCTGCCAGGCCGACCGCTGCGGTTTTTCGACAGGTCCCCCAGGGCAGCAAACTGCAGGCTGTTTATCGCAAACGCGTAGCCGGCTCGGTACCGGCATTCACGACGCATCTCGGTAACAAGAAGCAGACCCTGGTCGTCGCCGGCACGATCAACGCTGATGCCAGCGCATTCGAGCAGCTAACCCTGGGCCGCAAACTCGTCGCGGCGGCCACTGGTCAAAAAGCCGGCAGTCTCGGCATATGTGCTATCGGATTCGATCCCGATGCGCAGGCAACGCTCGTCAACAATGTACTTGCGGCGGCCCTGGCGGCAGGTCTCAGGCTGCCCACTTTCAAGAGCAAGGCGGCACCCGTCAAGATCAGGAGCATCCGGCTGTTGGGTCTCGAGCAACCGTTGGACACCAGCCGCAGCGAGGCCGAAGCAAAGGGCAATAATCTCGCGCGTTGGCTCACATCATTGCCACCCAACAAGCTCGACGCCGTTCGCTACGCGGAGCTCGTCAAGCGCCTGGCAAAAGAGCGCGGCTGGCACTACAAGCGCTTTGTTAGCCGGGATCTTCAATCGCTCGGCGCCGGTGCGTTCCTGGCCGTTGCCCAAGGTAACGATGACGACAGTGCTGGCATCGTTCGTCTCCGTTATCGACCTGGGTCGAAAACGGCCAAAGCCGATCTCAGCCTGGTCGGAAAAGGCATCATATTCGACACGGGCGGTACCAATCTGAAACCGTTCGCATCGATGCTCGACATGCATGGCGACATGCAGGGCAGCGCCGTTGCACTCGGCACATTCCTCGCGATCTCCGAACTCAAACTGCCTATTGCGGTCGATTGCTGGCTGGCGCTGACAGAGAACCGCACCGGTCCCAACGCCTACAAATCGCAGGACGTTGTCACGGCCGCAAATGGCAAGACCATACAAATTATTCATACCGATGCCGAGGGACGTCTTGCGCTCGCCGATACGCTGGTACTCGCAAGTCGCGAGCAACCGGGCATCATTTTTGACTATGCGACCCTCACCGGTACCTGTGTCAGTGCCATCACGAGCCGATATTCCGGCGTGTTCACGAACAGGGCCGAATGGCATCCGCGGCTGAAGCGAACCGGACAGCGTTCGGGCGAGCGCGTCTGGCCGTTCCCGATCGGCAGTGAGTTTCTTGATGAGCTCAAGAGTGACACGGCTGATTTCATGCAGTGCTCACCGAAAGGGGCTGGCGACCATATCCTGGCGGCCAGCTTTCTTGCGGAGTTCATCGAGAACGACGTTCCCTGGGTACACATGGACCTGAGCGCGGGAGATCACGCCGGTGGCCTTGGCCATATCGGATCGAAATTCACGGGATTCGGCGTGCGCTACACGATGAGCATCATCCTCGACGAAGAACTCTTCAAGGCAAGCTCGTAAGTGAGTGATGACATCAGAATGTCAGACCGCTTCCGCGGTTTTCTGCCCGTTGTCGTCGACGTGGAAACGGGCGGATTCAATTCGAAGACCGACGCCCTGCTCGAAATCGCCGCCGTGTTGCTCGATCTCGACTCCGACGGTCTGTTAAGACGCGAAGAGACGATTCGCTACCACGTGAAACCGTTTGAAGGTGCCAACCTCGAAGCCGCGTCCCTCGCGGTAAACGGCATCGACCCGTTTCACCCGCTGCGCCCCGCTATTGACGAACGCGACGCGTTGCAGCGCACCTTTCGCGAGGTTCGCCGTGCCGTTCGTGAAAACCGATGCAGCCGGGCCGTGCTGGTCGGCCACAACGCACATTTCGACCTGGGTTTCCTGAATCAAGCGGTCGAGCGTTCCTCGATAAAACGCAATCCGTTTCATCCTTTCAGCTGTTTCGACACGGTGACATTGTGTGGGATGGCGTTCGGTCAGACGGTGCTTGCCCGCGCGGCAATAGCTGCGGGACTGGGATGGGACGAGACACAGGCACATTCGGCATCGTACGACGCAGAAGTAACGGCCGATCTATTCTGCGAAATCGTCAATCGTTACCGCGATATTTACGAGGCGGCGCTCAGAAACGCGCCGCCGCAGCCGTAGGACGACCGGCTTCTAGGCTGCGTTTTCCTCGAGCAGTTTTTGCAACTCGCCCGACTGGTACATGTCGATGACGATATCGCAGCCGCCGATCAATTCGCCCTTGACGTAGAGCTGCGGAAAGGTCGGCCAGTTCGAGAATTCCTTAAGCCCTTCCCGTATCTCGGGGTCTTCAAAAATATTCACATAGGAATATGGTTTGCCGATCGCATTCAAGGCCGCAACGGTCTGTCCGGAAAACCCGCACTGTGGGAAATCGGGCGTGCCCTTCATATAAAGCAGCACGTCGTTCGATCCGAGCTGATCTTTGATCCTGGTTTTTACGTCCACATCTGGTACCTGTTTGTGTATCGACAGCCACTCATGCTTGGGTCGCTGCCAGAGTTTTCAATGGTATAGCCATTAATTATCGGCGCTACGATCCTCAACCACAATGTGGTTGTTTACGGCCTTTACGCCATTGGTGTCTTTCGCTATCGATTCTGCCTGCTCACGAGCAACGTAGCTGCCCACTGTTCCCGACAGGGTCACTGTACCTTGCCAGGTGCGAACGCCAATGTTAAACACGCTGACGATCGAGTCCGCAACATATTTGCCTTTGATCTTGGTCGTGATCGCTGAATCGGACGCGACAACGCCTGCGGGGCGCTCGTCCTTGCCAGCCTGATATCCGCCCCCGGCGCCACCGCCGACCATCAGGGCCCCGCAGCCGCCAAGCATCAGCGCCGACAAAAGGACAATCAATTCTCGCATTGCATATCTCCACCTACAGGCCCGGATTGTACCCTCAAACTGCCGCCTCACGAGCCGCCAATTCGTCGACAATCGCCCATTGCTCGTCCTTGTTCAGCAGCGCCCAGCGCGAGATTTGTTGCAGGCTTCGACCACAGCCGAGGCAAACCCTGTCCTCGTCCAGCGTGCAAATCAGGATACAGGGTGACAGTGGTTTTTCGTTTCTATCGGGGCAAGCCCTGTTACTTTCGTCAATCATTATTTAGAAATTCAATAAGTTAGGTAGTTTATCTAAACTAGTTCTCCAGGACAATCCGCTGCCGGTCGATGCAAATAATTCTCTTTTCCGAACGGCACTCTCTATAATACCGACAGCGCGCCGGCGCAATCATTCGCGCCAGGTATCCAGAATAAATCAATAATCAAAAAAACCCCGGAGAACCAAACGATGAATCCCTTGAAGAGCATTAGCGGCACGATAATCGGTGGCGTTGTCCTCGCAGTCATTATTGTACTCGTCACCAAAGGCAATCACATGGTGGCAGGCATGAGCACGCAGTCTTTGATCATATGGCTGCATGTCCTGTCCGGCATCACCTGGATCGGCCTGCTCTACTACTTCAACTTTGTTCAGGTTCCGGCACTCGGCGAGGCGGCGAGTGACGAGGGTGGTCCGGGTGGAGCCGGCATTGCCAAATACGTTGCACCCCGCGCATTGGCCTGGTTTCGCTGGGGCGCACTGGCTACATGGCTCACCGGCGCAGCGTTCCTGCTTCACAAAAGCCAGTTGCACAACGCGTTTATGCTCGGCCTGAACACGGATCCGGTCAACCAGTACGCAATGACGATCGGCGTCGGCGCGTGGCTCGGAACATTGATGCTGTTTAACGTATGGGTATTGATCTGGCCCAATCAGAAAAAGGTGCTCGGCATGGTTGAAGCCAGCGCAGACCAGGTCGCCAAAGCAAAAAACATCGCATTTATGGCGTCGCGCTCCAATACCCTGATGTCTATTCCCATGGTGATGAGCATGGTCGGCGCCGGTCACGGCTGGCCCATGTAGAAGCGAATGAGACTGTACGAGCCGAAGCCCGACATTCGTGTCGGGCTTCTTTCGTTTTGGAAGCCGCATGCAATTCTCAGACAAACTTAAGGAATCCATTGGCGCGACCGTCGCAACAGCACTGGCGGAAGACGTCGGTGATGGCGACCTGACGGCACTGCTTGTCGATGCCGACGCCATCGTCGGGGCGACCATCATCGCCAGGGAGTCACTGATTCTCGCCGGCCAGCCGTGGGTCGACGAGGTATTTGCGCAGCTCGACACGAAGGTCGTCGTCGACTGGTATGTCGGGGACGGGCAGACGGCAGAAACCAACGACGTCATCTGCAAGCTGGTCGGACCCGCTCGCGCATTGTTGACAGGCGAACGTACCGCACTGAATTTTCTGCAGACACTATCGTCGACTGCAACCATCACGGCCGGTTACGTCAAGGCCGTCGATGGCACCGAGGTCAGGGTTCTCGATACGCGCAAGACATTACCGGGTTTGCGCCTGGCACAAAAATACGCGGTCGCCTGCGGCGGTGGCACGAATCATCGAATCGGCCTGTTCGACGCGATCCTGATCAAGGAAAACCATATCAAGAGCGCCGGCAGTATTGCCGCCGCCCTGCAGCGTGCGCAGGATCTCGCTCCCGACGTCTTGATCGAAGTCGAAGTCGAAAGTCATGACGAACTGCTCGAAGCCCTGCATGCCGGCGCGACACGCATTCTTCTTGATAACTTCAGCTTGCGGGATCTCAGGCAAGCGGTCGAAACAAACCGGGACTACGGCTATGTCGCAGCAGAACTCGAGGCATCCGGCAATATCACGCTCGAATCGATTCGCGCAATTGCCGAGACCGGCGTCGACTATATATCGACCGGTGCGCTGACAAAAAATGTCAATGCGATCGACTTGTCAATGTTATTCAGCATCAACCAGGTCTGATGTTCGAGTGGGACAGAAGATGAAGAAGTTCTTGCTGGGGAGCTTGTGTCTCGGAATACTCGGCGGCTGCATGAACTCGGAAGAAAGCTCGGCCGGGGAGCCGGAATCCTATGCGAGTGCCGCGGATCTCGAAAGCTTTTGTGACCGCCTGCCACGTTCCGCGTACGCCGATTATCAAAAACATGAAACC
>Ga0224512_10000056_pt1 | contig 122731 bp, 143 predicted proteins | sample SF_May12_sed_USG_4_FD_169103 | JGI IMG/M metagenome (GOLD analysis project Ga0224512, IMG submission 169103) | Sediment microbial communities from San Francisco Bay, California, United States - SF_May12_sed_USGS_13 | ecosystem: Environmental > Aquatic > Marine > Sediment | place: USA... | reverse complement strand
GCCCGAACGTCGGAACCTCCCTGTTTCTCGGTGAGGGCCATGCCGAGCAGGACGCCCACCTTTTCCGATCTAGGTGCGAACGACGGGTCGTAGGTACGCGAAAGTACGTCTGGTTCCCACTCGGCCGCCAGGTCGGGCTGGAGCCGGAGACTGGGCAGGACGGAGGTGGTCATCGAGATTGGGCACCCGTGTCCTTGCTCGATCTGACTCATGGCATAGAAACCGGCCGCCCGGGCGGCGTATCCGCCGGTCCGATCACCCTCCCAGGGCAAGGAATGGAGCCCCTCCGATATGGAGAGCGCCATCAGCGAATGCCAAGCCGGGTGATACTCGACGCGATCGATTCGGTGGCCGTAGGGATCGTGGGTCACGAGTTGGGGAGCGTTAGTGTTGGCGTGGAAGCCCCATTCGATCACCCGGGCAGACCCCACAACGGCGCCGAACGAGGCGAGGTCGTCGTGCGCCCAGGCCCCTCCTTCGCGGCGGAGGGCCGCCTGCAGCGTCTGGTCGGCCGTGAACGGGTTGTAGTCCACCAGCGGGGGCGGTTGGTTGAGGACTTCATGCGCGGTCATGGGATCCTCCTTCTTCCCGAAGGCTACCTGGATCGGGGCCGGTCCTCAGCTGCCTCCTAGTCCGGACGGCGATCCTTGACGGCCTCAGCATTCCAGACGGCCGTGGAGATCAGGAACAGGGCAAAGGCGACGATAACGACGGGCCCCACCCTGACGATGGTCAGCAACCCGATGCGGTCAGCCATCGCCGTGCCGAAGAGCGCTCCGAACGGCAGCGTACCCCAGGCAATAGCGCGGGCGGTGGCGGTGACCCGGCCCAAGAGGTTCTCGGGCGTGTACAGCTGGCGCATGGTGGTCATGGACACATTCACCCACACCAGTCCCATGAAAGCGCCGACCAGGATGGCAGCCACCGTGAGGAGATCGGCTGCGAAGGTCATCGAGAAGAGCCCCGTGCCGAATAGTGTCAGCCCGGCGATGAAGGCCCTCCCGATGCCGATGATCCGGATCACGGACGTCGCGGTGAAGGCACCGATCAAACCGCCGACGCCCATACCGACCACAAACAGCCCGAGCTGAGCGGGATCGTCGGTACCCAGGATCTTGGCTCCGATCAAGACGAGGGCTGCTTCGATGAATCCCGTGACGAAATTGCCGAGCGATCCGGCCAGCGTCGTGAGTCGGATCCGCGTGTCTTGCCAGAGGTGCAACCATCCCTCTCTCACCTCGGTCAAGAAGCGCCCGTCAGCGGGGAGCCGCCGATCGACCGGAGCCCTGATGAACAAGAAGGAGGAGGCTGAGACGACGAAGGTCAGCGCGTTGAATGTGAAGGCGGCGGGAAACCCGAGGGATGCCACGAGCAACCCGCCGGAAAGGGGGCCGAGCAAGAACGCCAGCTGTTGGGAGAGCGACAGGCGGCTGTTGGCGGTCGCCAACAAACGTGGGGCAACCACTGCCGGGAGGAATGCTTGCAGGCCAGCGGTGAAGGATGCGGCCAAGCTCCCGACTAGAAAAGAGAACGGAATGAGCATCCAGACCTGGAAGCCCGAGTTGGACGAGAAGACGGCGAGGGAGATGAACGCCGACGCCCGAATGAGGTCGCCGATGATCAAGATGGGTTTGAGCCGAAACCGATCGAGCAGCACACCTCCGAGGAAACCGAAAAGCAGAGTCGGGATGTTCTCAGCCGCCGAAACCATCCCGAAGTCAAACGCTCGTTGACTCAGTTCTTTCAGAAACAACGGTATCGTCAAGTAGGCGATGTAATCGCCGAACAGCGAGATCGTCTGGCCGATCCACAGTGCTGCGAAATCGCTCTCCAGGCCGACTTCTCTGTGTCTTCCCCGTTGTCCCATGGCGCCAACACCCTACTCCCGGGCTGTGGCCATTTGGTTACCCTGCTATGCGGTGGTGGTAGCCTCACGGAGTCCGAAACGAGAGAAAGACGGTATGAGCGACGTGAACGAACTGCCGCAGCTGGCCGGAGAGCTCGTCGAGCTGTCGAAGGAGTATCTTCGCCAGGAGACGCTCGAGCCTGCCAAGCGCCTCGGTAAGGTTGCCGGTCTTAGCATCGGCGCCGGGATGCTGATCGCCGTCGGCGTCATCCTCCTGGCGACGGCCGGAATGCGCTTTCTGATCGAGGTGTTCCCCGAAGGTGGGTTGTGGACCGCCCTGGCTCTGTTCTCCTCGGCGGTAGTCTCCGCAGGCGTGGCCGGCATCATCGTTTGGAGGGCAACCCGCTGATGGTGGAAAAAGCAGACATCGAGGCCAAGGCTCGACAAATCGAGCAGGCACTCATCGAGACCAAGGAAAGCGCTCAGGAGAAGGCTGTTGTCGTCGCGGTTGTGCTGGTGGCCGTCATCGCGCTGGCTTTTGTCCTCGGCCGGCGGCGCGGCAAGAAGGGCGCGGCGATCATTGAGGTGTTCAAGGCCTAACGACCGGCCGGGTCAGCCTTCGTGGGCGGCCGGGGGCGTGAACCGGATCGTCACCGCGTCTCCGGGACGAAGCTTCTTCTTGTACACGCGCGCCCTGGTCGGTTTCGACGAACGCAGCCAAACGACGAAGAGCATCGCGGCGCCGAACGCAATGAGATTCACGTCGCCCGTTCGTAGCCCGCGAAATGTGTTGGCCAGGCCGCGCTGGAGCAGGTTCATGCAAAGCAGGATAGGCGTCTTAGAGTAGTGAATCATGCGCAACGATAAGTTCGTGAAGGTGGTCGTCTGGCTGGTTGTCATTGCAATGGTGCTCACCCTGGCAATCAGCTTTGGATCTGTCCTGTTCGCGTGAAGGTCATTCTGAGAAACCCGAAGCGGGAAATGGTCGTGGAGGGGCCGACCAGCGTGCGGGAGCTGCTCGAGCATCTGCGCATCGTGCCCGAATCAGTGCTGGTGATCAGAGGGAACGAGTTGCTCACCCGCAGCGAGCGAGTCGATGCGGATGACACCATCGAGTTGCGCCCGGTGATCTCCGGCGGGGGCTAGACCATGAACTGCCGGGTCTGCAAACAACGTGCCGCAGTGGAGGTCCGGCGTCACCACGCGGCGTTCTGTCCCGACCATTTCATCGAGCACGTGCAACGACAAGTGGCTCGAACGATTCATGACTACCGGATGTTCGGGTCCGAAGACCGCCTGCTGCTGGGAGTATCCGGGGGTAAAGACAGCCTGGCGTTGTGGGACATCCTCACCGAACTCGGCTACGAGGTAGATGGTGCTTACCTCCATCTCGGCATCGGTGGCTACAGCGCCGACAGCCTGGCGTTGGCCGAGGGGTTCGCCGCAAATCGCAATCTCCGGCTGAGCATCATCGACCTACCGGTCGACTATGGATTCTCGATCCCGGAGGCGGCCGCCACCCAGGGCCGCAGCGCCTGTTCGGTGTGCGGACTCTCCAAGCGGTATCTGCTGAACGAGGCCGCCACGGGTTACGACGTGCTGGTCATGGGGCACAATCTCGATGACGAGGCGGCAACCTTGCTGGGGAACGTCTTGAAATGGAACACGGAATACCTGGGGCGGCAGGCTCCGGTATTGCCGGCCGTCGAGGGTCTGGCGCGAAAGGTCAAGCCGCTCATCCGGGTGGCTGAGCGCGAGACGGCCGCCTATGCGGTTCTGCGAGGCATCGAGTACGAAGTCGAGGAGTGCCCCCTGGTGGCGGGCAATAAGGTCAACCGGCTCAAAGAACGCCTGAACGTGCTCGAGGAGCAATCTTCTGGCATCAAGCAACAGTTCCTTTTCGGGTTCCTCGACCGGGGCGCTCAGCATTTCGGGGTGGGGGAGAAGCCGGAGCTGGGCTCATGCCGGTCATGTGGCCGGCCAACCACCGGAGACGTTTGTGCCTTTTGCCGGGTGCGCGCCCGGGCTACCGCGCCGCCCGAAGAGCGGGACTCATGAGTAAGCCGCTTGCTCGGGGTGAGGACTGTCTGCTGATCGACGTTAAGGGTCGGTACTACCTGATCCGCCTCACCGAGGGAGGCGATTTCCATTCGCATCTCGGTCGCCTGCCTCATGCCGAGATCATTGGTGCACAGGAGGGCAGCTCGGTCGTTTCGGAGAAAGGGAGCCGGTTGGTCGTCCTGCGGCCGCGGTTCTTTGATTACATACTCAAGATGAAACGTGGGGCGCAGGTCGTCTACCCGAAGGACATCGGGCCGATCCTAGTATACAGCGACATTGCCCCCGGGTCGCTGGTCCTCGAAGCCGGCACTGGCTCGGGTGCGCTGACGATGGCGCTCGTGCGGGCGGTCGGCCCGCAAGGGTACGTGGTCAGCGTCGAACGTCGGGAAGATCACGCTGAGCACGCCCGCCTGACTATCGAACGTTTCTTTGGTGGTTCGCCCGCCAACCTGGAGTTGCGAGTTGGCAACGTCGAGGAGATGGTGGCCGATGTGCGGCCGGATCGGATGGTGTTGGATCTTCCCCAGCCTTGGGACGTCGTGGATCCCGCCGTCGATTCACTGCAGGGTGGGGGAGTCTTCTGCGCCTACGTGCCGACGGTACCCCAGATGCAGCAGACGGTCGAGACGCTCCGGGCGAGCGGATCGTTTGTGGAACTCATGTCATTCGAGACGTTCCTGCGTACCTGGAATGTCGAAGGTCGGTCGGTGCGTCCTGACCATCGCATGATCGGACACACGGGGTTCGTGACCGTGGCGAGAAAAGTGTTGCCCGCCTGACGGCGGGCCGCGGGAAGTTGTCAGTTCTGGCCGCAATCATTACTGACTGCTCACGGTTCGATGAAGATGCATTCGCCGGGGCATTCCTCGGCAGATTCGATGGTCAGATCCTCCTGACCGGCCGGAACTACAGCCACGCCGGCAGCGCCTTCCTCGTTCCCCTCGGCGGCGGCAAAGATCTTGTCCCCTTCTCGCACGTAGGCCAAGCCGTCGTCGAGCAGCACAAAGACGTCGGGTGCGATTTCTTCGCAAAGCCCATCGCCCGTGCAGAGGTCCTGATCGATCCATACCTTCATGGTTTGCTCCTGTCGGCCATTTGATTGCGAGCGACGCCGAATCTTAGCGAGGGGGTGTTCTTTGACGCGATTCCGCCAGGTCCTGGAGAAGTCCGGCGGGCTTCGTATACTGAAATCACTGCCGTTCGAGGTGAGCCATGATCCCAGAAGACCAACAAGCCGCACAGGCCGAAGAGGTGGCCGCCTTGCGGGCCACAGCCCGTTCGCTCGAAGGAGAACTCGCCGTGTTGCGTCGCCGGCTGCAGGACGCCCCGGCGAGGCTGCGGAATCTGGAGGAACGACTCCTCGAAACCAAAGGCCGGTTGTCGCAAGCCGTCGCCCAAAACGACAAACTATCTGCCGTGCTCGAAGAGGCACGGCAGCAGTTGACCATCCTGCGGGAAGAAGTGGAGAAACTCTCGGCGCCGCCCAACGCCTTCGGGGCCATCCTCGGCGTAAACGAGGACGGGACGGTGGACGTGATGGTGGGTGGCCGCAAACTCCGGGTGAACGCCCAGCCCAGCATCGAAGTCAAACAACTTCAGGTGGGTCAAGAAGTCCTATTGAACGAGTCGATGAACCTCATCGATGTGCGTGACTTCGAGCCGACCGGCGAAGTGGCGGCCGTCAAGGAGAACCTCGGAGACGGCCGCCTGCTGGTGCTCGCTCACGCCGACGAAGAGCGGGTGGTCGAGTTAGCCGATCCCATGACGGGGCAGCCGATTCGAGCCGGCGACCATGTGCGTATCGATACCCGAACCGGGTTGGTTTTCGAGAGAATCGTGCGACCCGAGGTGGAGGAGCTGGTGCTAGAAGAAGTACCAGATATTACTTACGAGCAAGTCGGAGGCCTGCGCGGGCAGATCGAGACAATTCGTGACGCGGTGGAATTGCCCTATGTGCACAAGGATCGGTTTGATCGCTACGGGCTCGAAGCTCCCAAGGGCGTCCTGCTCTACGGACCTCCCGGCTGCGGCAAGACGCTCATCGCCAAGGCGGTAGCCAACAGCCTGGCCCAGGCCGTGGCCGAGCGGATGGGCCGGGAGGATGCCCGGTCCTATTTCCTGAATATCAAGGGACCTGAGTTGCTCAACAAGTACGTTGGCGAGACCGAACGCCAGATCCGGCTCATCTTCCAGCGGGCCAAAGAGAAGTCCGATGAGGGTGTGCCGGTCATTGTCTTTTTTGATGAGATGGATTCATTGTTCCGGACGAGAGGTACCGGTATCTCGTCTGATGTTGAATCGACCATCGTCCCGCAGCTGCTCTCGGAACTCGACGGAGTCGAAAGCCTCAAGAATGTCATCGTGATCGGGGCTTCGAACCGGGAGGACCTGATCGACCCGGCCATTCTCCGGCCCGGACGTCTCGACGTGAAGATCAAGATCGGTCGTCCCGATTCGGATGCTGCCCGGCAGATCTTTGGTATCTACCTCGGCGGCGACGTACCGCTCAATGAAGATGAGGTCGCCGCAGCGGGAGGCAAGGACAGGCTAACCGAGAAGATGATCGACGAGACGGTCGAGTTGATGTATTCGATGAATCACGAGAATCGTTTCCTCGAAGTCACCTACGCCAACGGTGACCGGGAGGTCCTCTACTTCAAGGATTTCTCCAGCGGAGCCATGATCGAGAACATTGTGCGGCGCGCCAAGAAAGACGCCATCAAGCGAGAGATCGCCGGCGGGCCGAGCGGTTTGCAAGCCGGCGATTTGCTGGCCGCCATCAAACAAGAATTCACAGAGCATGAGGACTTGCCCAACACGACCAATCCCGATGACTGGGCCAAGATCTCGGGTAAGAAGGGCGAGCGGATTGTCTACGTGCGGACGTTGATTGAGGGCGAAGGGGAAGGTAAGTCCATCGAAGCCGTCACCACCGGCCAGTATCTCTGATCGTGGCTGTCCACAAAGTCTGCGGGACCGAGACGGAATTCGGCATCACGGTCCGGAACCAAGGGGACTTCAACCCGGCGATCGCTTCCGGGCAGGTAGTGAATTCCTACGCAGGAAAACGCGCCCGGGTGCAGTGGTCGTTCGAGGAAGAGTCCCCAGGGCGCGACGCGAGAGGGTTCGGGGTCGAAGGAGCAACCGTCGCCGACTACGACAGTGCGCTTGTCAACGTGGTCCTCTCCAACGGCGCCCGACTCTATGTGGATCACGCCCACCCTGAGTACTCGACACCGGAATGCTTCGATCCGCTCGAAGCTGCGCTGCATGACAAGGCAGGAGAAGTGGTCGTAGCGAGGGCGGGGGTCTCGGCAGGGGCACTACTCGAGGGTGGCCAGAGGATGGGCCTCTACAAGAACAACAGCGACGGGAAGGGCAACTCGTACGGGGCGCACGAGAACTACCTGCTCTCGCGCGAGCTTCCCTTCGCCGACGTCATCGAATACTTCACAACGTTCCTCGTCAGCAGGCAGATCTTCACAGGGTCTGGAAAGGTGGGAGCCGAGAACGGCCGGCCCGACGTTCCCTTCCAGCTGACGCAGCGGGCCGACTTCTTCGAGGAACGAGTAGGTCTGGAAACGACTTTGAAACGACCTATCATCAATACACGCGACGAACCGCACGGAGACCCCGCCAAGTACCGGCGCCTCCACGTGATCATCGGCGACGCCAACCTCTCTGAGCCACAGACCTTTATCAAGCTTGGGACGGCCGCGCTCTTCCTGGCCGCTCTCGAAGACGGTGCGTTGCCCGACCCTGTGGCCCTCCAGGATCCGGTGGCGGCCACATGGCAGGTCAGCCACGACCTCGACTTCCGGCTCCCTCTGTCGCTGGAGGACGGCGGATCTGCCACTGCTCTCGAACTGCAGTGGCAGTACCTGGAGTGGTTAACGAAATACTCGGAGCTGGCAACGCCCGATCCCGTCTACGACCATGTGTTGGCCCTCTGGGAGGGCGTGTTGACCGATCTCGAGGCGGATCCGGTTAGGCTGGTCGACCGGCTCGATTGGGCGGCCAAACTGCGCATACTCGAGGGGTATCGGGAGCGGGACGGACTGCGGTGGGATGACTCTAAGCTGCGGGCGTTGGATCTCCAGTACCATGACATTGATCCGAAGCGAGGCCTCTACTACCGACTGGCGGGTCGGGGCTCGATGCAACGGCTCTTCACCGACCAGGAGATCGAGGCGGCCGTCGCCGAGCCACCCGAACGCACGCGAGCCTATTTTCGGGGCCGCTGTGTATCCCGCTTTCCGGGGTCGCTGGTAGCCGCCAACTGGGACTCGCTGGTGTTTGAGGTGGGGGAGGATACCCTGAAGCGGGTGCCTATGATGGAGCCGCTGCGAGGGACCAAAGATCGTGTTGATACCGTGCTCGACCAATCCGCCGATGCGGCCGCGTTGGTTCGAGTGCTAGGAGGTAGCAATGGCCGAACAGGAACGAAAGAAGGTCCAGCGGAAGGGAACTGAAGCTGAGTCCGAGACTGCGCAACCTGCTTCGCACGAAACGGCTGCCGAGACGACCGAGATGATCGACGAACTGCTCGATGAGATCGATGAGGTGCTCGAAGAGAACGCCGAGGAGTTCGTGAAGAACTATGTCCAGAAGGGCGGACAATGAGTGCCGAGCTCTTCACGGGTGGGTTGCCCCCCGGCGCTCCTGCGCCGGGGACGAGTTTCGCCGACTTGCTTCGCTCCCTCGACCTTGCGCCGGAATGGAAGGGCGACAGAGCAGAAGGATCGGTGCGGGCGCCAGAAGGCACCACTGTGCTGGCGCTTCGTTATGCGGACGGGGTCATCATGGTTGGTGACCGACAAGCCACCGAAGGGCACCTCGTCGCCCATCGGCGGATCCAGAAAGTATTTCAATCCGACGGCTATTCGGCTGTGGCCATCTCCGGCACGGCAGGGTTGGCAATTGAGATGGTCCGTTTGTTCCAGACCGAACTCGAGCACTATGAGAAACTCGAAGGGACCCGGCTGAGCCTCGACGGCAAAGCAACCTACCTAGCCCGGATGGTTCGCTCGCAGCTTCCCATGGTGTTCCAGGGGCTTGTCGTGGTACCGCTCTTCGCTGGTTTCGACGAAGCGTCAAATGAAGGCCGCCTCTACACCTTCGACGTGGTCGGCGGGCGCTACGAGGAGCAAGATTTCGGGGCTACCGGTTCGGGAGGGCGGGATGCCAAGTCATACCTGCGGGGCGCCTACCACGATGGCCTCGACGAATCCGCAGCCCTCGACGTGGCGTTACGTGCATTGGTCGTCGCGTCCGATGAGGACACAGCCACCGGGGGGCCTGATGTACAGAGGGGGATCTTCCCCAACGTCGTGACCGTAACCGCAGTCGGCTATCGCGAGGTACCGGAAGACCAGGTGGCAACCATCTCCTCGTCGGCGATGGAGACAGTCCGTTGAGCATACCGTTCTACGTTCCTCCCGAGCAGCTCGTCAAAGATCGGGCGGAGTATGCCCGGAAGGGCATCGCCCGGGGGCGTTCGATCGTTGCCATGGAATACGCGGACGGGGTGCTGCTGCTTGCTGAGAATCCGAGTCGGACTCTTTACAAGATCAGCGAGATATACGATCGGATTGCTTTTGCCGGGGTCGGCAAGTACAACGAATTCGAGGCCCTTCGGGTGGCCGGGATCCGGCACGCCGACCTCAAGGGCTACCTCTACGGGCGTCCCGACGTTGCTGCCAAAGGTTTGGCCAACGCGTTTTCCCAGACCCTGGGCAACATCTTCACGCACGAAGTCAAGCCCTATGAAGTGGAGATACTGGTTGTTGAAGTCGGCTCCAACGGGGATAGCAACCGGCTGTTCAAGGTCACCTACGACGGAACGCTCTACGACGAACGCCGGTTTTGCGCGATCGGTGGTCAGGCCGACATCCTGACGACGGCTCTCGACGAGCGCTATGAAGAGCCGGCTTCGCAGGCCGCCACGATTCAGATGGTCGCAAGCGCTTTCGGGCAGGTTGAGCAGCGAGAGATCGACGGTTGGGAAGCGGCGGTACTCGATCGCAATAGCGAACGGCGCACTTTCCGGCGCCTGAACCAGGAAGAGATTGCCGCGGCGCTCATCTAGGTAGTTGGCCCCGCAGCACCAGGTTTCACGACCCGACAACCAGAACCCGGGCGTACCCGACGACTGCAACGAGGATCGCGGCCACCAGCCACCACACCCACGACCGGATCGGGTTTGCCGATGGTCCCGGGCCCATCGGCTCAACATCGGCAACGATCGCGTCGACATCGGCCGCCAGGAGAATGAGCCGTGCCTCCTCCATCTGCCCGGGCGGGATCCAGATTTCGGTAACGGCCATGGCGCCGACATTCAGGCGGTAGGGGCCCATGCTCTCACCGCGCAAACGAGCCTCGATCCCTTCGGAGTCGAGGCGTGCCCGGAGCAGCATCGCATGATTGGGGTCGCTGACTTGGGCGAGGAGGACAAAACTCGATTCCATTCCCACATTGTGAGCGATTGCGGAACTAACGCGACGAAGAATCGAGCCGGGGTACCCTGGCGCAGTGCAGAGAAGGATCTACGGCGTCGAAAATGAATACGGGGTGACCTGCACGTTGCGCGGTCAGCGTCGGCTCAGCCCGGATGAGGTCGCACGCTATCTCTTCCGGCGGGTCGTGAGTTGGGGCCGATCCTCCAACGTGTTCCTGGAGAACGGAGCCCGCCTCTACCTCGATGTGGGGAGCCACCCCGAATACGCCACCCCCGAATGCGACAGCATCTACGACGTCACCGTGCACGACAAAGCGGGGGAGCGCATTCTCGAGGGGTTGGTGGCATCGGCGGAGGAGCGTTTGGCCGAGGAAGGAATCCGTGGAGAGATCTACCTCTTCAAGAACAACACCGACTCCGCCGGTAACTCCTACGGCTGCCACGAGAACTACCTGGTGGGACGGCACGGCGATTTTCAGAGGATCGTTGACACGCTCATTCCGTTCCTGGTCACCCGCCAGATTTTCACGGGAGCGGGCAAGCTGCTCCAGACGGCTCGCGGCACCGTGTACAGCGTAGCCCAGCGGGCAGAGCACATATGGGAAGGTGTCTCGTCGGCTACCACTCGGAGCCGCCCCATCATCAACACCCGCGACGAGCCTCACGCGGACGCCGAACGCTACCGCCGCCTCCATGTGATCGCCGGAGATTCGAACATGTCGGAGTACGCAACTTTCGTGAAGTTGGGGACCGTGGCCGCATTGCTACAGATGCTCGAGGATGAGGTGGTATTCCGCGATCTCAGCCTCGAGAACCCGATCCGGGCCATCAGGGAGATCAGTCACGACACTTCGTGCCGTCGAAAGATACGCCTGGCCAACGGAAGGGAGTTGTCGGCTCTCGATATCCAATGGGAGTACCTCGACCGGGCCATCCGGTACAGCCGCAGCCCTGGGTTCCCGGCTCCCGTACAGCAAGCAGTTGAGATGTGGGAGCATCTCCTGACCGGTTTGGAGAAGGACCCCCTGACGCTCGAACGAGAGGTCGACTGGGTCGCCAAGCTTCGGCTCATCGATCGGTATCAGACTCGATGGGATCTGGCGCTCTCCGATCCGAAGATTGCACTGCTCGACCTCTCTTATCACGATGTCAACCAGGACCGAGGTTTGTTCTACCTGCTGCAACGGAAAGGTTTGGTCGACAGGGTGGCCACGGACGAGGCAATCGACGACGCGATGGTGCGGCCGCCTCAAACCACCAGGGCGCGTCTCCGGGGCGAATTCATCAAGGCTGCCAAAGCCAAGAAACGTGACTTCACCGTGGATTGGGTGCACTTGAAGCTCAACGATCAGGCCCAGCGAACGGTGCTGTGCAAGGACCCCTTCAAGGCGACAGATGAGCGGGTAGAGAAGTTGATCAGCAGTCTCTAGCACCCAGTACTCAGCATCCAGTGCCAGGTACTAGGTACGTACCCTCACCAACGATACAGTGACAGACAGTCATGAAACGCGTCATCGAACGTCTCCTCAACCTCCTGGCCTTCTTACTCACGACGGGCCGGCCGGTCTCGGCAGACGAGATCCGTTTGACAGTAGCCGGGTACGACCAGCAAAACGATGAGGCCTTCCGGCGCATGTTCGAGCGAGACAAAGACCTGCTCCGCAACATGGGCATCCCCCTCGAATTGCGGCCGACCGACGCGTGGGAGGTCGAATTCGGCTATGTCGTTCCACGTGATCAGTACGAGCTTGCGGATCCTGGCTTGACCGATGAAGAGCGGGCGGCTTTGTGGCTTTCGGCGCAGATAGTGCGGCTGGGAGGACAACCGTCTGGACCGGAGGCGTTGCTGAAACTGGGGGGCGGGGCCATGTCGGGAGCCGGCGAGCCCCTGGCCGCCGATCTTGGCCAGTCGGCCGCTTCACTGGCGGTGGTCTTCCAGGCCATCACCGAACGGCGGGTACTGAAGTTTTCGTATCGCGATCGGGCTCGGCAGGTGTATCCGTACGGTCTGCTGCATCGGCGCGGCCATTGGTATCTGATCGCCTCTGAGGACGGGGCGATCCGGGCGTATCGGGTGGACCGTGGCTCGAAGTACTTAGCACAGGGCTCGACGCAAGCGTTCGAGCGCCCGACCGGCTTCCGGCTTCGCGACGCCCTGCCGTCGCTGCCCTGGCAAGCAGGCGAAGAGGACCTGGAAGCTGTCGTCCGGTTCGATGCGGAAGTCGCATGGTGGGCCAGGCGACAGTTGGCGGAGCCTGCGGCTGAGCAACCCGACGGCGGTCTCGAAGCCCGGATTCGCGTCGCCAATCCGGCTGCGTTGGTGGGCTGGCTGCTGGCGTTTGAAGACCATGCCGAGATCATCAGCCCCGACGCATTGCGCTCCCAGCTGATTGAGTTGGTGAGGGGTGGAAGCGATGAGTAAGACGGCACGGCGGCTCACGCGGATCCTCTCGATGGTCCCGTGGGTTATCGCCAATCAGGGAGCCAGCGTGGACCAAGTGTGTGACCGCTTCGGCTACACGGAACGCGAACTGCTCGAAGACCTGAACCTGGTGTTCGTTTGCGGATTGCCCGGTTACGGACCGGGCGATCTCATGGTGGCGTATGTCGAAAACGATGAGGTAATCGTCGACATGGCAGAGTACTTCTCGCGCCCGTTTCGCCTCACTCCGGCCGAAGCACTGGGTTTACTGGCATCGGGGTCGGCGTTGGTGAGCACTTCGCAGGCGCCGGAGCCCCTCGAGCGAGCCGTGGGCAAGCTGGCCGCAACACTCGGCATCGAAGCTGATGAGGCCGTGGCGGTCGACCTGGCCGGCGAATCCTCCTTGGTCCAACTCCTCCGGGAGGGTGTGGCCGAAGGATGGGTGGTTGAGCTTACCTACACGTCGCTCAGTAAAGGTGAAACGCGGGAGCGGCTGGTCGAGCCCTGGTCGGTGTTCTCGACCCTGGGCAACTGGTACCTGTCCGGATTCTGCCGGACGGCAGGTGGGGAAAGGGTGTTCCGCGTTGACCGCATACAGGAGGCTCGGCTCACCGGCGAGAACTTCACGCCGCCGCCGGAGCCGCCCCCACCGGAGGTCCGCTACACGCCTTCCGAAGACGACGTTCGGGCCACTATTGGACTTGGCGATCGGGCGCGATGGGTGGCCGAGTATTACCCGGTCGAGGTGCTGTCGGACTCCGGCTCGGAGATGGTGATCGAGTTCTCCGCCGGAGACCCTTCGGTGGCCGCTCGGTTGCTTCTCCGACTCGGAACTGACGCCCGCCTGATCGAAGGCGCCGAGACCGAGGCGGCTCTGGAGGACCTGCGGAGCCGCATCCTGGCCCGCTACCGGGACCGCTAACGCGTCACTAGTTCGTACGGACTATTTCCCAATAGCCCCTTCAGGCGATCGCTGCCACGGCCGATAACCCGTGTGTACGGACGGTTAGCGGAGAAACCGAATGACCACCATCAAGACGACATGCGAACGGTGCGGAGACGTAGAGCTCGAACCGAGCGATCTGGCCCTCGAACTCGATCCGACCCGGGAATCCGGTGTCTACCTGTTCACCTGCCCCAGCTGCATAGCCGTCCAGCGCCGGCCAGCCAACCCCCGAGTTGTAAATGTGTTGCTCGCTACAGGGGTCAGCTACGAGGTTGTCACCCCTTCGCCGATCGAGAATCCGATCACAGAAGCCGAGATCGACGCTTTCGCCGCCAGGCTCTACGGTGAAGAGGACCTGTTCCGGCTTCTCACTCCCTGAATCCCCCAGATTCATCCGGTGGCAAACCTGTCGTTTCCCTGGAGCCTCCAGGTTGCTCAACCGATTCCCCAGCCGTCGAAGTCGTCTCCCAGGTAATTGCGCAGCTGCCGCACGTCGGGCTCGAGCTGCAAACTTAGGTACCTCTTGAAATCGGGGGATATCACCGCCCGTTGGACATCGATAGGACGGCGCATCAGCTTGTTTACCCACCGCTTCAAGGAGACGGGTGTGCGCTGCGCGACCGCATCTGAGAAGCGACGATCCCGCAATGACGCTGCTACCCGCTACGGTGCGTGCTTTTCGTCCGTCTTGTGGCTCTCCGATTGGAGGTTTAGAGGAACCCAGCCGGTGTCGATGTTCAGAAACCCGAAGACTCGCTGCAGCGTGTGCAAACGACGATCGCGCAACTCTTCCGACCTGATCAGCATTATTTGTTCCCGGGGAAACCACTCGAGATACTGTTCCAGCTGGTACGCGTAGCGGCTCGTATTCAGGTAACCCGTCGACTCTCTCAGGGCCCGCTCCACGGGGCGGCGTTCTGACCCATGGGCAACCCTGTGGAGGTAGTGAGATTTCATCCGTTCGATGGGATGCCGCATGACGTAGATGAGTTTCGCGTCGGGTATGAGTGAGGCGATACGCTCCGGAACACCCGCAAACGCGTGCGCCATCGAGTAGATCGGTGAAGCTTCGCCGATGGCCACTGCATCGCCCGATTGTGCGAACCGGCTTTCGTACCACTCGAGACCCTTGGTCCAGTTTCGTTCCGCAACGAAGAACTTCAGCTCCTTGGGCGATGACATGAAAACCTCCGGATGTTCTCGGAGGTGGTCGAAGAGGCTTGTGGTTCCACTTTTCATGGCCCCGACGATGAGGAGATTCGGCAGGGCCAAAGCCTCGCCACCTTCTGCGTGTGCTGAGATCGTACACTTGCCATACGGACCGCAGCGGCGGTCGACAGAGTCGAACCGCGGTAGCTGTTCGGCCCGTCGGGTTAGACAATCCAGGCGTGCGGTCATGGTCGGCCAGGGTTCCGATACACTCCCCGCGTGACCATCCGACGCCTACCCGGCATTGAAAGTTAATCACCTGGGCATGTTCGACTCCATTAGCTTCACCGAACTCATCACGATCCTGCTGATCGCCCTTGTGGTGTTTGGGCCTCAGAGGCTTCCTGAGCTGGCCCGCCGGGCGGGCGAGTGGGCGCGGGAGGTTCGCCGGACCGCCAGCGAGTTTCGGAGGGGACTCGACCAGGAGGTCAGCGAACTCACAGAGCCACTCAAAGAGGTGAAGGCCGACTTGGACCAAGCCAAGGGAGATCTGAAAGCGGTCGGCGATGAGGTCAAGAAATCGGTTGAGTGGATAGGCCCGCCGCCGGTGGTCGGCCCCTCTCCCGAGGAGGCACTCGCTGACCTCCCGCCGGATAGACTCGAAGTGCCGGGGGATACCGAGTGAACGAAGAGGCGCGCCAGCCGATTCTCGAACATCTCAACGAGCTTCGCTGGCGCCTCGTCAAGAGCGCCGCCGCGCTGGCAGTCGGGGCGGTGATTGCCTTCTTCTTTCGTGACTGGCTGTTTGAGCTCCTCGAGAGCCCCTACCGTTTGGTAGTCGACGACACCGACGCTCTGGCCCAGTTCCAGGTGACCGAGGGCTTCTCTGTGGCGATGCGCCTGGCGCTCTTCGGGGGGACTTTGCTGGCCAGCCCGGTCCTTCTCTACCAGATTTGGGCTTTCGTGAACCCCGCCCTCACCACGCGGGAACGGAAATGGACGGTACCGATCGCGGTCGCTCTGGCGGTGCTGTTCGCCGGTGGCGTTGTATTCGGATACCTCATCCTGCCTCGTGGTCTGGAGTTTCTACTCGGAATCCAAAGTGGTTTGGACCCCATCATCGGGGTGGGCAGCTACATATCTTTGACCCTCAGGTTCCTCCTCGTATTCGGCCTTGCTTTTGAGTTTCCGGTGTTCCTGTTCGCCGCGGCGGCTGCCGGGCTTTTGTCGGCGCAGCAACTCGCCCAGGGAAGGCGGTGGGCGGTGCTCATAATCGTCGTGCTGGGTGCGGTTGTGACCCCAACCGGGGATCCGCTTACCCTCCTGGCCCTCTCGCTTCCTCTCTACCTCTTGTACGAAGTGACGATCGTGCTGGTCAAACTCATTCTGCGGAAATGAGCCTGACGGCCTTCTTCGCCGGCCTGGCCTTCTTGCCGGACCCCTTCCAGCTGGTTGCCGCGGAAGCGATCGAATCGGGGGAATCGGTAGTGGTTGCTGCACCAACCGGTTCGGGCAAAACGCTGGTAGCGGAGGCAGCCGTCCACTTGGCGCTGGAGCGGGGCCGGCGGGCGTTCTATACAACGCCACTCAAAGCTCTCTCCAACCAGAAGTTCGCCGATTTTCGCGAGGTATATGGGGATGAGGGGGTCGGTCTTCTCACGGGCGACAACTCGCTCAACGGCGAGGCGCCTCTGGTGGTGATGACCACTGAGGTGCTCCGCAACATGATCTACGCCGATCCGAGGATGCTCGACGAGCTGGACACGGTCATTCTCGACGAGGTGCACTACCTGCAGGACCGCTTCCGGGGAGCCGTTTGGGAGGAGGTCATCATCCATGCTCCACCCCACATCCAACTGGTCTGCCTTTCGGCTACGGTTTCCAACGCCAATGAGTTCACCGATTGGGTGAGGACCCGAAGAGGTCCGACGACGCTGGTGCTGGAAGAGACCCGCCCGATTCCCCTCGAGAGCCTGTATGCCATCAAGGACCTGTTTGGAGGTAAGAACGGTCTGATCATGGAGCCAATGTTGGCGCGGCGCAACGGTCGGACAGAGCCCAATCCGGACATCGTGAAGACACTCTCGATCAAGCGGAGTAGGCGCCGCTTCGCAACACCCCGGCGCGGCGAGGTGGTAGCTGCCTTGGCGGATGCAGAGATGCTCCCCGTTATCTACTTCATCTTCAGCCGAGCCGGATGCGAAGACGCGGCCAAGCGGCTCGTGGAGGACGGGATCAGCTTCACCACCCCAGACGAGCGGTCGGCCATCCGCCAGTACGCAGAAGAGAGATCGGGGCATCTGGATGACCAGGACCTCTCCGTGCTCGGCTACGACCACTGGCTCTCCCAATTGCAGGCGGGAGTCGGGGCGCACCACGCCGGATTGGTGCCGGCGTTCAAGGAAACGGTCGAAGAACTGTTCTTGCGGGGTCTGATCCGTGTGGTGTTTGCCACCGAGACTCTCTCGCTCGGCATCAACATGCCTGCCAAGACGGTTGTTCTCGACAACCTGTCACGTTTCACAGGGGAGACACATGAAGTGTTGCGACCTGGCGACTATACCCAGCTCACCGGCCGGGCCGGTCGACGCGGCATCGATGTCCAGGGTTTCGGCGTAGTTCTCCACTCGAGGTTCATCGATTTCGAGCGCGTGGCCGGAATCGCTTCTGCCGGCTCTCACGCCTTGCGTTCGAGCTTCCGACCGACCTACAACATGGCGGCGAACCTGGTGGGCAACTACCGGCAGGCCGAAGCGGAGCGTCTTCTGAACGCTTCGTATGGTCAATACCAGCGGCGGCGGAGCACCGCATCCCTACGTCGTGCCGTGGCCAAACAAGAGAAGCGCGTCGCTGAGCTGCAACAAGAGGCCCATTGCGAGCGAGGAGACGTCCTCGAATACCTGCAACTTCTGCGCGCCGCCGAGAGTACCGGACACAAAAAGGCAGCAGGTGCCTTTATCCGAACCCTCCAGCCGGGCCAGGTGTTACAAGTTCCCGCCGGCAAACGCTCGGGACGATATGCGGTCGTCAAGCAGTGGCGGGGAGCGGACCCGCCCCGGGTCGTGGTGGTGTCGGAACAGGGTACGGTTGCCCATCTTCGGTCCGGCGACCTCAGTCCCGGCACCGTGCGGGTCGGCACCCTCGCGCTCCCCAAACCTTACCGGCCGCGTGATTCCCGCTTTCAGCATTTGGTGGCCACGGCGCTGCGGGAGTTCCTGCCAACCGGGGCCGATCATATGCAACTCGCCGGCACGAACCCAGTTGCCGACCATCCCGTGGCTTCTTGTCCGGATCTTTCGACCCATGTCAAGGCCGAAAGGTTGATCGAGCGAGCCGGTAGGCAAGTCACCCGTCTCCAGCAGCAACTCGTCCTCGAAGGCGAGGGTCTGGTTGCCGAATTCCACGCCATCCTCGATCTCCTCGACGAATGGGGCTATGTACACGGGTGGGCTTTGACCGCAGCGGGGGAACGGCTGCGGTCAATCTACAACGAACTCGATCTGCTCTTGGCCGATGTCATCGCCATGGAAGTGTTTACGGAGCTGGACCCCGCCGAAACGGCCGCGCTCGCCTCCTGCTTCGTGTTCGAGCCGAGGGCTGAGCAGGCAGCCGGCCGACTGCCCACTACCCGGCTAGAAGGGAGGTGGATAAGCGTCCAAAGCCGCTCCAACGCCTTGCGCCGGGCTGAGCGCCGCCGCCGTTTGCCGGAGACCCGTGAGCCTCATCCCGGCTTCGCCGAGCTCGTATTCGCCTGGGCGCACGGAGAGGACCTCGAGTCGCTGCTCGGTGATGATGACATGGCCGCAGGCGACTTCGTGCGAACGTGCCGGCAGTTGCTCGATTTGCTGCGGCAGCTTCGGGACGCGGAACCCGATCTGCGCAAGCAAGTGACCGATGCAATCCGTATGCTCGACCGAGGCGTAGTGGCGGCGGGAGGTCTGACATGAGCGACTGGTTGGTCGTAACCAATCCTTACGCGGGCCGGCAGAAAGAGGTCGAACAGCGCGCTCGACGGGTGCTGGACGCCCAGCGGATCGAAGCGGAGATCGTTACCCCCTACGGTGAAACTGAGGTGCGGGAGTGCATCGGTGCCGCAGTGGGAGCCGGCTGCGACCGAGTCGTGGCGGTGGGAGGTGATGGGACGGTCAACCTAGTGGTTGGCGCGCTGATGCAGCATCAGTGGGAGCGTCCCCCCACGCTGGGCGTGCTGCCGGCCGGGTCTGGCTCGGACTTCGTCAGGACGTTTGGAATCTCACAGCGGCTGGAGGACGCCGCTCGGCATTTGAGCGGGGATCAGGTGTACCTGTCCGATGTAGGTCTGCTTCGGGGAAGCTGGGGAGAGCGGCATTTTATCAATGTTGCCGACGCTGGGGTGCTGGCAGCGCTGGTACATCGTGCCGAGCGTCTCCCGCGGTGGCTCGGCTCGGCCCGCTATCACACAGCGTTGCCGCTGGTATATCCGCGATTTCCCCAAGCAGAGATCCGCCTTGTCGCCGGCCGGAGAACCTACGAAGGTCCGGCTTTTCTGGTCGTGTTCGCCAACGGCCAGTTCTTCGGGGGAGGATGGAATATCGCGCCGCGGGCCACCGTTACCGATGGGAGCTTCGACCTGCAGGTATTCAACGTCTTGAAGCGAGACGTTCCCCGGCTATGGTGGCGCGCCAAGACCGGAGATCACCTCGGGGACCCGAAGGTCCGGAGGTTCTCTGGAGACCGCTTCACGCTGGAGACCGATCCGGCGTGGCCGGTGGAAGCAGACGGCGAGTTCTTCGGCTCCGGCCGGGTGGAGGGAGAGATCCTGCCGGGGGCTATCAACATCAAGATCTGACGCCGGGAGTCGTCAACAAACTAACGGGACGGTATATACTCCCGCCGCTTTTTGGAACCGGAGGAGACATGGCCCGCAAGGATGAGGTGTCTGACGAATCGGACGTCATCGTCGAAGACGAGGACCTCGATATCGACGACTTGGACGTCGATATCCTCGAGGACGATCTAGAGGAAGAAATCGAGGTCGACGAAGACCCGAAGATCGTCGATGACCTCGAATCGGATGACGAAGACGAAGTCGATGCGGACGTCAAAGACGATGATGCCGATGAAGCCGGTGAAGCCGATGAAGCCTTGGATGAGCTTGAGGCCGAAGAACTCGAGCTTCTCGCTGAGGAGGTCGAGGAATCGCTGTTGGTCGACGAGGCCGCCGAACTGAGAGAGATCCGTAGGGCGGAACTCGCAATGAATGTCGACGCCCAGGAAGCTCGCTTCGACGAGTTTGTGTGCTCATCGTGCTTCCTGGTGAAGCGGACCAGTCAGCTTGCCAACAAACGGAAGCTCATCTGCCGCGACTGCGAATAACGTCGCGGTGACTCCAAACCATGCGCGCCGATGAGGTCACGGTCGTTATACCGACCTACAACGAGCGCGAAAACCTGGAGGAACTGGTGGGAGCCGTACTCAAACACGGCTACCGGATCCTGATCGTTGACGACGGCTCTCCAGACGGGACCGGCACGCTCGCCAACCAGCTTGCAGCGGCCCATGGCGCAGTGGAAGTTTTGCATCGCCCTGTCAAGGCAGGACTTGGCTCTGCCTATGCGGCCGGATTCGAGCAGGCCGCGGCAAACCAAGCTCAAGTGATCTGCGAGATGGATGCGGACTTCTCTCATGATCCGGCGGATCTGCCCCGCCTGGTGGATGCAGTGGTCTCGGGAGCTGCAGACCTGGCGATCGGCAGCCGCTATGTGCCGGGTGGGTCCACGCCAGACTGGCCGCTCCTCCGGCGGATTCTTTCCCAAGGCGGAAATCTTTACGCTCGCCTCATGCTTGGTTTGCACGTTCACGACGCCACCGCCGGGTTCCGTGCTTATCGTGCCGGCTCGCTGGCGGATCTCGACGCAAACACCTGTCAGGCTTCGGGATATGGTTTTCAGGTGGAACTGGCCTGGCGGGCCACCAACCGGGGGTTACGGATCGTGGAAGTGCCCATTGTGTTTCGAGACAGGGTCTACGGCGAATCCAAGATGAAGGGCGCGATCGTTGCGGAAGCGATGTGGCTCGTGACCAAGTGGGGAATGGGCAGGTTGGTGGGCAGGAGCGGAGATCGACGGTGAGAATAGCGGCCCGATCGGCGACCGCAGACGACCTCAGGGAGCTCGTTCGGCTCTACCGGCTCCTGGCCGCTGAGATGCGGGAGTACCACCGGATGTGGGAGCTTGCCGACGGGCTCCCCGAGCCCGTTGAGGAGTCGCTCGAGCTGGCTCTCACAGACCCCGAGACGGCTGTCTTCCTTGGCACTATCGACGACGTCACGTTCGGGTTCATCCTTGCGCGATCCGAGCCGCTTCTCTCCCAAGCCGGCGGCGAACGGATTGGTTCCATCCGATTGGTATTCACGGAACCAGAAGCGCGGGAAGTCGGAGTGGGCGAGGCAATGCGGGAGACAGTCCTGGAGCATCTCCGCGCCGAAGGTCACCGACTCTTCGACGCCCACGTTCTGCCCGGTCACCGCCTCGTCAAGAATTTCTTTGAGTCGGGAGGTTTCTCGGCACGTTCTATCGTGATGCATCATCGTGATGTCTGAAGACGCCCATCCCCAACGACCGGTCCCGGGGGTGGGGGTGGTGGTGATCCAAGAAGGCGCTCTGTTGATGGTCCGGAGGGGCCGAGGGGCCAACTCAGGACTCTGGGCAATTCCGGGCGGCAAGGTCGACTATGGCGAATCGATGCCGGAGGCGGCGGTCCGGGAAGTCCGGGAAGAGACGGGTATCGTTGTCGAGCTCGAGGATATCGTCTGGGTCGGGGACGCCATCGGGCCTGGTGATCCGCCCGCTTGGCATTTCACTCTCGTTGATTACCGGGCACGGATGATCGGAGGAAGTCTGGAGGCAGCCGATGATGCTGAGCAAGTGGCCTGGGTCCCCCTCGGGAAAGTCCTCGATTTGCCGGTGACACCCACGATGCCGGACCTCGTGGCTATTCTGCTCGAAAGTGCCCGAGGGGGGAAGCAATGACGACCTCAGGCGAGATCGCGGAACTCCTGCAGACCATGATTCGCAACGAATGTGTCAACGACGGCACACCGGAGAGCGGTCACGAGAAGCGTTCGGTTGCGACGCTGCGCGACTATCTCGGGCAAACGGGGCTCGAGTTCGAACCACGACCGGGACGGACCTCCGTACTCTACGACCTCCCGCCGACCGACCCCACGACACGCAAGCTGCTGCTGATGGGGCACCTGGATGTAGTGCCGGTCAATGCTTCAGGCTGGTTGCACGACCCGTTCGGCGGCGAAGTCATCGATGGATTCATCTGGGGTAGAGGCGCGGTCGATATGCTCAACCAGACGGCCGCCATGGCGGCCGTGTTCAAGCGGTACCTCGATGGTGACGCACGACCGCCCGCCGGTGGCCTGGCTTTTCTGGCCGTGGCCGACGAAGAAGCGAGTGGAAGGTGGGGCGCCGGGTACCTGACCGAACGCCACTGGGACGACGTCGCCTGCGATTATCTATTGACGGAGATCGCCTACCCGTCGATCCGAACCAACTCTGGGCCTGCCTATCCGGTGAGCGTGGGGGAGAAGGGTCCTTTCTGGCGGCGCCTCAGGTCCGGCGGCACTCCCGGGCACGCCAGCCAACCGTACGGAACGGAGAACGCCCTGGTGCCGCTCGCGGGGGCGATGTACAAACTGGCGGACGCTCCTTCGCCGGTAGTCATCACCCCGGAGTGGCGAACCTTCGTGGAAGGACTCGACCTGCCCGAGCGGGAGGCAGTGGCCCTCACCGACCCCGAACGGATCGACGACGCGATCGAAGCGTTGTTCGCTGAACGACCGGGCTTCGCCCGCTATGTGCACGCCTGTACACACCTGACCGTGGCGCCGACCGTGTTGCAAGCGGGCAGCAAGACCAACACGATTCCGGACGTTGCACTCGCCGAAATAGACGTGCGCGCCCTGCCGGGCCAGGATGCTCGCACCGTCGACGAGCACCTCCACAAGGTCACCGGACCGGACTACGGGCGCCTTGCCGTAGAGCCGATCGCCGACTTCCCGGCCACTGCCACGCCCCCGGCCGGACCGCTCTGGACGGCCGTCACGGGAGCCATCGAAGATCTCACCGGTTCTCGCCGCGTCCTCCCGACCTTGATGCCGGCCACTACGGACGCCCGCTTCTTCCGGGCCCGAGGCACGCTTGCGTACGGCGTCGGTCTCTTCGACGATCGAGTGAACTTCGACGAGTTCCTCGGCATGTTCCACGGCAACAACGAGCGGGTTAGCATCGACTCGCTAGGCCTGACTGCCGCGGTTCTCGCCCGGACGATCGCGTCCCTGTAGTCCGTCAATCGTCTTCGAAGCAGCGGATGACCAGGCCGGAGCGCGGTTTTGGCACAAAGAATGTGCTCTTCTGCGGAAAGCGCAACCCTGCTTCGGTCGCTGCTCCGATCGCCTTCTCGGAGACGGTGGCCATTAGCGCCACCGCTCCCTCGGGCTGGGTTACACCGGCCTCGAGGGCCGCCGGCGCATCGGCGAAATAGGAGGCCTGGCTTTCTTCGACATCGAGGAGATCATAGAGCAACTCGCGGGCGACGGCCGGGCTGGCCTGTCGCCACGGTTCGGGCAACGCTTCAAGCCGGTCGGGGCGAGGAATGAGAGTGACGGTACCTGCGCCGTGAGCGGAGCCGGGCACCAGCACGATGGTCCCGGGCTGATGGGGAGGAACCGGTTCGCTCGGTATGAGCAGGAATCGATCGTCCAGCCGGGACGAGTAAAGATTCACCCGAGGGAACACCCGGTGGGTTGGTCCGATGGTCAGACCACTGCCCCGGGCGGGAACCAGGAAAGCCATGATCGAGTCCCACGGACCGGGGTCGGGATGGGCGTCCTGGTACTGGAGGCCCGTGGTGTAGCGGTGGTGCCCATCGGCAATCGCTACCGGTTGAGAGCCGACCGCCGATGAGATGGATTCGATCGAATCCGGATCGGTGATGTCGAAGAGACTGTGGTACACACCCTCGATCTCGAACGACAGCCGCGGAGCGCCAAGCGGCTCAAGCAGGTCGGAAAGGTCGCCGTACGGGCTGAGGGCGATGATGAGATCGAGGTTGGCCCGGGTGGCACTCAAGACCGCCAATCGATCGGCTTTGGTCTTGGGCATCGTTTCTTCGTGCGGCAGGATCTGCTCGCCGAACGGTAGAAGGGCCAGGGCGCCGATAACGCCTCGTGCGAGGTGTTCGGCGCCGGTCTCGTCCGTGTAGCGCATCTGGTACAGGTAGAAGCGGTGGTCCGGGTCGGTGCGCAGTTTCCCGTTGCGTCGCCACTCGGTGAGCAGGCGAGCAGCCTCCTGATAGGTAGGATCGCCGGGTCCGGCGAGTAGCAGCTTGACCATGTTGTGCGCAGAGCTGCTCCGGTAGCGGCGTTCGTCGACCTCGTTGATGACGTCGTAAGGAGGGCAGGTCGCCGCCGGAATATCGACGACCTTGGTTGGATCGAAGAGAGAGCCACGAAACGGTGCGAACAACATGAGGGAACCAGTTCTAGCGGTGCAACCTCGAAACGGCAACGTCGTTTGCGATCTCGACGGGGTTGTCTATCTGCTGGGGCGGCCGGTGCCGGGGGCTGGGCAGGCCCTCATCGAGCTCGATGAAGCTGGTTACGCGATCGTGTTCGTCACCAACAACTCGACGCGCTCTCCGGATATGATCGCGGCCCGGATCGAAAGGATGACCGGCTATCCGGCCCGGGCCCCACAGGTCATCGGCTCGGGTCAAGCGGCGGTCACGATGTTGACCGAAGACGCCGGCCCCGTTTTCGTGGTGGGCGGCGGCGGGATCCGGCAGGCATTGGACGTAGCCGGGGTACCCGAAACGAAGGACCCGCGAGCGGCCGGGGCTGTGATCGTCGGTCTGGATACCGCCATCTCCTACGAGCGGCTGCGCGATGCGACGGTGGCCGTGCGAAGCGGAGCTCGGTTCATTGCCACCAACACCGATGCGACCTACCCGACGCCGGAAGGTCTCTGGCCGGGAGCGGGAGCCATGGTGGCCGCCATCCAGATTGCGACGGGCATCGAGCCGGAGATCGCCGGTAAGCCGCACCCGCCTATTCGGTCTTTGATTCGTGCGAGGTTGGTGGCGGGACCGGTGTGGGTGGTCGGCGATCGGCCCGAGACCGATCTGGCGATGGCGAAGCTCGAAGGCTGGACCTCGGTCCTGGTTCTCACGGGAGCGGTCGACGAGGCGAGTCAAGTTCCTGAAGAGTATCGACCGGATCTGACCGTTGCGTCCCTCGCCGATCTACCCGAAGCTCTGCATGCCTGAGCGCTGCCGGGCCAATCTCCGCCGGTGGGTCTCCACCCGCCGCAATAGGGGCCGGCGCAAGAGGAAGGACGCCGCTGCGCCGAATATGAATCCGCCCACGTGAGCTTGCCAGGCAATGCCGGTGGCTGCGCCGATCAGAGCAAACTGACCGGCAAACCAGACAATCAAGAACAGCGCGGCGGGAAGCGCCACCGGGATGAAGAAGAAGATTGGAAACACCGACACGACGCGAGCGCGCGGGAAGAGCACCAGATACGCGCCCATCACTCCCGAAATCGCTCCGGAGGCGCCCACCAGCGGAGTCACCTCTCCCGAGTTGGTGAGCACAAACGCCGCAGTGGCAGCCAGGCCCGACGCCAAGTAGAGCAGCAGATACCCGCCGGATCCATAGGCGTCCTCGACGTTATTGCCGAAGATCCACAGGCTCCACAGGTTCCCGAGTAGGTGCGCGAGGTTCGCATGAAGGAACATGGAGATGAAGGCGCTAGCCAGAATGCTTTTCCCAGGAAAGAAAGGTATACCGACATCATTGGCGTTGCAGCTCTCCACGTCTCCCGCGTCAAGCGGCGACAGCGTCGTCAACTCGCAGGGTATGGCCGCGTACTCGAAAAGGAAGTCGGTGAAGAGATTCTCGGTTGCCGGTTGGACCGCGAAGAACACATAGGCGGCCGCGGCAATGATCAACCAGGTGAAGACCGGTCTTGTGAGGGACGGATTGGCATCGCGGATGGGGATCAAAGACTGGTTCCTGTCGCCTGTGCGGTGATAATAGGGACATGGATACTAAGGAACTCAACAAAGCAATTGCTCTTCTGGCGGAGCTCGACCCCGCCGATGCGGCGGATCCGGCGGATCAGATTGCCGAGGCGCTCGCCGCTCAACTAGAAGCAACCGCGGAGCCCGACGGGAGCTCGGCCGGGTGAGTGAGGGCGGTTTCCCGCCTGCGGTTCGTCTCTAGCTCATGTCCCCCACGACCAGGCGTCGCCTTGACCTCGAACTTGTCCGCCGTCGGCTCGCCAGCAGCCGCACCGAAGCTCGGACCCTCATCGAGGCCGGCCAGGTGGCCGTCGCCGGGGTTCCCCAACCGAAGTCGTCCACACTGGTCGACGAATCCACGTCAATCCGGATGACGCCGCCGCCCGCTCGCTTTGTATCACGTGGTGGGGAGAAACTGGCCGGAGCGCTACAGCAGTTCGGTGTCGACGTGCGAGATCGTCGGGCGCTGGACGCCGGAGCCTCGACCGGAGGCTTCACCGACTGCCTTCTGCAGGAAGGGGCCGCCTCGGTGGCTGCCGTCGACGTCGGATACGGGCAACTCGACTGGTCGCTGCGGAACGACCCGCGAGTGACGGTGCATGAGCGCCTCAACCTCCGCCATGCCGAGATCGACGATCTGGGTGGTCTCTTCAATCTGATCGTTGCCGATCTCTCCTTCATTTCGATCTGCACGGTGGCTCCCCGTCTGGCCACGCTCGCTTCCCAGGACTGCGATCTGATCCTCCTGGTCAAACCGCAGTTCGAGGTCGGGAAGGGCCAGGTTGGCAAAGGCGGCATCGTGCGCGACCCTGAGAAGCACCTAGCCGCGCTGACGAGGGTCATCGAGTGTCTGGCAGCGGACGGGCTGGGCACGATCTCCGTGGCGGCCTCACCAATCGAGGGCGCCAAGGGAAACCGTGAGTTCTTTGTATGGGCCCGGAAAGGAGCTACAACCGTGGGGAACGTCGACCTCGACAGGGTGGTAGGACGGTGAAGGTGCAAACGATCGCCATCTTTGTGCACGGTGATCGACCCGCTGCGGCCGAAGTGGCAGGTCGCCTGGGGGGCCTCGCGGGACGGCACGGGATACAGGTGGTGGCGGTCCCCGAAGGCGAGCCCGCGGTAGGTGACGTAGTAGTGGCGATCGGCGGAGACGGCACGGTGCTGCGGGCCGCCCGGGCGGCTTTGGGTGCCGATTTGCCGCTGCTCGGTGTCAATGTGGGACGCAAAGGGTTCCTCGCCGACATCGAACCCGGGCTCCTCGAAGAGGCCGTCGACGTGCTTGCGTCGGGGTCGTGGCGAGAGTCGCCCCGAATGACGGTCGAAGCCGTGGTAAACGATAGGGAACCGGTGACCGGCATCAACGACGTCGTGATCGAGAAAGTACTCACCCAACGGCTCATTTCCATCGAGGTGGCGGTCGACAGGGAGCGGTTTATCAACTACCACGCCGACGGCCTCATTCTTGCAACGCCGACCGGATCGACTGCCTACAACCTCTCGGCGGGGGGACCTTTGGTCGCCCCCGAAATCGAAGCGCTCGTCTTGTCACCGGTGGCTCCCCATTCGCTGTTTTCGAAGAGTCTCGTTCTTCACCCCGATACCGAGATTCTCTGCACCGTGGTCCAGGATCGTTTGGCGGGGGTCAGTGTCGACGGATACGATCTCGGGACGGTTGGTCCGGGGGACGAGATCAAGGTTCGACGTGGACCGGGAACGGTTCGATTTGTCGAGATCTCCGGCAGATCCTTCGCAGCGCGAGTCAAGGAGAAGTTCCACCTTAATGAAGACCTGCGTTTCTACGGGAGTACATGAGCAGTGCTCGACGAGCTGGTAGTCGAAAACCTCGGCATTATCGAAAGGGCCCATCTGCAACCCGGTCCGGGGCTGGTGGTTTTCACGGGAGAAACCGGAACGGGTAAGACGATGCTGCTGGGCGCGCTGCGCCTGCTGGTCGGGGGAACCGCCCGAGCGGATCTAATAGGTCCCTACGGCGACGAAGCTCGGGTCGAGGGTCGGTTCCTCCTTGGCGATGGGGAAGAAATTGTCGTGGCCCGCGCCGTGGCGGTAGGCAGAAGCCGGGCCTATGTGAACGGAAATATGGTGACCGCGAGCACGCTCGAAGAGTTGACCAGCAGTCTGGTCGAGATGGTTGCGCAACACGAGAAGCACTTGTTGGGCCGTCCCGCCGGAGTACGTGCCCTGATCGACCGGGCACTGCCTCCCAAAGCACGGGAACTGCTCGGCGAATACCGCCTGGCCTGGGATGCCCTCGCAGCCCTGCGGGCGGATCGCGGCCGATTGGGCGGCGACAGAAGGGCGCTCGAACGTGAACGTGATCTGGTTCAGTACCAGGCCGACGAGATCAGCTCGGCAGGGTTCTCGGCTGGAGATGACGAGCAGCTGGCGATCGACGCCGCTCGTCTGCGGCATGCCGAAGAACTGGCGGCCCGCCTTGGCGAAGCTCGGGTGGCGATTGAACAAGCGGCTGAGCAAGCCGGCGGGGCATCCTCCCACCTCAACAAAGCAGCCGGCCTGGACCGGAGCCTGCGGGAGGTGGCCGATCAGTCTGCGATCGCGGTGACAGTCCTGACTGAGCTCATCACGGATCTGCGAGTGGCGTTCGAATCGGTCCAGACCGATCCGGGAGCAGCGGAAGCTACCGAGCAGCGTTTGGCGCAACTGGGCAATCTGCGGCGGAAGTACGGCGAGACTCTGGATGAGGTTCTCGAGTTCGGCGAGGGATCCAGGCTCAGACTTGACGAACTGACCGGACTGCTCGAAGGGGCTGAGCGACTGGAGGCCGATCTGACGGCGGCCGAACAGGCTTTGGCCGATACCGGCGATCGACTGCTGGGCGCGCGGCGGCAGAACGCCGAACGAATCGCTACGGCCGCCATTGCGCATTTGCAGGAACTGGGCTTGCCTGCCCCGGTGGTTCGGCTGGTCGTCGAACCGGCCGAAGCGGGACCGGCCGGCACGGACACGGTGCGCCTGCTGTTTGCCTCCGACGACCGGCTCGAGCCGGGACCGGTGGGCCGGGTGGCATCCGGTGGAGAGCTCAGCCGGCTCGTCCTGTCTATCCGTTTGGCGGGCGGGGCCGGCCGGACCCCCGTCGTGGCGTTCGACGAGGTCGACGCGGGAGTTGGGGGAAGGACCGCGCTCGCCTTGGGCCGAAAGCTGGCGTCCCTGGCGCGGGATCGTCAAGTGCTGTGCGTGACACACCTGCCCCAGGTGGCCGCATTTGCGGAGCGGCACTATGTGATCACCCGCTCGGGCGCGACGGTGGCAGTGTCGACGGTCGACCGTGAAAGGCGCCTCGAAGAACTGTCGCGGATGCTGGCCGGGCTTCCCGATAGTGAGCAGGGCCGTGGCCACGCCGAGGAGCTCATCGCCTTGGCCGTTCGCGAACGGGTCTGAGCGAGCCGTTGGGTTCGGGACGCCTATTGCTCGGCGCAGTCGGGATCGAGTGCTACCATGACCTCCCGTGGCGAAGTATGTGTTCGTAACGGGCGGTGTGGTCTCCAGTCTGGGGAAGGGGATCACGGCCTCATCTCTTGGCAGGCTCCTCAAAGCTCGTGGCTTGAAAGTCGTCAATCAGAAGCTGGACCCTTACATCAACGTCGATCCCGGGACTATGAACCCTTTCCAGCATGGCGAGGTCTTCGTTACCGACGACGGCGGAGAGACGGATCTCGATCTAGGTCACTACGAACGCTTCACCGGTGAGCACCTCCGACGCGACTCCAACGTCACGACCGGTTCGGTGTACCAGACTGTCATCCACAAAGAACGTCGGGGCGACTACCTGGGCGACACAGTGCAAGTGATTCCCCATGTCACGAACGAGATCAAAGCCCGGATTCGTCGTCTCGGAGCGCACGAAGAAGTGGACGTCGTAATCACTGAAGTCGGCGGCACGGTCGGCGACATCGAGAGCCTGCCCTTCCTGGAAGCCATCCGGCAGATTCGCAAGGACGTCGGCCGGTACAACACCGTCTACGTTCACGTCACGCTGGTTCCGTACATTGCCTCGAGCGAAGAGATGAAAACCAAGCCGACCCAACATTCCGTCGCGGAACTCCGCAGCCGAGGTATCCACCCAGATGTGATTGTCGTCCGTTCCGACCGGCCGGTCGACGAATCGGCGGTTCGCAAGATCAGCCTGTTCTGTGACGTCGATGTGGATGCCGTGATCAATGCCACCGATGTCGACAACATCTACGCCGTTCCTCTGATGCTGCACCGCGGGGGACTCGACGACGTCATCTGCAGAATCTTGGAGCTCGAAACGGAGCGACCGGACCTCGACGCATGGGAGGAGATGGTCGAGCGGGCCCGGCAAGCTACCGGCGAGGTCACCATCGGCCTGGTCGGCAAATATGTTGATCTTCCCGATGCCTACCTGTCAGTCGTCGAGGCGCTCCGTCACGGCGCGCTGGCCAATGACGTCAAGCTCGATCTGCGCTGGATCCCCAGCGACGACATGGATGGTCTGTTGGCCGCCCACCACCTCCATGGTCTCGATGGGATCGTGGTACCCGGTGGGTTTGGCATTCGTGGCATTGAGGGGAAGATCGCAGCCGCCCGCCACGCCCGGGAGAACGGGATACCGTATCTTGGCCTATGCCTGGGATTGCAGTGTGCAGTGATCGAGTTTGCCCGCTCGCAAATGGGATTGGCGGAGGCAAACAGCGCCGAGTTCAACCCCACTACTCCGCACCCCGTCATCGATCTGATGGAGAGTCAGCAGGGCGTATCCGACATGGGTGGCACCATGCGGTTAGGTATCTACGCCGCCAAGCTGAAAAAGGACACGTTGGCGCGGCGCCTGTACGGCGAAGAACTCATCTATGAACGGCACCGGCATCGGTACGAGTTGAATAACCGCTATCGAAAGGACCTCGAAGCGGCCGGCATGAAGCTGTCGGGTACCTCACCGGACGAGCATCTGGTAGAAATCGTCGAGATACCGTCCCATCCTTTCTTCGTTGCCAGCCAATTCCACCCGGAGTTCAAGTCTCGCCCGGACGACCCCCATCCGCTGTTCGCCGGGTTCATGGAGGCAGCCGCAGCGCACCGGAAACGCCGGCCCATTGGGGAGGACCGCGCCGCGGAGTCGGCTGCGGTCGGCGATCTGCCAAAACGGTGAATGGCGGCCTCCGTCTTCTTGGAGAGCGGGTCGTTGCCAGCGGATCATTCCTCGAGCTTGCCCGCCGCCACTACCTCGGGTCGGGAGGCCGGTCTGCCCGGCGCGAAATCATTCGCCATCCCGGGGCCGTGGCAGTGGTCCCGGTGATCGACCGCGACGTGGTGCTCATCTCCCAGCACCGGGTGGCCGTCGGGCAGAACATGTTGGAGATCCCGGCCGGTACGCGCGATCAGCCCGGCGAGGATCTGGAAGCCACCGCAATCAGAGAGTGTGAGGAGGAGGTCGGCTACCGGCCGAGACGGCTCACCCTCCTCCACACCTTCTACACCGCCCCCGGTTTTACCGACGAATGCATCTGGCTGTACCTCGGCGAGGAGCTCGAGCCGCTGCCGGCTCACCCACAGGGTATCGAGGAGGAGCAGGCCGAGGTGGTGCGTTTACCGATCGGAGAGGCATTGCGTAAGGTTCGCGATGGTGAAATCCGGGATGCTAAGACCTTGATCGGTCTTCTGGCGCTCGAGAAGGAGTGGACGGCGTGATAGTCGGTGTTCCCAAAGAGATCAAACCGGCCGAGTTTCGCGTTGCGATCACACCGGTCGGCGTGCGCGAACTAGTCGATCATGGTCACGAAGTGATGATCGAGACCGAAGCCGGAGAGGGATCGACCATCCACGACGAGGAATACCGCGCCCAGGGGTCGGTGATAGTTGGTACATCCGACGACGTCTATGCGGGGGCCGATCTCATCCTGAAAGTCAAGGAGCCGCAAGCGGTCGAGGTTCCCAAGCTGCGGCCGGGCCAACTCTTGTTCACGTATCTGCATCTGGCTGCCTACCCGCAGCTGGCCAGGGATCTCTTGACCCGGGATATTGTCGGCATTGCCTACGAAACCGTACAACTAGCCGATCGCAGTTTGCCGTTGCTGGCTCCGATGTCGGAAGTCGCCGGGCGGATGGCCACCCAGGCGGGGGCCTACTACCTGGAGAAAGCCCATGGGGGCAGAGGGGTCTTGCTGGGTGGTGTGCCGGGAGTCAGGCCGGCCAAGGTTGTCGTTATCGGTGCCGGCATCGCCGGCACCAACTCGGCCCGTATCGCCATGGGTATGCAAGCGGCTGTGATTGCCCTGGATAACGACCTGGCGAAGTTGCGCAGCCTCGACCTTCTCTACGGCGGTCAGATCCTTACCCTAGCCTCCAATCAGCTGACGATTGAAGAACAGGTAAGCGATGCCGACTTGGTGATCGGCTCGGTTCTCGTGCCCGGCGCCAGCGCTCCAAAGCTGGTGACCGAAGACATGGTCCGTTCTATGAAGCGGGGTGCCGTACTTGTCGATATTGCCATCGACCAGGGTGGATGTTTTGAGACGAGTCGGGAAACGACCCACCAAGATCCAGTGTATGTCATTCACGACGTCGTTCATTACGCGGTCGGCAATATTCCAGGGGCAGTACCCCACACGTCCACCTACGCCTTGACCAACGCCACCCTCCCCTATTTGCTGACCATCGCTGACGAAGGAGTGCATGCTGCCGTTGCCAGCCATCCGGAACTGCTGCCGGGAGTTAATGTGGTCGGCGGAGCCGTGGTCAACCAGGCCGTGGCGAAGAGCCTTGGGCTCCCGTTCGATGATCCAGCTGCCGCCCTTGCGACACTAATCGGATGACCTTCTCGCTGGCTGTTGGAGTGGAGGAGTTCCTTGCCTCACTGCGCGCCGAGCGCGGTCTGGCCGTCAACACCGTGGCTGCCTACCGCCGCGATCTGCGAGATTACGTTGCATTCCTTGGCAAGAACGACCCGTCGGCCGGTCGGGCCGTTGAATACGTCGCCCAACTTCACGCGGCGGCCTTGAAACCGGCCACCGTCGCCCGCAAGGTCGCGGCGATCCGGGGGATGCACCGGTTCCTCGTAGCCGAACAACTTGCCGCGGAGGATCCCACCGTACTGCTCGACAGCCCGCGTTTGGGAGCGGGGCTGCCCAAAGCCCTGACGATCGACGAGGTCGATCGCTTGTTGGCGGCCCCTGTCGACGAGACCCCGCTCGGAGCGCGGGACCGTGCGCTTCTGGAATTCATGTATGCCACCGGGGTGCGGGTCACCGAGGCCGTCAGTCTCGACGTGGGTGCGCTCGACCTCGAAGATCGCACGGCCGTCGTGACCGGGAAGGGAAGCAAGCAAAGGCTGGTGCCGGTCGGGCGTCTTGCGGTGGAATCCATCCGGCTCTACCTCCCTCATCGAATGACGCTGAAAGGGGATCGGTTGGACCCCGGCGCAGTGTTCCTCAACGCGCGAGGTGGGCGCCTCACCCGGCAGGGAGTTTGGGGTATCGTCCGCAAGGCAGCCGGGCGAGCCGGCCTGGTACCGACCCAGGTTTCTCCCCATGTTCTCCGCCATTCGGCGGCCACGCACATGGTCGAAGGAGGCGCCGACCTCAGAACCGTCCAAGAAATGCTCGGTCACGCTAATATCACCACCACACAGGTGTACACGCGGGTATCGCCCCAACATCTCTATGAGGTGTACATCACGTCCCACCCACGGAGTAGGTGAGCACAACAATGGATTCCGATGGCGCTCGTGCAGCTTTGAAGGAAGAGCGCGAAAAACTGGTTCGCCAGCTCGAAGAGCTCGGTGCCACGGAAGGTGGCGATCTTCGCCCCGATTTCGAGTTTAGTGACGGCTTTGCGGACGCAGGCGCCGCGACCGCCGAGCGGACCGAGGTGCTAGGGCTGATTGAAACGGTGAAGGGCCAGCTGGGGTCGGTAGATCAGGCTCTGGTCAAGCTCGACCAAGGCACCTACGGGTTCTGCGACAATTGCGGTCAGCCTATTCCACCGGCCCGGTTGGACGCCCGACCCGCCTCGGTACTCTGCGTCGACTGTAAGAATCGGCGGAGATAGTTCCCGTTGACACTCACCGGCAACCGGATCCTCGATCCGGTCATCTTCATCGTTTTGTTGATCGTGGCAGTGATTCTGCACGAGGTGTCGCACGGTCTGGTGGCGCGCCGTCTGGGTGACACGACTGCCGCAAGGGCGGGTCGTCTTACCCTCAACCCGATCCGGCACATCGACCCGTTCGGTTCTGTGTTGCTACCGGCCTTGCTGGCGTTGAGTGGTGCGCCGGTGTTCGGGTGGGCCAAGCCGGTGCCGGTGAACCCACGGGCATTCCGGCGGCCGATGGAAGGTATGGCGTTGACCTCCCTGGCCGGCCCGGTGTCCAATCTCTCGCTGGCGTTGCTGGCCGGACGGTTACTGTTGCCGGCCACCTCGGGCATCGTCGCTGATCTGGTCTGGGCCTTTGGTGTCATCAACGTTGTCCTGGCTGTCTTCAACTTGCTGCCCATACCTCCTCTCGACGGCAGCCGCATGGTGCCGCTATTTCTCGGCGACCGTGGTCGGGCAGCATTTGCACGAGCGGAACCGTACGGGTTCCTCATTCTCTTTGCTCTGCTGTTCATCATCCCTGGAGCGAGCCGCTGGCTGTCAATACCAATCTCAACCGTGTCCGAGTGGATGGGGCTCCTCTAATGAAGCTGGGCAGCTGGTCCCACCTGTTCGGCAGATTCCTCGAAGCGGTGTCGGCAGGCCGGTTGACCGACGAGGAACGCCGCGAGGTGGAAACTTGGCTGAATGGTGAGAAGGAAGCGGCCATCTACTGGGAACAACCGGTGGCCGACCAGCGTCACGGGTTGGAATCAGCGCGCACGACTGCAGCAGTTCGTCCAGGAAGACGCGACCTGGTCCGAGCCGCCCTTCTCCACGACGTCGGCAAGCGCCATTCCGAGCTGGGCGTGGTGGGAAGATCGCTGGCGAGTCTCTTCGCCAAGCTCCGATTGCCGGTGCGCGGATCCTGGCGGTCGTACCTGGACCACGGGACCCTGGGGGCCGAGGAGCTCGCCCGTCTGGGATCCGGGCAACTCGTAGTCGACTTCGCTCACTATCACCATGGAAGTCGACCGGCCGCTCTCACTGTGGACGACTGGGAAGTGTTGCAGCGCGCCGACCGATAATGCGTCACTACCGACGCGCCAGCCAATACCATATGGCGACCGCAACCGAGTGACGTTTATGACCTATGAGGTGAAGACTGCCGTTTTCGAGGGACCGCTCGATCTGCTGCTGCAATTGATTACCCGCCGGCAGGTGGAAATCACCAAGCTGAGCCTGATCGGCCTCGTCTCGGAGTACCTTTCGTTTCTCGACGACATGCGCGAACTGGATATGGAGGTAACCAGTGAGTTTCTGTTGATCGCCTCGACGTTGGTGCAGCTCAAGGCGCGCCACCTCCTTCCCGACGACGCAGCCCTCGACCTCGATGAAGAACTCCAGTTGATGGAGGAACGGGACCGGCTGCTGTCCCGGCTGCTCGCCTGTGTGACGTTCAAGGACGTCGCTGCCGTTTTGACCCACCGGCTGCAGGAAGCCAACCGGTACGTCTCCCGGTCGGCGGGAATGGACCAGCCAATATTCCCCAAGCCTCCGGAGGTAACCCTCCCGATCGACCACCTCGGGTTGGCTGCATTTGCGGCCCGGGTTCTGGTAGCTCCCAACCGGGCACCGGATCTCGACCATCTCGACCTCGAGCTACCTTCCGTGGAAGCTGCCATTGCGGATCTCAGATCAAGGATCGAAGAAGTGGCAGAGACCAGCTTTGAGGAGATGGTGGCCCACACCAGCCGTAAGGTGGAGGTTGTTGCCTATTTCCTGGCGCTGCTCGAACTGGCCCGCTGGGGACTTGTCGAGGTGGCCCAACGGGACTGGCTGGCCGACATAGAGGTCAGGCGCTCGGGCGGCGAGATCCCGGGCAATCTGACCAGTGAGTGGAGTCGCACACAATGAACAACCGCAGCATTCTGGAAGCCATCCTGTTCGTTGCCGAACAGCCCGTGCCGGTCGAGGAACTGGCGGAGGTGCTGGAGGTCCCGGCGGAGGCCGTCGAAGCGGAACTCGAAGCCTGGTCGGCCGACCTGGCCGAACGCCGGAGTGGCGTCGTGCTGCGGTGTGTCGCCGGAGGGTGGCGTTGTTATAGCCATCCGGAGACGTTCCCGTACCTCGAGAGATTCGCGTCGACGGCCACGGCCAGTCGGATCTCCAATGCAGCTCTCGAGGTATTGGCCGTGGTTGCCTACCGCCAGCCGGTGTCCAGGAACCAGATCGCCGAGATTCGGGGGGTCGATTCGGACTCCGCCATTCGAACCCTTGAGCGACGAGGGTTGATCGAAGAAGTGGGACGACTGCCTTTGCCGGGTACTCCCACGATCTACGGGACGACCAGCTTGTTCCTCGAAAAGCTCGGCCTGCGATCGATGGAGGATCTCCCGCCCCTGGCCGATCACGTCCCGCCGGCCACTGTGGTCGAGACGCTCGAGGAGACCTTCCGGGCAGACAGATGACTGAGCCGGCAGCCCGACTGCAGAAGCTGATCGCCCATTCCGGGATCGCCTCTCGGCGGGGCGCGGAGGAAATGATCAAGGCGGGCAGGGTCACAGTCGACGGGGTCCCCGCTCATCTAGGCCAGAAGGTTATTCCGGAGGAGGCGGTGGTCGAAGTGGACGGCGTACGCCTACCGATTCGGCCTGATCTCGTCTACTACCTGGTCAACAAGCCGTCCGGCGTCGTCAGCACCGCCTCGGATCCCCAGGGTCGTCCTACCGTGGTCGACCTCGTACCGTCCCAGCCGCGGATCTACCCGGTCGGGCGCCTCGACGCTGACTCGGAAGGGCTCCTGCTGCTGACCAACGACGGAGACCTCACCAATCTCCTGACCCATCCGAGCCATGGTGTTCTCAAGACCTACGCCGTCTTGGTGGAGGGGGCGCCGGCGCCGGCGGAAGTGCGGAGGCTCGAAACGGGTGTCGACCTGGAAGACGGACCGGCTGCAGCTGTCTCGGCCCGGTTGCTGGGTACTTCCCGGGGCCGGGCGCGGCTGGAGATGGTGCTGGGAGAAGGTCGTAACCGCGAGGTGAGGCGCCTGTGCGATGCCATCGGCTACCCGGTGGTCCGGCTGTTTCGCACGTCCATCGGCCCGGTCAAGGATCCGCTCCTCAAGAGCGGATCATTCCGCCCGCTCACGATCGAGGAAGTGCGGTCCCTTTACGCGGCGGCCACGGTGATGTGACCACGTGCCAGACTCGCGGCTAATGCGTGCGACACACCAGTTCCCGGAACGGATACCTATCGGCCAGCGCGGCCCGGTCGACGGCACGCTCCGCCTGCCCGGCTCGAAGAGCTTGACCAACCGCGCATTGTTGTGCGCAACCCTGGCGAGTGGAATCAGCAAGCTGACCGGAGCCCTCGACGCGGAAGATACCCGCGTGATGATGGATTGCCTGACCCGGTTGGGTGGTTCATTCTCCATGGTCGGCGATTCGGTCACCGTGGTCGGAACCAGCGGTCATCTACGGTCATCCCACCAACCGCTCGACGCGGCCGCTTCGGGCACGACCGCCCGGTTTCTCACCGCCGTGGCCACCCTGGCCGACGGTCCTTCTCTGATCGATGGCACGCCCCGGATGCGTCGGCGGCCGATTGGGGAACTAGTTGCCGCCCTGCAGGCGCTCGGTGCGGACGTGGAAGCGCTCGGTGAGGGAGGTTGCCCGCCGGTGCGGGTTTCCGGGGGAGGACTGCCGGGTGGTCATGCCGTCATCGATGCGCGCCGCTCCAGCCAGTTCGTATCGGCGATCGCCCTCGCAGCTCCCTGTGCTGTGGACGACACGTCCCTGGAATTCCTGGACGGGGTGCTTGTTTCGCGACCCTACGTACAGAACACCGTCGAGGTGATGGGGGCATTCGGGACTCACGCCGAATTGAACGACCTGGGGATCCGGGTGCAGCGGGGCAGTTATCAACCATGCAGGTATCACGTGGAGCCGGACGCGTCGGCCGCCGTCTACCCGCTGGTCGCGGCAGCTATCACCGGGGGCGCGGTGTCACTGCCGGGCTTTCCGCCGGGATCTACACAGGCGGACCTGGGCATCCTCGAAGTGCTGGGAGCGATGGGATGCAGGGTCGAGTGGAACGGATCCGTCGTCTCGCTGGTCGGCCCCGCGCAACGCCTCCAAGGTGTCGAGGTGGACATGGGAAACATGCCGGACGCCGTCTTGGGCGTCGCCGCGGCCGCCGCCTTCGCATCCGGGCCTAGCCGGATCACCAATATCGCCAATCTGGGCGTCAAGGAAACCGATCGGCTGGTAGCTCTCGAGACCGAGCTGCGCAAGCTGGGGGCGGAGGCCGAGTCCGGCCCCGACTGGTTGGTCGTTCGCCCCAGCATATTGCACGGCGCCACGATCGAAACTTATGAGGATCACCGTATGGCAATGGCCTTCACCCTGGTCGGTCTGGTCGTTCCCGGAGTCGTGATCGAAGATCCGGGTTGCGTGGCCAAAACGTGGCCGACGTTCTTCGAAGACCTGGAGCAGCTGTGGCCCGGCGGCGGTCGGATGGCCGGCCGCCGAGCGGAACACGCTCCAGCGACGGTCCGGATAGTGGTGGCGATCGACGGGCCCGGCGGCTCCGGCAAGACGACTGTCAGCAGGGGAGTAGCGCATCAGCTTCATCTACCTCATCTGGACACCGGAGCCTCCTATCGGGCCGCCGCTCTCGCCGCCGTCCGCAGCGGAGTCGACCTCGAAGACACAGAGGCAGTTGTCGAGACTGTGCGCAACACAGAGTTTGGCTACCGGGACGGAACCATGCTTCTGGCCGGTGAGGATGTGAACGACGCAATTCGTAGCCCCGAAGTGAGCTCCCAAGCAAGCCGGGTTTCGGCGATCCCGGAGGTGCGCGAAGCGCTGGTTGCCTGGCAGCGGGCCTGGGTCGAGCAGAATGGTGGAGCGGCGGTCATCGAAGGTCGGGACATCGGCACCATCGTGTTTCCCGATGCGCCCGTGAAAGTCTTTCTCACGGCTCGCCCCGAGGTACGGGCTGCTCGCCGGGCAGGTGAGCTACCCGGAGGCAGTGAGTCGCTCGAAGGTGTCGCCCGGGAGCTGGAGCGGCGCGACCGGCGCGACTCGACCCGGCAGGCTTCGCCGCTCCGGCAGGCGCCCGATGCAGTCGAGGTAGACACATCGGAGATGTCGATCGACGATGTGATAGCCCGCATCGTCCAACTGGTGTCCGAGCGAGTCGGGACCGGTGACGCCTAGGAGCGGACTAGTCGCAGCGCCTCGGCCGCCGTCCAGTCACGATCCTTCTCAAGCAGTCCGAGACGCCCAGGATGCCGGGCGGTGAAGCCTCCTTCGACGGCTGCCTGGAGTGCTGAGAGAAAGGACCGCAGCTGGCGCGGGAGCGGGAAGTACTCCTCCTCGTCCGTCACACGGAACAGCTCGAAGCCGTCGGAGGGATTGACGCGATCGATAACCTCTTGGACTAGGTGATCCGGGGCGGACGCACCTGCAGTCAACCCGACGATCCGGGTGCCGGCCAGCCATTCGTCTTGGATCGCAGAGGCATTGTCGATCCGATAGGCGACCGTCCCGGCCTCTTCGGCGACCCGAACGAGCGCTCGAGTGTTCGACGAGTTCTCCGAGCCGACCACCAGGATCAAGTCCGTTCGCTCGCAGAGTTGTTGCACGGCTTCTTGGCGATTGGTGGTGGCGTAGCAGAGGTCGCTCTTACGGGCCGTCCACAATTCCGGATACCGCTCACCCGCTTCGTCGAGCACTGCCTGCCATTCGTGGATGCCCAACGTCGTCTGCGCGAGGAGAGCTACTCTGGCCGGGTCGGCCGCTGCGAATCCCGCCAGACCGGTCTCCGGCTGAATCAAGGCGATTGCCTCAGGAGCCTCGGCCACAGTACCGATGGCCTCGTCGTGACCGTCATGCCCGACGTAGATGATGTCATAGCCCTTGTCCGCCATCCGTTTCACTTCATGGTGCACTTTGGTGACCAATGGGCAGACTGCGTCTATGACGACCCCGGCTCGCTCGCCGGCGCCCAGCACCACGTCCGGTGACGAACCGTGGGCGGAAAGCATGACGGGTGCTCCCTCCGGCACCTCATCGATCTCATCCACGAATACAACTCCGACTTGCTCGAACGCCCTGACGACCCACTGGTTGTGGACGATCTGGTGATAGCAATACACGGGCGGTTCGAAGACGCGCACCATCCATGTGAGCGCTTTGATGGCCATCTCAACCCCCGCGCAAAACCCGCGAGGTTCGGCCAGTAGCACTTTCTCAGGCATGAAGCCATGGTAGGAGCACTCCAGGATTGCAGCGGACCCGCGATACTTCTTGTGCTCCTTAAGCTGGGGTCGTGCACATCTCTACAACCCCCAGCCGCTCGTGAGCCGGTCGCCCGTTGTTGCCGTTTTGGGTCGCCCCAACGTCGGCAAATCGACACTGGTCAACCGGGTGCTGGGCCGCCGTTTGGCCGTCGTCCAGGAACGCCCGGGAGTTACCCGGGATCGGCGCGAGTTTCGCGCCGACTGGGCGGGCCGTGATTTCATTCTGATCGACACAGGCGGATGGGAACTAGCTCCCGGCGAGGAATTGACGGCCGGAATCGCTGCCCAGGCCGAGGCGGCGTTGGCAGGCGCGGATGTCGTGCTGTTCGTGGTTGATGCCACCGTCGGTCTCTCCGAAGACGATGCCGACGTAGCGGCCATGTTGCACGAAACGTCCGCTCGCGTGATCCTGGTCGCTAACAAGGTCGACGATGCCGCGCAGGAGATGGACATCGCGGCGTTATGGAAGACCGGGCTCGGGGAACCGGTACCGGTCAGCGCGGTACACGGGCGTGGGGTCGGCGATCTGCTCGATCGATTGGTCGCGGCCCTACCGGAGTCGGAAGAGAGTGACGAGGACGAACTCCCCACCCTGGCGATCATTGGCCGTCCCAACGTTGGCAAGTCGACGCTGCTCAATCGCCTAATCGGTGCGGAGAGAGTGCTGGTCTCACCCACTCCCGGGACCACAAGGGATCCGATCGATGTCGAGGTGATGATCGGCGATGAACGGTTTCGTTTGGTGGACACGGCCGGCATTCGCAGAAACCCCAAGGTCAAGGACAGTGCCGACTTCTACTCGATCATCCGGGCCCGTCAGGCGCTGGACGAAGCGGACATCGCCTTGCTTATGGTCGATGCCAGTGACGGAGTGACTCAGCAGGATCAGCGCATAGCCGAAGAAGCGGCGGCGTCCGGCGCCGGTCTGATCATCCTCCTCAACAAGTGGGATCTCCCCGACCTGGAACAACGCGAAGCGACCACCTTCGGAGTGGGGGACCGGCTAGGGTTCGTGGGCTGGGCGCCCGTGCTGCGCATCTCCGCTTTGACCGGGGCTCGGTTGCATCGCTTGCCGGCTGCCCTGAGCGTGGTGTTGGAGAACCGGGCGCGTCGTGTTCCGACGGGCCAGCTGAATCGGATGATCCGCAACTGGCAGGCCTCGCATCCGCCCCCCGTGCGGAAAGGTCGGCGGCCCAAGATACTGTACGCCGTCCAGGCCGGGACCAGCCCGCCCACCATCATCGTTTTTGTCTCCGGTGGCGAGCTCGGAGACGACTATCTGCGCTACCTCGAGAATCGCCTGCGCGGTGAGATGGAGTTCAACGGAACCCCGATCCATCTCATGACCCGTGCCAAGGAGAGGAGAGCGAGGCGTGGCTGAGGAGGATCGTATGCGCCGAGCGCCATCCGTGTGATTCAGCCTCAACCTGAGAAGAAGCCCCTGTTCTTCTGGTTCATGTTGGTAGTCGCCGGCATCTATCTGGCCGTGCGCCTGGTCGAGGGGGTGCTGTGTCTAGCAGCCTGGCTGGGATGGGGGAGTTGTCCTTGGAGCGTGTAAGCATGCAGCAGTCGGGCCGGTCGCGGCGTCGCAGGAAGCTCGATCACACCTGAATTCGGAGTAGGTCATCGAGGCGGAGTGCGTCCTCGACGCGCCCTGACTCCTCGATATCGGTGCGGTGGTATGGCCCTCTGTTGGTGATCCGAGCGGCCGCCCCACCGACACTCAGTTTCCGCTTCGGGAAGCAGCCCGAGAACCGACTTGCTCAGTGATCTTCAGGTCAAACTTCGCTCAGAGCTTCTTCGCCCAGAACCCCACGCTGGCGCATTTTTTCGACGACTTTGTCGCCGATCTGGTCGACCTTCTGGCTGGGTATTCTGGAGTCGAGCTTGATGTGGAGCTTGTCGCGGACCTCTCCTTCAGTGAGTCCCTGCCAGTCAGCCTTCTGAGTCGAAACGAGCTTCACGACCGCAGCAACCAATCCAGCAAGGAGACCGAAACCGAAAAGCTTCTTCATGACAACTCCCTCATGGCGATTACCCCCTGAATGTAGTTGGTGCTGCAGCGTTTGTCCGGGTTCGGGTGTTTTGCCGCCCATGCAACGAGACGCCGTCGAACGTCTGTCTGGTGTAAATTGTGAAAACCGTGCACTTTCCCTGACGCGGAAGAGGTCAGAGTTCAAATCCCCTAGCGCCCACCCAGAGAGTCCCCTAGAAATAGGGGGTTCTCTCTATTGGAGAGGCAGGTGAGCGCTCAGGGCAGTCCGGGACGTGGTCTATGGACAGCCGTCGTTCCACCCGGCATCCCTGGCGGAGAGCCAGTCGGCCAATGCTGGGTCTGCTGCGGTAAGGCATCCTGTCTGACCATTGAGTTGCAGCAAAAAGATAGAGATGAGGTTACCGAGTTCGGGTGGGACCTCTCCGGATAGCTGGTTGTCTTGGAGCTCCAGGCCGGCGAGGTTGGTGAGGTCGCCGAGTTCGGGGGGGATCGCTCCGGTCAGCTGGTTGTAGGCGAGGCCCAGGCGTTCGAGGTTGGTGAGGTTCCCGAGTTCGGGGGGAATCGGTCCCGACAGTTGGTTTCCTTCTCCCAGAAGCAACTGTGTGAGGTTGGTGAGGTTCCCGAGTTCGGGGGGGATCGCTCCGGATAGCTGGTTGGTGAAGAGCGCCAGGTATGTGAGGTTGGTGAGATTGCCGAGTTCAGGTGGGATCGCTCCTGTCAGATGGTTGTGTGGAAGGTTCAGTGTTGTGAGGTGGCTGAGGTTCCCCAGCTCCGGGGGGAGTACACCTGTCAGATGGTTGCCGAGAAGGCCATGGTCGCTTGCGATCGGACCCAGTTCTGACACCGAACCGTCGCTACAAGTCACGCCGTACCAGTTGCACGGATCGGGATCGATCATCCAACCGTCGTCGTCCACCCAAGTCGAGCCGTTGGTGGATTCGTAGAAAGCGATCAACGCGTCGCACTCGATCGCCGTCATCGACGACTGATCTGCGCAGCTGATGAACCTCCCGGTCGCTGCGGTGGTGGTCGGAGTTGGTGTTGTGGTTGTAGTTGTGGTTGTGGTAGCTGTGGCGGTAGTCGTGGTTGCCGCTGTGGTGGTGGTAGCCTGTCGACTCGTTGTCGTAATCGCCAACGTGGTTGTGGTCGCCGCAGCGGTCGTGGAGGTGGTAGCGGGTGAGGTTGGGAGTGACTCGACTGGAGCTGTGTCCGAGGTGTCCCCGTTATCGGCGCAACCAGCAATGAGCAGCAGAGCGAGCGCGGCACCTGGCACCCATCCCGGCAACCGGCTCCTATGATTCCACCGGCCGCTATGCAAATCGAACCTCCTCCGGGTTCTCTCAAGGTATATTCGGCAAATTCGGTCCGCCGGTAGAGGCGTTTGTCACCACGGTTCATCTGTCGGGCCACACACGTGCAGCTATCGGGGGATGCCGCCAGCGAGAAACTCGGCGTACCAGCCCACGCCGGATAGCTCCAGATCACCGAACATCTGATTCAGAGGGTGCTGTCGACGTTTGCCGAGGGTGGGCTTTCGTCTAATCTTCTCGTGGCTCCCGGTGTCCGGACCCTTCGCGGTGCCTGTCAGTGACTTCGAAGCCCGGCGTCGGGGCATTAGTGAGGGCTAGGGCAGACGACTTCACACCGAGGTCTGAGGCGGCAGACGCCGGCCGGAGCAAAAACTGTGGCGGCGACTGTGGCAGAACCCGAAGATGCTATAGAATAGCCAAACCCGGAAACCCTCACTGACCTGGGGTTATACCCCAAAACGGGCTGTGGCGCAGCTTGGTTAGCGCGCTTGACTGGGGGTCAAGAGGACGGGGGTTCAAATCCCCCCAGCCCGACAAGAGAAACCCTGGCATCGGCTGGGGTTTCTCCATATGACGGTGGAACCGATTTTGAAGGTAGGCATACGTTCGGCATACGAATCGGCTGGTACCTGTATCCGGGACACGGAAAGAAACGCCTCAGACTTTGGTTTCAACCACACCCCAAGCGTTCAGCAGAACCGCCGTCGATGTTCTCGGATAAACGACCAAGGTGTCGTCGATATGCAGCCAGTTGAACGATGTCGAGTTCGTCAGCGTAACCGTTGCCGAGTGGGCGGGACCGGTGACGGAAGCCAAGCTGACTTCTGACAGTCCGGTCGGCGTGGGCGCCACACCGGCGACGGCGTGGATGTCGTGTTCGATGTCATCGGTGGCGGCCGGCAGCTGTGGCGTTCGTTCCGTGCGTTACGCAAGGGCGGACGACTGATCATGCTCGGCATGGCCAGCGCTGTGAAGGGCGGTATCAAGAAGATTCCGGGCAGCATGCTGGTCGTTGGTTTGGTCAAGATTCTGCCGAACGGCAGGACGGCGCCGATGGGGCCGGGCATGGAGCGCTACCCCAAAGAGCACATGGATTGGTATCGAGACTCCCTCGCCGAGTTCTTCGACCTGGCAGTTACCGGCAAGATGAAGCCGGTAATCGCAGACCGCTTCCCATTGCTCGAAGCAGCCCGTGCTCACGAGTTCATAGAGCGCGGCGGTTATGCGGGCAAGGCCGTGTTAACAGTCGTGTAGTTGGCGTCCCTCTTCGTTCGTGCGGACCGGAGCCCACCCAAGTCGGCTGATGTCCGCAAGAACGGGGAGTCCGGCGGGTCTACGCCACGAAATCGAGCGCTTCAGGAATTGGCTATTCCTTCGAGCCCCGAAGGCCACGAACCTCGACGAACACGAAACCGGTGATGGTGACCCCTCCTGGTCCCACCACACGATCCTCGATCCGGTACAGACCGGGTGCAACGTCAGGGATCACGATGGGATAGGAACTCGGGACGGGAAGTCCGATACTCGGAACGGTGATCGTTACTGCTGGAGCAAGTTCGATCGTTTGCGCTCCGCCATCTCCCCAACCGCGTGCGATGTGGTGGGTCTGGATCCACTCGGACCCATTCCAGCACTGCCAGGCTGCACCTGCCCCAACGTTGGTGTCGGCGGGTAGACCATCAGCCGCAATCGAGAGCATCGCCTCAGACCCCGCCACCACCGGATTTGGCTCAACGGTGAGGGCGGTGGGTGATGCTTGCGCCAGTTCACTGCCGGGCGGTTCAACACAGGACGTTTCAGAGGCAGAGATCGCGCACGAGAAAGAGATCCGGAGGGCTAATAGCCCGAGTAATCCAAGCCGTGTGGACACTTCGCCATTATGACGTCCCGGCTTGTCGCAGAGTTCCAACCGTCCCAGATCGCCAAATCCCGGACAAGAACGAGCATTACGAGAAGCGCCCTGTATCGGCACGTCGTGCGCTTCTATATTGGCCGGCGGCGAACGCCAAACGTGGCGACCGTCCTGGTGCCGGACGTCCGGTCAGGGTTCGATCCGGTGGACGGATCACCCGGTCGATGCTGCGGTCGTAGGAGATGATCTCGTGTATTCCTGAGGCCTCGGCCGACGCTACGAGGTAGGCCTCGGCGAAGTCGATGCGATGGGTCTCGTACACCTCGAGCGACCGGAGGAGCAGGGCGGGATCCAGCGTCCGGATGGGAGGGAACGCGATCACCGAGCGCACCAACTGGGCCACCTCGTCGGCGGGTACTTCATAGAAGGACTCGAGCACGTAGATGACCTCGGCCACGATGAGGTCGGGGAGGAGCAACTCGTCCGCGCCGGCCAGGAAGGCGGTGGCACGTGCTGCTTGGTCTGGAGGATCGCCGGTCAGATGCCTGATCAGTACGTTGGTGTCGACAAAAGCCGTCACCGACGCGCCTCAGCGCGGGCCCGCCGGGTGCTGCGCCGCACTTCGTCCCATGCCACTCCTCGTTTCGCAGCCGGTACGTCTACTGTGCCGGCCAGGTCCAGGAGGTTGGGGGTTTTGGCGAGCAGGGCCCGGTGCTGTTCCACCCTGAACACGATCTGGTCGCCTTCGGTTATGCCAAGCGCTTCCCGGACTTCTTTGGGGATGGTGATCTGGCCCTTCGAGGTGACCTTGGCTGCGAGATCCACTTGGATAGCTCCTTACTATGCAGACGAAGTAAGGATATCATGCGTACCCGTCGATCACCAGAGACCGGCGACCGTCTTTCAGATTCTCGTCAGGCCGCGATGAGACTTTGTGTGGCTAGGTTTGCATGTGTAGTCCACAACTGAGGGACCGGCAGCCCTGCAACTCAAAGGAAGTACGCGCAACATGGTGAAGATCTTTGTACCTCAAGCCATTTCGGAAATTGCCCTCGACAGAATGCGGCAACTGGGCGAGGTGACGGTGTACCCAGGCACGGACGGGCCAATGCCGCACGATGACATTGTCGAGGCCGTAGCAGATAAGGACATACTGTACGCGATGGGCGAGGTGGAGTTTGACGAAGAGGTTATCAACGCTGCCCTCCCGCTGAAACTCGTGGCCGCCATGCATATGAAGGCCACCTTCGTCGACCAAAAGGCCTGCACTCGTCGTAACGTGCCGGTTTGCGGACTCCCGCAGTTTGTTAGCAAGACAGCCGCCGAATTCACCTTCGCCTTGCTCATGGCCACTGCCTGGCGAATCCCGGAGGCCGGTCAGTTCCTTCGGGAGGGGAAGTGGACCCAGAATCAATCGACTGCTTTTCTCGGTACGCGTCTTTTCGGCAAGACGTTGGGTATCGTGGGTTTGGGCACCGTCGGAGCCCAGGTCGCCAAGCGGGCTGCTGCCTGTGAGATGCGGATCATCTACAACGACCTCGCTCGCAAGACCCCTGCCGAAGAGTTCGTGTTGGGCAACGCCGAATACCGGTCCATCGAGGACCTCTTCATGGAGTCGGACTTCATATCTCTCAATCCCACTCTCACGGTGCACACTCGGGGGCTGGTCGGCGAGGAGCTCATATCGTTGATGAAACAGAGCGCGATTCTCATCAATACCTCGCGAGGCCCAGTGATTGACGAGGGTGCTTTGGAGGCTGCCCTACGCGAGGGACGGATTCGGGGCGCCGGTCTCGATGTGTTCGAAACTGAAGTGCCGGAGCCGAACCCGGGTCCGCGGCCAGGACTCTACGATCTCCCGAATGTCGTGTTGACACCACACATTGGGTCGGCGGCTCGCGAGACTCGTGACGAAATGGCCCTGCGGACCGTGCACAACATTGAACGTTTCCTCCAGGGAAAGCGGCCCTTCGATATCCTCAATCCGGAGGTATACGGGGAAGCGGCCCGTCGCGACGAGGCCATCGGATGACTTACGGTGGGACGGCTCTGTTTTCCTAATAGCCAAATGGGGGTCTTCCCTGATAGCCAGGCCGTGTCGAGGGAGGACAATGTCGTTCATGATGAGGCAGTCCTCGACGACGCCCAACATGTGGGCTTCGGCCACTCCAAAGAGGAATGGCTGACTGATGCAACACTCGCGGGATGCAGCGACGTGACACAGGACGATGCTCCCTCGGTGCCACTGTTCACTTCCGATCGGGAACGTCGCCTCTGGGCCTGGACTCTGGCCGTCGTAGTGGCGATCTACTCGACCCTCGGTCTGGCGCGGACGCTGTCCGGGGTACTGCGCGACAGAGGCCTGTTCGACGCCATCTTCATCTTCTGCTTCCTCATGGTCGTGGCGATCATCGTGGCCCAGGCGCTTAGGACGCGGCCCGGAACCGCTGAAATCGGTGTCGTCTTGGGCATCGCGGCCGTCTACCTCATGGTGTTCGCCCGGATGGCGCTCCCTGAGGAACGCACCCACCTTTTCGAGTACAGCCTGGTAGCCGTCCTCATCTACCAAGCGCTCACCGAGCGCCGGAACCACGGTCGGTCGGTCCCAGCGCCGGCCGCTCTCGCCGTGGCCGGGACCGCGCTGTTGGGCTGGCTAGATGAGGGCATACAGTCCAGGCTCCCCAACCGCGTCACGACCTCCAAGACGTTGGGTTCAACGCCCTCGCCGGCCTCATGGCGATGATCGCAACCCTTGCCTTGGCGTGGGCACGGCGCCGGGTCCACTCCCGCAGTCCTTGAACATCTACGGTGCCGCCCCCCGAACCGAGGTGCAGATCGTTCTTCCGAGATCGGCCAAAGCGCCGCTTCACCTCCTGCGCGTATGGTAAGCGAGATGACACGGACCGCTGACCTCGACGATCCCTCTTCACCCAACGGCAAAGACGTTTTGACCCCACCCAGCCGTACCGATTGGCGCCGTTGGCTTGCTTTGCACCCCGACCGGCGAGAGGGTTTGTGGATCGTCTACCGCAAGAAGTCGAGCAGCCTCGAGGGTCCGGTATACGACGACCTGGTCGAAGAAGCACTGTGCTTCGGGTGGATCGACAGTCAATCTCGGCGGGTCGACAACGACCGCATGATGCAGTGGTTCTCCCCCCGTCGAAAGGGTGGGTTGTGGTCGGCGCTCAACAAGGAGCGGATCGAGAGGCTGGTACGAGAAGGACTCATGACCGAGGTCGGTCAGGCGACAATCGACGAGGCCAAAGCCGACGGATCGTGGTCCCAGACCGACGAGGTCGACGCCCTCGTCGTCCCCTCTGATCTGCAAGCCGCCCTCGATGCGGCTCCCGAAGCAAAGGCCGCCTATCAAGCTCTGATCGATTCAGCCAAGAAGCAGTACCTGTGGTGGATTCACACCGCCAAGCGGCCGGCTACCCGTGGCAACCGAATCGAAGAGACTATCCGCAGGCTCTCATCGGGGGAGACCCTCGGCTCAACATAGATACGGTGGGAGCGGAGGAGCACCGTGGGATCCAGCGTTCGGACGGGAGGGAACGCGATCACCGAGCTCACGCGGTCAGACTTCATAGAGGAGGTCAACGTATCGTTCGAGCAGATCGTCCACCATCGCCCGCGCCGGCACGGTGGCCGCCAGGCCGTAGATGGGTGCCACCCCTCCCGCCGAGCCGGGTTCCTCCCGCACCCTGGCGACGGCCCAGCGCAGATCCTCGAGGAATCGTTCGGTTACACCCTCCGGCGTGTGGCGGAGAGTGACGGCGAGGTGGAGCGCGGGTGGGTGCTGGAGCCCGGTCAGACTCCAACCCCGCTCGGTTAGTCGTTGCATCACCTGGTAGATGTCGAGGCTGTTGGAAGTGAAGGCGATGACCCAGAGCGGATCTCCCATGATGATCAGTTCGGGGATCTCGGAGATCCCGTCCCGAATCGCCGCAGCCGTCTTGAGTATCCGTGCCGTCGCTTCCTGGTATCCCGCCTCCCCGAGGGAAAGCATCGCCGCCCAGCAAGCGGCGCTCAGGGCTCCAGGACGGCTGCCGGCCAGGGTCGGGGAGAAGTAAAGCCCCCCGGGCCAATCGCTGGCGGTGAAGTACTGGAACCGGCGAAGCTCCTTGTCTCGGTACAACACGACGGAGGTGCCTTTGGCGGCGTAGCCGTACTTGTGGGTGTCGGCCGACATGGAAGTGACCCCGGGAAGACGGAAATCGAAGGGAGGAATCGGATAGCCAAGCCGTTCGGCCCACGGAAGCACGAATGCCCCCAAGCAGGCATCAGTATGGAACCCGATATCGCGCTCGAGGGCCAGCTCCGAGAGCTCCTGGATAGGGTCGATGACTCCGTGTGGGAAAGCGGGCGCCGATCCAACGAGCGCCACTGTGTCGCGGGTGATTGCCTCTCGAGCGGCCGGCACATTCGCTTTGAGCGAGTCGTCGATCGGGCATTTCACGAGCTTCATCTCGAAGTAGTGAGCGGCCTTGTCGAAGGCGACGTGGGCCGTCACCGGCGCGACTATCTCCGGCTTGGTGATGCCCCGCTCAGCCCGCGCCCGGTCGCGGTAGGTCTTCATGGCGAGCAGGATCGATTCGGTTCCTCCCGAAGTGACCGTTCCGGATACCTGACAAGTAGCGTGCTCGCCACCGAGCATGGCGGCGGTCATCGCCACGATCTCGGCCTCGAACTTTGTGGCCGACGGCCACAAATCGGCATGGAGCGGGTTGGCCTGCGAGTGGAGGTCCATCACCCGGCTCTGAAACCCGATATGGTCCTCAGAACCGTGGTACACGGCGCCCGAAGCAAACCCTTGCTTCCACGTCGCCCGTTCCCGGCGCGCGAGATCTTCGAGTTCTGTCAGGAGTTCGGGCCGCTGCAGTCCGGCGGACGGGAGCCGCTGGTGGACCGGGAAGTCATCCCGGTAGGGCTTGACCGTCTCCTCTAGTCCGGCGACCAGCGTTTCGTATTCGGCTTCGATGCGACGGCGGATTGGGGGGAGGCGCCGGAGACCGCGATAGGCCCAACCGGCGATCCGTGGGCTGATCCGTCCGAGCGGCCCGGCCAACAGTCTCTCCAGGTCCATGGTCTCCCCGTTCAGCCCACTCCGTTGAGCCGTGCGTAAATGCGTCTATTGGCTTTGTAGAGATTTAGGTATTCCTCATACAGCCGGTCGTAGACCGCTCTGTGATCCGGGTTGGGACGGTAGGTGGCGTTGATCTCGACGAGTTCCGGGATGTCGGCGATCTGAATGTGCCCGAGTTTCGCGGCGGCCAGGAAGGCTACGCCGCGCAGCCCCGCCAGGATGGGATCCTTGACCTGGTGGATCGTGCGGTCGAGGACATCGGCGTGGATCTGGCACCAGACGGCCGAGTTGGCGCCGCCGCCCACCGCTCGTAGATCATCCATCCGATGCTTAGTGAGCTTCTCGACGTAGGAGAGCAGCCACCGTGAATTGAAGGCGACTCCCTCGAACACCGCCCGGATGAGATCGTCCTGAGTGGTCTCCAGCGATTGGTTGAAGAACCCGGCTCGCAGATGGCGGTCGTCCACCGGGGAGAGTTCACCGTTCAGCCAAGGAGTGAAAATGACACCGCTGTTTCCTGCTCGGACTCGTTCGGCGACCCGATCAAATCCTTCGTACACGTTCGCGGCGTTCGCATCACCGCGCAGACCGAGGTTGTCGGCTAGGTAGGTGAGGCAGGCACCGGCGGAGTCTTGCTCGTTGATGACGAGGTAACGGCCGGGAACCGCCGAAGGAAGAGATCCGATCGCGCGAATGATGTTGGTCTTCTTGAAGGGAACATGACAGGAGATCCAGGATGAGGTGCCGAGGTACAGGTGGCCTCGAAGATCGTCCACCGCACCGGAACCGACGGCCGCTGAGTGCAGGTCGGGAGTTCCCATCGCAACGGGAGTTCCGGCGACGAGCCCGAGCTCGCGGGCCACCTCTGGGAGCAGGGGACCCAGGATGTCGGCGGGGCTCCGCAGGTCGGGCAGTTTCTTCCTTTCGATGCCCGACAGGCGAATCAGTCGTTCGTCGTAGTGCACCCGATCGATGTCGCGATTGTCGGTGACCCAGTGGAGGGCGATCGAGTCATAACCGGCAGCGCTGATGCCGGTCAGCCGCAGGTTCAGGTAGTCCTTCGGTTCCAGGAAGGTCGCCGCCGACTCGTACAGCTCGGGACGGTGATGCTTGAGGTACAGGATGTGAGCGATCGGGTCTTTGCCGGAGCGACCGGGGGCTCCACCCGTCAACCGGACCCATCGACTCGTCTTGGCGAGGCCGTATCCGTCCACCGATAGGGCCCCCCGGATTAGCCCGGCGGACTCGGGAGCACCGCGCGAGTCCATCCAGATAATCGCGTTCCCGAGATGACGGGACTCCCTTATCGGCACCGTTCCCGACCATTGACTGGTACAAGCCACTGCCACTATGTTCTCGAGGGGAACGTGCTTCTGGCTCACAATTGTGCGGCTGGCAGCCACCAGCGCGCCCCACCAGTCGTCCGGGTTCTGTTCGGCGCCGCCGTCCGGCAACAGCAGAAGCGGCACAGGCTCGAAGCTCCAGTCCACCACCCGTCCCGAGGTTGAAACCAGACCCACTTTGGGGCCCGAGGTTCCTAGATCGACCGCGAGTACAAATCGTTCGGCCGTCATGATCGGACATTAGCAATGGGGGCGAATCGAGTGCCGATGGTGGTGCGCGGCTACATGGGAAACTACCCTGAGCATCGGGTAGCTGATTCGAGCCGCCCACCCGAAGGAGGAGGAGCCTCGCCATGCTGGTGGATACCGGTGAGAAGGTCCATGTCATCGAGCGACGGCAGTTCGATTCCGATGTGCGCCGCCATTTCTTCGGTGTTGTCGAGCGGGCCGACGCGTCCGCCATGCGGATAACCGGCTATGTATTCGTGTACGACTCCGGCTCGTCTACCTACGTCCGTGGCAAGGAGCAGCGGACCAGGGTCATACCGCTCGCTTCGAGCGGCTTCGTGATCAACGTTGCTCCGCGCGAGACCAACGTCGAGGACGTGCAATACGTAGAGCAGAACGGGCGGCTCTTAGTGACCGATGGCAGTGCGTTCAGTCTCGATATCAACGAATTTGGTCGCCTCCGCTGAGCGTGAGTGGCGAGTTAGGTTCGGGGTGTGAGCAATACCAACATGATTTGGTGGATAGTCGCGGGCTGGTTGCCGGCCGTGCTGGTGTGGTCCTTTGGTGACGACCTGTTCACCACCATGGGCGGAGTTGCCTGGCTCGGCTTCATGTACTGGGTCTTATGGCAGAGGAGCAATAGGGACCAGAGGCCTTGACGGTCTGGAAACGCCTGGCACAAGGGTATATTGGCCCCTTCTCAGCCCGGGGCTAACCTGACCGCAATTCTCTATGCGGGCTGCCACCCAGCCAGGGGACTACAGGTACCGGAGTTGGATGAGGCGTGGGGTATTGCGCGATGAGATCATCACGGAAGCTGGCGATGTGGCGACAGCTGGCGGTAGTTGCCGGGTTGGCGCTTGTGGGAACGGCCTGCACAGGGCGAAGCACCGTCACCACGTCGGTTACGACCACGGCGCCCGCAGCGACCGCAGCGACCGCGGCGCCGTCGGCACTCGAGGGGTTCACCTACAGAATCGGCATCATCGGAGACCTGACGACCGACAACTTCTGGGCGTACCTTGATCCCGAAGACCCGCTCGACCCATTGAACGACAACAACGGTTATGTGCTCGGGAGGAGCCATCCGGCGCTATTCACGGTGGCCTATCCGAATATCCTTCTCGTGCCGCAGTTGGCCGAAGGGGAGCCGAGCCCTGTCGTTCAAGAGGACGGTGGGTGGGTCGTCGAGCAGGCAATTCGCCGAGGTGTGAAGTGGTCGGATGGTGAGGAAGTCACCGCCAACGACCTCGTCTTCACCTACGACGTAGTGAAGGAATTCGGCCTTGGCGGAGACTGGTCGAGACGCTTCAGCCTCCGGGCCGACGCGATCGAAGACGACCCGGCAACTGAAAGCGTCGACGAGTCGTCGCCGGTGTTCGAGGGCGTTACCAACATCACGGCTCCGAACAGTTACACCGTACGGATCGAGTTCTCGGCGCAGCCGGGTCTGGCCGTGTGGCAAAACGGGGTTGGTTTGGTGCCATTCATGCCGGAACACTTCTGGGCGGACAAGGTTGTCGAAGCTCGCGCCGCTCCGGACCCGGCCGCCGCACTGTATGCCTTCAGTGGTGAGGGTGAGCCGACGGGGCTTCAGCAGATCTACATCGGCCGCGAGCCCGGCGTCTTTGCGCGGGTCGCCCTCAACCAAGACAGCTACTACGCCGGTACAACGTACACCTTCTATGCCGACGGCTCATTCCGGCAGACCAATGAGACGAGGGGCTTCGACGAGGTGTACAACGGATCCGGCGAAGGCGAGATCACGACACAGTGGACGAGTGGGCCCTTCGCCAGCGAAATCATTTACTCGATCTATCCGGACCAGAATGCGGCGGTCCTTGCCCTCCAGGCCGGAGAGATCGACATCATTCTGAGCGCGTTTGGTCTCCACCCGAGTCTGAAGGACCAGATCAACGCCGCTCCAGACCTGAACCTAATCGCCAACGTGTCGAACGAGTTCCGGTATCTGGCGTTCAATATGCGGAAGTCGCCCATGAGTTACAAAGGTTTTCGAAAGGCGATCGGCTGCATAACGAACAAGGAGTTCATGGAGACGCTGCTGCAGGGTTCGGCCATCGCCGCCTACGGCTTGGTGCCTCCCAACAACACCTTCTGGGCCACACCTGACATTGAGGAACTTTGTAGGGGGTTGACCAGTGAAGAGCGTTTCAATCGAGCGATCGAACTGCTTTCAGCCGACGGCTTTACCTGGGCGGTCCAGCCCGAGTGGGACCCCGACAACGAGAAGCTGAAAGCCGGGACCGGAGTGGATCTCACCGACCCCGCAGGCAACGCCGTTCCAGCATTGGAGCTTTTGACTCTCCCCGATTCTGATCCGCTCCGATCGACCTACGCCTTATGGATCGCAGAATGGGCGTCACACCTGGGGATTCCGATCAAGGCCAACCTTACCGGGTTGAAGGTGATCGTCGACAAGTCCTTCGCGCTTGGCGAAGAGGCAGTCAACTGGGATATGTACATCCTCGGATGGGGTCTCCGTAGCCCATCCCTGCCGGCCTTCCACGAGTCGTTCTTCGCCTCGTATCAGGACTCCGCCCAAGGCGGCTTCAACACCCCTGGATATGTGAACGCTCGTGTCGACGAGCTGGTGGCCGAGCTGGCCGCCGCTACCGACGTGGGATCGGCGAAGGCTGCAGTCCAGGAGTTGGACCGGATCATCGTTGAAGATGCTCCCTACGTGGTGCTATTCGAGACGCCGATTCTGGAGGCGTATCGCAACACGCTGGTGTTTCCCTTCACGAACACTCTGGACGGTCTCCAGCGGTTATCTGGTCTGCCCGCCGACGTCCGAACCGTTGACTGACCAGCGGTTAGAGGCAACGGCAGCCCAAGATCGCTTCGGCCGTTGTCGGTTTTGGACAACGGGCGTTTGCTACTCTGGCAATGGCTCGGGGGCCTCCCAGATGGTGAAGGAGCTGGATTGACCATCGACGCGGGTCTCTTCACGATCCCCAACCTCATTTCGCTTCTCCGGCTGGCAGGGATCGGCGTATTCTGGTGGCTGCTATTCGGACGGGACGACCCGGTCGCGGCCGGCATCCTGATCCTGGTGATCGGCTGGACCGATTGGCTCGACGGGTGGCTCGCTCGCAAGCTGAACCAGGTTTCGGAAGTCGGCAAGATCCTGGATCCGCTGGCCGACCGTTTGGCCATTGCCGCCGCTTTGATCGGCGGTATGGTCGCCGGGGTGATCCCCCTGTCGCTGGGTATTGCGTTGATGGCTCGCGAGGCCGGGATCGCCCTGGGGGCGCTGGCGCTGGGAATGCGGCTCAAAGAGAAACTCGATGTGCGCTACATGGGCAAAGTCGCCACCTTCATTCTGTACGGAGCCATCCCGTCGTTCTTTCTAGCCGCGGGTGGAATGGCGGGTGACGTATTCCTATATTTGGGGTGGGTGTTCGGGACGATCGGTCTGGTTCTGTACTACTGGGTGGCGGTCCAATACGCGGCCGATATCCGCGACAAGTTGCGGCACGGGTGACGTAACCCAGCGGTAATCTTGATGACGAGCCGAGAGAGGATGTTTTCGAATGAACGTGCCCGACGACAGGCAATACACCGAAGAGCATGAGTGGGTGCTGGTCGGCGAGGGCGGAAAAGTCCGGATGGGCATCACGGACTATGCCCAGGACGCGCTCGGGGACGTCGTCTACGTGGAACTCCCGGCGGTGGGGAAGACGGTCGCCAAGGGTGATGCCGTTGCCGAGGTCGAGTCCACCAAGTCGGTGGCAGACGTTTACGCCCCGGTGGCGGGCACGGTGGCGGCCGCCAACGAAACCCTGACCTCTGAACCGGAGCTCGTGAACAGCGATCCGTACCGTGCTGGGTGGTTCGTCGATATCGACGTCAGCGACGCAGCCGGTCTGGAGACACTCCTCGACTCGGACGCCTACCGGGCTTTGATCGGGTAACTCGCCCGACCTAGCCGGGAGGGCCACTACGATGTCGCCTATGGAGTGTCCAAACTGTCAGGCTGCAATCGACGAGGACGTCGTGGTGTGTCCGTTGTGTGGCGCGGCCATCGAGCACGAAGCGACGGTGACCTTCGTGCCAATTTCCCCGTTGGCCCATCCGGCGCTGACACCGGACGAAGCGGCTCACGTACCCGGCGTGGCAGGCTATGCGCTAGTGGTCGAGCGAGGACCCCGAGCCGGCATGGCCTGGCTGGTCAAAGACCGCACAACCACGGTGGGGCGCCATCCCGACAGCGATATCTTCCTCGACGACATCACGGTCTCCCGTCACCATTGCCGGTTCCTCAACGAAGGCCGAGTCCTCGAAGTCGAAGACTCGGGCTCGACTAACGGCACGTACGTCAACGGCGAGAGGGTGGACCGGAGTCAACTGAGCCCCGGCGACGAGGTCATCGTTGGGAAATTCCGCCTCATCGTGGCGCTTGGTGATGATTGACGGCGTCTCCATCGGCGAGGTCATCAACCTACTCAAGGACGAGTATCCCGATATCAGTGTGTCCAAGGTGAGGTTCCTGGAGAGCCAGGGGTTGATCGATCCGCATCGCAGTGCCTCGGGATATCGTCAGTTCTTCGAAGATGACATCAAGCGGCTGCGGTTCATTCTCCAACAGCAGCGCGATCATTTCCTGCCGCTCAAGGTCATCAAATCGAAACTGACCATGTGGGAGCGCGGTGACGAGAATGTGATGCCCGCCCCGTCAGGACCACCGCCGGAGAAGCTCTTTGCCCCGTCAACCACTCCGCTCGGCCTGGACGAGGTGGCCCGCGCCAGTGGCCTCACCCGCCGCCAAGTGGGTGAGTTGATCGATCACGGTCTGCTCCGGCCCGAGGGTGAGGAAGGGGAAGAGACTTTCAGCCAGGAAGAGCTGGCGGTCGCACGGGAAGCACAACGGCTGCTGGGGTATGGTCTCGAACCCCGCCATCTGCGGTCGGTGCGCATATCGACCGAACGCGACGCGGCTCTCCTCGATCAACTGACGGTGGCATTGCTGCGCAATCGGAACCCCGACGCTCGCCATCGGGCCGCCGAGATCCTGGCCGGTTGTGCCGATGCGATCGGCAAGATGCGAGTTGCCATCCTCACTGAGGAGCTGCGCCGGCTGTTGGAATCGTGATGAGGCATCGACTGGCCTTTCTGACGCTGGCGGTGGTGCTCGTTTTCGGAGGGGTCTTCCCGGCCGCGGCAGGCGCGGCCCCTGTTGTGGCGCCGGTATTTCAGTTGCCGCCCGTGCCCGTCGAAGGGCTGTTCACGGGATCGCCGCCCGAAGTAACTGCCCGGACCTGGATCCTCTATGACGCCACCTTCGGTCGGGTGTTGGCCGAACAGGACGCCGATGAGCGGCGAGCCATGGCATCGACCACGAAGATGATGACGGCTTTGCTGGCAGTCGGGTCGGGATCACGGTCCGACCGGGTCATGATCAGCGAGGTGGCCCCGGAGATAGGAGAAGCCGAGATCGACCTGGTGGCAGGCGAGGTGTGGACGGTCGAAGAGTTGTTGTACGCCATGCTCCTCGAGTCGGCTAACGACGCTGCCTTGGCGGTTGCCGAGCACGTGGGAGGGACTGTCGAGGGGTTCGTCAAGCTCATGAACGACGAAGCAGTCAGGTTGGGGTTGGACAACACCAGCTTTGCCAACCCGCACGGACTCGACGACGAGAACCATTTCAGCTCGGCCCGGGATCTGCTGACACTGGCGCAGGCGATGATGGCGGTGGAAGAGCTGGCGACGATCGCGGGAACCCGGGAAGCACCGCTGCCTCCAACCCCGGAGGGGGAGGAGCGCATCGCCCGCAATGTCAACCGGTTGCTCTACGACTATCAGGGGGCCAACGGGGTAAAGACGGGCTTTACCGACGACGCCGGGTGGACGCTGGTGGCGTCGGCCGAGCGCGACGGACGCCTTCTGTACGCGGTAGTTATGGGGTCGGCGAGCGTCGGGGACCGTTTCGCCGACGCGGCTTTGCTGCTGGATTATGGCTTCAGCGAGTTCGGCGTCGTTGAAGTGATCGTCGCCGGGGTCGACTACGCGAGGCGAAGACTGCCGGACGACGCCAAGGATGCCGTTGCTACCGAAACCTTTTCGATTTTCGCCAACCGCGAGGACGTCGACCTGATCAAGTTGACTCCGGCATTCAACGGCAACGAAGCGGTAGTGATCGCCACGATTGGTGACGAGGAGTTGGCTCGGATTCCTCTCGAGGTTTCGTCCGCGCCGCCGCTGCCGGAACTAACTGACGCGTTCGCATGGGCCAGCAAGTACTGGGATTGGATGTTCGGCAATGACAGAACCGACGGATAAGTCCTACTACGAAGTGCACTGGTGATGACCGGCAAAGATATCCCCTTTGTCGAAGTCATCACCGCCGAGGCGCTGGCATCGCGAGCGCGTGAGTTGGGGGCACAACTGACCGACGAATACCGGGGCCGGGAACCCGTCTTCGTAGGTGTGTTGCACGGCTCATTGCCGTTTCTGAGCGATCTCGTCCGCCACGTGAAGACCCCCCTGGACGTTGATTTTCTGGCACTCAGCCGGTTTGGGGAGGGTGGCAAGGTCCGGATTGCCATGGACACGGAGACCTCCCTTGAAGGGCGCGATGTGGTCGTCGTAGAAGACATCGTTGACACCGGCCTCACGCTGTCGTACCTGCGGCGCTTGCTGGAAACAAGGGACGTCGCCAGCCTGGCGACGGTAACCCTGCTCGACAAGGCGCCGCGCCGGATCGTTGACGTGCCGCTCGAGTACCGAGGATTTGAAGTCGGTGATGAGTTCCTGCTGGGGTACGGGTTGGACTGGGAAGGTAAGTATCGGAACCTTCAGTCGATCTGGGTGGTCCTCGATCTGGCCGCTCTGCAGTCGAATGCCGCTTCACTCGGGGAGAAGGTGTTCCCGGCCCGCGGTGATAATCTGGTCGTATGAGCGACCCGGGCGACTCGAACACCGAAGGTATTCCGATGGAGTTGATCGGGGTTCGAATCGAACTGCCGACCAACCAGCCGATCGTGCTACTCCGGGAAGCCGACGGTACCCGCTATCTACCTATCTGGATCGGAGCCGTCGAAGCGACCGCCATTGCCTATGCCCTCGAAGGGGTCATACCGCAACGACCCCTGACCCACGATCTTCTCAAGACGGTCTCCGAGTCGTTGGGGGCGAGGGTAGCCCGCGTGGTCGTCACCGAACTGCGTGACAGTGTCTACTACGCGGATCTCGTGCTGATTAAAGGGGAGGACGAGGTCACCGTCTCGTCTCGTCCTTCTGATGCCATCGCCCTAGCCGCCCGGATGGGTGCACCGCTGTTCGCCACGTCGCAGGTTCTGGAGGACGCCGGCATCGAAATCCGTGACGAGGATGAGGAAGCCGAGATAGAGAAGTTCCGGGAATTCCTCGACGACATAACCCCGGAGGACTTCGAGGTTGGCGAGTCTCCGAGCTAATGAAGGGCATTACCAGGCTACGGGTGGCGGCCGCCGTCTTGGGATCCGTCGTCGCGGCCGGAACCGCCGGATTCGTGTTAATCGAGAAAGCGTCCCTGCTGGACGCCTTCTTCATGACGATGATCACGATTTCCACAGTCGGCTACTCGGAAGTCTTTCCGCTTTCTCAGACGGGGGAGTTGTTCACGGTTGTAGTGATCGTGCTGGGGGTCGGTACGCTCTTCTACACTGCCGGTGCGGCTCTCGAGACCGCATTCGAGAACCTGAGTGGCCGGCGAGGACTGACCAGAATGACACGGACGATCGAAAGCCTGAGTGATCATTACATCATCTGCGGCTTTGGCCGGGTGGGAAGCGCGACCTGGGAGCTGATGGTGGAACGGGGAGCGGATGTCCTCATCGTTGAGGGTGATCCGATCGCCGCCCAGGAGGCCAGAGATGCCGGCGCACTCGTCCTGGAGGAGGATGCCACCCACAACGAGACGCTGGTCGCAGCCGGGATAGATCGGGCGCGGTCGCTCATCGCCTGCGTCACGGCTGATTCGGACAACCTGGTGATCGTGCTGTCCGCCAAGGCTTTGCGTCCCGACCTCCTAGTCATTGCCCGCGCCGCCGAGAGCGAATCGGAGCGAAAACTGTATCTGGCCGGCGCCGACCGCGTGGTTGCTCCGCAGCGAGTCGGCGCTCACCGGCTGGCCTCGATGGCCTTTCAACCGGAGCTGGCCGACTTTGTGGACCTGGTCTTGCAGGGCAGTCACGTTGAGTTCCGGGTCCAGCAAATGCAGATCGACGAGCATTGCGTCCTGGCCGGGATGTCCTTGCGGGAAGCCGGAATCCGCCAGCGGTCGGGAGCCATGATTCTGGCGGTGGAGGACGAATCGCGCCGGCTCTACCTGAATCCCGATCCTGATCTGGTTATCACTCCAGGACAGGTGATGGTGGGCATCGGAACCAACGATCAGATCGAGAAGCTCACCATTCTCATGACCGGACAGAGCTAAACGCCACCCGGCAACCTAAGTTATCCACAGATAATGTTGACAACTCCGTGCCATTCTGGGTAGGTTGTGGACCCGTAATTACGAACGTGTAAGCTAGGACGGCTAAACAGAGGAGCGCGGCGTGACGGACACTGGTTATCGAGCCCCGCAAGTATGCAATCTGGTCGGGATTACCTATCGTCAGCTCGACTACTGGGCTCGGACGGGCCTGCTGCAGCCCTCGATCCAGAGTGCCACGGGTTCAGGTTCACAACGCAGGTACTCATTCACAGACGTTGTGCAGCTGAAGGTGATCAAGCGATTGCTCGACGCCGGCATGAGCCTCAAGAAGATCCGTCAAGCGATGGAGATCCTGGTTCGCCAACTGCAAAGCGACCAACCCCTGGTCGATGTCACGCTCCTATCCGACGGCCAGACCATATACGCAGCCCACAGCGCTGACGAGGTCGTTGACGTATTCCGACGCGGCCAGGGCGTTTTCGGGATCGCAGTTGGCCCAGTAGAGGCGGAACTCGTAGGTCAGATCCACCAGTTGTTCCCCGAGCTGGAAGAGACCGGTGCGGCGGCCACGGTCGCAGCGGCCGGGGAAGTTGGAGGGAACTGACTATCCGCGACGAATTTGAGGCCGGCCCGGCCGAAGTCACCGAATTCGCCCATAACAGCGAGCGGCAGTTCGCCCGCCTGCTGGACTTCTATGGAATCGAATGGGTCTATGAGCCCCGGTCCTTCCCGATCGCCTGGGACGAAGACGGCAAGCCCTCCCGGTTCTTCACTCCGGATTTCTACTTCCCTGACGAGGACCTGTTCATAGAGATCACCACAATGAACCAGAAGCTGGTTACCAAGAAGAACCGGAAAGTGCGCCACCTGAAAGAGCTGTATCCGGACGTCAGCTGCAAAGTCTTCTATCAGCGCGACTACCTACATCTCCTAGTCAAGTACGGGCTCGAAGAGCCCGACCACATGGATGAGGTTCCCGCCCCGACCAGGATCCCCGGGCCACCGCAAGTGACGAGGATCTCCGACGAGCCCCTGAGCGGCCAGGCGGCCGGATAAGGGTCTCAACGGACCTAGCTTGCCTGCCATTCTGCCTGAAGGTGTGGGCGCGGAGCGCGTCTAGTCTGCGGTGAAGATCAGCATCCCTGCGGAGATACCCTTTATGGCCCAATCCCCCCTCCATGCCGAACACATCCGTCTCGGGGCCAGGTTTGTGAACTTCGCGGGCTGGGAAATGCCTGTTCAATACGAGAGCGTTCTAGGGGAGCATGAGGCAGTAAGGGCCGGGGCCGGCGTCTTCGATGTGTCCCATCTCGGCCGTTTCCGCTTGGAGGGACCCGGGAGCACGGAATTGTTGCGCACCTTGCTGTGCAACAATGTCACCGCGGTTGAACCGGGACGGGCACAATACACGATGGCCCTCAACGAATCCGGGGGCGTCGAGGACGATATCATCGTCTGGAGGTGGGATGACGAGCGTTACTGGGTGATTCCCAATGGGGCCAACCACGACAGGATCCGGGACTCATTTGTTGCCGCAGCAAACGGCCGGATCGCGATTGAAGATCTTCGGGAAACTACGGCCCTTATTGCCGTTCAGGGTCCCGATGCTCCGGCCGCCATCGATTCGGTACTGGGCCAAAGGGTCGGCCGGTTCCGCCTCTTCGAGAGTGAGTTCGCCGGGTCTCCGGTGTGGGTGGCCGGCACCGGCTATACGGGCGAGCGAGGCGGAGAGATTGCTGTACCCGCCCCAGTGGCCGTGGACCTGTTTAACGCCTTCCTCGTCGCGGGAGTGACCCCTTCCGGGCTGGGCTCGCGGGACACGTTGCGACTGGAGATGGGGTACCCCCTCTGGGGGCAGGACCTGGACCCGGGGACCAGCCCGCTCGAGGCCGGCCTCGGTTGGGTTGTCAACTGGGATCACGATTTTGTGGGTAAACCAGCCTTACAACGCCAGCGCGACGGTGGCATCACCAAGCAGCTCGTCGGCTTCGCGATGCTAGGACGCCAGATTGCCCGCCACGGCCACCGCCTCCGAGCGGGAGAGGCGACCGGCACCGTTACGAGCGGCAACTTCAGCCCCACCCTCAAACGGGGTATCGGCCTGGGTTATCTCCAGCCGCCGGTAGCGTCTAACCATGAGGTAGAGGTTGAAGTTCGAGGAAGGTGGTTGCCCGCTCAACAACTTGCTCCACCGTTCATTGAGAGGACCTGATCGTGGACTTTACACCGCATACAGAAATCGATGTGGCCGTGATGCTGGACGCGCTCACCTTGAGTGAACCAGCCGACCTGTTCGCTCATCTCCCAGCGGGGGCGCGGCTCGATCACGACCCCGGTCTGCCTGAACCGCTGTCGGAACTCGAGGTCTTGGACATGGTGGAGACCTGGGGCAAGCAGAACCGGTCGGATCTCACCTGCTTCGCAGGCGGAGGCTACTACGACCATTACCTTCCGCCGGTGGTGACGGCTCTCACCATGCGGCCCGAGTTTGTTACCGCGTACACGCCCTACCAGCCGGAGGTGTCTCAAGGCGTGTTGCAGGCGTTGTTCGAGTTCCAATCGATGGTCTGTGAGATAACCGGAATGGACGTCGCCAACGCTTCGCTCTACGACGGGGCCACAGCAGCAGTCGAGGCCGTCAATCTTGCGGTCGCGACGACCGGGCGGACGAGCGTCTGGCTGTCGCGAGGCGTGAATCCACGGACCAGGGAGACCATTGCAACATTCGCAGCGGCACGCAATATCGAGGTGGTCGAGCACGACCTCGTCGAAGGGATCACAATATGGGACGATGCGGCCCGACCGCTCCCGGCCGCCGTCATCGTGGCTCAACCTAACTACCTGGGCGTCATCGAGGACTACAACCGGGCGGCGGCTTTAGCCCAAAACGCCGGGGCTCTGGCCGTGGCCTCGGTCGATCCGATGACCCTCGGCGTGCTCCGCAATCCGGGCTCGGCCGGATTCGACCTGACGGTGGCCGAAGGTCAGCCGCTCGGGAACCCGCTCTCGTTCGGTGGACCGGTGGTCGGCTTCTTCGCGACCAGCGCGGCACACGTCCGGCGCATTCCCGGGCGCCTGGTCGGCAAGACGGTCGACCGCGACAACAGCACGGCTTACGTCCTCACCTTGCGGGCCCGGGAACAGGACATCCGGCGGGCCAAGGCCTCTTCCAATATCTGCACCAACCAGTCCCTCAACGCGCTGGCATCGGCCATCCACCTGGCCTGGCTGGGTCCGCAAGGACTGCGGGAAACGGGCGAGCAATCGGCTCAGAAAGCCCACTACCTCGCGGATCGGCTGGTGGAGCTACCTGGGGTTGAGCTGGCTTCAGGGTCTGCCTTTCTTCGCGAGTTCGCCGTCACTCTGCCGGCCGACCCGCCAGAAGTCATTAACGCCATGGCGGAGCGCGGTTACCTCGCCGGCATTCCGCTGAGCGGCGACTACCCGGAGATGTCGCGGTCAATGTTGATAGCGGTGACAGAGAAACGGTCGAGAGCCCAGCTGGACGGCTACGTCGCTGCCCTAAAGGAGGTCTTGGCTCATGGCTGAACCCGGAGGCCGCGCCTCATCCTCACCGCTCGTCGGTGGTGAGGCCGAACCCACTCTTTCTGAGTTTTCGAGTCCCGGTCGGCGGGCTTCGTCGTTCCCGGGGTTGGACGTTCCTCATCGCCGACTCGATCTTCCGGAAGCAGCGGGGCACCCACCACGCTTGCCGGAAGTCGCGGAACACGATCTGGTCATGCACTACACGCGTCTCGCTCATCGAAACTTCGCAGTCGATCTTGGCGCCTACCCACTCGGATCGTGCACGATGAAATACAATCCCAAGGTGTGTGACTGGGCGGGCACTCACCCCGGCTTCGCCCACCTCCATCCAACGACCCCGACCCATCTGGTGCAGGGGGCACTGGAGGTCCTGCTGGAGACCGAGCGAATCCTGTGCGACCTCACCGGCATGGTACGAGCCACTTTCCAGCCACCGGCCGGCGCCGCCGGCGAGCTCACGGGCCTAATGATCATGCGGGCCTATCACAGGGCCAACGGCGACGCTCGCGCAAAAGTCCTCATCCCCGACTCGGCGCACGGCACCAACCCGGCCTCGGTTACTCTGTCGGGCTACGAGGCGGTCGAGTTTCCTTCGAACGATCGAGGTATGGTCGATCTTCAGGCGTTACGCGACGTGCTCGACGATCAGGTTGCAGGCCTGATGCTCACCAACCCGAACACCCTTGGCTTGTTTGAAGAAGAGATCCTCGACATTGCCGAAGCGGTGCACGAAATCGGTGGTCTGCTCTACTACGACGGAGCCAATCTCAACGCCATCATGGGGATAGCCCGGCCCGGGGACATGGGGTTCGACATCGTGCATTCAAACCTCCACAAGACCTTCGCCACCCCGCACGGCGGGGGAGGACCGGGAGCCGGGCCGGTCGCCGTTGGCCGCGATCTGGTGCGCTATCTTCCAGGACCTCTCCCGGTTCGCGAAGAGGATGGGCAGGTTGGATGGGAGATGCCATCGGCCAGCATCGGACGGGTGCACGGCCAACACGGGAACTTTCTGGTGGTGCTGCGTGCCCTGGTCTACATGCGGGCCCTGGGTGGAGAGGGACTGCGTCGGGTTGCGGAACGGGCGGTGCTCAACGCCCGCTATTTGGAACACCTTCTCGGTGAGCGCTACGACCTGCCGTACCCCGGCACGTGCATGCACGAGTTTGTCACTTCGGCCAGGTCGATCAAGAATGACACTGGGGTCCGGGCGATGGACATCGTCAAGGCGCTCCTAGATCGCGGATACCACGCCCCGACGGTGTACTTCCCGCTGATCGTGGACGAGGCGTTGATGATTGAACCGACCGAAACGCAGTCACGTGAGACCATCGAGGCAATGGCCGCCGCACTCGTCGAGATTGCGGAGCTGGCCTATCAGGACGCCGACGCAGTGAAGGATGCTCCCGTACGGACGCCGGTCCATCGACCCGACGAAGCCCGAGCCGCTCGCAACCTGCAGGTCACCTGGAGAGGAGAGGATTGAAGATGGCGGGAAGTAACGTCGAAAAGAGCACGTTCGCTGATGGAACCGATCGGCTCGCCCGGCACTGGAAATCAAGTGCCCCTGTTGCCACCGTCCTGATCGTGCACGGCGTAGGCGAGCACAGTGGCCGATATGAGCATGTTGGCGAGTACTTTGCCGCACAAGGCCTAGACAGCTACTCATACGACCACCGGAGCCACGGCGGCTCGGGTGGCACCCGCGGCGAAGTGGAATGGCGCGAATTCATCACGGATCTGAAAGGCGAGGTCGGCACGGCGCGCGACAAGGGCCTTCCCGTGGTTCTTTGGGGCCATTCATTGGGCGCGCTCATCGCCCTCGACTATGTGCTCAACGGACCCGGGTTTCAACCAGATCTCCTCATTGTCAGCGCACCGGCCCTAGCGGAAAGCCTGAAGGCCTGGCAGAAGACCGCCATCAAAGCAGTCGCCAAGGTGCTGCCCAGGGTGCGGTTGCCCGTACCCGTCCCGGTTGCGGAACTCTCCAGCGATCCCGAGGTAGGTCGGGCATACTTGGCAGACCCACTGATCCAACGGAAAGGGTCCGTCGGCAGTTTTGCCGAGTACTTCGCAGCTCAAGCCCGAGCGAATGCGACGCTCGGGCGTCTCGCCATTCCCACCCTGGTGGTTCACGGTGGTTCAGACATCATCGTGCCGACCGCTTGTACGGAGCCTCTCGGTGACCTCCCCGGGGTCGATCGGATCGTTTATGAAGGGATGCGCCACGAACTGCACAACGAGCCGGAAGGGACCCGGGTGCTCACCGATGCGGTCGCCTGGGTGAAGGATCAGCTGGATCAGCTGGGCTGATCAGGCCAGCTCGAAACCGGGGCGGATCCGCTCGGTGAGGACCCGCTCCTTGGTGGGCAACGAGCAGAAAGCGGCCATCATGGCCCTCTCGGGGCGTAGTGCATCCATCCCGGTTATCCCAGGGAACCGGCGGTAGGGTGGCGATCCTCGACGACCGGCTGCAGACTGACTCCCAGCCACCAGCGGCGTTCGATGATGCGCTCCCCGAAGAGGGTTACCTGGATCGTTTCTCCCGGCACAAAACCTTTCGCCTCGTAGAAGCTCTCGGCAGCGTGGCTGCCAAGGACAACGTCGGCCATGACCGGCAACGGTGGCGCCAGCGAGCGAATCCACTTGAGCAGCATTCCGGCCGCACCCCGCCGGCGGTAGAGGGGATGGGTACAAACGGCGCTGACCACGATCTGGTCATCTTCGATGAAGGCGTCGGCGAAGGCGATGACCCGCTCCTCCTCAATCACCAGATAGATGGGATGGTCCTCCCACCGTTGGCGGAGCGCCGCCGGCGAGTACGCCGCCTCAACCCACGAGGAAACGGTGTGCGGTTTGAGCAACCCGGCGAAGGCGGCTTGCCAGGACTCCTCTGCGATGACGGCAACCTCGACGAGGTCGGAGGGCTCGGCCCTGCGAATAATCACCCATCCCACGCTAGTCCGCTCCAGCCGGGCGACGTTCTCGGGCAGGTTCCAGCGGCCTGGGACGTCATGCACTATCGTCGAAGCCATGCCCAGTTTCGATGTTGTTTCAGAAGTTGATGAACAAGAAGTCCGCAATGCCGTAGATCAGGCGGCCCGGGAAACAAGGACCAGGTACGACTTCAAGGGAACCGAGACCGAGGTGCGCCTCACCGATGACGGGATCGTGCTCGAATCGTCGTCGGAAGGTCGGCTTGAAGCTGCCGTGGTTGTCTTGAACGAGAAACTCGTGCGTCGTCAAGTGTCGCTCAAGTCCCTTTCCGGTGGAGAGCCCAAGGAGGTGGGAGGGGCGCGTTTTCGTTCCGTTTACTCACTCAATCAGGGGATAGACCAGGATTCCGCCCGGGAGTTAGCCAAGCTGGTCCGGGAGCTCAAGTTAAAGGTGCAGGCCCAGGTGCATGGAGACCGGATTCGCGTGACCGGCAAGAAACGGGACGAGCTGCAACAGGTGATCGCCGCTTTCAAAGACCTCGACTACAAGCTGCCGCTGCAATACGTCAACTACCGCGGATAGTAACTTCAGGACACATTGGCCCTACCAAGTGGAGCCTCTGGTGCTCGCCCGTGGCAAGATGGACCTATGAGCGAGAACCTCACCGGCATGTTGCTGGTTGCCGTTCCGCACATGCTCGACCCGAGCTTCCATAGAACGGTTGTGCTGGTCTGTGACCACAACGAGCAGGGAGCTCTGGGTCTCATCGTCAACCGCCCCACCGAGGCCGAAGTGCTCGACTATTTGCCCGGTTGGTCCCACCTGGTCACCGAACCGGCAGTGGTATTCGAAGGTGGGCCCGTCCAACGTGAGATAGCCGTCGGTCTGGCTAGAAGCTCGGCAGATGGGCCGGTATCCGGGTTCACCACAATCATCAGCGGCCTGGGGTTGCTCGATCTCGGGACCGATCCGAACGAAGCCGCCGATCTTGACTCCATCAGGGTCTTCAGCGGCTACGCGGGTTGGGAAGCCGGACAGCTCGAGGCGGAGATCGCCGAAGAGGGATGGTTTGTAGTCCCGTCACAACCGGACGATGGGTTTACTGCACGACCAGATCGTTGCTGGAGTGACGTCCTGGCCCGACAGGGTGGAAGGCTTGCCATCTATGCGACCTTCCCACCCGATCCAAACTTGAACTGAGGCGTTACCATGCCGTTCGATCGACCCCGAGTATCCTCCTCCCGTGTCCACCACTGTGCCCCGGCTCCGCAATTCGCTCAAAACCCGAGCCCCCAACCTCGCGGTGGAACGACGGATGTGGGATCTTGGACACCAGACGGTGGTCGGAGTCGATGAAGTGGGACGGGGGGCCTGGGCAGGTCCGATCAGCGTCGGAGCGGCCGTTGTGCCGAAGGACTCCCGCGTCTACAAGATCCGAGATTCGAAGATGCTCACCGAAAAGGAACGTGAGGCGCTCTTCGAACGGGTTGCCAACTGGTGCGTTGCCTGGTCGGTCGGGCACGCCACCCACGCGGAATGCGACGCGCTGGGGATGTCGGCGGCACAGCGGCTGGCCGCTCAGCGGGCCCTGGCGGATCTTGGAGTACAACCCGATCGGGTGTTGATCGACGGCAACTGGGACTTCGTCGGTGGGGGACGCACCACCCAGATTGTCAGAGGAGACGCAACCACCGTATCGATTTCGGCTGCATCGATGCTGGCCAAAGTAACTCGGGACCGCATCATGCGGGCAGAAGGGGAGCATTATCCGGCGTTCAATTTCGAAGGGAACAAGGGATATCCGTGTCCGGTCCACAAGGCCGCATTGCAGGCTTGGGGGCCGACAACGCTGCACCGGCGGACCTGGGCCTTCATGGACGGTCTGATTTGGCCGGGAGTCCACCGGCAACGTCGGCCCGAACCTCAGGGGACGCTGTTCGGCTGATATCCGCCATTTCTCAAATCCCGGCCGGTACGCTCGCCCCGTATGTGGTCCCGACGTCTCCTCCCTTTGGCCCTGGCCGGCTTGCTGTTGCCGGCTGTGCTTCCCGTTGGTGTGAATGCCCAGACCGAGGTTGATCGAGCGGCGGACGCGGTCGCTCGCGCTGCCGCGCAGAGGGCGGAAGCTCAGCACGCGGTCGACGCGTGGGCCGCCCGGCGGGGCACCGTGCAAGACCAGGTGATGGCGGCGCTGTTTGCGCTCGAACAGACCAACTCACAACTCGAGAGAACGTCGTTTGAGCTCTTCGATCTGCGGGAACAGATATTCGATGCCGAAGGCCGTATCCGTGACCTGCGAGACATCACGGAAACCCGGGCCGTCGAGGCCTACATGAACGGCGCGGCTTCTGGTCTTATCTCGATTTGGTCGGCATCGAACTTTGAGCAGAGCGCCTTGTTGGAGGAGACGGCGGCGTCGGCTAAGCGGGCGGAGACTCTCGAATTGGCAAGCCTCGCCATGGAGAGAGATCACCTGGCCGATCTGCAGGACGGCTACGGTCAGAGCCAGGAACGGTCGCGCAGCCTCCGTGAGGAGATCAAGAGCCAGAGCCAGGCGCTCGAGGAGCTCTTTGCGGTGGTGGACGCCGAGTATGCCTTGTCCTACGCAGGGCTACGAGAGGCCGACGCCGGCTACCGGCGAACTGTGACGAAGTGGGAGGCTGCTCAGCGCCGCCGAGCCGCCCGGGCGGGAGTTGAGCCCTGGCGGCCGCTCGTCCAGCAGTACTTCTCCGAGGATGTGGTCGAGCCGGCCTTGGCCGTCATGCTCTGCGAGAGCCGGGGCAATCCGGACGCGGTGCATCCGGAGTCGGACGCCTCGGGTCTCTTCCAGTTCCTCGGCGGCACTTGGGCCTTCGCGAGCGTCAACGCCGGTTTCCCCGGGGCCAGCCGGTTCGACGCCGAGGCCAACGTAGCTGCGGCGGCCTGGCTCGTCGACTACTCGATCAGGACCGGGCATCCAAGAGGGGCGTGGGGTCACTGGGTTTGCCAGCCATAACGGTCACTCGTTGGAAGCGTGAACGCCTCGCTTCGCTTTGCGGAGATTCTTCCAGCGAGTGGCGAGGTCACCGCCCTCGAGGTCGTCTAAGTCTTCGCCCTCTTCGCCCGCTTCCTCTGCTTCTCCCTCTTCGTCGGCTTCTTCGTCGGCCTTGACACCGTCATCAACTTCTCGAGCGGCCGCGATTTCCGCCTCGTGGAGACGGTGTAACTCGTTGAGCAGCGGTACCGGATCGTCATCGTCGGAGCCGTCCTCGACCGGCAGCCAGGTGGGCCCGGCAGCCTCGGACGCGTCACTCTCGGGGGGAGCCGGCTTGAGCTCCTCTTGGAAAGTGATTTCTTCCGAACCGCCATCGACCGGGACTTCGGATACCGATGGGGTCTCGTCTGGAGTGTGGATGTCCATAACCTCGGCATCGACGACCTCGGAGAGAAGTGCGGTAGCCTCCACGGAGGTTTGTGATATTTCGGTGGAAATGAACTCGATCAGGGACCGCTCGGCGAGTTCGGCTACCTTCTTGGCGGCAGCAAACTCGAAGATCTTCAGTTTCTGGGCTATGTCGTTGATAGTGGTTGCCGTACCGGTCGCGGCCAGTAGGGCCCAGTCGCGACGACTCAGCAAGATCTCTTCTGCCCCTTCGAGGCGGGGCGCCATCCGGAACGGCTCGGAGGCGGAGGGAACCACCTCGAAGACGCGGGTCCAGGCCTCGGCCCGAACCGCCGCCTGGTTGATCATTTCTTCGACATCGAACGAGTGCGGTATCTCACGCCGGCTGCGTATGTCAACATCGAACCGAAAACGACCTTCATCGACCCGCAGCAAGCGGCTCAAGACTTCCACCACCATCTGCTCCAAGAAGCGGTTGAATGCGTCCGGATTGCTCTCGAGGAGGTCGTTCAGGTCAACGATACGGCGCTCTTCTGCCGAGCCAACGTAGTCGGCTCGGTACTCCATCTGAAGCAAATCGTCGATCGGGTCGTCCTCATTGCGAGTTGTGGCGAATGCGACGCGACCGTCGACGACGAAGACACGTCCAGAAGGAGAGGCATCATCGATGCGGAGCAGCCCCGATTTGCCGGAGGAAGCGATGAGCCGAAGCACATCGGGCAACGCGACCGTATCCAGGCTTCCATTCAACATCGTCACTTGGGAACGTCTCCTCGATTGAACGACATCTCTGGATTCCTATCGGCGTTCAAACGTCCGACCTGAAGCAAGTCGAGAACCCTACGTGCACCGTCTGAGGCGGTCGATGTCCGTAGAATCGCCGCATGGCACTCGATTTCATCGCAGGATACGTCCTCGGACAGCGGGGCGCGGCGCGGGCCGCAGGCATGGCCTCTGTGGCAGCCACCTTCGCAGCGTCCCCGACCGCCAAAATCCAAGCACTCGACGACCGGATCGATCGGCTCATGCTGGTCGTGGAAGCTATGTGGTCGTTACTGGAAGAAGGCGGCTATACCGCTGACCAGTTAGTAGAGCGGATCAAATCCCTGGACGGCAGCGACGGGGAGATCGACGGGCGCACTGCCACATCGGCCGGTCGGTGCCCCGAGTGTGGCGCAATGCTCGGTCGCGGCCTCGCCAATTGCCAGTTCTGCGGCCATCCCACCGGCGTGGTTGACCCGTTCGGTCAGGTCTGAGTGGGCGGTGACCAGGCCGCCCCACGTCAACGTAGGAAAGATCACGGTGCTGGCGAGGGATCTCGCCACGACGGTCTTCCGGTGTTAGGAGATCGCCGAGGCGGGCGTACCGGAGAACAACCGGCGGAACCAGAGCACCGAGTAGGCAATCGCCACACCGGTCATGGCAACGGAGGCGGCGGTCTTCGAGACGACGAACAGGGAAACCGGCAGCTCCAACAGCATCCAGGTGGTGACGGCGGCATTGGCCAACATAACCAGGGCCCACAGCAGTGAGATCCTCATGAAGAAGCGCCGCACAAACGGGTTGGTGAAGAAGTCCGGCGAAACCGGCAGGAAATCACGAGCCAGGCGCTGAACGAGCGGCTGGTCGGCACTCATCGAGCCGAGGAATGCCAATCCGAGAAGGGCAGTTCCGAGGCTGGGCTGCAGGAAGTAGATGAACACGCTACCGGTGGCCATAGCCAGGGCGGTACGGAAGGTGAGCGCCAGAGCGCTGAGAAGAACGAGACCGGGAATCGGTTCTCTCCTCACGATGCGGCGAATGATGGCAAGGTAGGACCAGCTCAGCGCGGCGAACAGCGCGCCCCACATGCCTATCGACCACAGCGCGGCGTAGAAGATGGCGAGGGGCATGATGGTGCCTTCGATGATCGCGGGCATGCCTTTCTTGGCTAAGGAGCGCAGCTGAGGGGTTGCGAAGGTATGGGCGGGCATCTCTACTTCGATATCGGAAAATCGGGGGGCAAAACTTGAATCGGTTTTCACCGAATGGCGAAGCCGTTCAAAGACCTGCGTACTTTAGCCGCATCTCGCCGTCATGCAAGGTTTCGAATATTTCGCAGATGACCGCCCGGTGGCGATTCTGACTTGCCCGAGTGCCTTTTCTAGCTTTCAAGGACGTAGCAGGGACCCTGAAAGTCGTAGTTGGCCGCGAGGTCCGAGGCGAAGAAATCGGCGACTTTGACCATGGCCGAGATGCCAGCGTTGCCCAGGCTGGCTCCCAGACCGCCCTGGGCATCGAACATCACCTTGTCGGGCTTGTAGATCGCTGTGGCCCTAGTCACCGTGCTGTTGGCTTCGCCGCTGAAGAGATTGGAGGGAGACAGGCCCTCGTAGGTGAGCGAACCGAGTCCTCCCGCGGCGGTCACCACGCCGGACGGTGTCATGTCACCCAACTCGGCCGCTTTCTCAAGCACCCGCTTGGTGACGGTGAACTCGAGATATCCTTCCACCATTCCGGCCGCCGGGTAGCGGTTGGGGTACTTCTCTTTGAGCACCTCGAGTACCTGGTCCATGCCCTGAACGTCGGCGCCGAGCGGTGCCATCAACGCCGACATGTACATATTGTCGGCGATGTAGTCGCCCAGCGCGGTCCCCAACAGGCGGTCGCTGAAGGTGGGCATCGACACGGACCATTGTCCTGTGTACCCCAGCTGCAGGGCGGTCCCAACCACGCCGGCGAGCGTGAGGGGATCCGATGCCAGCCAGGTGAGATCGGCTCCACTATCGGCGATGTGCTGGGCGATGTGCAGGATGTCGGTCGGATCGACTTGTCCGCGACCGTCCCATACGACCGGCAGGCCAAGTTCTGCGGCCGCGTACATGGCGCCGGCCGCCGAGTCCCCGCCGTAGTCGCCGGGGACAGTGGCAATAGCCAGACGTGGCTTTTCGCCCGTCCGCTGCTCGAAATCGGCGGCCAGCCAGCTGAGTGTGTTCATGGCTTCCATGCAGTAGTTCGAGCCGGTTTCGAGAAGGTTGGCTCCGAGGGCCGGGTCGGACCATCCGGAGTACCAGGTCACGGGAACCGCCAGGTGGTTGTTGGCGACCAGATCGGGGAGGATGGCCAGAGTGTGAGGGGAGCCGGTCGAGTGGGCGATCATGACTACCTTGTCGGCCATCGCGGCATACTTCTCCGCGTGAAGCTGAGGGCTATACCCGGTGTTCTCGATGAGCAATTCAACGCGTCGACCGGCGATGCCGCCTTGTTCGTTCACCTGCGACCAGAAGGCGACTTGGGCATCGAGCACGTCGATCACAGTTCCGGAGAAAGGGCCGGTCAGGTCGGCCAGTAGCCCCAGATAGATCGTGTCCTCGGTCACCGTCACTCCATCGGTTTTGACCGCGGCCGGCGCGGCGGTGGTGTTGACGACCAGGCCGGCGATAGTCGACGTCGTCGAGGATGGTGGCGTCGCCGAGGGTAGCGTCGCCGTGGTGGGCTCTTGCATACCGCCGGTGGTGCAGGCGGTGGCGGTGAGGGCAAGTGCCACGACGATGACGAAGGCGGGGCGGAAGAGACGGTTGTTCATGGTCCGACCTCGAATTCGATGCGGCGGTTCTGCTCTGCGGTTGCCTCCTGGTCGGGGAACAGCTCACCGTAGGAAATCGCTACCAGCCGGTAGGAGGGCACCCCGCGGGTAAGGAGGTAGTCGAGCGCGGCTCCGGCCCGCTGCCGACTCAAGGCCTGGTTGCTCTCGCTGCTGCCCGCCGTGTCGGTGTGTCCGGCGATGATCACCTGCAGCCCGGGTTGTGACTGAATAATGTGAGCGGCCTGGTCGAGCACCTGCTGGCTCTGGCTAGTGAGTTCAATAGACCCGAGGGCGAATTCCACTGGGGTTGCTTCGAGTAGCGCCCGAAGCTCGCTTCTCAGGATTCCTCCATCGCCGCGCAGCGTGAGACGGCTCGACACTTGATCTATTCCGTCAACGGAGAGAACCGCCGTCTCCGCCGCCTTGACGAATGCGAAGAAACCGGATCCAAGGTTTTCCAGCGGCACGGTGCCATCCAGCGTCGCTTGGCGACCTACCACCGTTGCAGTGACGGTCTGAATACCCGCGCCGGTGAGGGCCGTGGAGGCAGCCGCTTCAAGCTGTTCAGATGGCAAAGCGGACCCGATCGGCAGGTCCGGATCGATTGAAAGACGGTTGTCGATCTTCTCTATACCGTTCACGCCCAGCGCGGCAGCCACCGCCCGCGATCGGGCTTCATCGTTCGGCACGGCGCCCTGCAACACCGCCAGGCTGCTGTCCACCTGGACCGTTACATAAGCAAATTCATCGGCGGTCAGGGCGGCAGCCAGCGCCGCCTCGGTATCGGCCGAAGGCAGCACCGTGCCGATTTCTAGTCGATTATCCAGCTGGGCCACACCGGGCAAGTTCAAGACGGTCAGAGCGGCGGCGCTGAGCGACTCTTCGTTCGCAACGGTTCCGCTGACCACCGCCCTATCGCCATCCACGACAACAGTGAGACTGCCGAAGCCGGCCGCGGCAAGGGCAGCTTCGACCTGGCTCTCGAGCGTCTCGACCTCAGGAGTCGTCACCTCGACTATCAGATCGTCGACCGGCAGTACGGGAGGCGAGTCGAGTAGACCGAGTTGCCACACTGCCAGTCCGGCCAAAACAACGACGGCAAGCAAGATCGGCACGACCCGGGAGCGATCGCGTTTGGGGAGTTGTCGGTGACCGAGCGAACTGGAGGAGCGAAGAGCGTCGATGTCGCCGGGAGGATCGGAGGTCAACCAACGGTTAGGAACATCCGAGCCCACCGGCGGCGGTGGTTTGGGCTGGCTGGTGGCCGGCGCCTGTCCGGTCGCGCTCGGCTGGGCCGCCGGTGACTTCTTCTGGGGTGAAGGTCGATCAGCAGGTCGGTTTGATGGATCCTGTGGCCGGGGTGAGGAGCTGGGTTGCTCGACTGAGCCGGTCATGCCCTGTTCTCTTTCACGCTTCAGCTCCCGCTCGCCGGTCACGCTTCTGTGCCCGTCCTGCGTGTAGAGACCTCCCAGGGTTTGTTTCGGCCCGGCAACTAAGTACTTGAGCACGCGAAGGTCGCTGATCGCGGCCCGGCCGAGGGCCCGGCTCTAAACGCGACCCGATGGGTCCCAGGCATAGCCAATCTGGGCGGCAGTCGCAGTGGCCAGGCCGATGCCGCACACCCGGTCGACGACGTGGAGAGCCATGGCGATGCCGGAGCTCAATCCGCCCGCCGTCACCACATCCCCGTCGTCGACCCATCGCACGCCAGCTTCCCCAAGCATCGATCCGGACCGTTCGGCGAGCACGTCGACATCCTCCCAGTGGGTCGTCCAGGGCCGGCCGTCGAGTAGTCCGGCGTCGGAGAGCAGAAAAGCACCGGTGCAGACCGAGGTGGTGAGCTCAGCCTCTTCAGCAAGGTCACGGATGGCTTCGATCAGCGCCGGGTCGGCGGCAACCGCATTGATGGCCACCGCTCCCGGCACCACCAGGATGTCAAGGTTGCCGGACTCAAGTGCAACCCGGTCCGGGATGAGCCGCAGCCCTCCATAGGCCGAGACGGGCTCACCGGAGAGCCCGATGGTGAACACTTCGAAGGGTACTGGCTCACCGCGACGTTGTGCCAGCCGCGAGGCTGTCAGAAAGACCTCGTACGGTCCACCGACGTCGAGCAGATCCACCTGCTCGAAGAGCAGAATCCCCACGCGCACGGGTGGCTCTACGTCTTGGCCCATGGAGCTCCACTCAGATATTTCCATCCATCGTCAGGCAGGAGAGCGACTGCCGTACCGCCTTCGGCAGATAGCGTCTCGACCGTAGCGAAAAGGATCGCCCCGGAGGAGGTCCCCGCAAAGAGACCCTCCTCCTTCATGGCTTCACCTGCGGTCGTTTCTGCAACCGCCCGGTGCACCTCGTGACGATCTGTGACGAGCGACAGATCGGCAATCGGTGGTTGAAATGGATCGTCTTGTGAGCGCATGCCCCCGATCGGATCATCTACGAAGGGCTCGACCGAATGAATCCGCAACTCCCTCCACTTCATCTTCAGCCCACGGCTGTTGCCGGTGATGGTCCCGCCGGTCCCGTAGGCAGCCATAAAGTGCGTGGGTGGCGTTTCCAGCGGCCAGTCCCGCAGGACCTCCTGGGAGGTGCCGAAGAAATGCGCGTAGGCGTTCCAGCGGTTGCCGTACTGGTAGAGCATGTGACCCTCACCGGCCTCCACGAGGCTCCGGGCATGGGCGATGGCGTCGTTGGGGCCGCCCTCCACGACAATGAGGTGGGCCCCGTACGCGCGTAGCAGCTGTCTTCGTTCCTCGGTGGCCGTGCTCGGCAGGCAAATCACCATCGGATGCCGGTAGATCTGCGCGAGGCGGGCCAGGCCGATGCCCGTATTGCCGGAGGTGGCTTCAATCATCGGCTGGCCGGCGCCGAGCTTCTCAGTTTGGACAGCGTTGTGGAACATGTACCAAGCGGCCCGATCCTTGATGGAGCCGGTCGGATTGAACCACTCGAGTTTGGCAAACAATCTCGACCCGGCCGGGGCGAGATTGCGAAGCTCGACGAGGGGAGTGTTCGCGGGTTTCATACCCCGGGCACGCTAGTTGGATGGGGGAGTTGCGCAGCATGCGGCCGGTTAGCCTGAAAGCACCGACCGGGGGCGAACCCGTGGAAAGAGGCGACAAAGAGGAGTTTGAAGAGGTTGGCCGAGAGCTCCGGGAGCGGGTCGGCGGCGAGTTCCGGCTGACGGCCGAGGAGGACGAGTACTGGGCGATGAAACTGGCCCGGCGCGCCGGAAGCCTGGCGGAGGTTGCCTACGACGCCATGAGTCGCGGAGACCGCGTGGAGATCTGGGCGGGCGAAATCGCCTTCCGTGGCTTCATCCAACACACCCGCAACGACCTTCTGATGTTGCGCACGGAAGCCAACGTCGACGTGAATCTCGGCGCTCCGCTAGTTCTGCGGGTGGTTGAACCGGCAGCGAGGTCCGGAGCAGCAGCGTTGCCGCAGGGACCTATGTCATTTGCCGCTCGACTGGCCGAGCTCGAACAGAGTGATGCAGTCTGCGCTTTCATCATCCCGTTTTCTCGAGCGGAAGTAGTCGGTCGTGTTTTGATCCGCGCTCGTGATCACGTAATTGTCGGGAGCGGAGACGGACAGGAATGGTTCGTTCCGCTCAATTGGCTGACGGCGGTGGTAAATCGCTAGGCGGGATGCTGAATAGCACGACTGAAACGACCCTGTCGCGTGGCGACGCCGTCTCTCTCCGCGACACCCTGGCGCCGGCCGGTGACAGCTCTTAGGATATCAGGATCGGCTAACGCGATCATTGGGATGGGGCACGATGGCTGGGATGGTCGAGCCGACCACGCAACGTAGTTTGCGGCCTGTCGACCGGCCGCAATCTCCCAAACGCGGCCCGCTGAGCCGTCTAAGCCTTGGGCACGTGATCATGATCGTGGCCGGACTCTTTGCCTTCTTGCTTGTGTTTTCCATCCTGCGAAGTCGCGCCGAGACCGTTCAAATAGCAGCGGCCGCCGTGCAACTTCGGGCGGGTACAACGGTCAACGATGGCGCCTTCATCTATGCCGAGCTGGTAGCAACGGACCGCACCGTCCTCGGTACTTTCCTGGGCCCGGAACAGGTTGCCCGGGCCATCGCTGAAGGCTGGGTAGTAACCAGGACCGTCCCGGCAGGGGATCCGGTCAGGATGACCGACTTCCGCACCGAGGCGGATCCCTTCGAACTTCGAGCCATGAGCATCCCCATCGATAGGGGCCATGCCGTCGCCGGCGTACTGCAAGCCGGTGATCTCGTCGATGTGATCGTGGTCAGGGAGGGAATCGCAGGCTACGTCGCAACCGGCGTGGAAGTGCTGGACGTTGCAGGAGCTGATAGCCAGATCGGGGCCGGCTTCAGTGTGACCGTTGCCGTCGATGGTCCGGCCAGTCTCCGGCTCGCATCTTCGATGCGGGACGGAAGTATCGAACTGGTGAGAGCAACGGGAGCATCCGAGGTCGATCCGCTGGATTTCTACGATCCTCTGCAGGAAAGCGTCCCAATACTGCCTGTTCCGCAGCCCGGATCATTGTCTGACTCCGGCACAGGCTGAGCCATGCCGAATCGCGAACCGATTGTAGTGATGGCCCATTCGCCGAGGTCATGGGCTCGGTCCCTAAAGCAACATGTCATCGATCACGGCGGCGGCCGCATTATGGCGTCGATCATGGTTCCCGAAGACGCCCTGATCGACGGCTACGACGTCTTCGTCGCCGATGACACAACCTCCTTCCTCGCTGCACGATTCGTCGCGGAGCTCCAACGACGCGCTATTGCAGTCGTTGGCGTTTACGACCCCGATGAAGCTGAGGGGAGCGGCAAGCAACGACTCATCGACCTACAGGTTGATGAGGTGGTTGAGGCCGACGCATCGCCTCTCGAGTTCCTGCGGGTGCTTGCGAGGGCTTCCTCGAGTTTGGTGGGAGAGCACAAAGACAGATTCTCCGCTCTGGTGGCCGACATGACGGGTTCGGACTTCGAGCGGCGGGACCCGTTTGAAGGGCCGGCGGAGGGATCCCCGCGGGGCCGCTTGGTCGTAGTAGCCGGAGCTTCAGGTGGGGTCGGGACCACCGAGGTGGCCATCGGTTTGACCGCGACACTCGGGGAACGAGGCGACCAAGCGGTCCTCGTCGACGCCGACGATATAGGACCGTCTGTGGCCCAGCGTCTCGGTTTGGTCGTCCACCCCAATCTGCGCACGGCCATCGATGTTGTTCAAAACGGCAACGGAGATCTCGCCTCTACCCTGATTGGGACACGGTCACGGGGTTTCGAGGTGCTGGGCGGTTTGGCCAATCGGCGAGATTGGTTTGAGCTGCGTCCCGCCGATGTATCCGAGACCGTCCTCGAACTGGCTCGCATGCGGGATCACGTCGTTGTCAACGTCTCGTCGCGATTGGAGGATCTGCCGGCCATGGGCGGGCCCGCTCGCTACGGCGTCACCCGCTCGATGCTGGCGCTCGCTGATGTGGTAGTTCTGGTGGCCGCTCCGACTCCGATCGGCGTCGGGCGGGTGCTCGACTGGATGGCCGAAGCTAAACCATTGATCGAGGCTACGCCCCTCTTCGTGGCGTTCAACGCCTTCCATGGCGGCGCTTTTGAGGCTGCCGAAATCGACGCCGAACTGCGGCAGGTCTACCACATGGCCTCCATACTGTTCATCCCTCACGACAAGGGGCTTGCACACGCAACGTGGCAAGGACTCCTTCCGGGTCGCGGTCCATTTGCGAAAGCGATCGACGAGCTCTCAGCGTCAGTTAGACCACCGCGGCGAACTGCTCGCAGACACCGGAGAAGATCATGACAACGGATCTCGCTACCAGTGCCTACGAAAGCATCCGAAGTGAGGCGCTGGTCGGCCTCGAGCGAGAGAAGCTGGACCCCCGCGAAGACTCTGATGCAGTGCAACGACTAGTAGCCATGATCGTCGACAACTACCAATCACAGGCCCATTCGGGGAATGCCGCCGCGCTCCGTGACAAGGGAGACATGGTTCGGCGAATAGTTCGGTCTATCACTGGATTCGGCGCCTTGAGTCAGTTGTTCGAAGACCCCACCATCGAGGAGATCTTCATCGAAGGTCCTCATGTCACTTTCATAGATGGCTCGGGTCGTTTGCAGGTTCTGACCACACCGACGACGGCCGAAGAAAACCGCCAAACGATCAACCGCCTGCTGGCCGATACGGATCGGCATATCGATACAGCCAATCCGATCGTGCAAGCCAGGGTTCTGAACGATTCGGCTCGACTTACCGCAGTGATTCCACCGATAGCCGACCACGTTTCGGCCACGATCCGCAAGTACACGATGCGCAAGGAGACCCTCGGGCATCTTGTTCGACTCGGCTCACTATCTCCAGCGGCAGCCGGCTTCCTCTGGGCTGTTGCACAAACCGGTGCCTCGGTTCTGGTATCGGGACAACCGGGAGCCGGGAAGACGTCGCTTCTTTCAGCGATTATGGCTGCCGCACCCCCCACCCACTGCGTTCGCTGCATCGAAGAAGTGCGCGAGCTTCACGTGCCCTTGAGTCCTCATAGTTCATACTACGAGGCCCGTGCTCCTGGTTTGGACGGGAGCGGCGCAGTATCACTTCGCACACTGGTCAGGGCCGTCTTGGCGATGCGGGCGGATCGGATTGTGGTCGGAGAGGTGCGCGGCGCCGAAGCCTTCGAGCTGACGAGGGCTTCTAACGCAGGTTGTGGGTTCTCATGTACGGTGCACGCCAATTCGGCCCGCGAGGCGCTCAATGCGATCGTGAATACGGCCTTGATGGCGGGCGAGAACGTGACGGAACCGGTCGTGCGCAAGGTGTTCGCTAGCACCATCGATTTCGTCATTCATCTCGACCGCGACCCGATCACGAGGGGACGTGAAGGCATCCGACGGCAAGTTCTAGAGATCTTGGCAGTGGCTCCGTCCTTGACCGGTGACGATTTCACAACCGACCACATCTTCAGCAGGGACGTGCTTGGTGCTCCGCTGCGGTGGACCGGGGCGCTGCCCCCGCAGCCGACCGTTGATCTCATTGATCGTGCCCTGTTGGAAAGCGGACATACCCTCCGTTCGATCTGCGATGGGCAGACCAATCCACTATGACGGTGCTTGCCGCTCTTCTGGCTGGGATCTCTGTCTACCTGGCCGTCGGCTATATCACAGGTTTCGCTCCCGACTTCCCGTGGCGAGTAGACAAGGAGAAATCAGGCCTCAGCGATCGCCAGGTATGGCTGATGCAAGCCGGGACGCAACTCTCTCCCGGGCAGTTTTGGCTCTGGTCGTTTCTGATCGGGCTGTGTGCCTTCGTGGTCAGTATCACACTTACTGGTGTTGCGTGGGTCTCGCTTCCGCCATCTCTGACAGTTGCATTGCTACCGCGCTGGTACTTCGGACGAAGGCGGATTCGGAGGCTCAACGAGGTGCAGGAGGCTTGGCCGGCCGGGCTGCGCCATATCGTATCATCTCTGCGAACCGGTATGAGTCTGTCTGCGGCCCTCGACGAGCTGGTCAGGACGGGCCCAGCACCGTTGCGCCTTGCCTTTGCCCGATTCCCAGCGATGTCGAGAACGCTTGGAGTCGATGCTGCCCTCGAGCTGGTTCGAGAAGAATTGGCCGACCCTACCTCGGATCGCGTCATTGAGATCCTTCTTGTCGCATATGAACGGGGAGGATCCATCGTCCCTGATGTCTTGGCCGATCTCTCCGATGCCACCACGAGGGATCTTCGTACAGTTGAGGAAATCCGGACGAACGCGCTGGAACAACGGATCAACGGGCGTATCGTATTTGTGGTTCCCTGGCTGGTGCTCCTGCTGCTCACCTCGAGACCAGGACCATTTCGGGACTTCTACGCCTCCGCAGCAGGAGTAGTCGTGGTCGCCGTCGGAGCGGTGGTCAGCGTGTTTGGAGCATGGATGGTGGCGCGGTTGAGTCGAGACACGATCGAGCCCCGGGTACTCGGCTCTTCTGCAAGTGCTACAAGGCCGAACGCACGGGTACCGTCATGAGTGAGATAATGCGCGTCTTCCTCGCGGCAGCACTGGCCGGTATCGCAGTTTCGGCCGGCGTGTACGTCATGGTCCGTCCGACCGCCCGCCTCAATGGGAGGCTTCGTCCGTACACAGCCGTGAGTCGCAGCATGTTAGGCAGCAATATGCCATCTCTTCAGTGGGGTGTGGATGGCGGCGTGGTAGGCCGCACGGCGCTTGGTCGACTGCTGGGACCGCCGCTGGCCGCGCTTGCCGAGCGGGTTGGGGCGTTCGTGGAGGCTACCGGCGAAGAACAACTGGCGATCAAGATACGGCAGGCGGGCATGTTAACCAGCACCGACGAGTCCCGCCGAGTGCAGGAATACCGGATGCGGCAATTCGCCACGGCAATCGCCGGGGCCGCGGGAGCCGGGGCAATGGGGTTGCTCCTCGCCCGGCCGACGCTGATGGTTTTGATACTGGCAACCACCGGGTTCACCGGCGGAGCCGCCTACTGGAGGAGCCGGATCGACCGAGCCATCGCGGACCGTCGGGCCCGCATGGAGATCGAGTTGTATACGATCAACCAGCAATTGGCATTGCGAGTTCGTATCGGCGGTGGAGTGATCACCGCGGTTCGCCAGGTGGTCGGCCGGGGACGCGGTGCGGTCATAGGTGAACTGCGTGAGGCGATGCGGATGATCCAGGGCGGAATGCCCGTCTCGCAGGCCTTTTGGCGTCTTGCGGATATGACCCCGGAACCCCACGCGGCCAGGATGTATCAGCTTCTCGCGTCCGCTGAGGAACGCGGGTCAGACCTTGCTGAGGCTCTCCTCGCGATGAGCGAAGATATTAGGGAGGACCGACGGGAAGCAATGCGGAGCCTGGCCACGAAACGAAGGGCGGCCATGCTCATTCCGATTGTGGGGTTGTTGGCACCGCTCATGATCCTTTTTGTGGGGGCACCCCTGCCGTGGATCGTATTCCGGGGGTTGGGCGGATGACAGGGGAGGTACTGAGCATGGGAGATGAGAAAGGGGCTGGGATGAACGATGCGACAAGGGAAACTTGCGCGAGGCTGTGGGTCGCATTGACGCGCCTGAGGGATGAAGATAGCGGATTCCAAACGGCTGAGGCGATAGCCATTGCCGCGGTCGGCATCATTGTTCTGGCCGCCATACTCGCGGTCCTGCAGGTGCTTGGAGTCGACGTTATCAACTGGCTCCGCAGCCAGTTCGGGATTCCGTCGAGCGGTTGACCGGCCGTGAAATTGCCGCGCGCCGAGGACGAGGCTGGATTCACCTCCCTGCAGTTCGCGATCATGGCCTTCTTCACGATGCTGATGTTCGCCGCTGTCGTGAACCTCGTAGCCATGCAGTATCAGCGAGGGGCTGTGCGCGTGGCGATTGACGAAGGAGCCCGGCATGGAGCCGCCGCTTCTCATTTGGAGCGCGACTGTGAGCAGTTGGCCCGATCTATCGTGCGTGGCCAAGAGTCCGGCCTGCTGCGAGGGCAACTTGGTGAGGGTATCGATATCGATTGTGAGGTCGTCGGAACCGAGATGGTGGCAACTGCAGTCGGCACCTCCGTGTGGTGGATCGGGGGCTTGCCCGACATCGAATTCACGCTTGAAGGACGTGCGGTTCTGGAGACCTTCGAGGAGGGCCTGTGAGAACCAAGGCCCTTTCCTCCGAGCAAGGCTTTGCAGCGGCTGAGTGGGTCGTTGCGCTGGGCCTGATCATGTTGCCAATGGTGATGGTGGTCGGTTCGATCGCACCGTGGCTCTCCAGACAAACGATGGGACGGGAAATATGCCAGGAAGCCGCTCGCAGCCTCGCGTTGGCCGACGACCTGGCCTCGGGTCGGGCAGCCGCTCTGCGAGTCGCTGACGCCATCATTACCAACAACGGACTGAGTGCCGACGACTTTGAGTTCGTATCGATTCACACGGTCCCCGAAGGTGCAGGCCTCGCCCGCGGTGTTGACGTGGTGGTCGAAGTGCGAGTGCGCATTCCGGCCTTGACGGTTCCGGGATTCGGCTCGATAGTCGAAGTCTGGTGGCATACCCACCACGTCGAGCACGTCGACCACCACGTCAACGACTTTCGGAGTCTCCCATGACGGGCTATCAGATCCTCCAACGCGACGGGGGCTTCACCGGCGTCACCTTCATGTTGATGATGTTGGTGCTGGTTGTGGCCGTCGGCGCCATCTCGGTCGATCTCTGGCATGTGGTAGCGGAGCATCGGGAGGTCGCCGGCGTGGTGGACGGTGCAGCCATCTCAGCGGCCAACGCGGTGGATGTCGAGTTGTTGCGAGAGGTTCCGGCGTTGCTGCAGATTCAGCCCGACCAGGCGCTGGCAAGAGCTTGCAGCTACCTGCAGGTCAACGGGGGTGTGGGCTCATGTCCTGGACCCGAGGCCGAAGTAGTCGTAGGGGTGAGTGCGGTCTCCGTGACCATGCGGCGCCAGGTCAAATTGACTCTTCTCCGTGTATTCGCGGGTCTCAACCCGGAAGGGGATACGTCACCGATCGAGGTAGCGGCAACCTCGACGGCCGGGATCGCTTTTCGATGAGCGGGCAATGAGCGATGCCGACCAAATCACGAACTATCCGCGTAGGCCGGTTGTCGCTGTCCCGAGACCGGATCGACCAACCGCTCCCGGGTTTCCTGCCTGAGTGGGTGAGGTCGTGGTTGGTAGGGGCGGCCGTCGGGTCTGATGAAGATGAGCTCTCGGTTGGGGCTTCCCTCGATCTTCCAGCCTGATTCGTGGACGAGGCGATGGTGGTAGCCGCACAGAGTGGCGAGATTGTCCAAGTCGGTGGGTCCCCCATTGGCCCAGTGGACGAGGTGATGGGCGTGAGCCCAGCGGGTCCTTTCACAGCCCGGGAATCGGCATCCCTGGTCCCGTTGGCGGATCTGACGGTTCAGCCAGGCAGGAATGGTGCGACTGATCCGCCCGATCCCCACCGGGAGACCGTCCGGTCCGTCGAGTACGGTCTGGATGCGGGCGTCGCACGCCAGGCGGCGGGCGGTGTCGGCGCTGATGGTGGGGCCGGTTTCGATCTCTCCGATTCCCTCGGAGGTGGTGAGGGTTGCGAGGTCGACGTGGACGACGACGCTCGCCCGGTCCGGATCGGGGTCGGAGGCGAGACGGGTTGAGGCGATTTCGACCAGTGCGTCGGCGAGGCGAATGTCGAGAGGCTCGTAGACCTGGTTGTGAACGCTCCGAGGTATCTGACGTGCGGCGCGTTCGAGTGCCTTCTCAACCACGGCACCGTCGGCTCCGGGGATCCGCCCGTCCAGGCGGAACCACTGGCGGTCTGGGTCCCACCACGTCCGCACCGAACGCTGCGTCCGGCTTTGTTCAGTTTCGTCCGAGATCCGGAGGCGGCGGGCCAGGGTGTTGACTTGGGAAGCGGAGAGGCCTTGCGACTCCGCGGCCATGGCGTCATCGGTGTCGGGCGTGGCGAACCGGGTCAGGGCACGGGTCTTATCCCACGACAGGCGGCCCTCGCCGAACGCCGCCGCAATCGAAGGGAGTTCTTCCAGGGTCTGGCCGACCGTCACCATCTGCGAAGCCGTCCCGTGCGCAACCCCGAGCTGGGCGGCCAGCCAGGCGGTCATCGAGGTCGCCCCATCCTCTTTCCATGATTCGGTGCGGTCATGAGCGGCGATCACCTCAACCAAGGTGCGGCGGATGGCGCACTCAGCGGCGTACAACTGCAAGATGGCGTCCGACCGCCCCCCGGCCGGTCTGCTCTCAAAGTCGTTGCCAATCATCACATGCCCCTGTCTCTTCAAGCACTGGGGAAGTGATAGGTCAACCATACGACCCACCTATGACAGAAAATGATGCGACCCGAGTCCCCATGCCCAGGACCGAGTTCTAGGTGAAGAACTCGGTAGGGCTGGGTGCGACACCCGAGTGGCCACGGGTGACCGCTTCGATTATCGCTCCCTGCAGGGCCGATGTCGCTGTAGTGCGCCTTGCGCCCGCCGCCGGTTACTTGGTTAGTGGCGCTGCATCTCGCGCTGACGCTCTTTTTCGTACAACTCTTCAGCCTTGCGCTCTTCCCAACCGCCCTGCGTTGGGAAGGCCACCGTGATGGCATGCAGGGCCACGGCGATTCCCCAACCGATAATCGGCCAATAGGCCCAGTTCAAACCGATGACACTGGTTCCCGCGGACCCGGTCACCAGGTCGATCAGTACCAGGAGCACGCAAACCGACAAGTAGGTCCCGATATGCGTGTATAACTCCCGCAGCTTCTTTGCGCGTATCCGTGCCCTCTCCATGGCCGGATCATGCTGATCGCTCACTGCAAACCCCTTCCCTGTGACCGAGACCGGTCACACATACCTACCCCTACTCCCCGCCAGAGCCCGGCGCTAGAGGCTAAGGACCATCCTTAGGTGTGCGTGGCCACCGCCTGAGAGGCGCACCACGGCCCAACAGTCCTGATCGGAGTTGCGGGGCGCAGGAGAGCCGATCTGCTGGAACGCCGCGAAGCGAGGGCACCGCGGCCCCCGCTTCTACCGATAACCAGGATTGCTTCAGTCGTCGTCGTGATCGTCGTCGCGATCATCCCCGTCGTGATCGTCACCGCCGTCGTGATCATCGCCTCGGTGATCATCGTCATCGTCACCGTCGTCGTCTTCGTCGTGGTCGTCCGATTCGGTCTCGACCTTGGTCCGGATCGTTCCGTTGTCGAGCTTGGCCTCGAACTCGACCTCCTGGTCGCCCGAGCGGAACTTGATCTCGACCTCATCGTCACCGTCGTCGTCATCGTCGGTCTCGTCTTCGAGGCTGTAGTCCCAATCTGTGTCCACCTGGGCAACGACCAGGCGCCCATTGTCGATGATGAGCCACACTGTTCCGGCCGGCCCAGCGTCAAACGGGCTCGCGCCCGATGGCGGGGCCACCACCGCAGGCGCAGGAGCCGCAGCCGCGGGAGCTGCGGCAGCAGGCTCCGGAGCCGGTGCTGCAGCAGGAGAAGGAGCGGCCGTCGTGCTAGTCGTGCTCGTTGTGCTGGTTGTGGTGGTGGTCGTCGGATGATCGGAGGCGTCGCCCGGTCGGGTCAGCGCCCGGATCTCTTGCAGGTTGGTGAACCCGTCACCGTCGGAATCGAGTGATTCGATCCCGGCGAAGTTGAGCCCGCCGGCCCTGAGGGCCGAGCCGTAGGGGTTCAGCGCCGGAGGGCTGGTGTGGCATGTCGAGCAACTGGCCAGGGCGGTCCCCGCCGTGGCGGGGTACGTGTTGGTGAAGCTATCGAGAATGTCGTTCCTTGCCGAGGCACGGTCGCTGAGCGCGACCACGCCGAAAACAGCAACCAGCATGGCAGTAGCTGCCAGGAAACGTCTCATCGGTCGTCCCTTCCCTTGGGTACCGCCCAACGATGCCTCGATGAGGGTTGTGGGCACCTCTGCGGAGAGTTAAAGGCACGCTAAACGGGCGGTTTCGCCCCGAACGCGACCGGCATCTACCGTGTGAGCATCGTGTCGATATGGCCCTACCTGACCAAGCTGTTACCGACCGTCCTGAGTGCCGTGCTGCGACAGGTCTTCCACCGGCTGTTATACGGTCCCTTAGTCGCGTCATGGCCCTGGTATGTCGAGCTGCGCATGGTGGCCTTGCGGGCTTTTCTCGTTGCGTCGGCCGGCGGTGGTGACCGGTCGCGTCGGCGCGCCCTGGAGGCAGAGCTTGATCCACCTCTGCCGCGGTCATTACGTCGGATCATGACGAGCCAGCCGGCCACCGTGGGCGGCATTTCGGGGGAGTGGGTCAGGCGCGACCACGCCCGGCACGAAGACCCCACCATCCTCTATCTGCACGGTGGCGCCTACCTGGCCGGCAGCTCGGCCACCCACCGGCGTTTCATATCCCGGCTCGCCTGGGCTACCAGGGCCACCGCCTTTGCCCCCGACTACCGCCTGGCGCCCCAACACAAGTTCCCGGCGGCCGTAGATGACGCCGAGGCTGCGTACGTCGGTTTGCTCGAACTGGGTGTCGCTCCGGGCCGCTTGATCGTCGCCGGCGACTCGGCCGGAGGGGGGCTTGCCTGCGCGTTGCTGCAGCGGCTTCGCGACCACGGGCATCCCCAGCCGGCCGGGGCGGTGCTCTTCTCTCCGTATACCGATCTCGAGCACACCGCCCCTTCAATCCAGAGGAACGCCGCGACGGACTACCTGCCGTTGGGACCAATCACGGCCAACACGTTCTATCTGGGGGAGGCCGATCCAAAGGATCCGCAGGCATCGCCCATGTACGGGGATTATTCCGGTGTCGCCCCGATGCTGATTTTCGCCGGGGGACGGGAGATGATTCTCGACGATTCGGTCCGGCTGGTCGAGAAGGCCCGCGCCGATGGGGCGGCCGTGACCCTTCTCGTCGAGGTCGACATGTTCCATGTGTGGCCGGCGCTACTGCCCAACCACGAAGCGACCCTCCGCACACTGACGGCGGTCGCCGAATTCGTCCTCGCGCGGACGAAAGCCTGAGAAGAGAACCGACCCCCTGACGTCTTGCGTAGTGCCCGCCGGTGCGGATAACCGCGTGTCTCTCATATGATGCTCAACTTGCTTGGTTCTGCGAACACTCGGAGGGAGATAGAAGTGAAGGGACGAATTCGAGGTGAAAGCGGTCTCAGTGGAGTAGCAATGGCCGCGGCCGCCGTGCTGTTGCTGGCCGCCGGAGCGGGGTTGTGGTGGTTTCTTTCCGGGGATGAACCAGAGGGGGTCGACCTAGAGTCAGCGGCGGGGGTGCTCGCGACCACTACTACGGCAGGATCCGAGGATCTCCCGCCCGCGAGTGGAGACACCGAGGATCCCTTACAAGGGGCCGGGGTCGACGGAACCTGGGCGGTGGACACGTCGATTGGCACCTTCTCCTTTGAAGAAGCCTCGAGTTCGTTCGTCGGTTTCCGGGTCGCCGAGGAGCTTGCCTCGATTGGCGCTTCCGAAGCGGTCGGTCGGACCCCCGAAGTCAGCGGCAGTATTGAGATCGAAGGTACCACCTTGGTGAGCGCCCGCATCGAAGCGGATTTCACGGCCATCGTCAGCAACGACGACCGTCGCGACGACAGGATTCAGGGGGCGCTCCAGACAAGCCAATTCCCGACGGCTACGTTCGTGCTCACCGAACCGGTCGACTTCGGCGCCATTCCCGGCCCGGGTGGGTCGGTCTCCGTCACTGCCGTCGGTGAGTTGACCGTCCACGGCATCACCAACACGATCGACATGCCCCTCCAGGCTCGGCTGATCGACGACGTGATCGTCGTAGTGGGTGACACCGAGATTGTGTTTGCCGATTACGACGTCGAGGCACCTACGGCAGTGATCGTGCTGTCGGTGGAGGATCGCGGGACGGTCGAACTGCAGCTCTTCTTCACCCGCTGACGGGCGAAGGCATCCCCGAGGGGAGGCCTGCGCCTTTCCGACGTCTGGTTGAATGCTCCGATGCGGGCCTGTTCGACGATGCCAAAAATAGAACTGCATCTGCACTTGGAGGGAGCCATCCCCCTTCCCACGTTGTGGGAGCTGATCGAACGGCATGGAGGCGATGAGACCGTCCGCACTCCGGCTCACTGCCCTGACCAGCACTTTTCACGGCAGGGACCTCTTCTCGCCGGTAGGTGGTCATTTGGCGGCCGGGGTGCCGCAACCGCGTGATCCAGTGGTGGTGCGGGCTAGAGGCGCCCGGCCTCGATGATGCGCTGCAGAAACTGTTGAGTGCGAGCTTCCTGAGGGTCGCGAAAGATACGGTCGGGGGGACCTTGTTCGAGGATGACACCGTCGTCGAGAAAACACACCCGATCTGCCACGTCGCGGGCGAAACCCATCTCGTGGGTGGCGATCACCATTGTCATGCCGTCCTCCTTGAGATTACGGATGAGGTTGAGGACTTCGGCGATCAATTCGGGATCTAACGCCGAAGTCACCTCATCGAGGAGGATCAACTCCGGGTCTATGGCCAAGGAGCGCATGATCGCCACCCGCTGCTGCTGACCGCCTGAGAGCCGGTCGGGATATTCGTCGACCTTGTCGCCGAGACCGAACTTGTCGAGCAATTCCCGCGCCCGGCTTTCTGCCGTCGGCCGGTCCGTGCCGTGCACCTTGCGAGGGCTGAGGGTGATGTTGTCGAGCACGCTCATGTGCGGGAAGAGATTGAACGCCTGAAATACGATCCCCATGCGCTGCCTGACCTGATTGGGGTTCACCCCAGGAGCGGTTATCTCATCGCCGTCGAGGAAGATCTGCCCATCGTCGATCGGGAACAGTAGGTTGACACACTTGAGCAAGGTCGATTTGCCCGATCCGGAAGCGCCAATCAGGCAGACCACGTCATGGTGCCCAACGACGAGGTCGACGTCATGCAGCACCATCTTGTTCTCGAAAGCCTTCTGCACATTCCGCAGTTCGAGCTTAGGGACGCTCATCCGCCCACCGCCTGTTTGCGGCGCCGGTCACGGTCCGTGTACCAGTCGGTGAATCGCGCCAACGGAACGCTGACAAGAAGGAAGAGGACGGTGGCGGCAATATAGCCGGTGTAATTGAAGGTGCGGGAATTGTAGATCTGAGCTGCGCGGACCCCTTCTCGCACCCCGAGCACGAAGACCAGCGCTACGTCCTTCTGCAGGCTGACAAAGCCGTTGAGGAGCGCCGGGATCACGTTGCGGATCGCCTGCGGTACCAGCACATAGCGGAGAGTCTGCAGCTGGGTAAGCCCCAGCGATCGGGCCGACATGCGTTGACTCTCACGGACCGATTCGATCCCGGCCCGGTACACCTCGGCGGTGTAGGCGCTGTAGCTGATCACCAGGGCCGTGAGACCCCAGAATAGTTCACTACGAGGAACCCCCGGCAGCTGGAGAGCCGGTACACCGAACCCCAGAAGGAGGATCAGCAGAATGACGGGTACTCCACGGATCAGATCGATGAACGTGACCGCCAGCAGGCGAAGCGGAAAGAATGCCGGTCCGCGCAGGGCCCGAATCATGGCAACGATCAGAGCTATGGCCAGGATGAGGACTTCAGCCAACAAGAACATGCGTATGTCGAGCCAGAAACCGGAGAGAACGGCCGGCCAGGCCGTTTGAAAATGACCCCAGTTGAAGAACTGATTCTGGACGGCCGGCCACGTATCGGAGGAGAGTATCAACCAGAGAACGAACCCGATGAAGACAACCGTCGAAACAAATGCGATTAGCGCTCCGCGTGCACCTTCCTCTCGTAAGCCCGATCGACGGTGGGGTCCGAAGAGACCTGGACCCCGACCGAATCGATCGACGGAAGATTGTTCCGTCACACCGACGCCCTCGCCTACCTGCTAACCAGTGATCACGTTGATGCCACCACCCTGCTCGAGCCATTCCGTGATGAGATTGTCGATAGTTCCGTCGGCCAAAAGAGAATTGATAGCCTCGTTCACACATCCCACCAACGGGTTACCCTCGGCGAACAACAAGCCGTACTCGTCAGGCTGAGCCGCGTCCGCGTCGAACTTGCCGGCAATCACGGACCCCTCCACCTGGGCGCTGGTCACGTAGTAGGCGGTCGGCAGATCCACAACCAGGCCTTCGATCTGGCCGGCATTCATGGCTGATACGACATCAAAGTTCTCGTCGTAGACGTTCGGTGGCGTATCGGGCTGAATGATCAGATCAACGAAGTCGACGCTTGTCGTGCCGAGGGCAGCGCCCAGTTTGGCCCCCTTCAAATCCTCGATCGTTTTCGCCTCTGCGTAGGGTGACCCGTCCAACACCACCAGGGCCTGGGTGGTCACGTAGTACGGGACACTGAAGTCGACCACCTCATCACGGACTGGCGTGACCGAATACTGCTGCATGTTGAAGTCCCAGTCCTTTGGACCAGCGATGATCGCCTCGTCGAACCCGGTCCGCTCCCACACCACCTGGTCGTCGGAGAAGCCGAGATAGCCGGCGATCTCATAGGCCAGAGCACTTTCGAATCCAGTCTTCGACGTCGGTTCATCGAAGAAGTCGCCGTCCAGTGTCCCCACCCAAGGCGGGAAAGTCGTTTCACCGGTGGCGATGGTGAGTGTTCCGGGAGTCACCAAAGTGAGGTTGTCGACCGTGCAAGCGGCCAGCTCAGTGGTCGACGTCGTTGCCTCGGTGGTGGTGGTTTCCGCAGCGGTCGCGGGGGTCGCGGCAGACGTCGTCGTAGTAGTCCCGGCATCGTCGGCGCAGGCTGCAGCCAGCATCGTCAATGCGGTCACAACAACGAGGAGTCTGCCCAGTCGGGTCCGGTGTGTGCTCATGTTTCTCCCTGGTGGCTCGACTGGAGCGAGCTTAGCCCGCTAGCGGAGAGACTATCGACCGGTCATTTAGGGAACGATCGCCAGCGCCTTTTCGAGTTCTGTGGTCTCGATATCTCGCAATGAGTTGTAGAGCAACCTTCCGTCGAACCGGCGCAGTTCCTTGATGAGGTGCGTGGCGTAGACGTGCGGCAGCTGGAAAAAGGCGGCGGCATGGCCTGGGGCGAGATTGGCGGCGGTCCGCCTCATCCAGAGGTCGTTGATGCCGATATCGCGGGCCTTGGCCCAGAGTCCGCCCGCCACGGCACCAACGGCTAGACCAATGGCCCAGCCGGTGAGGCCGGCCAGGAGCAACCCGGCCAATCCGCCCCACCACGAGCCGTTGACTGCTCCCTGGAGCGGAGAGGTGTCGCGGGTCTGGAGGATCCGGGTCCGGCCGGTCGGCGTTCTGGTGACGATCGCCGCGTCGGTCATGTCAACCGAGCGTCTCCTTCCCAAACGAGTAGCCGCCAGCAAGGCCTCCCGAGCCTTTAGCTCGTCGTCGAAATCGATGGCGAGGACATCGGCGGCCTCTGCCGGTTTCTCATCGGATTGAGGCTGAAAAGGGAAACCACCCTCAAGTGTCATCAGTTCTCCTGTTGCATCTCACCCAGTGTCATCGACCATCTGCAGGATCTCGTGAGACTTCATTAAGAACACCGTGAGACCCTGCAGGCATTCCAGGAGAACGAGGCGCCGTCGGTTAATCGCACAGAACGGTAAGCTCGCTAACCCGAATCGCTACGCGCGGCCCTTTTGCCGCCAGGCCCAGGCTCGGAGTGGGAGGAGGAACCCTAAATGGACGGATCCATCGTGCGCGTCGAGAACGTCGTCAAAACGTTTGGTGAAACCGTGCGGGCGCTGGACGACGTGAGCCTCGAATTCGAGCCCGGCATCGTGTACGGGCTGCTCGGTCCGAACGGTGCCGGCAAGACCACCCTGATACGGGTGCTGACGACATTGCTGAAGGCCGACTCGGGATACGCCGAGGTGGCCGGGATCGATGTCCGCAAAGACCCGGTGGCTGTTCGAACCCATATCGGCCTGGCCGGCCAGTTTGCAGCCGTCGACGACTACCTGACCGGCCGTGAGAACGTCGAGATGGTCGGGCGTCTCTACAACCTTTCCGCGGCAGAGGCCAAGCTGCGAGCCGACGAGGTGCTGAGGAGGATCCATCTCGACGAAGCGGCCGATCGGACGGTCCGCACCTATTCGGGCGGGATGCGGCGACGCCTCGACCTGGCGGCCTCGCTGGTAGGAAGACCCTCTGTGCTATTCCTCGATGAGCCGACCACCGGCATCGACCCCCAAAGTCGTATCGACCTCTGGGACGTGATCCGGGACCTGACAGCAGCCGGTAACACCGTCCTCCTCACCACCCAATACCTCGACGAGGCGGACCAGCTCGCCGATCGGATCGCAGTCATCGACCGGGGCAAGCTCATTGCGCAGGGCACCGGCGATGAGCTGAAAGCCAAAATGGGTGGATCGGTCATCGAACTACACGTCGCCGATGAGGATCGGGCCAAGGCTCTCGACGCCTTGCGGGCCGTGTCGAGCGAAGCAGGATTTGAAGCCAGCCACAAAAGCATCCGCCTTCCCGCACCCGACGGATCACAGACGCTGCTGGCAGTAGTACGTCGCCTGGACGAAAGGAGCATCGCAGTCGAGGACGTGGCATTGCACAAGCCGACCCTCGATGACGTGTTCCTTACCTTGACCGGACGTGGCGCCGCAGAAGCAGAAGCAGAGCGGGAGTCGACGAAGAAACCAGCACGCCGGGGACGGCGGGAGAGGAGCGCCGTCTGATGGCAACCGCAACGCAAGCGTCCCGTCACACAAGGATCAGTCCGAGCCATGCCGTCAAGGACATCGCGGTCATCACAAAACGCAATCTGCTTCGCAACATCCGGCTGCCGCAACTCCTGGTCTTCGCCACCGTTCAGCCGGTGATGTTTCTCCTCCTGTTCAACTATGTATTCGGCGGGGCTATCGGCGGAGCGATACCGCCGATAGCCCAGGGTGAGTACATCAACTGGCTGCTGCCGGGTCTGCTCATCCAGGTAGCTGCGTTCGGGGCGGGGCAAACGGCCCTGGGTCTTACTGAAGATCTCTCCAAAGGGGTCATCGATCGGTTCCGGTCATTGCCTATGGCCCGTTCGGCGGTGCTGGCAGGGAGGACTCTCTCGGATCTCATTCGAAATGGATTCGTCATCGGCCTCATGGTGGTGATGGGCTTCCTGATGGGGTTCCGCTACCAGACCAACCTGATTGCGTTCATGGGCGGCCTGGCTGTGGCCATGGTGTTTTCCTACGCCTTATCGTGGATCATGGCGACTATCGGGCTGGCGGTGAAGAACCCGGAAGCTGCGCAGTCGGCCGTTTTCCTGCCGGTGTTTCCTTTGGTGTTCGCCAGCTCGGTTTTTGTGCCGACCCAGAGCATGCCGGCGTGGCTACAGGCATTTGCTGAGAACCAGCCCATCACCGTAACCGTCAACGCCTTGCGGGGATTGATGCTGGGACGAGAGGCGCTGGCCGACTTCCAACCAGGCATGACTGTCGGTCAGATCGCTGATGCGGTGGCCGCTGCCCCCTCCGTCGGAGGACAGGTTCTGCTCTCGCTGGGTTGGGCGGTTGCCATCATGATCGTATTCGTGCCGCTCGCCATTCGTGTCTACCGCAAAACGGTGAGCTGACCACTGACTCACGATACGGCATCGGGCGGGGAGGACCCGACCGGCGTTCCGTGAGAGCCTATGTGTCTGACGGCGCCACGTCGTCGGCGCTGGTCCGGTGCGGTACCCGCTTGACCGGAATCGTTCCCATCCGCCCCGCCTGATAATCCTCCATTGCCTGGATGATCTCGGCTCTGGTGTTCATCACGAACGGCCCGTAGCGGGCGATGGGCTCATTGATCGGCAGCCCACCGAGCATCAGGATCTCCCACCCGCCGGCGGCAGCGAGTGGCTGGCCAGCGACTGCCCTGACGTCGAGGGCATCTCCGGGGCCGAAGACTGCCAGCTGGCCCTCCTGCAATGGCCTCTGATCGGGTCCCACCAGGCCCCGACCCGCCAGAACATACACCAGGGCGTTGAAATCTTTCGGCCAGGGGACCGCCAGACGGGCATCGGGGCTTACGGTAGCGTGCAGGTACGTGATCGGCGTCCAGGTCATACCGGGTCCGGGATGGCCTGCCAGCTCGCCGGCGATCACCCGCACCAGCGCTCCGCCATCATCGGTGGAAAGAAGCGAAACGTCCCCGGCCTCAATGTCCTGATAGCGGGGCTCAGTGAACTTGCGAGTCTTGGGAAGGTTGACCCACAGCTGGACACCGTGGAATAGGCCGCCGGTGGCGAGGAGTCGGTCCGGCGGTCGTTCGATGTGGAGAATCCCGGCCCCGGCGGTCATCCACTGGGTAGCGCCGTCGGTGATGAGACCCCCGCCCCCGATCGAGTCTTGGTGCTCAAAGGCTCCGTCCATGATGTAGGTCACGGTCTCGAACCCGCGGTGTGGGTGCCAGGGAGTGCCCTTTGCCTCCCCCGGGGCATACTCGACGGCGCCCATATGGTCGAGGAGGAGAAAGGGATCGGCCAGGGCGAGATGCTGGTTGGGGAAAGGTCGCCGTACCTCGAATCCCTCGCCTTCAAGAAAGCGGGGAGCCGTGATGACATCCATGACCGGACGCCACCGCGTCGCTTCTTTAGGCAAGCGCGGAAGGCGAGGAAGGGTCAACGTGTCAGCGGTGACGGCGGGCATTTTGGATCTCTCCTCGATAGATGGGTTCGATAATAATTGCAGTCTGCAATTGTGCGGAGGGCGCAGAATTGTTCATGCCGGCTGGCTACTGTCGAGGAGAGTGGGAGAAGGGGAGAAGTGGCACTCGAGCCTCTGTACGCAGCTATTGAAGCGGGTGGGACAAAGTGGCGGGTAGGAATCGGCCGATCGCCACAACTGGTCGCCGACGCCACGATCCCCACAACCGATCCCGACACGACCATATCTGCCTGTGTCGAGTTCATCCGCGGATCAGGCCTTCCGATCGTGGGAGTCGGCATTTCCTCGTTCGGACCGCTGGATCTTGACCCGGATTCGGCGACGTTCGGTTTCATCACCGCCACCCCCAAGCCCGGCTGGAGTAACACCGACCTCAAATCCAGGGTAGAAGAGGCGCTGGAGGTTCCGGCGGTTCTGGACATCGACGTTGGGGGGGCGGCCCTGGGCGAGTGGCGGTGGGGAGCGGGCCGGGGGCTTGACTCCATTGTCTACGTCACGGTGGGGACCGGTATCGGTGGCGCTGCCTTACAGGGAGGTCAGAACTTCCATCATCATGGACATCCCGAGATGGGTCACATAAGCGTCGAGCGCGAAGAGAGGGACGCCTTCGCCGGGAGCTGCCCGTTTCACGGGAATTGCCTGGAAGGTATGGCAGCCGGGCCGGCCGTCCGGGCCCGCTGGGGTCGCCCGGCTCACGAGTTGACCGATCGGCTCGAGGTGTGGGACCTCGAGGCGCGTTACCTTGCTCAGGCGCTGAGGACTTATACGTACGTTCTCGCCCCACAGCGCATCATCATGGGTGGAGGTGTCTTCCGCCATACCGGACTGCTCGACATGGTGCGGGACCGGCTCGCCGAACGGCTGGCCGAGTACGGCAACTCGCCTGCCAATCTGGACCGATTTGTTATGCCACCGGAACACGGCCAGGACGCGGGACTGATCGGCGCCGTCGCCCTGGCCCGAGGACGGCTAGAAGGGACGTGAGGGAATATGGAACGGGAGGTCATTGCCGGGACGGTAGCCGAAGGGGCCGTGTTCACCGGCGTGGACTGGGGCAGCGTCATCGATGGCGAATACCTACGCTGCACGTTCGTAGGCTCCCGGCTCAGCGAGGGTACCGCTGCCGAGTCACGGTTCGTCGAATGCCGCTTCGAGAAATGTGATCTGAATCTTTGGAGGCCGATCAATTCCGTCATCGGCGGGTGCCTATTCATCGACTGCCGGATGCTGGGGATCGACTGGACCCAGGCGGTGTGGCCCCGGGTGCCCCTCCACGAGGCAAACGTGTTTACCCGCTGCGACTTGAGTTTGGGAGCATTCGCCGACCTGGACCTCGGCCCGGTCCTGTTCGAGGAATGCCGGTTGCGTGAGGTGAGCTTTCGCCACGCCCGCATGGCTGGCGCCGACCTCTCGGGCTCGGATTGTCTCGGCGCCGATTTCTACGCCGCAGACCTGAGTGGGGCCCGGCTCGTCGGGGTCAAGGACCTGTCCGTCGATCCGCGCACCGCCAAACTGGAAGGGTCCACCGTGAATGCCGTCACAGGTATGGCAATCCTCGAGTCGCTGGGCATCACCCTGGAGGCGTCCGAGCTAGATCCGCATTAGCTCTACGATGCTCGCCTATGAGTGACAACGGTTGGACCGCCCCGGACGTACCGGATCAGTCCGACAAGACGTTTGTGATCACCGGAGCCAACTCCGGGATCGGGTTTGAAGCTTCGCGGGTGTTGGCGCAGCGAGGAGCGCGCCTCGTGATGGCGGTACGCCGCCCGGGCGCTGGAGAAGAAGCAGCCGCCAAGATCCGCGCTGAGACCCCGACAGCCGAGGTCTTGGTCGAGGAGTGTGATCTGGGGAGCCTGGACTCGGTCCGGCGCAGCGCCGCCCGCATCACAGAATTGGTGGGACGTGTTGATGTGCTGATCAACAACGCCGGCATCATGGCGGTGCCGTACGGGACTACCGTCGATGGCCACGAGCGACAGTTGGGAACCAATCACCTGGGGCACTTCGCGCTGACCGGTTGTCTCTTGGGGAGTTTGCTCGAGTCGGAAGACGGTCGAGTGGTCACTGTGTCGAGCGATGCCCACCGCTTTGGAAGAATCGACCCGAGTAACCTCGAAGGGGAGCGTTACCGCCGGTGGGGCGCCTACGGACGATCGAAGCTCGCCAATCTCCTCTTCGCGTATGAACTCGATCGAAAGGCGCAGGCGGCCGGAGCCGTCCTCACCAGCGTCGCCTGCCATCCAGGATACGCCGCCACCAACCTGCAGGGGAGAGCCTCCCGTGAACAAGGTAAGTCGGAACGGTTGTGGAAACTCGGCCATTTGTTTGCCCAGAGCGCGGCAAATGGAGCCCTCCCGACGCTGCGAGCTGCCACCGATCCGGCGACCGAAGGTGGGACCTATTTCGGTCCGGCCGAACGGCGACGCGGGCCGGCCGTGCTTGTACGGTCGAATGGACGTAGTCACGATACCGCCACAGCGGGGCGCCTCTGGGAAGTGTCCGAGCAGCTGACCGGGGTTCGTTTCCGTTTCTGAGCTCTCTGCCACGTTCTAGCCTGAGGCCATGCCGTTAGCAGATTGTGAACGCCTGACCGACGGTTTGCTGATGCAGCCGGGCAACGCGGTGAGCAGCCTGGCCTTCGTCCTGGCGGGTATCCTGGTGCCGGTCGTAGTCCGGCGCCGGGGTGGCGGACACGCCTTGCTCGCTTGGACCTTCGGTCTGGTGCTCTTCCTGGTAGGTGTCGGCAGTGTCGCTTTCCACGGCCCCGGCGGCCCGGCGGGCGGCTGGGTTCACGACGCGTCGATTACCGCACTGTTGCTGCTCGTGCTGGCCGTTGAAGTAGGACATCGGGCGGACTGGAGTAACCGCCAGGTGATGATGAGCTGGGTGGTGGCGGCGTCCCTGCTGATGCTGGCCGAAGGGGTCTGGCCCCGGGTGGGGGATCCGCTGAACGTCCCCCTGGCGGCTTTCGCCGTTCTGTCGGTTCTCGGACCTGAGCTGGGGTTTTACCGTTACCGGCTGCCTGCACAGGCCCAGGGGCGGCGCAGCGGATTGCTGGTTGCTATCACCCTGCTGGCGACAGGCGCCATCGTGATGCTGCTGAGCCGCACCGGCGCGCCACTCTGCTTTCCCGACACCATGGTCCAGGGCCATGCCGTGTGGCATTTGCTGGCAGCCGCCGGTCTCGGAATCTACGCCGTTTCAGTCACGACGGGCGCAGACCAACCGGCCGCAGTGCCTCTCTGACCTGCGGCCTTGTCGCACTGGGTAGGAAGATTCTCCTAGCATCATGACATTAAGTATCCAGCCCGTTTCCTCAGTGACCAAGAAGAGGTGGCGGCTGCGTTTCGCCCGCATTGGAAAGCAGTTGTTCTCCCCGGTTTCATGACCATCCTGGCGGTGGCCGCTCTTATCGCAGTTCCGATCTCGGTCGACGCCCCTGAGGTCTGGTACGCGGAAGGTGGCATCCTCCTGATCTGGTTGATTGTTGCTTTGCCAAGATGGATCCGTTGGTGGTTCACCCACTACGTGATCACCAACGAACGTGTGATTGTGCGCCGCGGGTTCATCGCCCGGCAGGGTAAGGAGATACCCCTCGAGGTCATCAACGATGTTGCATTCGCCCAGACGATGATCGAGCGCATTCTCCGTTCCGGCGACCTGCTCATTGAATCGGCCGGGGAACAGGGCCAGAGCCGTTTCAGCGATATACCGGATCCCGAGGCGGTGCAGTCCATGATCTACCGGTTGCGCGAAGCCAGGACCCTGAATCTGCAGGGCAAGGCGAGTGCGGCCGAGCAACTCGATTTGCTCGCCAAGTTGCACCGGGAAGGCGTGCTCACCGATGAAGAACTGGCGGAGAAGAAGCAGAAGCTGCTCGGTGATATCTGACCGATATTTGCTTGACCCTCACGTTACGTGAGGGCCTAAGGTGTTGCCTCATGAGCTAGTCGGTCGGCGAAGTCTCCCGGGCGGCCGGTGTGACTGTACGCACACTGCACCACTACGACAAGATTGATCTGCTCAGGCCATCCGAGAGGAACGCGGCCGGCTACCGGCAGTACGACGAACAGGATCTCGAGCGAAACGCCTGCAAGCGATGGCCAGAGCCATCGATGACGCCCTGCAGGCACAAGCGGAAGGACGCGCCATGAACAAGGAAGAGATGTTCGAGGTGTTCGGGGATTTCGATGCGACAGAGTACGAGCTTGAGGTCCGGGACCGGTGGGGCGACACGGACGCATACGCCGAATCGAGCAAACGAACCGCCCGGTATACCAAGGATGATTGGAAGGGGATGAGGGACGAGGCGGGACTGATCAATCAGCGTCTCGCCGATCTGTTTGCGGCCGCGCTGGAGCCTGAAGCCGAAGAGAGCATGGAAGCGGCAGAACAGCACCGTTTGCACATCGACCGGTGGTTTTATCCGTGCTCGCACGAAATGCATGCCGGTCTCGGCGAGATGTACGTTGCCGATCCTCGATTCACCAAATTCTGGGACGATCTGCAGCCCGGCTTGGCGGGTTTCGTCCGGGACGCCTTCCTGGCGAACGGCCTGAGAGCCGCCGGATAGGGGGCCTTACTCGAAACCTGCAATCAGGTCGGCGAACGCGGCCAGACCGTCTCCGAGCGCGTCCGCTAGAGAAGCAAGTTCGGTCTCGGCCACATCGATGACAATCGGGACGGAAAGCCGGACGGGAACTTCGGTCACAATGGGGATGACCTCATTGATCGAAACCGGAACCTCGAGATCGACAGGAATCTCGAGCTGCACGGGCACGGAAACATCGAGCGGGATCTCCGTTTCGAAAGGTCCGGCAACAGTGATGGTCGTCTCGACCACCTGATCGATGGGGAAGGTCGCCTGAATCGGGATGGTGAGAGTCCGGTCGAGCAGAATCTCGGTGGCGATGGGGAGGTTCTCGTCGATGGAAACATCAAACTGAAGAGTCGACGAGCGGAAGGTCTCCAGACCGGCTACGGCGTCTTTCAAGCCGGCCCCGACCTCAGGGGCCAGCTGACTCAGCCGCTCCTGGAGACCGGTGACCTCGGAGGCGAAGAGCCCCGCCCCTATCTCCACCCTGGCTAGATCATCGGCAGTCTGATCGATCCGCGACTCGATCGTCCCCACGCGGGCCAGCAGCACGCCGTTGATGATGAGCAAGACAACCAACATGGCGCCAAGGCCCATGGAGACGGCGGCAACGTTACGAGTAATGAAGTCCTTCATGATGCTCCTCAGTAGTGCCGGATCAACCGACCTGGCGGTCCGTTCGGCGTGTGCAGAGTTTGTTCATGCCCTCGTTAGGTCTCCTTGGCAACCGTACCCGACGATGGGATGGTCCAACCTAAAGGAGGAGGGCTATGCGATCCCGTTTGATCGTTGCTGTTGCCCTGATGGCGGTGCTAGCAGTGGCTGCACCTGCCGCCGCTGTAGGAGACGACGACGACGGCGAGCTGCGCACCTATGAGGTGACGCTGACAAACAAGACGACCAGCCAGCCGATTTCGCCCCCGGTGGTGGTGACCCATGATCGGGATCTCCGGTTCTGGCACCCGGGTGACGCCGCTTCGGCCGGAACCATCGCCATCGCCGAAGACGGCAACCCGGCGGTGGCCGTGACGATGCTGGACCCTGAGGAGGTAGAGGAGTCACCGATGCGGTCAACGTCGGACGGCCACTTACCACAAGAGGTACGACCGTAGGTGATTTCACGGACTCGGTGACGTTCACGATCAACGCTAATCCGGGCGACCGGTTGTCGTTCGCCGGCATGCTGATCTGTACGAACGACGGCTTCACCGGTCTGGACTCGCTTCGGCTGCCTAACAACAACCGGGCTCGGGTTACGAACGCTCGCGGCTACGACGCGGGTTCAGAGATCACACCGAGCGGAGCACCGACATCGTCGATCCATGCTCGGCGTTGGGACCAGTCGCGCTGGATGGGGATCCCAACGGCAACAACAACGACACCGTCGACGCTAACGGTGTCATCACCCGCCATCGCGGGATTGTTGGCGAATCGGACCTCCTCACTGCTCACAATTGGAGAAGTGGGATCGTCCGGGTCAAAGTGCAGATGATCGACGCATAGACCCGGGAATCTCGAGGTTCCCTATTCCCGGCACGGAAGGCGATGCGGCCGGATTTACACCAACGGGACTTCGATCGGATCGGAGGGTGCTTTCTCCCGACTGGCCAGGCCAAGAAACGGCAAGGCCAGCAACTGAATGAGGGCGGCCACCGCATACGATGCGGAGTAGCCGCCGACGTCGGCGACCCGGCCCAAGGCGGGCTGGATCACCACTCCGCCCGCCGAACCCATCAGAGCGTCGAACGAGAGCACCGTGGCCCGTTGCTCCGAGGAGATCAGCCCGTTCAAATATGCCTGGCGTATGGGAGTGGCTGTCGAGAATGCCAGCGCCCACATAGTCAGGAGAATAATGGCAATCCAAAACTTCGAGGTCCAGCCGATCAGCCCGAGGGTTGCTACACCCATGGAACCGGCCAGGATCAGAGCGTGGGTACGTCGGGAAAGGAGCTTCCTCACGACCGGGACGATTAAACCCCCAACGATTTGGGCCCCCGCCACGATGGCGGCGGCCAGTCCAGCGATACCGTAGGCATTTGGGTCGCCGTACAACTCGAGCAGGTAAGGCTGCAAGGCATAGAACGCATAAATACCTACTCCCATGGAGAACGGCGCAGCCAACATCACCCACCGGATCGGTGGCTTGCGCCATCCGGCATCTATCGACGCCCTCAGGACGCTCTTGACCTCGTCGACGGGACCCTTGCCCTTGGTAGGGGTGAAACCAACGTCCCGCATCAGCAAGAAGGCGGCCAGCAGGGTCAAGCCCAGCAGGGCGGCTCGAAGAATGTAGGGGACCCCCAAGTTGGTGGCCTGGGCGATGAAGCCTCCGGCCACCGATCCGGTCAGCATCGCGGCGCCCGCCACCGACTGGCCTTTGGCGAACACGGATTCGAGGTTGCCGTCGAACCCGGTATGGCTGAGGGCATCGACTAGCCAGGCTTCGACTGCACCGGAGAAGAACGTGAAGCCGAGCCCAATGAGAACCGAAGCGACCGCCCATCCCCAAAAGGGAGCCTGGCTCTGCCACATGAACAAATAGAGCAGAGTAGATAGCAACAGCGTTGCCGCACCGAGGAGGTACGAAACGCGCCTTCCTCGTACATCGGCAATCACACCGGTCGGGACCTCGAAGATCACTTGTCCCGCCGTGAAGAAGGCATTGGCGGCAAATGCTTGCGTATTGGTCAAACCGGCGTCGAGCAAGAAGAGAGTGTTGATGCCCCAAATAAAGGAGGCGGCCAGGGTCGAGAGGAGGGTCAACAGCAGGTATGTTCGTTGGACTCGGCGAGCACCAGCAGTCATGAACGGCGAGGCTACCCGTTGCCGTTTCCTACGCCGGATTGTGCACTACCGGAGCGACTTCCACCAGGGTGTCCGAATAGGCAACTCCACCGCCCCAGTCCGTGAGGGTGTCGTTGGTCAACGAGTTGGCGGTGGCTCGCTCGCCATGGTGGTCGCTCCACCAGCCAAAGGGAACGGCAACGACCCCCGGCCGGAGCCGGTCGGTGATCGTGGCCGGGAGTCTGAGCCGCGCCCGTTCGTTCCAGATCTCCACCACGTCATCCTGGACGATCGATCGCGCCCAGGCATCCGCGGGGTCTAGCTCCACAAACGGACCCCCCTCGATCGGTCCATGCTTGGGCAGGTGGGAGTAGCTGCTGTTGAGAAACCGGGTGTGGTGCTTCGGTGTAAGCAACACCAACGGAAAACGGGCCGCTCGGTCTGGATCACCGTTCGGACTCTCCCGGGGAGGTGCGTAGTGGGGGAGTGGGTCGTGCCCCTGTGCGGCGAGTGATGGGCTGAACAACTCGGCTTTTCCATGCGAGGTCCCAAAACCTCCGTCTGCGTAGGGTCGGAGGTCCTCGGGAAGGTCGACCCGGACAAAACCGTCGCGCTGCAAGGCGTTGAGGTCGACCCCCTTGAGGGCAGATCGAATCAGAGTCTCATCGTCTTCAGAGAATTCCGCCTCTGTGAACCCCATGGCTTTCGAGAGACGCCTCCACAACTCGGTGTTGGGAACGGCCTGTCCCTGGGGCTCAACAGCGGGTTCGTTCCAACCTAGATAGAGGTGGCCCCAGGAAGGGACGACATCCACGTGCTCCAGCTGGGTGGTAGCGGGGAACACCACATCGGCGTAGCGGGCCGTGTCGGTCATGAACTGTTCGCTCACCACTGTGAAGAGGTCTTCTCGTTCCAAACCGTGCCTGATGGCAGCGGCGTTGGGCACGGTTACTGCCGGGTTTCCGTTCCAGACAAACAGCGCCTTCACGGGTGGATCCAGATCGGGGTCCGTCAACACTCGCCCGAGATGATTCATGTTGATGTTGCGACGCAGATCTGCAGGCCAGTCGAACACCGAGTCATCGACGTTGCGATCGGCCCACGACCCAACGCTGCGGGACAGTCCTCCGCCACGATCCTTCCACGAACCGGTCAGGGCCGGCAGGCAAGCCAGCGTTCGGTAGAACATCGCCCCGTTTTCATGGTGCTCGGCTCCGATCAGAGTGCGGATGTGGGCGGGCCTGATGCTGCCGTAGGCGCGAGCCAGGCGTTCGACGTCTGCAGGGTCTATGCCGCACAGCGCGGCTGCCCGTTCAGGAAACCAATCCGACACGCGATCGAACAGCTGCTCATGACCAACCGTGTGCCGGCTCACGTAGTCGAGATCGACCAAATCGTCCCGGACCAGTACATGCATCATCGCCAGCATCAACGCCGCATCGGTTCCCGGCAGTGGCTGCACGAACCAATCGGCCGCCCGAGCCGTGACGGTGCGCATAGGGTCGATGACGACCACCTCGGCTCCGTTGGTTCTGGCTTCCTCGATGAACGGCCACAGGTGACGGTTGGTGAGCCTGGTGTTGGTTCCCCAGAGCAGGATGAGTTTGGAGAACCGGATACTCATCGGGTCGGCCGCTAGACCGGTCCCATTGGTCGCGGCGGTGCCCGCACCGGCCGTTGCTCCGCACAGCGACCCAACCAGCTGCGAAGCTCCGAGCCTCCCAAAAAACCGTCGGTCGAGAGAGCTCATCTGGATCAGGCCCTGGGTACCAGCATCCCACCAGGGAAGAACCGCCTCCCCGCCCCAGGCCGTCATGATCTCACCAAGCCGCTGAGCGACCCGGTCGAGGGCTTCCTGCCAGGAAACCGGCTCAAAGCGGCCTTCGCCTTTCGCCCCCGTCCGGGCCAAAGGTTCGAGCAACCGGTCGGGGCTGTAGACCCTATGGAGAAACCGGTTCACCTTCGGGCACAGTTCACCCCGTGAGAACGGATGAGCGGGATTACCGCGCAGCTTGACAGCCGCCCCGTCTTCGACGGTTGCGATCCACCCGCACGAGTCAGGGCAATCGTGATGACACGTGCCGAGTACGGTTCTAGTGGACATCAGGGCAGTTTACGGAATAGGCGACGGAGAGGCGCGCAAGGCAGTGTGCGACTGCCAAGCGAGGCACTTACAGCGCCTGGACGCGCTTGACTGGATCCATGAGAACCATCTCAACCGACGAGCGGCGACGGCGGTTGGGCCTGCGACACCACCTTGCCGCCCCCGCAGACGACGTCGAACGAGTGGCCGACGACCTCGTCGGTTTGCATTCCAGCGACCCGGTCAGTGTCTACCTGTCGGCATGGGCACGAGTCGGCAACCTGACGGTGGCAGATGTGGAGCGGGCTCTCTATGAAGACCGCTCCCTGGTGCGAATGCTCGGCATGCGTCGCACGATGTTCGCGGTGCCTCTCGACCTGGCGGCCGTGATGAATGCCGCTTGCACGAGCGGGTACGTGGCAGCCGAGCGACACCGGCTGGTCGGCTTTCTGGAAGACCAGCTCGTCGACGGAGACGGAGGGGCGTGGCTCGAAGACGTGCTCGACAAGACCATGGCGGCCCTTCATCGCCGCGGGGAAGCCACCGCCACAGAGCTGGTGGAGGACGTACCCGAGTTGAGCGGCAAGCTCGCCTTCGGGGAGGGCACAACATGGCAGGGCTCGTTCGGTCTCTCTACTCGTGTGCTCTTTCTCCTGGCCACCGACCGGCGGGTCATCCGCGCCCGTCCCCTCGGGTCGTGGAAGTCCAGCCAGTACAGGTGGGCACCGCTCAAGAGCTGGATACGAGACGAATTCCCCGAGATGGAGCCATCGGAAGCTCGCCGGCAGCTTGCCACTCGCTGGTTGAGAGCGTACGGACCGGGATCTCTGAAGGACCTCAAATGGTGGACCGGATGGACTGTCGCGAGGACGCGGGCCGCGCTCGAGGAGGTCGGCGCCGTCTCGATCAGCATGAACGGTGAGGTTGGATACGTTCTCCCTGATGACCTGGACCCGATCGGGGAAGTGGGGGAGTGGGTAGCTCTGCTTCCCGGATTGGACCCGACGGTCATGGGCTGGAAAGAACGAGACTGGTTCCTCGGCAGCTTCGGGGAACGGCTCTTCGATACCAATGGCAACGCCGGTCCGACGGTGTGGTGGAACGGGAGCATCGTCGGCGCTTGGTCACAGAGGCCGGACGGCGAGGTGGTGTTCGAGCTGCTCGAGAAGGTCCCCACCGGCGTACTTGCTCGAATTGAGGGCGAAGCGGCGCGTCTGACAGAGTGGCTGGATGGAGTCGTCATAAGGCCGCGATTCTCAACCACTTTGGAGAAGGGGCTGAGGAGTTAGGACTTGCGGTTTCGCCTCTTTTTCCACCCTCGGCGCTGGGGACGGAGCTCCTGAACAGCTTCCGAGGCGAGGTCGCTCAATTCCTCCGACTCTATGCTTCGCGCCTCCATGAGCAAGAGAATCTCGTCACGCCCAGCGACATCCTCGGGTTGCAGCCATTCCTGTTCAATGCGACTCAGGAGGGCCCGAGTCAAAGGAAGATCGAATGCGTCCAGTGCCGAACGCGCTTCCTGCAAACGTCGGCGGTTGGCCTCTTCCTTTCGGCGCTTCCAACGGCCTGCGGCCTCGAGGTGGACCCGGGCAGCTGCAGCAAGATCGTTGGAGAGCAAATCCAAAAGCCGTGTGGTGTCCGGCTCGGCCTCGATCTCGAGGAGCCGGCGATAGTCGTCGTTCACGGCCAAGGCGCGAATCCGGCTCGTGAGCTGCCGAGCTGCGTCGACTTCGAGGGAGTCCATAATGCCCAAAGGCTACTGCCGGGCCGCGATAACCGGAGGCGCCTGAATCGGCAGTAGGCTCAAGGCTACGCTCAAGAAAGGAAAAATCGTGGCCCTCGATTCCACGGCATCGGCCCACTGGGAAGGCGACCTCCTGTCCGGCAACGGCACCACCACCCTCACCTCGGGCGCGGGCGGCCCGTTCGCAGTGGATTGGATGGCTCGTTCTGAAGAGCACGCCGGCAAAACCAGCCCCGAGGAGCTGATTGCCGCGGCCCATGCCACGTGCTTCTCGATGGCCCTCTCCAACGGCTTGGGAAAGGCGGGCACCCCACCCGAGTACCTCGATGTGACCGCGACGGCCACGTTCGTGCCGGGAGAAGGGATCACCGCCATGCGTCTCGTGCTCTCGGGTCGGGTACCCGGGCTCTCCGAGGATGAGTTCCGGGCCGCTGCCGAGAATGCCAAGCAGAACTGTCCGGTCTCCAAAGCGCTGGCCGGGAACGTCCCCATCACGCTCGAAGTCCGCTGAGGTTCGGAACCGCCGGTGAGCGCTGGTCGGGATGAAGGGATTGACGAGGTGCCTCGTGCAAACGGGCTTCAGCATATGAATGGCTGCAACCGTCCCTAAGCCGTCCGACACGCCTCGGCATAGACCGGAATGATCGCGCCCCACGCGCGGCCGGTGTTTGTGCGCCGGTCGGGTCCTTTGGCGCCAAGCCGTTCCCACCCACGGTGTTCGATTCGTACTGCGGTTCCCTCTTTGCCCGACGCAAACGTCACTTCAACCGAGGTTGCATCTGCCGGGTCGAAGAAGAGGTGCCACCTGTACGTCACCCTGTTCGGCGGTTCCCACGCGGTGACCTCTCCCCAGTCGTGTTCAGTGCCGTCGCCGGTCCGCTCGTAGATTCGCCCACCGGGGTGTCTCTCGAAAATGATCTCCAGGTCATCGGCCCGGCTGATCGTATGGCTCCTCGGCCACCACAGTGACGGCCTATTGGACCAAAGGTCGAATGCATGCTCGCACGATGCGGCAACGGTGAACTCCATAACCAAAGGCGTCATCGGCCGGCCTCCGGCTCGGCCAGGTTCTCCGCCGCCAACCGGAAACGAGCGGCCGCGACTCCCCACAGCTCTTCGAGGTTGCCGAGGATGGTCTCGAGCCCCGCATTGTCCAGCCGGCAAAGACGGCGGTTGCCTTCGGCACGATCAACGACCAGTCCGGCGTCCTTGAGAAGGCGAAGATGTCGCGACACTGCAGGACGGCTGATAGGGAGCGCGTCGGCGATTTCTTGCACGGACAACTCCCCATCACGCAGCATCGCCACGATGGCGCGCCGGTGGCCGTCTCCGAGCGCGCTGAAGGGATCCCTTGCAACGGCCGGCAGCGGCTCACCCATAGAAGACCTCCGTTGCACTCATATGACCGTCTGTTAACTCTGCGAAGGAGCCCGTGGCGTGAATCATCGTGCAATCTGGTTCTAGGATCCCACATTGTAACCTTTGTGTTACCGTAACCGAAAGGTTACCCAAACCTGCAGGAGGTGTGAGAATGGCAGGCGCCGAATTCAGCGGTTCCGGGACTGTAGGCGACCCGTGGACATTGCAGACCCCATCCTTGCGATCTCAGTTCCAGATGTATCGGGACGAGACCGCCGATCCTCCGGCGCTGGTCTGTCTCGTGGGTACGACGGAATTGCGTTATCACCTTTCCGCCGTCGAAGACCTGCACGAGATGCTGACGAGTCACGGCGACTGGATGCCACTTGGTAACGCAGACGAACAAAAGCCTGCCGCAGAGGGAACCGTAGAGGCCTGGGCGCGCTCTGCGGACAACCCGGTGGGCGGTTGGTACGGCCTGAAGAAGGGCCTCCGGGGACGTTTCGGAAACTACCTCCCTCCGGTACTGGAAGCGCTCGGCAAGGCTGAGGTCGAACACAACGCGAGGGGCAACCGAATGAGGGCGATCTGATGCCGGATGCGAGATATGCCATCGTGGTGTTAGCGCCCGAGGACACGCCAGAAGGCAGGGGAAGGATTCTTCACGCCTTCACCACCGCGCGTGACCTTGCAGCGGCCGGCGCCCACGTAGAGGTCTACTTCGACGGTATTGGCGTAACGTGTCTGACGGCGTTCCATGCGCGCGACAACGAATTCACCCGGCATTATGGGGAGTTGTTCGAGTCCATTCAGCCTTACATCGCAGGAACCTGCGACTTTTGCACCCGCGTTCGCTTCGACGCGGTGGAAGGGGCGCGGGCTTTCGGAGTTGACGTCGTCGGGGGCGAGGATCAGCACCACTCGCTGGCTGGCCTCACATTAAGCGGATATCAAGTGCAGACCTTCTAGGTTCGCTCGTGCGAGCCGGTCGATTGACGTCCGAGAAGACCCAAGGCTCTGACGTTCAATCTCCGCGCCAGATCACAACGAGCTGGTCGGCTGCGGACTCGGCGCCCCAGACCTCACCCGGCCTGCCCAGGATCTGGCGTACGTTCCCCGGGTTGTGGGGCAACTCAAAGACATCGAATTGCTCTGCGATTGGATCGAATCGGTGGATGGCATTGCCGCCGAAGTCACTGACCCACACAACGTCGGCGTCGTCAACGTACACGGCGTAGGCTTGGGGAGCATCTCCGGGTAGCGCCCAGGTGTCCCATACGGCGGTCGCGGGCGTATACCGACTGAGCTGTCCGGTGTTCCATTCGCTGACCCACACCGCCCCGGAGGAGTCGGGCCAGACCCGACGAGCTCCTTGGCCGGGGGTCGGTGGCTCCAGGATCGTTACGGTCTGGTCGGGGTTGATAGCGCCGACGTAGTTGCCGGCCAGCGAGGCATAGAACACGTCACCGTTGGGTGCCGCGGCGATGCCGTATGGTCCCCGCCCACGAGGTGCGTCGAAAACTTCCATGAAGCCATCAGCTGGATCGAGGACGCCGTAGATGCCGTTCTGGCCGGTGAACCAGAGGCGACCGTCCAAGTCGAAGGCCGCGGTATTGAGGTTGGCGTCCGGTCGATCGACAGGTAACGGATACACCGTCACCTCGCCGGTTCTGGGTTCCACTCGAACGATGGCATTAAGCCCGCCGTCGGTGACCCAGGCCGCTGCGTCCGGGCCGACGATCACTCCGTGGGGCCGCGACCCCGCACCGAGGTCGACATGGCTGGTTTGCCCGGTGGCCGGGTCAAGCCAACCCAAATCGCCCGATCCCTGAGCGGTGTACCAAACCCCGCCGTCGGTCGCAGGGGCCACATCGTGGGGTCGTGATCCGGCCGGCAGCGGAAAGGAGGACATGATCAAGTCTGCAACCGGAACGGCCGTCGGAGGGGTCGGCGTGTTCGGAGAACCGGTGCTGGGTGGTATCTCTGCCGTCGAAGGAGCGAGTTCGACACCGGTTACCGTGGTTGGCGCCGCAATCGTGGTGGAGGTGGATGGTCCGGGAGACACCTTCGGGGTCGCACCGGTGCACGCCGGCATCAACACAGCGAGGGCGAGCGCCCACAGGATGGCCTGTCGGCGCGGGCGATTCGTCGTCACAGCCGGCCTACGGGCACACACTCAGCATCATCAGTGAGCATTAGCGCTGGATGATCTGGAAACAGCTCTACATAGGGACCGGCATCATCTCGTACAGATCAATGGCGTAATCGCCCTTGCCCTCGCTGAGGTACGGATGACCATCGGCTAGCTGCACTGCCGCGTCCATGTCGTCCGCTTCGACAATCGAATAGCCGGTCAGCGAGACTGGCGTGCCGGTTGTCCCGTCGTCGACTAGTGAAAACCCTGGGCCTAAGGGCGTGCCGATGTCTGCGAGGGCAGGCCCCACATCCTCGATCCAGACAGCCCATTTCGCCATCACGGCGCCAGCCTCTTCCTCGGTCATGTTGGACATGTCCGTCGCCTCACCCTTGTATACCATCATGAAACGTGGCATCGCGCACCCTTCCCGGAAGCTCTACTTGGCGAATCCTATCCGCAACCCGAGTATGTGCACTGGCTGACTGGGCCTAGCATCAGTCTGCACCTCACCATCCGGGGTTGCCGTTGCAGGCGACGATCCGGGCGATTGCATAACCAGTACTTTCCCGCTCGGCGGTTTCCAGCACTTCCTCATAGTGGAGAACCCGCAGCGAACCGAACGCCTCGAGCAGCTCTTGGGGAGCGAGGCGGAATTCGGGGGAGGTTGGACCATCGACGTCGGCGGTCGTCTGCAGGTGGTGTTCGACGAGCAGAAAACCGTCGGTAGCGAGCGCCGCGATGAGGCGGGGCCACAACCGGCGGTTCACGTAGCGGATCACCGTGATCACATCGTAAGCGGAAGTCTCCAATTCGGCGTTATCGAGGTCGGTGACGCCCCACGCTATTTCGAGTCCGCGACGATTACATTCGGCGCGGGCCATGTCGATAGCCGATCGGGAGATATCGACCGCCTCGACCCGATAACCGGCCTCGGCCAGCAGGAGAGCGTTGCGTCCGGCGCCACACGCCACGTCCAGGGCTCGACCGGGGGGAAGCCGGTCGACCCACTCTTCGAGAAACGGAGATGGCCAGGATCGCGGCCGGTAGTCGCCGTCGGCGTAGCGACGGTCCCATTCTGTTCGTTCGGTCTCACTCAATGCAGGTATCCATCACTTCACCGTACCCTTCTCGGCGAGTCCGGACCGCATGGTCAAAGCTGCCAGGGCGACTGTCGTCGGGATAAGGGCAAACACCAGGGCTGCCTGCTCGTAGGAACCCGTGGCGTCGCGAGCAATCGAGAAGGCGACGGGCCCGACGGCCGTCGATGCTACGCCCAGGAAGCTCGCTGCACCCTGGATCGCTCCGATATGGGCCGTGCCGAACCAGCGCGACAGTAAAGTCGCCCCGATGGAACGGGACGCTCCTCCAGCCGAACCGAGGACCACGGCATAGAGAACCACGGTCAGGCCGGCGGTGAGGCTCGACGCGAGCAGCAGCGAGGCTGTGAGCAGCCCCATCGTAATCGGAAGTAACCAGCGCCCCGACAGCCGGTCACTCATGTAGCCGAAAGCGATTCCGGCCAGAGCCGCTCCAATCGTCTGTGGGAGGAACATGACGGCGGCTTCCGTAGGCGTGAGCCCGGCGTCGCCCAGCAACGAGATCTGGTGGAAGTTGAGAGCCGTTGCCAGCATGGCGACCGACCCCATCGCCGCAACAAGGATCCAGAATCGCCCGGTCTTGAGAGCTTCTCCACGGGTTGCGGCTCTCGGACCCACGGCCTTGCGGTCGTCTCCCGCGTCGGCGGGGCGATCGGGAACCCGGCCGAACTCGCGCGGCCTGTCGGCAATTCCGAAACGGGCAATAGGGACAACGGTGAACCAGATGAGCACGCCGGTAGCAGCCCAGGCTATCCGCCAGTCGTAAGCCTCGATGACCAGACTGACGGCCACCGGAACCAGGCTCATGAGAATGCTCACTCCCGTGGTGAAGACACCGAGGGCGGTACCCCGTCTCCGGTGAAACCACTGGATCACTGTGACAGTGCTGACCAGCATCAGCGAGCCTTGACCGAGAAGACGAATCGCGACGAACCCGATAGCGAGCGTGGCAAAGCCCTGTACCCCGGACATGGCCACCAGCGCCGCGCCGAACGCAAGTCCAATCGCGGTCATCGCGGCCCGAACGCCGCGGGCATCGATCCGCTGTCCGATGATGGGTAGCCCGAAGGCAGCGATCAGGGTGCCTATCAAGTACGCCGTCGATACCTCAGATCGACTCAGTCCCAGGTCGGTGATGAAATGGTCGACAAACACACTCACACCGATGGTCTGACCGGGCCCGGTGAGGGCTCCGGTGATGGTGGCAAGGCCAAGGATGCGCCATCCGGAGATTGGGGCGCGCCGGCGCCCGGCTGGTTCGGGGGTCATGGCGGGGGAGTCTACGAGCGACCCTCCGGATCCGCACATTGTGGTGGGGATTCCCCACAGGCACGCTCAACGGCGGATCGTTACAGCCGTTCCGCCAACCACCCGGCGACCGTTTCGGCCACCATGATTTCGCCGCCCGTGTAGTAATGGCCTCCTGCTGCCAGGATCTCGATCGTGACGGGGCGAGGGCTTCGCTCGGCCACCTCTTCCGCCGGATAGACCTCGGAGGACTCCTCCCGGCTCCGCACAAAGAGGGTCTCACAGGCGAGATCCGAAGCCAGTAGCACGATGTCGGGGCAGTGGTCGAGAAACTCAACGTACGTAGCGGCAGAGATCACGTACCACCATCCCGGTACCAGCATCAGTTGGTGGCCGTTGCCCTGGGCAACCAGGCGCCGGGCAGTTTCGGTGATTTCGTCGAAACGATCAACTGCCATGAGACCGTGTTCGGCCATGAGCCGCATAATTCGCTTTCCGCCCCGGTGAGCCGAAAGCAGCACGAGACCAGGAGTATCGGTGAAGCTGACGGCGTGTTGAACGGCCAGCATTCCTCCATTCGAATGGCCGACAACAAATGGAGCAGGAAAACCTCGAGCCAAGAGCCATTGGCGAGCGAGCCGGTTGTCTTCGACAGCTTGGGCGATGGTTTGATACGCACCGCCTTCCAGCATGCGGCTGTCACGGTTCGACAGGACATCATGCCCACGCCGGTTGTACGCCAGACACGCGAGCCCGAGCGGCGTCAGGTACTGCGGGAGGAACCGCGGGGGGCCGACATAGAAGTTCATTGTGTTGCCGTGCATCAACTGCACCGCGCCCACCGTCTCGCCGTCGGCGGGCAGGTATAGCAAACCGTCCAACGGCGTGGTTTCGGTCTCTAGAGAAACCGTCTCAATGCGCAATTCACCAACGCCCGAAGTGGACGACCTCCTCGAACGGACGACGCGCCGGCTTCTTGATCGGTGCCAGCGGACGGTCCGCCGGAAAGCCGAGACCAATAAGCAGCGCACACTGGCGGTCGTCGGGGAATCCCAGCACCTCCCGGGCCAGCTCCTGATCGGCACAGGCCGCCTGGCCGCTGGCGACGCCGAGGTCCGTTGCGGCGATCATCATCTGCATCGCCGTCTGGCCAAGATCGAGCCGGTTCAACATCCGGGCCCGCTCCTCTTCCTGAATCGGGATGATGAGAGCAACGGCGGTCGTGGCACCTGAGATCCAAACAGCGCCTTTCCATACACCGGAGAGCCGTTCGAGCTGCCCGGAATCCGCGACTACCACAAAGTCCCACGGCTGGACATTGCTCCCCGAGGGCGCACGACGGCCGGCCTCGAGAATCTGACGCAGCAGGTCGTCCCGCAGCGGCTCTGCGGTGAAGCTCCTAACCTGGCGGCGCGAAGTGATTGCATCCCACGTGTCCATACCCGGAGGCTAGCCTACGACGCTACGCCGGGTCCACGGCGGTCGCCCCCTTCGCATGGGGTTGATGTAATGAGTGAAAGGCTGCAGCATGCAACAACGGACCGTCGGAGACACAGGTATAGCCGTCTCGGCCCTAGGGCTCGGGTGTTTGGCGTTGAGCTCGATATACCGGCCAACAGATGATGACTCGGCCGTATCCGTGGTACAACGGGCCATTGACCTGGGAGTCACCCACATCGACACGTCGGACGCCTATGGGTCGGGCCACAACGAACAGTTGCTCTCTCGAGCGTTGGCCGGGCGTCGTGATCAAGTGTTCCTTGCCACCAAATTCGGCCAAATGCTCGAGAACGGCAAAAGAGTGGTGCGCGGCGATCCCCAGTACGTGCGAGAGAGCTGTGACGCCAGCCTCGCCCGACTCGGTATCGATCACATCGACCTGTACTACATCCATCGGGTCGACCCGCATGTACCGGTGGAGGAGACCGTGGGAGCAATGGCGGGCTTGGTGGAGGCCGGGAAGATCGGCCACATTGGGGTGTCCGAGGCTGCGCCGTCCACCATCCGGCGCGCCAACGGCGCGTATCCACTAGCGGCGGTCCAGGTCGAGTACTCACTGTGGACGAGATTCCCCGAAGACGAGATATTCGAAGTTTGCACGGAACTGGGGATCGCATTTGTTGCGTATTCCCCGATCGGCCGCGGCTTCTTGTCGGGCACCATCAAAGCTACCGAGGATCTGGACGAGTCGGACCGTCGACGGGGGCACCCGCGGTTCAGCCAGGAGAACATCGACCTCAACCTGAAGATGCTCCAAACCCTGCAAGACGTCGCCATCGGTCACGGGGCCTCTCCGACGCAGGTCGCTCTAGCTTGGGTGCTGGCCCAGGGTGATTTCATCCTGCCCATACCAGGGACAACCAGTATCGGTCACCTCGAGGAGAACGTGGCCGCAGCCGAGATCGTCCTCACGACCGATGAACTCAGCGAGCTGTCACTGGTGTTCGCAGCGGACCGAGTCTCGGGCGATCGCTATCCGGCCGCTGCCCTGGCCAAGGTGCAGATCTGATCCCGAGGGGAGCGGATAGCAGAGTCACGGAGTAGGGCGTAGCTTAACATAACGAGGATTATGGGCGTTTCCGCCCACCCGGCGTTATTAGGGATGACGGACGACCAGATCGGCCAGCAGCCGCTCCGTGACGGTGGCGATATCGCCCACAGAACGCTCGAATACTTCGGCGTTGGCCCGAGACGGTTGGCGATACCCGCTGACCTTGCGCACGTATTGCAGAGCGGCAGCCCGGATCTCTTCCTCGGTTGCCGGGGTTTCTTGGTTCCTGAGGGTCTTGATGCTTCTGCACATGGGTCGAACCTAGCGCCGAGCCCGCCGTACTCCCGCAAACACCACACCACCTCCCCAGTGACACCGCATGGTTAGACGGGTCGCCGTTATGTCACGTGACGTAATCGGGGGTGCGATGCAGAGACCGGATGGCGGTCGGCCCTTGGGAGTCGGGTCCGACGGATCAGGATGGTTTATCGATCCGGGCACGCTTGAGGAATGCCCTGCCCTGGTGAGGTGTTACACAAATGGTTGGCAAATATACCCCCAGGGGTATACTCTCAGCCGGAGAACGTGAAACGGAGTACCACGCATGGCAACTGTTGAATTGACTAAAGAGAATTTCGAGCAGACGGTTCTCGACAACGACACCGTATTCGTTGACTTCTGGGCCGAATGGTGTGGCCCGTGTCGCTCATTCGCGCCGACCTATGAGTCCGTTTCGGAGAAGCACGACGACATCGTGTTTGCCAAGGTGAATACGGAGCTCGAGCAAGAACTCGCCGGATACTTTCAGATTCGGTCGATTCCAACGTTGATGGTGTTCAGGGAGAACGTGATTCTGTTCTCCCAGGCCGGGGCCCTTCCGGCCCAGATGCTCGATGATCTGATTGCCCAGGTGAAGGCCGTCGACATGGAAGATGTTCACCGCCAGGTCGCCGAGCACATCGACCACGATCACGAAGAAGCGGCCGTCTAGCCCACCTCCTGGTCACGATCGCCGCCGCTGAATCGGCGACGACGATTTTGCGAGTAGCGTAGAGCGGCTCGCAGAGCTAGGAGTGGCGGTGTCGGCAAGAGACCGGGTTGGCATACACTTCACAACCAAATACGACGCGGCACCAACTTCGAGGGTTCGAACACCGAGCCGGCTCAACCTGATCGGGGAACACACCGATTACAACGACGGTTTTGTCCTACCGTTTGCGGTGGACCGCGAGATGTGGCTCGCCTTCCGGCCACGGCCCGACCAAACGGTGCACATCCGGTCGGAGAGTTTCGTCGAGGAAACAGTCTTCGATTTGAATTCGCTCGCCAAAGGCACGGGATGGGGCGAATACGTCAAGGGCGTTGCCTGGGCACTGTCGGGAACCAGCCGGGACCTCAGCGGCTGGGACGGCTTTCTTGCCAGCGATATTCCGATGGGCGCCGGCATGTCGTCGTCGGCGGCGCTCTGCATCAGCGCGGCCGTGGCGTTCGCAGTTGCATCCGATTTCTACCTGGAAGCCCGGGAGTTGGCCGAAACAGCGCAACGCTCGGAGAACGAGTGGGTGGGCGTCAATAGCGGCATCATGGATCCTCTAGTCATAGCCGGCGGCCATCATGGGTATGCCCAGCTGATCGATTGTCGCGATCTCACCGTGGAGGAGATACCGATCTCGGACGATACCGTGTCCGTCATCATGGACACGGGCACGCGCCGAAGCCACGTCGATTCGGCCTACAACCAGCGGCGAAGCGAATGTGTAGCCGCAGCTCGCCACTACCAAGTTGACTCACTGAGAGATCTGAGTTTGGAGATGCTGGAGTCCAACGGTGCGGGACTCTCTGACCTGATCTATCGGAGGGCTCGTCATGTGGTCACCGAGAACGACCGAACCCTGCGAGCAGCGCGGGCTCTGCGCGTCGGTGATGTTGAAACCGTTGGGCGTTTGATGACGGAAAGCCACGAGTCGTTGCGTGACGACTACGAAGTCTCGAGCATGCCGCTCGATGCCATGGTGGCGTCCGCCAATGACACCCCGGGTTCCTTCGGTGCAAGGATGATGGGAGGTGGTTTTGGAGGCGTGGCAGTAGCGCTCGTGAGACGGGATCAATACGACCAGTTCAAGGATCTCGTCGCAGACTCATACGGTGACCTCACCGGCCTCTCGGCCCACCTCCGTCTGGCGGAGGCAGTTGACGGGGTCCTCGCGCTGCCCGGCACCGACCATTAATCATGTGCCACGCGGCTCGATCCACAGGGAACGGAGCGGCTGAGCGCTCGCGTACAACCATTCGTAGGCTTCCCGGTAATCGGGTTCGATTTCCGAACGCCGGGATTGTTCGAGGTCGCCCTCGACGTCCTCCAGGGCGGCTTGCAGACCGTAGAGGTGTCCGTGCAATTCCTCCAGGTCGCGACGGGAGATGATCAGGTCGTCCGGGCCCAACCCGTGGGTCGTCGCCAGCTTCCGAGCCATATGAGCCTGCTGCCGACACCCCTGCCTGCAATAGACGCGACGCCGTCCAGGCCCCCCCTGCTTGGGCAACTGCCGGCCACACCACCCGCATCGGGGATTGGTCGGCCGTTTCGTCATGTGAGGGATGGTACTGCAGGGAATCCGCGGGCGGTTAACCTTCTGCCGTATGGAAGCGCCATCCGTGGAACAACGCGTGCTCGACGTGCTGGACGCGACGGGCGAGCCGTACGAGGTTATCGCCTGCGACCCCACATTCGCCGACACGGCTGAATTCTGCGCACGGTACGGCTATCCGCCCGACCATTCCGGAAACGCCATAGTCGTTGCTTCGAAACGCCCACCCGGGCGGTACGCCGCCTGCGTCGTCCTTGCGACCACACGACTCGACGTGAACAAGAAGGTAAGAGACTACCTCGGGGTGCGGAAACTCTCCTTTGCACCTGCCGACCTCACCCGCGAGGTCACCGGAATGATGATCGGTGGCGTGACTCCGTTTGCGCTTCCTCCTTCAATCCCTTTGCTGGTGGATCAGCGCATCATGGACCTCGACTGGGTGATTCTCGGCGGCGGAGGCCGGTCATCGAAGATCAAGGCGGCGCCGGATGTACTCCTCTTGCTTCCCGGAACTGAGGTGATCCAGGATCTGGCGTTACCGCTGGACGGCTGACTCCCCTACCGCGGAGGTCCGCCGGTTTCGGCGCAGCAGTGCCGCGTATCCGATTAGTCCGATCAACGCAAAGGCGAACCATTGTATGGCGTAGGCCAGATGGGAGCCTTCCGTGAATTCCGGCGAAGGGGCCGGGATGGGCAGCGCTCCGGGCTGCGCCGGAACCTGGGCGCGCAGCTCGATGGAGACCGGACTGAGCGTGTAGGAGGATTGCTGCTGGATCCGGGGAATGTCGATCCAGTACACCCTTTCCAGTAGCCCCTCTGAGGGATCCCGGGGACCCAGCGCGGGGGCGATTTGAGAGGTGCGGACCACCCCAGTCACTTCGACTTGTCCGGCCGGCGGGAGAGCCGACGCGACCGGGGCATCATCGAGATCCAGGGGAACCCATCCACGGTTGACCAGCACTGCGACTCCGCCTTCCGAAACGAGCGGGGTCACCACGTGATATCCGGCTTCGCCGTTATTGGTGCGAGAACGAACCAGGACTTCTTCAGTCACATCAAATGTGCCGGCAACGAAGGCCGGGTGGTACTCCAGCTCATCGGCGGGCACGGTCGCTAGCAATCCGCTGAGATCGGCAGGTTGCGCTGCCAGTCGCTCGGTCACCGCCTCGTTGAAGGTACGCCGTTCTGCGAGTCGATCGAGCTGCCAGACTCCGAGCCGAGTGAACACGCCTGCGACCAAGATGACCATGAGATGGCCGGCGACCCAGCGCGGGGTGAGGAATTTCTGCAACATAGGGATCACGCATTATGGCCGCGCAACCCGGGCTATTTGTCAAGCGACGTTCTCAACCCCGATTAAGCTTCGAGCGAACTCGAGCGGCTCCAGGCCTTCCGGGACTGAGAAAGCCACCGGCCGCTGCGTCCATTCGGCCACAGTTTCCGGACCTAGACCGTCGTGCTCGATGAGGAGATCGGCGAGATCGTCGGTCCAAAACCACGGCATTACTGACCTCCGGGAAGAGTGGGCGGGAGAGGATCACCACAACCGTACCTCCGCTGTCAAGGGTCGCTGACCAGGCCAAACGCGAGGGCGACGGCCCACTAGCCAAATCCTGCCAGGGAGGTTGCGCCGGCCCGGCGAGGATCGGCGGCCGCAACGAACTCACCGTGCGAATCCCAGTACGCAGCGCCCACCCCTCCAAAGTACATATCGATAGTCTCAAACCGGCGGTGGGGATAGCCGAGCTGCTCGATGGGGAGTGAGCCCTCGAAAGCCACCCGCCATCCTGTGTTCCCGTCGTGCTCGACGTGGACCCTCGGTTGGGCGATGGCGTCCGACAGGGACATCCCCAGTTCCGTGAAGTTGAGCACGGTCGCCAGGATCGCAGTCGTAATCCGGTCTGCTCCCGGTGAACCGACGGACAGTATGCGTCCATCTTCGTGGCGAGCAATGGTTGGTGCCATGTTGGAGGTAAGTCTGGTGCCCGGCGCCAGTGCATGGAATCCCCGCCGGTTGAGTTCGATTTCACCCAGGCAGTTGTTCATCCAGATGCCCGTCCCGGGGGGCATCACGCCCGCTCCGTATCCGGAGGAGATGGTCACAGAGCATGCTGCTCCGGTCGAATCAACTGCGGAGGTGTGCACGGTGGAAGCCGACTTCGACAGAGCCTCAATGTCCCCTTCTTCGGCTGTGGTCAGCAAACGTAGCGCGTCGCGGGGGAGGTCATCGCTGAAGTCGAGCTGGTTGCGCCTGAACCCCAGCACAGCCATCTGGGTGCGGATCAGCCGGTCGACGTCCTCCGGAGACCAATGCTCCCGGGGATAGCCATTCATGAGCATGAGCATCGCCGTGAGCGTGATTCCTCCTATCGCCGGCGGCGGATTGGTCACGATGTGCCATCCATTGAGAACGGCTTCAACCGGCTTGCGAACCAGAGGCCTGTACTCGGCAAGGTCTTCCGCGGTGATCAACCCTCCATTCGCCTTCATGTCGGCGGCGATGAGCCGGGCGATCTCGCCTTCGTACATCGCCCGGGGACCCTGCTCGGCAATCGCTCGGATCGTATCCATTCGATGGGCTATTTGGACAAGGCCGCCGCGCGGTATCAGTGAGCCATCCTCCCGGTGCAGCGCCGCTCTGCTCGGTTCGTGCCATCCGAATACGACCTCGTGGCTGTATTGGAGATAATCGCTCGAGGCCTGCGAGAGTGGAAACCCATCGCGGGCCAACTCGTAGGCGGGCTCAACCAGCAGCGGCCATGGAATGCGTCCGTAGCGGGCCGAAGCCAGACCCAGGGCGGCCAACGCCCCCGGCGTCCCAATCGAACCGTGTCCGATCGTAGTCGTAATACCTCCTCCGTACTCCATGGTCACGTCGAACACGCCGCGGCCGAAGCGATCCCGGGGAAGTCCGCGCCCGGGCATTTCGACGTAACCATCAATGGTGACAGCATCAGATCCCGGTACCCAGATCGTCACAAACCCACCACCACCGAGGGCACAGACACCCGGTTCACTCAGCATGGAAACCAATGCAGCTGCCACCGCTCCGTCGACGGCATTGCCGCCTTCGTCGGCAATCCGCGCCGCTGCGTCGGCGGCCAGTTGGGAGCTGGAAGCAGTCGCGACTATCGGCATGAGGGCGCCAGCGTAGCCGGAGCCGCGCCTTGCTCTCCCAACCCGTCTGGGCGCATCGCAGTTCTATCCGTTCCCGTCTTTTCTAGTCGGCTGCCGGTCCTTGACCTGCTCCGCTACGACCTCCAGCCGGCTCCGCCTTCCCTCCGCGTTCGACCAGAACCTCCGTTGCACAGCGCCTGCCACCCAGACCCGCTCTCCTACCGTCGGCAGCGGCGCATCATCGGGCGGATCCCACAGAGTCACTGGCAGCACATCGACGCGGTGGCGGGGCTCGTCGACGCGCACGGTGACGAGATACCTGACGAGGCGCAGGCCAGATTCGAAATCCCTCAGTTCCGGTGGCGCAGCAAGCCGACCGGGCAATACGACGAGATTGAGATCCATGGTTCCTCCTGGAACTGCGGGGAGGGGCGAGAGGCATGTTTGAATGTAAGGGGCGAGAATGACAGATTCCTGTCCAGGCAGCGGTATGCCGGTGCTGGCGGTCGCCGTAAAGTGGGACCGATGGGTATGACTCGAGCGGTGCAACTAGCGGACAACCTCTATGCAATCGACGCCTGGATGGAGGAGGGGCCGCAGCGTCTGGCGTGCTACCTGTTCGACACACCTGAGCGAGTCCTAGTCGAGGTCGGACCATCTGCCACCCTGCACCATTTGACGGATACGCTCGACGAGCTCGGAATCGACGACCTGGCCACCATTGTGGTTACCCACATTCACATCGATCACGCGGGTGGTGCCGGGCACCTATCTAAGCGCTACCCGAAAGCGCGCTTGGGAGTTCACCGCTCCGGCGCAAGGCACCTCGTGGCCCCTGATCGGCTCTGGTCGTCGGCAGTAAGGGTATTCGGGCAGGAATGGCTCAGCTCGACGTGGGGACCGATGGTACCCATCGCTGAGGAGCGGCTAGCGGTGCTCGACGAGGGCGACCGGGTCCCGCTGGGGCGAGGTCGATTCCTCGACGTCATGCACACGCCCGGGCATGCCAAACACCATATCGCCTTCTACGACGACCGCTCGGGAGGCATATTCGTAGGGGACTCGGTGGGTCTCTGCTACCCGCACGGACACTTTGTTCAGCCGGTGACACCCCCGCCGGATTTCGACGCCCACCTGGTCGTCGAGCAGATGCACCGGATGCTCGAACGGGAGCCGGAGTTTCTCGGCTTCGCTCATTTCGGACCCAACTATCGCGTCGTCGAAACGCTGGCGAGTGCTGAAGCCCGGATCTGGGATTGGGTTCGGGTCGTTGAAGCAGCGGCAGATCTCGACGACGAAGCTGCGACGGAAGCGCTCAAGCAGTGGAGCCGTCGTCACTACCTCGACCTGGGATTCGCCGCCGAGGATATCAGCCAGTACGAAGCGAAGACCTTTTGGCCCATGCAGGTAGCTGGTATCAGACGA